>Ga0310811_10006383_pt1 | contig 15067 bp, 22 predicted proteins | sample YCmetagenome_FD_207642 | JGI IMG/M metagenome (GOLD analysis project Ga0310811, IMG submission 207642) | Soil microbial communities from experimental microcosm in Duke University, North Carolina, United States - YC | ecosystem: Engineered > Artificial ecosystem > Soil microcosm > Unclassified ...
GAGGAAGACATTGTCGCTGACTGAAGAAGTTCACCAGTAGTACTAGGTTCACCGCACTATATACCCCAGCACAATCGCACGGCATTTGTGCTGTGAGAGAATCGTAACTTCTGACGCTGAGTGCTGATAGTGAAAGCATGCTTAAGACGTATAAGCAATGCATGCATGATCATCATTGATGTAAAATCCCACGACGGCAACACACTTGCCCTGCATAGCTGCGGCAACGTCCGTGCTATCAAAGGTCACGGTGGCGAACAATCTCCTTAGTTTGCTCTCCAAGTAATACAAATCACGTTCGACACTTTTTTTTGTTCAGACTGACTGCAACAACGGAGGAGTTGGTAAAAAAAATAGTTTGCAAACACTGCTGAAAGGGTGACCCTTGGCCTCTTAAAGTACCTTACATGCGGAATGGCAAAAAGTCTAATTGCATTTCGGAAACAACCGAATGAAGACCCTGTAAGCGTCTGTACACTGGCACAGCATTCAGCATCGCAATATGACACAATCATGATGCCTCCTTGGCCTGCGTTGTATGACATATTCCTGTTCTCCGCCACGTATGGCTATTCTATCAAAAAGATCAGCGAGGTTATCGGTATCCAGAAATTCCTTGTATAGAATACTCTCCAGCTCTATGCAACATTGTTGCGAGTCCCAATTCACGTACAGCAAGTCGTCGTCGCAGTCTCAATTACGAGGACATCAATTACATCAAATCACACTGCCATTTACACACTCTGCATTCTTAGATGAGCTTCAGAATGACCTGCTTTCACGACGTGGTGTCAAGGCTTCAATGTCCACTCTCTTTCGAACTCTGCGACGTCTCGGTATCACAAGCAAGAAAGTATCTCGTCGCGCCCTTGAGCGAAATGATGAAAAACGCGCTGCTCCCAATCCTGAGATGCTAATGTTTGGAAATGAGGCTGCAAAGAATGGTTCGCAGTCAGAGCAATGTTGAGACTCGGCACTTTCTTGAGCTTGTTAACCTTCTCTTCGGATGTCTTCTTGGTAGATGGCTTGACAGGATTGTATACAACGAGATTGATCAAGAACGCAGTTTGGAATGTCGCGCTCTCAGGTTCCGGTGTAGACATGGTATCAGCGAATCCAGAATCACGTCCAATGCCAGCATATACAACTTAGTGCATCGCTCTCCCTAATTGCCTTTCGGGTTCCTTACCGGACGATTCCGCATGATTATGAAAGGCATGTTACCTAGGTCAACTTGTGGGCAAGAGGTCCTGTTCAGAGGAAGACATTGTTGACCGAACAAATTCCACCAGTGGGAAATTTATCTATGTATACACCTCACAATCAGTGTACCGCATTGTCATTCATTTTACGATGAATTATAGCCTCTTACGTTAATCGGTAGGAGCACTTCCTGTACAATGAGGTGCAAGGGTTGATATCGGGAACAAACGTAATCGTGATATCGATGTTATTCCAACGGGCTTATCTGCTATTTTTGAGCGATACCAAGAGGAAGGCGCTTGGTTACTTTGCTCCAGGAGTTGGAGGGTGGTGCAAAATGGCATTTGGTCATATGGAAGTAGGTAGTAGACAGTGAACCTTCCGTTTTGTGTTGGTCATCCTTGCATACACTTGAGACTGTTGTGCTGCTGCTGCTTGACTTGGTTACATTGAACTGTCGGCCTCCATACCCGCCTTGTAATGCTATGTCTCTAAAGATAGTTGTTTAATGGGTGAGTTAAGGGGCAAAGATCGGGGTTTTCACAAAAACTTCGCACGTCGCATTTACACTGTACAGGCAGGTTGAATGCTGATGCACGTGCGGAGTAGAGACGGGTGGTTTGCAACATTAACCTGTATCAGCATCATCATCATTATTAGTACTGGTGCTTCACGTGATAAAATACAAGCAGTAATCGGTACTGTAACTTAGTATGGTTCACAACGCGTGACACTCCTGATCATGCAGCAGGCTTAATGTCATTGGCTTGCGAATGCCGGGGCTGTACTGACGTCGAATTAAGGTGATGAAAAAACTGGCTCCGTGACTCTTCTGGAAGACTGTCACAGTCGACAGTCAACACTACTGAACGATCAGACAACAGATAACGTGGATGAGCGTATGGTTCGACAATGTGGTACCAGATACAGATACGAGTAAGGGGCGATGCCCTCTATATACTTTGCGAGGCAAACAACGATCAACAGACGGCGGTGTCCAATCAGATGCGACTTCGTGACGCGTAGTAAGCCATAGGCTTACATCTTCCTTGAAAAAGTGGGGGAATGTATTAGAGAATTGGTAATGCCGATGAGAAGCGAGTAGTGACACGACAGCTTTGTCAACTGTAATATTCGTCCTCCGTGGCAAATACAACTGAATCAAAAGAGTCGTGAAAAAGGATCCAACCTGGCATCACGGACCAAACATGGGAAAGGGCATGATTCTGCGAAGATGCATCAATACAAATGATCCGACGGGCATGTTCCGGAAACGATGGCCTCACGAGATCCAATTAACTTTGTACATACTCTTGATGGACTCGCAGGTAGTAAGATGCGCCCATTACAAGGCGCCCGATCTGTCAACTGGAAGACTGCGGAAATGCGCACCGCCCAAGACATTCTTCATATTTGCCAACCTGATAAAGTTCAAAGTAAACCTGGATGGATCACATTCTGCGGAAGCACATGAGAGATAATATCTAAAAGACATAGCGACCATGAACAGGTGAAGCGGGGTATGCCTTGAAATCGATGGAAAGTAACGATAATCCAGGAGTTTGGAGGAAGGAGTGGTCGGCTTGCAATTACCAGCGACGGAAAGCCTTGCTTCGTCTCGATTGGGCCCCAAGGATGTTGTGTACGCTCTAGTGCTGGAAGGTGAATCCAACTTGAACAGTCGGTGAGTGGATGAGTGGATGAGTGATCGATTATGAAAATTTAGCTTACGTGTACATACTTAGTAGGTTATTTGGTCGTCATATTTTTCCGTTCCTCCTAGTCCTGCCGTCTTGTACAGCGAAAGCGTCCACGCTGATACCTTTTATCTTTGCCTTCCCATGACACCCCAGCAAGAATTTACTCCTCGCAGTCATTGTCCCGCTGCGTGAAGCACTCACGATGTGGACGTCCGAGTCCCTAGCATGCAGGATAACAAGATTGAAAATCGAGCAACGGTCGCTAGTCAGATAGCTGTCAGTCGGATATTTCGGCGAACAGATGACCGAGCCCACCCCGCTGTCAATTGTCCCCTTCTATCTCGTTTGATGGAAATCCTGTTTGGATATGTATTCAATAATATTGCAATTTGCACTGCAGGTTGCCAACCACAACTAGTACTATACACGTCATTGCATGAGATTTAGGCTCCGCGGGCGCTTGTTCTCGCCAATTTCAACCACTGATATGGCAAACCTGATGCAGATGCCGGGACGGCATAGCAGCGACGTTATCCTCGGGCATCTCAGGTTCACTTACTTTTTCACTGCCCTATGACCTGCATTTAAGAGCAGGTACTGATCGATCTTGTTAATAACCATCATAATGGGTTTGTTGCAAGGCAAGCACTACAACAGGGACATTTGGCTTGCCCTCAAGGATATTTACTTCGTCTCGCCCCTGCCAGGCTTGACGATATATATCTCGGTTTTGGTACTGGCATCCCTCTATCTCCTGCAAGTCTATTGCCGAAGGCAACGAGCGACACGCATACGAGGACCTCAGAGCCCAGGCTGGGTGTTTGGCTTCGCCAAGATAGTGCTGGATTCGACCGTTACAACTGAACTGTACGAACGTTGGGCCAGGGAGTACGGTCCAGTGTACAAGGTTCCGGGCATCCTTGGGCAGTCCAAGGTCATACTATGGGACCCAAAAGCAATATCTCATTTTTTTGCAAGAGACACATGGTTGTATAACCAAACTCAGTTCAACAAGAGCGTTGTTCGAACAACGGTATGTCACTTTACCATCTTGTACAGCTATGGGGTAAGGGCGCGCTTATGCGACCGACAGATCGGAAGAGGAGTGCTGTGGGCCGATGGTGAAAGTCACAAAAGGTTGGAAGCAAAACTTCCAAGTTTTGTCGAGCTAAATCCATATCATCTTTTCTCATTCATAAGGCAGCGCAAGGCTCTCAATCCTGCCTTTAGCGCAGCTGCTATTCGCAGCTTGACATCTGTTTTCTACGATGCCGCTCACAAGGTCAGTCGATCATCCATTCACCCTGTACTTCACTCAAAATGTGGTACAGACAGTGCTCGCTTGGGACAGTGAGATTGAATCGAACCAAAGAACTCATTGCGCAGTAATTGATGTTCAGCGATGGTAATTTTTTCCCTCAAAGTTTCGTACTGTGCACTCAGATACATTACGCAGGATGAATAATATTTCGTATGTATATCCATTCCTTTCTACCAGGCTGGTGTTTCATCCTGCACTTGCCGCATAGACTTGACAGTGCGGGCATAGCCGTCCTGTCCCATGACTTTGGCGCACTCGACGGAAATGACTCTGACGTCGTGCATGTGCTGAATGCATTTGGTTCATCCTCCAATGTTTCCCACATACTGGTCTTGTTGGCACAAAACTTTCCTTCCATCCTGAAGCTGCCATTGCCTCGCACACAGTTCTCCCTAAAGTTTCGCCTGATAGTTGGCAAAATATGCGAGGAGATGCTTTCGCGGTCACGCAAGGAAAAGGAGACTGGCGGGGCTGTGCAGGGGGACAAATCGTGTTTGGGTTTGCTCTGTGGGTCCTGCTGTTCATTTGCCAGGTTTTAAACCCTGAAATTGTAGTGTAGTGAAAGCAGAGGAATCTGGTGAGAGCGCGGGACTGACTCCACAAGAAGTAATAGACGAAGTACACGAATCATAAAACTATCCTGAACGATGGGACGCTGATCTCCGTCCCCGCCAGGCAAGGGTTCTCCTTCTCGCCGGCTTTGAGACCACTGCAGGTAACGTGCGTTCGCCTAGTAAAAGAATTAGATATTCACCTTTTATTAGTTAGCATGACAGTAAGTTTCGAACCGTCCGCCGTTCCAACCGTGTTTCTCAATTCCACAGTGGGCACTTATAGAACTTGCGCGGAATCCAGGCGTACAGACGAAGCTTCGTGATGAGTGTCTAGAGTTCGGACCAACCCCCTCATATGACGACCTCGCGAATAAGCTTCCCTACCTGGACGCTGTGGTGAATGAAGTTCTCCGTCTCCACGCACCAGTCAAAGAAATCCCGCGATTGGTACGTATCCGACTCAAACGCAACACAACCCGTTCGAACTGACTGTGACAGGCTACGCAAGAAGACGTGATACCTCTCAGCGAGCCCTTGCGCACAGCTGCTGGTAACTTTACCGAGAGTGTGTGCATCCCGAAGGGGACTGTGATCGTGATCCCGTATGCTGCACTCAATTGCTCTGTTAGCATGTGGGGCCCTGACGCAAAGGCGTTCAAACCTTCCCGGTGGTTTGAAGGGGACGAGGGTACGCATTGGGCTAAAGAAGGCTTACATGGCTACCGTCATTTAATGACATTCGGCGATGGAGCGCGGTCGTGCCTAGGGAGGCTATTTGCGTTGACAGAGTTCAAGGTACGCAGCTGCGCACTGAGAGTATTGATTCCGGATTGTTTTGACCTAGTCTGGTTTCGTCCTAGGCTGTGCTGTTCGTCCTTGTGCGAAATTTCATGTTTGAGATGACGGATGGCCCTGGAGTGCAGATTGTGGAGGGTTTAGGAACGTTACCAAGGCCGAAGGTGGCTGGGAGCGCTGAGGCTGGAAGTGTGCCTCTCCGTGTGCGCCGCTATGAGGTTTGATTGCTCTGTAACTATGTATGATATCGTAAAAAACGGTATCGTAAGAAAACTGTATACTAACCTCAAACCATCAATCTTGGAATCTATCTATATAATTTGCCGAATTTTCTAGCCAGGGCTGCAGCAGCTCTGTATGTCCAAAACGAAGGACGTACAAGAAACCGTGCTCATAAGGAAGTTGATGGGCCTGCAAGCGGAACTGAGAGGCTTGTGTCATCCCCCCAGAAGTCATGTTCCTGTGGCTAGCAAACGCCCGAGCAGGAGATACACGGATATATTTTCTTGACGACGAAATAGACATGAATGATAACAAATACTGCAGTACAATTGAAGTTTGTTACGAGACTGTAGGGGAACACGATCACAGAAACAAATAGATAGCAGCACACTTTTCTATGTTCTCGTTTATCAAGTCCTTGAGATTGTAGGTATAGCTATGTAATCCATCATCAGATTGGTACCTAAATCACCCTTGGCAGCACTTTTTAGGTTGAGCTAGGTAACTTGCAATGTCGTACACACAGCGGAGCAGTAGAAATATAGCTATATAACAATGTACACAACCGACAACGACCCACACAATGCACAGTTCAAAATCAGCTCAGACAAAGTTAAGACACACTGCAAGTCCAGGAGGATTCGTTCTCCCTAACCCGTCTAGGTATCAAAGCTTCTCATGCGGTCTCAGGATAATGCTGTATCATGCTCCTGAGCTCCGTTTCCGGAATCCTCTTCTCAAACTCAAATGTGCATGGCAGGACATTTGGCATCGAGCCCGCCATAAGCGCCATGTCCTCTAATGGCTTCGTTGGATCTAGAGTGAGCTTGTAGGCCCAAAGCATAAGGAGAGTGATTATGAACACTGATCTGTACCAACCGAAGTAAGTTTCGGAAACCATGTGCGTGCAAAACAACTTTACCTGTTTGCGACATGTTGACCGGGGCATACGCTGAAAGGAATGTCAGTCAAAAAATGGGTGGCTGAGGCATAGTACTGACCGCCTGCCAAAGCCGTAGACAAAGAATTTTAAATCGTCTCTCAGGCCACCTTGTTCGTTAATCCAGCGTTGAGGCTTGAACGCGTGAGGCTCCGGGTAGACATCTGGATCCCGAGAGATAGACCTAATGTGGCAAAAATTAGCTCCTTAATTTCTCAAAGCATGATCCTACCAATTGTTGCCGATTACCGTAGTCCCAGCTGGAATACAATAGTTTTCCTGATGGGCTAAATCATCATTTGTGCGATTATTTGTTCAAAGACTACTTGCCCAAATCACGTCTTCGGTTGTTCGGTGAGGCGCTCCTGCAGCGTGAACGTTGGGTACCGTAAGCACAAAATGAAAACACAGAGGCCCACCGCCAGAAGCCACAGGTCGCCATCTCAAAGCCTCAGAGATAAATGCTTGCAGGCGTGGAAGGGACCCATGGTCAGCAAAGGTCGGCGCTTTAGTGCGGAAATTATCGAATCCATAGCACTGCAATATGGAAATCAATCTAACTACCTCGGTACCTTCCGATGACTGCGTCGAGCTCGGCCTGAACTTTAGCTTGCTCCTCGGGGAAACATGCGGCTGCCATGAGCACTGTGCAAATCGAGAGGGAAGTCTTTCGCCTATAATTTTAGTCGCATATCTTCGGAAGCAACCAAACACCACATTACCGTGTCTAATCCAGCTCCAAGGAAGGCACCACCCAGAAAGGCCACTTCGGTCTCTGTCAAATCATGAGATTGGCTATTTTCGAGCATATCTTTTATGAACGAAGGGCCGATATCCATGTCGCTCTGCTGTGGAACGAGTCAAACATGAAGTCAAGACTCGAAAAAAAATGTATACCATTTGCTCCCTCACGCGATTTAACTGACCAAGGTTGAATTTCTTCCTCTTCTCGAACTCCAATTTCAAGTCTCGGCCATACCAAGGGAGGTATTTGAGCCACGGGATCGAGTCCACCAGGTAAAGACCAGGGCGCAGTATTTCAATAAACCTTCTCATCATTTGAAGCGCCTCAATCACTTCGGGATCGGTAGCAGACGTGGGCGTATTCTTCCCATATGTAACTTTCAAAATTATCGTTGCAGAATAACTTCAAAGTAACCGTAAGCGAAGTACTGTTACTATCACGGACAACAGCGCTTACGTTATCACATGGTGCCGGAGATTGCGTGGATTATCAAGAACGCCAAGAACTATGTTCTTCGCGTGTGACATCTGCAGTGGCTGATAAGCCTCAGCTGCTTTAGGTTGGAGATGAGAATGAAGTGCTCTGTATCACATATTAAAAGGTAAGGTAGATGAGGGTATGTGTCGCAGATTACTGACCTACGCATGCGACGGAACCGGTCCCCAAAGGGTGTAAAGCCGATGCTCATTCCGCCGCTAAACATTTCTCCAGCAGCAATCATGCGAGGACGATCAGCTAGCAATTTGCCCTGATTCTCCATAATTTCCATGACAGCCTGCAACGGAATTTTTATGAGCCCGGATGTGATAACGCAGCGTCTAAGGACTGACCTTGTGACGGCCGATAATAACTATGCGCTCGAATTTTAATCGAATAGTAATGAGAGGACCGTATTCATTAATCCATCCCGCTATAGTGAGGAATGGTCTTGTCGGAGATAACAGTCAGCATTCAAAACTCGATGAGTCAAATGGGAAACTCTACTTGTGATGTGGCAAGACGTGCCCTCGAAGCCTCCAAGTGGGAGGGGAAGGTGGAAGAGGAAGGCCACTCTTTGATTTAGGACGATAAGCCCAAAATATTACACCCACTACAGTAAGACAAGCCGCAGCACTGAGGACGAGCTGCGTGTTGTCAGGGATGCGTAGGTCAGGGTGTTGCAGTGGGATGAGCACGAAGAAGGATTGGAGGAAACTCATCGTAACTCGCGGTACATTCAAGTAAGAATTAACTTTTAAGCACCTCCTGCCAATCAAAATGTCACTTGTAAACCAGATACAAAGTATTGTTGGCGTGCGACAGTTAAGGATCTCATATGACCATTAAGATAAGCCATCGAAAGCACTCGAACAGTCATACCACATTGCACAACACTTTCACCTGGACAACCATTCCGACGGACATGCGAATGGGGACTCGCTTGCAATTCATTTGCTAACATAGTTCATCCTATCGTCAAAATTCGTGAAGCATCAATATTATCGGTGAGGGATGGCTCGGCCGTAACGCGGGCTGACATGGTATTAGTGAGCCTTAATGAGGCAGGTAAACGTATTTGCCATCGTACTGCGTAGAAGTTGGGAACGAGCTTTGTGACGTGGCACAGTGATTGGGGCTTGATAACACGGTGGGAAAACGCTCAACACGGTGATACAACCGTTCGAGATGAACTGAATCGAAAGTTCAAATCGACGTTCGATGCTGCCAATTGAGCTTGAAGCTTGAATATCAATATTTGAGAGTAAGTGCTAAGTAACTATCTCACGGAAGTTATCTCGATTATTTCCCACGGTCTATTCAACGCGTTCTCAATTCTCGTTGCTGTTTTGTCGGCTTGCAAAGTTACCCACTTAGCCTCTTCACACTCTCGAGTCTTAGGCATCTGCTAGTCGGGTTTCTATCTTCGGCGACTCGGCTCATACTTGCATTGGTCTGCAGCGACTTCATTCTTTCGGTCATCGGTAGTCATTGATATCACTTTCTACGGTGGTCTTTACTTCGACGTCTACAGTTTACTTAGTCGCCTTGTCGGTGACGATCCAAAGCGCAATACTGGTAATTCCGTCAAGGTTCTTATGGACTCGCTTGCACCAAAACATCACACTAAGGATAGTCTAAAACCGAATCGCTACCATCACAGGTTCAAACAGGAATATGGATTGGTATAGTTTGAGTTTTGATATTTAATTCTAGGTACGTGTTCCATCGCACTTTTTTTTATTTTGCTCAGCTGCTAAACATGTTGATCGAGTCAAGTCGTCATTCCGCGCCTACCATCACCACTGCTGCATCATCCGTGCACTCCCGCCCACTCATAACCAACATTCGAACTCCAGGTGCTGCACCCCACTCAGACTTCACCTAAGCAATTACTTTTCATCATGATTCTTCTTAGTTGCGCTTCAAACCAATTACTGGATACGCCGATTCCGAACTTGGCATGTACACTCTGGTATGCATAATGCGCGCGAAATCAATGCACCCCTGTGTGATTTTCGTGCTCGTTTCTTGGATCTACACGACCCACACCTTCGTCATGGCCTCACTTTTATTATACACGCGCAAACACGATGTACGTGCTTTCTTTCTCATGAATCACAGACGCTTTCAATGTTCGAACGCGTTCAAACACGTTTGGTGCAGCGTTCTGCAAAGTCGCTGAACTGAACGCAACGTCCGGTTCAGTGGTCTAATTCCAAGGCACACACAAATTACCCCATCTTCAATGTTTATGTACGCGGAGGATAAGTCTTGTAAATGTGACGAGATCTAGATCTAGATGTGCATCTCAGCACTGCAGGGCCTGTGCGCAAATTCGGGCATTCATCAATTATGAAGATCAAGAGAATTTGGAATTCATTTCGAGTGCGCCGCGTAAATGTCGCGTCACAATCACGTCATCTTCACTGAGATACGGGCACAGTGGCCTATTCTCTACCCGTAGTACTTAAGTGCTTACTGATTGGTGATGGTCCTATCACAAGCGTTGTGGTAGGCCCATAGGGACATGTGGTTTGCCTTCAAGAATCTTCGCCTCGCATGGCTCCTGATGGGCTCAACGACATGCGTCTCAGTTTCGATACTGGTCTCTCGCTATTGTCTGCAAGTATACCGCCAAAGAAAACGAACGACACGCATACGAGGGCCTCAGAGCCCAAGTTGGTTGTTTGGCTTTGCCAATACAGTGAATTCCGCCGCTATCATCACTGAACTGTACGAACATTGGGCCAGAGAGTACGGGCCAGTGTACAAGGTTCCCCATGTCTTGGGACTGTCTAAAGTCGTACTATGGGACCCGAAGGCGATTTCTCATTTCTTTGCAAGAGACACGTGGTCATATAACCAGACTCCATTCAACAAGCTCGCCGTTCAAATGACAGTACGTCCCTTTACCTCCTTGTACAGCTATAAGATGATGTTGTGCTTCTGCAACTAACAGGTCGGCAGAGGAGTGTTGTGGGCCGATGGCGAAATTCACAAAAGGTTGGAGTTATGACGTTCAAGTCGTGCTGAACTAAATCCATGACATTCTCTCATTCATCAGGCAGCGCAAGGCTCTCAACCCTGCCTTTACCTCAACTGCTATTCGCAACTTGATGTCTGCCATCCACGATACCGCTCACAAGGTCAGTCACTAATCGTTCTTCTGCATTGCACTCAAAGTTGGCTACAGGCAATGATCGCTTGGGACAGTGAGATAGCATCGAATCAAGGAACTGATTGCGCTGTAATTGATGCTCAACAATGGTATTTATTCACCCGATAAATTTCCGACTCACGAACTCAGACATATCACGCAGGATGAATCACGTCTCGTATGCAGTTCTATTCCTCTTTAAATACCAGACTGCTGGCTCATGCAAATCTCGCCACGTAGGCTCGACAGTGTGGGAATAGCCGCTCTGTCCCATGATTTCGGTGCACTCCATGGAAACAACTCCGACGTTGTGCATGTCCTGAATGCCTTCAGTTCATCTACAAATATTTCCTACACCTTCATCACCCTAGCACAAAATTTTCCTTCCATCCTAAAGCTACCATTGCCTCGCGTACACTTCTCCCAGAAGCTAAACCTGATCGTTGGAAAAATATGCCACGAGATGCTATCGCGGACGCGCAAGGAAACAGAGACTGGCGGCACTGAGCAAGGGGACAGATCATGTTTGGGTTTGCTCTGTGAGTCCTGCCCTTCGGATTCAAATCGTAAACCCTGAAATTGTTGTTTAGTGAAAGCGGAGGAAGCTGGTGAGAATGAGGGACTGGCTCCACAAGAAGTATTAGACGAGGTATACGAATCACAGAACTTTACTGAAGGATGCGACACTGATCTACGTCTCTACCAGGCAAAGATTCTACTTCTCGCCGGCTTTGAGACCACTGCAGGTAACATGCATTCATCTAACAAAAAACCGCATACCATTCTCATTACTCCTTGCATCTTAATAAGTCACTATGACAGTAAGTTTCGATCAGCCCGCTACTTTTACCTTTTTTTTCAACTTCACAGTGGGCTTATATAGAACTTGCCCGGAATCCAGACATCCAAACGAAGCTTCGCGACGAGTGTCTAGAGTTCGGACCAACTCCCTCGTATGACGACTTGACAAACAAGCTTCCCTACCTGGATGCTGTAGTGAATGAAGTTCTCCGCCTCCACGCAGCAGCCAAGGAAATCGAGCGATCGGTGTGTCCCACAGAAATCTAATCCGAACCACCCGAACTGACTATGACAGGCTATACAAGAAGACGTGATCCCGCTCAGCGAACCCTTGCGCACAGCTTCTGGTGACTTCACCGAAAGCGTATGCATCCCGAAGGGGGCAGTGGTCGTTATCCCACTCGCCGCACTTAATTGCTCCGTTAGCATGTGGGGCCCTGACGCAAAGAAGTTCAAACCTTCACGCTGGCTCGAAGAGGACGAGGGTACTACGCATGGGGCCAGAACCCTGCAGGGCTACCGTCACATAATGACATTCGGTGACGGAGCACGGATGTGCCCAGGGAGGCTATTTGCATTGACAGAGTTCAAGGTACGCAGCTGTACATCGAGAGCATCGGTTCCGGATCTTTTTGACCAAGTTTGGATTCGTTTCAGGCTGTACTGTTCGTTCTTGTGCGAAACTTTGTGTTTGAGATGGCAGATGGCCCTGAGGTGTCGATCGCAGAGAGTGTGGGGACTGTGCCCAGACCGAGGGTGGTTGGGAGTGTTGAGGCTGGAAATGTGCCTCTCCGCGTGCGCCGCTATGAAGTTTGATAGCTATACAATACAGCTGGCGCCACAACTTACACAAGTTATCTGTATAACTGTATACGGGTCTCGATCTTGCACTGCATATTCTGCTTTGATCCACGATGTGGTCTTGTTGTATGCCTCACAAAGTAGGTACCTTCTGGGCAGTGAAATATGCCATTCACACCCGGGAACTGCAGGGTCTCGCGCCCCGAGGAAGCGCCTGCCGTAATTAGCACGTTGTATTTATGAACGGCTGTGGTCTGCAGGCTGTACTGTTCATCGCAAACTCATTCATGGCCGGAGGCTGCGGACTCCCACAATTAATGGTAAACTGTATTTCCGCTTGCCTGATAATTACATATCTACATGACACAGTTGTACCACTAAATGAACGAGTAGTTGGGTTGGAGAATATCCTACCCTACAAGGGAAATGCCTTCACGTCAATCCATCAAGAAGTGACTCGAAAAAGTCCAGATGTATCTGAATAACTAACACGCATATAACTGTTAAAAAATCAGAACATGCAGAAATATAGTAAATACGCTAAAATGCAACAGATAACGAAATATAATGAAATGAGTGACAGACTTTCTTGCGGTCGTTTTATCCCCGACCCACGATGTAGCCCGTGCACAACCTCACTGTACACGACTAACATCCTCCTCCCCACCAGCCTGTTTCGGATCCTTTTCCTCGCTTATCTGTGAGGTCGTCGCCGCGGTGTGCTGCGGCTCGCGGCTGCCGGAAGTCGCACCCATGTTGTACTCGGTGCGGGGAATGAGCTCGATATCAACACCAACATAGTCGTATGCGAATTCGCCCATCTCTGCATCATCGACACCGAGGATCTCGGTCTCCTCATCGCAGCGGAGTCGGAGACCGGGAATAAAGTGCATGATCCATAATATAATGGTCTATAGAGGAGCAAAGAGTCAGATAAAGAAGTGCGGAAAAAGAGTATGACTGACAGTCATGACGAAAGAGTAAGAAAGCCCGGAGACAGAATCTGCAAGTTGGATGCCGAGTTGACGGTAGTTGTGGTCAAGCCAGCCGCCAGGAATCATAGTGATGCCATCGGCACCAGCAACGCTTGCTTGAGCAAAGAGACCAGTAAGGACGTTGCCAACAATACCACCAATGGCATGCGACGCGAAGATCTAATGTAGAATGAGTATCGATGATTCCATACCCACAGAAAGTTCACCTACATCAAGCGTATCATCGTACTTGAAAATAAACTTGAGCTGGGTAGCAAAGTTACAAATAGTGCCAGCCATGAAGCCGAACAAAACAGCAGCCGCTAATTGTGTCTCAGGATTTTTTTCATCATAGACTAAAAGAGGAGGTAAGACTCACGAGAACCCACGTAGCCCGAACCAGGAGTGATGGCAACAAGACCCGAGATAGCGCCAGAGCAGAAACCGACAACGGACCACTTGCGCTCAAGACGATAATCCCAGAACATCCAAGTCAAACCGCCCACGCTTGCCGCAAGGTTGGTAACAATGCACGCTTGAGTTGCACGCAAGTTTGCAGAGAGGGCAGAGCCGCCATTGAAGCCGAACCAACCGAACCATAGGAATACGGTACCCAGAATGACATAAGTTGTGTTATGAGGCTTGTAGGCGAGGCGCTCCGTGCCATATCCCCGACGTTTGCCAAGGTAGAGTGAGATTGCAAGTGCGGCAGTACCAGAGGAAATGTGCACTGGGGTACCACCAGCGAAGTCAAGGCCACCAAGGACGTATGACCAGCCTTGAGAGTTCCAAGTCCAACAGGCGATAGGATCATAGACAAGTGTAGACCAAGCGAAGACAAATGCAACAAGGGGACCCAAGCGACTGCGTTCTGCAACAGCACCGATGGCAATCATGGGACTGGAGCTACATGAGCACTCTGAATGAGATACGATAGTTATAACCTACGTGATGGCAGCGAACATAAGCTGGAAGACACAAAATACGATGGCCGGTACTCGGACACTACCAATAGAAGGCTGGTCAAGTACATTTTGCAATGCAAAGTATTCTAACGGAGTGGTCAAACATGAAAACTTTTAATTCTGAGAAAAAGCGTACTAAGGTTGCCAATGTAGGGGCTGGCAGTTTCGCTGAAAGCTAGAGAATAGCCCCAGAAGAACCACTACAATCTCGATAAGCATACAGAGGACGCTTAAAATACTATAAAGTGTAACGGACCTGGAAGGAGACCACACCAACGGTCATCATACTGAGATAGATCATGTTAAGAGCATTCTTCCTCCTCAGTAAACCGGAGTAGAAGAAGCCAACCCCAGGTATCATGATCCATACTAAAGCGGTTGATGCTAACGTCCAGGCGATATCACCCTC
>Ga0310811_10006384_pt1 | contig 15066 bp, 13 predicted proteins | sample YCmetagenome_FD_207642 | JGI IMG/M metagenome (GOLD analysis project Ga0310811, IMG submission 207642) | Soil microbial communities from experimental microcosm in Duke University, North Carolina, United States - YC | ecosystem: Engineered > Artificial ecosystem > Soil microcosm > Unclassified ...
GGCACCGGTCTCCGGCCCGTTCCCCCCGGGCCGGAGCCGGGCCGGGTACCCCTCACTCCAACTCAGGGAGCAATCATTGTCCAGTCACACCTTCTCGCGCCGCGGCGTGCTCGCCGGCGCGGGGGCTCTCGGCGCCGCGACCGTGCTCGGCGGCTGCGCCACCGCCACCACGACAAGCGCAGGCTCAGCCCAGCAGGGCGGCGCGGTCACGCTGCAGTCTGACCTCTCCTCGCCGCTGGCCGAGAAGGCCATGCAGGCGCTGGTCGCCGCCTACGGCAAGCAGAGCAAGTACACCGTGAAGCTCAACACCGTCGCGGCCACCACCTACCAGCCGCTGCTGCCGACGTATCTGACCTCTGCGAACCCGCCGGACATCTACACCTGGTACGCGGGCAGCGACGCCGACCACTACTCCTCGCGCGGGCTGCTGCTGGACGTCAGCTCGGTGTGGAAGACCATGGGCAACTACCAGGCGGCGCTCAAGACGCTGAGCACGGACGCGGCCGGCAAGCAGATATTCGTGCCCACCGACTACTACTGGTGGGGCGTGTTCTACCGCAAGTCCCAGTTCGCCAAGTGGGGCCTGAGCGAGCCGAAGACCTGGTCCGACTTCCTCAACGCCTGCGCGACGATCAAGTCCAAGGGCGTCACCCCGATCGGGCTCGGCGCCGGCACCGGCACCGAGTGGGTGGCCGCGGCCTGGTTCGACTACTTCAACATCCGGCTCAACGGCGCCGACTTCCACCGCGCGCTGCTGCAGGGCCAGCACAAGTTCACCGACCCGAAGGTGGTCGACGTCTTCAACACCTGGAAGCAGGTGCTGCCCTACTTCGACCCGAACGGCACCGCGGTCAGCTGGCAGGAGGCCTCGAACCAGCTGCTGCAGGGTCAGTGCGGCATGCTGCTGACCGGCACGTTCTTCGCCGATGCGGTGCCGAAGGGCTCGATCGACGACCTCGACTTCTTCAAGTTCCCGGTCATCGACCCCTCCGTCCCGGACGCCGAGGAGGCCCCGACCGACGGCCTGTTCGCCAGCTCCAAGACGCACAACAGCGCCGCCGTGCTGGACTTCATGACCTGGATGGCGACGCCCGAGGCGCAGAACATGTGGACGGCGACCTCCTCGGGCACGGTCATCCCGGCCAACCCGCAGGCCACCGCGCCCTCGACGCCGCTGGTGCAGAAGGGCAAGGCGATGCTCGCCTCCGCCGCCCAGCTGACCCAGTTCTTCAACCGCGACTCCACCGACGCGCTGCAGAACACCGCCAACACGGCGCTGATCAACTACATCCAGAACCCGGGCAAGCTGACCTCGATCCTGACCACCTGGCAGTCCCAGGCGGAGCAGGCCTGGAAGACCGCATGACCGTCGCCACGGCCCAGACGCGGCCGGGCACCGGTCCCGGCGCATCCCTTCGCGGGGTGCGCCGGGCCGGCCGGCCGCGCCGCGGCGGGCCGGTGCGCCCCTCCCCGCTGATCATCGCCTTCGTCCTGGTGCCGCTGCTGGTCGAGGCGGTATCCGTGTTCTGGCCGGCGATCCAGGGCTTCTACATCTCGCTGACCAACTGGAACGGCGTCAACCCGCCGACCTTCGCGGGCCTGGACAACTACCGCAAGATGTTCGGCGACCCGGTCTTCCGCAAGGCGCTGGAGGACACCGCGATCTGGCTGGTGCTGTTCGGCGGCATCTCCGCCGCGGGCGGCCTCGGCTGCGCGCTGTTCCTGCAGCGCGAGCGGCGCGGCATCGCGGTCTACCGGGCCGCGCTGTTCCTGCCGGTGGTCTTCTCGCTCACCGCCACCGCGCTGATGTGGCAGACCCTGTACCAGCCCAACGGCATGGTCAACGGCCTGTTCTCGGCGCTCGGCCTGGGCGGCTGGCAGCACGCGTGGCTGGCGAACTCGAGCACCGCGCTCTACGCCCAGATCGTGCCGGCCCTCTGGCGCGAGATCGGCTATGTCATGGTGCTGTACCTGGCCGGCCTCAAGGGCATCGACCCGGCGCTCTACGAGGCGGCCAAGGTCGACGGCGCCTCCGCCTGGCAGGCGTTCCGCAACGTGACCCTGCCGCAGCTGCGCAGCGTCAACGCCGTCGTGGTGTCGGTGATCATCATCGACTCGCTGCGCTCCTTCGACGTCGTCTGGGCGCTGACCCAGGGCGGACCGTACAACTCCTCGCAACTGCTGAGCACCTACATGTATCAGACCGCTTTCGTGAACACCGACTTCGGCTACGGCTGCGCGCTGGCCGTGGCGATCTTCGTGCTCGCCTTCGGCGTCATCGTCAGCTACCTGATCCGCGCCTTCAAGGAGAGCGACTGATGGCCGCGACGACACCGGCCCGCGGCCTGCCGCACCCCGCCGCCCGCAGGGCGCGCGGCAAGCGCCTGCGCACGGCCGGATTCCACACCGGCGCGAGCCTGCTGTCCCTGCTGTGGTTCCTGCCGATCGCGCTGATCCTGGTGATCAGCTTCCGCTCCACCGACGACGTGCTCGGCAGCGGTCTCAACGCCCTGCCGCGCTCGTTCGCGCCCGGGAACTACTCGGCCGCCTGGACCGGCGGCGGCATGCAGCAGGCGCTGATCAACAGCGCGATCGTGAGCGTCCCGGCGGTGGCGCTGACGCTGCTGCTCGCCTCGATGGCCGCGTTCGCGCTGAGCCGCTACCGGATCCCGTTCCGCCGCACGCTGATCCTGATGATGCTCGGCGGCAACCTGCTGCCCCCGCAGATCCTGCTGGTGCCGGTGGCGAAGCTGAGCCAGGTGTTCGGGCTCTACGACTCGCTGGCCACGCTGATCGTGGTGGAGATCGGGTTCGGCCTCGGCTTCTACGTGTTCGTGCTGCAGGGCTTCATGCGCACGATCCCCGCGGAGATCCAGCAGGCGGCGCTGCTCGACGGCGCGGGGCCGTTCCAGATCTACTGGCGGATCGTGCTGCCGCTCACCCGCCCGGCCCTGGCCGCGCTCGGCGCGCTCTCGTTCACCTGGGTCTTCAACGACCTGCTGTGGCCGATCACGGTGCTGGTGACCCAGACCAAGATGCCGGTCACCCCGGCGCTGCTGAGCCTGCAGGGGCAGTTCGTGTCCTACTGGAACGTCATCGCCGCCGGCTCGGTCATCGCCGCGATCCCGACCGTCGCCGTGTTCCTGCGCTTCCAGCGCCACTTCATCGCCGGCCTGAACCTGGGAGCCGTCAAGTGATCGAGCCCGACGCCGAGACCGGGGCGCAGCGCTGGACGCTGCGCACCGCGGCGACCTCCTACACCGTCGCGGTGCCCGGACACGGGCGCTGGGCGGAGCTGTCGGCCTGGGGGCCGGCCGGGGTCGAGGACGGCCCCTCGCCGCTGGCCGGGCACGGGCGCACCCCGTTCCGCACCGCGGCCGACGCCGCCCCGGCCGAGTACCTCCCGTTCGGGCTGCGGCCGTTCGGCGGCGCCGAGTTGGACGTGCGCCGGCCCGGCGGCGAGCGCGGCAGCTGGTGGTCGTTCACCGGCGAGCGGCCCGCCGAGGCCGGAGCGCTGCGGCTGGGCTTCACCGACGAGCTGCTCGGCCTCGAGGCAGTGCTCTGCTACGAGACCGTGCCGGGCACGGACGTGATCCGGCGCTGGGTCGAGCTGGCCAACACAGGCGACGGCGAACTGCTGCTGCGCCGGCTCGACTCGGCCGCGGTCAACGTCCCGGTGCCCGGTGGAGCGCGGCTGACCTATCTCGTCGGCCAGTGGGCGCAGGAGTTCCAGCGCAAGCAGGTCGAGATCGAGCGCGGCGGCTTCGGCATCGGCAGCACCCAGGGCGTCCCAGGGCACGACTACGCACCCTGGTTCGCCGTCCAGGACGCGGCGGCCGCCGACGGCCCGACGACGCCGACCTGGGGCGCGTCCCTGGCGTGGTCCGGCTCCTGGCACCTCGACGCGCAGGTCGACGCGGGCCGGCTGCTGCGCCTGCGCGCGGGCCGCGAGCCGCACGAGGGCGAGGTCCTGCTGCCCGCCGGCAATACCCTGACAACCCCGCAGCTGCTGGTCGCCTTCAGCCCCGAGGGCCTCGACGGCCTGGCGAGGGTCTGGCACGCCTACGAGCGGACCGAGTCCCGCCCGCGCAGCCTGCGGCCGCGGCCGGTGCTCTACAACTCCTGGGAGGCCACCGGTTTCGACGTCGACCAGGACAGCCAGCTCGAGCTCGCCGGCGTCGCCGCCTCGATCGGCGCGGAACTGTTCGTGGTCGACGACGGCTGGTTCACCGGCCGGGTCGACGACACCGCAGGCCTCGGCGACTGGTACCCGGATCCCGCGGAGTTCCCGGACGGCTTCGGCGCCTTCGTCGACAAAGTCCGCGGCCTCGGCCTCGAGTTCGGGCTCTGGGTCGAGCCGGAGTCGGTCAGCCCCGGCTCCCGCCTGCTCACCGAGCACCCCGACTGGGTCTACGCGATCGAGGGCCGCCCGGCCACGCTGATCCGCGGGCAGCTGGCGCTCGACCTCGGCCGCGAGGACGTGTGCGAGTTCGTCCTGTCCATGCTGGACCGGCTGCTGTGCGACTACCCGATCGGCTACCTGAAGTGGGACATGAACCGGCCGCCGACCGAACAGGGCCGTCCGGGAGACCCGCTGCCGCGCGCCGTCGACCTCGACGCCGGGCACGTGGCCAACTACTACCGTGTCCTCGACGCCCTGCGATCGCAGCACCCGCACGTGCTGATCGAAGGCTGCGCCGGGGGAGGCGGACGCGCCGACGCGGCCGCCGTCGCCCGCACCGACGTCGTCTGGCCGAGCGACAACACCGGCCCGCAGGACCGGCTGGCGATCCAGTACGGCTTCCTGCACGCGCACTCCCCGCACGTGATGAGCTCCTGGGTGACCGACCACACCGGGTTCTTCGACACGCGTCCGCGCTCGCTGCGCTTCCGCTTCGTCACCGCGATGGCCGGTGCGCTCGGCATCGGCGCCGACATCAGGGCATGGACGCCGGAGCAGCGTGCCGAGGCCGCGGAGTGGATCGCCTGGTACAAGCAGCGGCGCGAGACCCTGCACCAGGGCGAGGTGCACCTGATCGGCGGCCCGCAGGACGACACCTGCGGCGTGCAGTATTCGGCGCCTGACGGTTCGCACGAGATCGTGCTCGCGTGGAACAGCGGTCGGCTCGCGGGACTTCCGCTGCTGCCGGGGCGGCCGGATCGGCTCAGGCTGCGCGGCCTGGATCCGGCGGCGCGCTACCGGAACGAGTCCACCGGCGAGGAATTCGGCGGAGCCCATCTGCTGCACGCCGGCCTGCCGTGTCCGTGGAGCGCCGAGAACGACGCCGACGCGGTGGTGTTGCGCCGATGCTGACACCCTGCGGGCCAGGATTTTCCGGGCCGAGCCTTTCCGGCCGAAAACCCCCGGCCGGTACGCGCCGAAAATAATGTGTTCCCGTGTCAGGGCCCGGTGCGCCGGGAGTGAGGAGTCCCCGTCCGATGAGTGACGAAACCGCCGCGGCCGGCGGTACCGGCGGCCGCTTCGCCGCGAGCGTCGCCGTGGTGACCGGCGCGGCGTCGGGGATCGGCGCGGCGACGGCCGAGCGGCTCGCGCGGGAGGGCGCCGCCGTCGTCCTCGCGGACGTCTCCGCGCGCGGCGAGGAGGTCGCCGCCCGCATCACCGAGGCCGGCGGGCGCGCCGTCTTCGTGCTCGCCGACGCCTCCGACGAGGAAGGCTGGACGCGCGCCGTCGCCGCCGCGCACGCCTACGGGCCGGTGGACGTCCTGGTCAGCAACGCCTTCACGGTCGAGGTCGCCGCCGCGCACGAGACCGCGCGCGCCTCGTGGGACCGGCAGCTGGGCGTCAACCTCACCGGCGCGTTCCTCGGCGTCCGGGCGGTCCTGCCGGACATGCGGGAACACGGCGGCAGCATCGTGCTCGTCTCCTCGGTGCACGCCCGTTTCGGCATCCCCGGCCATCCGGCGTACGCCGCGGCCAAGGGCGCGCTGCTGGCGCTGACCGGGCAGCTCGCGGTCGAGTACGCGCCCGGCGTCCGGGTGAACGCGGTGCTGCCGGGCCCTGTCATGACCGGCGCCTGGGACCGGGTCGGCGAGGCGGACCGGCGCCAGAGCGTCGCGGCCACGCCGGCGGGGCGGTTCGGCACTCCGGCGGAGGTGGCGTCGGCGGTCGCCTTCCTGGCCGGCCCGGAGGCCACGTTCATCACGGGGGCGTCGCTGGTCGTGGACGGCGGCTGGTCCGTCGCCAAGGCCTCGGCCTGACCCGGCGGAACTCGAGGGAAGTAAGGACACGTAGGACATGTCGCTGTATGGAAACCGCGGGGTGCACGGGCAGACCGTGGACGCCATCGCCCGACGCGTGCTCAGCGGCGGGCTGCCGGAGGGCGCCACGCTCGATCTGACCGCGCTGCAGGCGGAGCTCGGCGTCAGCCTCACCGTGCTGCGCGAGTCGCTGAAGGTGCTCGCCGCCAAGGGCCTGGTGGACGCGCGCCAGCGGCGCGGCACCTACGTGCGCGAGCGCGCGGACTGGAACCTGCTGGACCCGGACGTGCTGCGCTGGCAGTTCAGCGCGGAGGCGGACGCCTCGCTGCTGCGCAGCCTCGACGAGGTGCGCGGCATCATCGAACCGGCCGCGGTGCGGCTGGCCGCGGCGCGGCGCACCGACGAGGACCTGGTCCGGCTGGAGACGGCGCTGGAAGCGATGTCCGGCGCGGCCGACTCGGCCGGCGCGGTCGACGCCGACCTCGCGTTCCACCGCGCGCTGCTCGGCGCCACCCACAACGAACTGCTCGAGCGCATGGAGACGGTGCTCGAATCCGCCCTCGCCGCACGCGACCGCCTGGTGCACGGCACCGAGGAGTCGGACGACCCGGTGCCCAGCCACCGGGCGGTGCTCGACGGGGTGCGGGCGGGGGACTGCGACGCGGCGGAGACGGCGATGCGGACCCTGCTGGACAAGGCGATCAGCGACGAGGAGCGGCTGCGCTCGGGGGCGGACGGCAAGTGAAGATCATCCGTGTGGAGACGTTCCTGGTGCCGCCGCGGTGGCTGTTCTGCCGCGTGGAGACCGACGAGGGCGTGGTCGGCTGGGGCGAGCCCGTGGTCGAGGGGCGCGCCGAGGTGGTGCGCGCCGCGGTGGACGTGCTCGCCGAATACCTGATCGGCCAGGACCCACTGCGTATCCAGGACCACTGGCAGGTGCTGACCAAGGCGGGCTTCTACCGTGACGGGCCGGTGCTCAGCAGCGCCGTCGCAGGGCTCGACCAGGCCCTGTGGGACATCGCCGGCAAGGTCTACGACGCCCCCGTGCACGCGCTGCTCGGCGGCCCGGTGCGGGACCTGGTCCGGGTCTACGCCTGGGTCGGCGGCGACGAGCCGGCCGAGCTCGCCGAGGGCATCGCGGCCCAGGTCGAGGCCGGGTTCACCGCGGTGAAGATGAACGCCTGCGGGGTGATGTCGCCGATCGCCAGCTCGGCCGAGGTCGACGCCGTGGTCGCCCGGGCGGCCGCGGCGCGCGAGGCCCTCGGCCCGGGCCGGGACGTCGCCATGGACTGCCACGGCAGGTTCACCCCGGCCACCGCCCGCCGGGTGCTTCCGGAGCTCGCCCCCTTCCGCCCGCTGTTCCTGGAGGAGCCGGTGCTGCCCGAGCACCAGCACGCGCTGGCCTCGCTGGTCGACGCGAGCCCGGTGCCGCTGGCGATCGGCGAGCGGATCTACGGCCGGGCCGGCTTCCTGCCGGTGCTGCAGGCCGGGGTGGCGGTGGTGCAGCCCGACCTGTCGCACGCCGGCGGGATCAGCGAGGTGACGAAGATCGCCTCGCTGGCCGACACCTTCGGCGCGCTGCTCGCCCCGCACTGCCCGCTCGGCCCGGTCGCGCTCGCGGCCAGCCTGCAGGTCGGCTTCGCCACCCCGAACCTGCTGATCCAGGAGCAGAGCCGCGGCATCCACTACAACAAGGAGGCGGATCTGCTCTCGTACGTGGTGGACCCCGAGCCGTTCCGGTTCGTGGACGGACACGCCGTGCGCAACCGGCTGCCCGGGCTCGGCGTGACCGTGGACGAGGCCGCGGTGCGCGCCGCCGACCGGCAGGCGCACCGCTGGCGCAACCCGGTCTGGCGCCACCCCGACGGCTCGCTGGCCGAGTGGTGACGGTGGCCGGGTCCGGTCGGGACGGCGTCGTTCCGCTGAGCGTGCGGATCGACGCCGGGCACGGCGGCCGGTGGATCTCGTTGCGCGGCGGCGGCCGGGAATGGCTGTGGCGGCGCGACGAGCCGCGGCGCACTGGGGTGGTTCCGGGCGACGCGTTCGCCGACGCGGGCGGGCTCGAAGAGTGCGTGCCGACGGTGCGCGGCGTGCCCGACCACGGAGACGCCTGGAGCCGGCCGTGGACCACGATCGGTGACGCAGCGTTCGAGGATACGGGGCCTGAGGGAACATCCCCCGAGAACACTGTCCTCGAGCATGCCGTGCGCTGCGCCGACTTCGAGCTGACCCGGAGCATCGACGTGAGCACCGGATCGGTCGTCGCCGACTACCGGCTGACCGCCGAACCGGGCTTCCGGTTCGTCTGGGCGGGGCACGCGCTGCTCGAACTCAGCACGCGGGCCCTGCTCGAGATCGATCAGGACCCGCATACGGGTGGCGGCGGCGCCTTGACCGCGCGGCTCCACCCGGAGGCGGCGCCCTACCTGTCCCGGCCGTGGCCGGACGGCGCGGCCTGGCTCGAAGGAGACTGGCCCGCGCCCGCCGGCCTGCGCCTGGACACCCTCGGCCCGGACGACGGCAGCGCGGTCGGCGCGGTGGTCTACGCCGCGGATAAGGCCGCGGGAGTCGCCACGGGCGACACCGCCGCGACAGGCCTCGCCGCGGTCGTGCACGACGGCCCCGACAGCCTGCGGATAACCGTGCGCGCGGATGCCGCGCCGACCAGCATCGCCCTGTGGCGCAACCTCGGCGGATTTCCGTCCGGCGGCCCGTACCGCAGCGTCGGCGTGGAGCCGATGCTGGGCCGCGTCTTCGACCTCGCACACGCCGCAGACGCCGCGGACTGCGCCGTCACCCCGGCGACCGGCGAGGTGCGCTGGCAGCTTACGATCAGCGCGTACCACCCGGAACTAAGGAGCTGACACCGTGGACTCATCGATGGATCTTCCAGCCCTGCTGCGGGAGCGGCGGCTGCTGGCCATCGTGCGCGGCGGGCGCAGTGAAGCAGTGTTCGAAACCGTGCGCGCGCTCGTCGAGGAGGGCGTCTACCTGATCGAGGTCTCCCTCACCTCCGACGAGGCGCTCGAGGTGATCTCCCGCGCCCGTACCGAACTCGGGCCGCGGGCCCTGCTCGGCGCGGGCACCGTCGTCAGCGCGCAGGACGCGCGCGACGCCCACGCCGCCGGCGCGGCCTTCATCGTCACGCCGGGCCACGGCGACGGCGTGGCGCAGGCGCACGACCTCGGCCTGCCGACCGTCGTCGGCGCCCTCACCCCGACCGAGGTGATCGCGGCGCGGGCGGCCGGCGCCGCCGCAGTCAAGCTGTTCCCCGCCTCGGCGGCCGGCGGCCCCGACTATCTGCGTGCCCTGCGAGCCCCGTTCCCGGAGGTGCCGTTCGTCCCGGTCGGCGGCGTGGACGCGCAGACCGGCCGGCGCCACCTGGAACTCGGCGCGCTCGCGATCGGCGTCGGCAGCCCGCTGATCGGCGACGCCGCGGACGGAGGCGACCTGGACGCGCTGCGCGAGCGGACCCGCGTCTTCCTGGAGATCGCGAACGGCGGGGCCGGGCGATGACCGACTCCGTCTCGCCGTGGATCGACCGGCTCGAGCTCGGGGAGGGTCCGCGGTGGGCGGACGGCCGTCTCGTCCTGGTCGACATCCTCAGCGGGCGGCTGCTCGCGGACGACTGGTCCTCCGAGGCCCTGGAGACCGTCGTCGAGCTGGACGAGCCGCTGGGCGCGGTGGCTCCGGTGCACGGCGCGCCGAACACGTGGATCGCAGCCGCCGGCACCGGTGTATGCATCCTGACACCCGGCGGGGACGTCGTCCGGCTCGGCGAGGTCGAGACCGACCCGGCCGTCCCGATGCGGGTGAACGACGCCACCGCGGACGCCGCCGGCCGGTTCTGGTTCGGGACGATGGCCTACGACGCACGCGAGGACGCGGGCTCGCTCTACCGCGTCGAGCGGGACGGGACGATCACCCGCGTCCTGGAGCGCATCTCGATCCCGAACGGTCCCGCCTTCACGCAGGACGGCACCACGATGTACCTCGCGGACAGCGGCCGCGGCCTCGTGCGCCGCTACCGCGTCGACCCCGCCACGGGCGAGCTGGGCGAACCGGAGCTCTTCGCGGACTTCGCCGGCCTGGACGGCGGCCCGGACGGGATGGCAGTGGACTGCGAAGGCGGCGTGTGGATCGCGTGCTGGGGCGGCGGCGCCGTGCGCCGGTTCCTGCCCGACGGCACCGCGGACCGCGTGATCGAGCTTCCCGCGGTGCAGCCGGCCGGAGTGTGCCTCGGCGGCCAGGACGGTCGCCTGCTGCACGTCACGTCGGCCACGCACGGCCTGAGCCGGCCGGGCGAGCTCGACGGCGCGGTCTTCACCGTGCCCGTCGACGTGCCCGGATTCCCCGCCGCGGCCTTCCGGAGCGAGGTGGCCTTGTGACGGATCCGATGGATCCGGCCGATCCGCTGTGGCGGCCCGCGGCGCACAGCGGTTCCGGTTCCGCGGTACCCGCCGTGGCCTGCGTCGGCGAGACCATGGTCTCGTTCATCCCGGCGGACGGCGCCGGTCTTGACGCCACGGAGAAGCTGGGCCTTGACGTAGCCGGCGCCGAGTCGAACGTCGCCATGTACCTGGCCGACCACGGCATCGACGCCCGCTGGGTGTCAAGGCTCGGAGACGACTCCTTCGGCGGCCGGGTGCTGCACCGGGTGCGCGCGTCAGGGGTCGACGTCTCGGGCGTGCGCATGGATCCGGCGCGGCCCACCGGACTGCTGTTCAAGGATCCGGCGGAGGGCGGGAGCACCCGCGTCTCCTACTACCGGCACGGTTCGGCGGCCTCTGCGATGGGACCGTACGTGCTCGACGAGGACGTGATGCGCACGGCCGGGGTCTGGCACTTCACGGGCATCACCCCGGCCCTGTCCGCCACCTGCCGCCACCTGGTGGAATCCGCGCTGGCCGGCGGCGCGGACCGGCCCGCGGTGAGCTTCGACGTGAACCACCGCCCGGCCGTGTGGCGCGGCGCCGCCGAGCCGCCGGGCACGCTGCTGCGCCGGCTGGCTCAGGCCGCCGACATCGTCTTCGTGGGACTCGACGAGGCGCAGGGGCTGTGGGGCGACGGCCTGCGCGAGCCGGCCCATGTACGGGCTCTGCTTCCGGCGCCGCGGATCCTCGTGGTCAAGGACGGCTCGACGGCCGCGACGGCGTTCTTCGGCGAGTCCGGCGCATGCGTGCCCGCGCTCGCCGTGGACGTCGTCGAACCCGTGGGCGCGGGCGACGCGTTCGCGGCGGGCTTCCTGGCCGGCCTGCTGCGCGGGCACGGCGCGGAACGCTGCCTGCGGCTCGGGCACGTGACCGCCGCCGCCGCGCTCTCGGTGACCGGCGACCACGGCCCGCTGCCGGACGCGCCGGAGATCGACCGGCTGCTCGACCTCGCGCCCGAGGCGTGGGCCGCGACCCGCTGGCGCGGTTGAGCGCTCGGGTGGCGCCGCGGCCCCGGCTGCGAGGCCCCGGCTGCGCGGCCTGCGCGTCACCGGCCGGAACGGTGACGTTCTCCGGCCCGCGTGCGCCGCTCCCGGACGGCGCACGCAGGTCACCCCGGCCTCCAGGCCGTGTCGGCCTTGCACGCAAGGCCGTGTCGGCCTTGGCACGCGGCGGGCCGCGAGTGATGATGGAAGGGAGCCCTCGCCCCTTCTCACCCTGAAGGCGAAGCCATGGAGTCCGCCCCGAAACCCAGGATCCAGGTCACCAAGAACGGCCCCTACGTGGTCACCGGCGGCGTGGTGCTGGCCGACCAGACCATCGAGTCCGACGCGGCCGGCACCACCCGCGGCTGGCGCAAGGGCCGGGAGTACGAGGCGGGCGAGCAGTACGACCTGTGCCGCTGCGGGCACTCGGAGAACAAGCCGTTCTGCGACGGCCACCACGTGACCGTCGGCTTCAACGGCACCGAGACCGCCCCGCGCGCCGGCTATCTGGACCAGGCCGAGCAGTTCGACGGCCCGGACCTGCTGCTCACCGACGTCCCCGGGCTGTGCGCCTTCTCCCGGTTCTGCGACGCGCGGGACGGCATCTGGAACCAGGTGACCCGCGAGGGCGAGGGCGAGGCGGTGCGCACCGAGGCCCGGCACTGCGTCGGCGGCCGGCTGGTGGCGTGGGAGCGCGAGGGCGATCAGGCGGCCGTGCCGCTCGAGCCCGTGGCCGAGCCGTCCATCGGTGTGGTGGACGACCCGGGGATCGGCGTGGCCGGCGGGTACCGGGTGTGGGGCGGGATCCAGGTCACCTCCTCCGACGGCTACGACTACGAGGTGCGCAACCGGGTCGCACTGTGCCGCTGCGGGTCCTCCGGCAACATGCCGTTCTGCGACGGCACCCACGCGAAGATCCACTTCACCGGCTGACCGCTGACCGCTGACCGCTGACGCTGACCGGCCGACCGGCCGGCGGCCGCGCTCGGGTACTCTGGCCCGCGTGAAGATGCCCGAAGAGCTCATCAAGCTCCTGAATCGCCCTGCGGTATGCCACCTGGCGACGACGATGCCGGACGGATCGCCGCAGCTCACCCAGACCTGGGTCGACACGGACGGCGAGCACGTGCTGATCAACAGCGTGCTCACGCATGTGAAGACGCGCAACATCCAGCGCGATCCGCGCGTGGCGCTGTCCGTCTCCGACCCCGACGAGCCGACGCGCTACTTCCAGGTGCGCGGACGGGTGGTCGAGGTGCGCACGGAGGGCGCCGTCGAGCACATCGAGCAACTGGCGCAGCGCTACCTCGGCGGACCGTACCCGTGGTACGGCGGGCGCGACCAGGTGCGCGTCCTGTTCGTCATCGAGCCGCAGCGGGTCACCGGCCGCTGACCGGTCGTCCGGCGCGTCGGGCCGCGCCGGAACACCGGAGCACCGGTCAGCTCTCCGCGCGGGGCATCGCCCACGGCGCCTGCGGCAGCACGTCGCCGGTCTCAAGCAGCGACTTGAGGTTCGCCAGCACGGCAGGCCAGCCGCGCGAGATGCCGCCGAGCATGTCCGCGTCGGCCAGGTTCTCGTGCGTCACGGTGAGCCGGACGATGTCCTCGTGCGGTTCGACGAGGAAGGTGACGACGGACGGCTCGCGCGAGGCGGCGAGGTCGGGCCGGTCGTCGAAGGTGATGCGCAGGCGTGTCGGCGGCTCGGCCTCGAGCACCCGGCCGACGGCGGCGACGGTGCCGGAGCCGTCGGCCCGCGCGAGCTCCCAGTCCGATCCCGGAGTCCAGTCCGAGACGCTGGTGTGCCCCCAGTAGCGCGCGGACAGGTCGGCGTCGGTCAGTGCCTTCCACACCTGTTCGGCGCTCGCGTGGATGTAGGTGACGTAGACGTAGCCCGGCGCGGTCTCCGGCGCGGTCGTCTCCCGTGCCGTGGTCTCGGGTGCGGTGCTGGTCATCATGATGTACTCCTGTTCTGCCTGGTGCTTGACGGCGTCGATGGCGCGCAGCCTCGGCTTGTCGAACCCTGAGATCCATCGCTCCTCGATCTCGTGGATCGGGACCGGGTTGAGGTAGTGCAGCCGCTCCCGGCCGCGCCGCACGACGGTGACGAGGTTGGCCTTCTGCAGCAGGTCGATGTGCTGGGTGGCCGACTGCCTGGCCATCTCCAGCCGCTCGCACAGCTCGGTCAGCGTCTGGCCGTTGCGTTCCCGCAGCCGATCGAGCAGCAGCCGCCTGGTCGGGTCGGCCAGCGCCTTGAAGACCGCGTCCATCTCCGTCGTCTCGGGGCTCATGGCTCCATTATGCAGGTATCTACCTGCATAATGTCAATGGGAAGAAGGCCGAGGGAGGGCGGCGCTGGGCCGGCACAGGACAAGCGCAGGGCCATGACCAGGGACGATGCCGAAATTTGCAGGGCGTTGCCGGGCGGAGCGCGCTCGGCGCGGCGCGAGGGGTCAGCTGCGCAGAGCGTGCTCCACCGCGTCGGCGAGCCCCTGCTCGCCGAGGCTGTTCGGGTGCAACGGCGCGGCCGCCGCGTCGGGCAGCAGCGGCTCTATCCAGCGGGTGGCCGAGTCGGAGCAGGCGTCGTGGCCGAGAGAGGGGGAGTAGGTGTCGACGTACGTGTCGTGCGCCGCCGCGGCCTGCTGTCTCAACATGCTGTTGAGTGCGAGTTCCTCGGTGTCGAGGTAGGCGACGTCGCCGGCGGAGATTCCGAGGGTGTGCGCGCACGCGGCTCCGTCGGTGGCGGGGAGCATGTCGGGGTAGCCGACGACGAGGACGCGGGCGTGCGGGGCGAGTCGATGGATGAGCGCGAGCGCGGCGGCGAGCTCCGTGGCAGAGGTCTGAATCTTCTGCTCGATCTGGTCGGCGCCGCCGCTCGTGTAGTACGCGCGGCAGGGTGCTGAATCGGTGCTGGAGTGCCGCAGCAGACCCAGGATCGTGCCGGGCGCGTCGAGTTCGACGCAGCGGGTCAGAACCCCGGAGAAGTCGAGATCGTTGCCGCCGATGCCGACGGTGACGAGCGCGGTGTCCGCGGTCAACGCGCCGAGCTGCGGCGGGTTGGTGCCGTTATCCGTGGTCTGCGGTGTGGTGAGGTCGGCGATCGTGGCGCCGCTGCAGCTCACGTCGTGAATCCGGCTCGCGCCCAGCTTGAGACGGGCGGCGAGCAGCGCGGGGTAGTTGCGGTCCGAGCGGTCGCATCCGGCGGGCGAGCCCGTCTGGTTCGGGATGTCCGGCCCCGAGGTGTAGGAGTCGCCGAGAGCGACGTAGGGACCCCGCGGCGTGGAAGTAGGCGTCGGCTTCCGCGTCGGCGTCGGCGTCGGCGTGGGCTTGGGCGCGGCGCTCGTGTGCGTCGCGGAGCAGCCCGCCAGCAGGAGCCCGGCCGCGACGCCGGCGCCGGCTGCACGGGCTGCGGCTGCGGCGACTGATCTTCTGCG
>Ga0310811_10006385_pt1 | contig 15066 bp, 14 predicted proteins | sample YCmetagenome_FD_207642 | JGI IMG/M metagenome (GOLD analysis project Ga0310811, IMG submission 207642) | Soil microbial communities from experimental microcosm in Duke University, North Carolina, United States - YC | ecosystem: Engineered > Artificial ecosystem > Soil microcosm > Unclassified ...
AGTTCGTGATCGTTGAACCCAAAAGCGCCGACTGCTGGTTCCAGAGCAACGCGGCGGGCAAACCCACCCTGGCGAGCGGCAATGCCGACACCGTGATGGGGGGGCTCGCCTGCCGCGAGATTTCGCCCCTCACTTGGCCGGTGATCGGTCTCGGCGCCGACTGGTTCATGACCATCGAAGAGGACGACGTAATGCCGGCCCGCCGCCTGTATGCTCATCCACTCGAGAATGATCCCACCATCGCTTCCGGGCCCTCGGGATGCGCCGGCCTCGCGGCACTCACACGTCTTTGTGCCAGCGACGAAGCGAGAAGCGTCGTCGGACTCGACGGCAACGCCCGCGTACTGCTGGTCAACAGCGAAGGCAATCTCGGAGAGGGTGCGGCATGAGCGACGGACGCAACCGCCTCGGCGCGGAAACCAGCCCCTATCTCCTGCAGCATGCGCGCAATCCGGTGCACTGGTGGGCCTGGGGTGAGGAGGCCATCGCGGAGGCCAAGCGCACCAACCGGCCGATCCTGCTCTCGGTGGGCTACGCCGCCTGCCATTGGTGCCATGTGATGGCACACGAAAGCTTCGAATCGCCCGAGGTCGCCGCAGTGATGAACGAGCTGTTCGTCAACATCAAGGTCGACCGTGAAGAGCGGCCCGACGTCGATGCGATCTACATGCAGGCGCTGCATTTGCTGGGCGAGCACGGCGGCTGGCCGCTCACCATGTTCTGCACCCCTGCCGGTGAGCCCTTCTGGGGTGGCACCTACTTCCCCTATCCCGCGCGCTTCGGCCGGCCGAGCTTCGTCGAGGTGTTGCGTGGAATCGCCCAGGCCTGGCGCGACAAGCCGCAGGACATCGAGACGAATCGCAGCGGTCTTTTAAAGGCGCTGCAGGCAAGTGCCACGAACAAGGCCGTGGTGCCGAAGGGCGATGGGCCCCTGATTCCCCTCGACCTGCTCGACCAGATCGCCGCGCGCCTCGCCGACGCGTGCGATCTCACTTGGGGCGGCTTCGGCCAGGCGCCGAAATTCCCTTCTCCTTATGTCTTTGAACAGATCTGGCGTGGCTGGCTGCGTGGGCGTTCCAACGCCAAGCTCTTCGATGCGGTTACGGTCACGCTCGACCGGATGTGCCAGGGCGGCATCTACGATCATCTGGGCGGCGGCTTCGCCCGCTACGCCACCGACGCGCAATGGCTGATCCCGCACTTCGAGAAGATGCTGTACGACAACGCGCAGCTCATCGACCTCCTGACGCTGGTATGGCAGGAGACCAAGAGCCCGCTCTATGCCACGCGCATCGCCGAGACCTGCGACTGGGTCCTGCGGGAGATGATCGCCGACGGCGGCGGGTTCGCCGCGACCTATGATGCCGACAGCGAAGGCGTGGAGGGCAAGTTCTATGTCTGGGACGCAGGCGAGATCGACGCCGTTCTGGGCACCGAGGACAGCGCCTTCTTCCGCGCTGTCTACGATGTCACGCCCGAAGGCAATTGGGAGCATCACAACATCCTGCATCGCAACCAGTCGCCGGCCCTTCGGAGCGAAGCCGACGAGCAGCGATTGGCGGTCTTGCGCGGCAAGCTGAAGGCCGTGCGCGACAAGCGCATCTGGCCGGGCTGGGACGACAAGGTTCTGGCCGACTGGAACGGCCTGATGATCGCCGCTCTCGCCAATGCGTCGGCTGTGTTCCAGCGCGACGACTGGCTCGCCGCGGCGGTGCGCGCCTGGCGTTTCGTCATGGACGCGATGCGCGACAGCGACGGCCGGCTGTTCCATTCCCATCGCGCCGGCAAGCGGCTGCATCGCGGGACGCTCGATGACTACGCCAACATGGCGCGCGCTGGCGTCGCACTGTTCGAGGCGACGGGCGAGCCGCACTATCTCGAGGAGACCAAGGCACTGATCGCCGTGCTTGACAGGCATTTCGCCGACCCGTCGTCGGGCGGCTATTTCATCACCGCCGACGATGCGGCTGACCTGATCGTGCGCAACAAGCACTGCCACGACAACGCGGTGCCGTCGGGCAATGGCACGCTGGTCGGTGTCTTCGCCCGGCTCTGGATCCTGACCGGCGACACGGTCTGGCACGACAAGGCGGGTCGACAGGTCGCCGCTTTCGCCGGCGAACTCGAAGGCAATTTCTTCCCCTTGATGACGCTGCTGAACAGCTACGAGACGCTGCAAAGCGCTGCAGAGCTGGTGATCGTGGGCGACCCCACACGGCCGGAAACCGAAGCGCTGCGTCGCGCCGTCTATGCCAAAAGCCTGCCCAACAAGATCGTGCGCCGGCTCGCGCCTGAGGCGTCGTTGCCCGCGGACCATCCCGCCGCCGGCAAGGGTCTGGTCGATGGCAAATCAACGCTCTACGTCTGCCGCAATCTCTCCTGCGAGGCGCCGATCACCGAGCCTGAATCATTTTCGCTCGGCTAGCCTTGTCATCCCGAGCAAAGCGAGGGATCTTTCGCGGCTTTCGTTCAAGGATCCCTCGCTTCGCTCGGGATGACACCATTTCTCGTCGCGGAGTGACAGAAATGGTGGAGTAGGTCGTGCAGCTTCAGCTCAAGACATGGCAGTTCGTCGAGGACTATCTCAAGACCAACACCGGCATCATCATCCCCATCGGCTCGACCGAGCAGCATGGTCCGACCGGCCTGATCGGCACCGATGCGCTGACGGCGGAGATGATCGGGCGCGGCGCCGGCGAAAAAGCGGGCGCGCTGGTGGCACCCACCATCTCGGTGGGCATGGCGCAGCATCATCTCGCCTTTCCAGGATCGGTGACGCTCAAGCCCACCACTCTGATCGCGGTGATACGCGATACCGTGACGTCGCTCGCCCGGCACGGTTTTACGCGCTTCTATTTCGTGAATGGCCATGGCGGCAACATTGCCACCGTCACCGCAGCCTTCTCCGAGATCTATGCCGAGCGGTCGATGGAGAAGCTCAGTAACCAGCCGCCAATCAAGTGCGCCCTGCGCAACTGGTGGGAAAGCAGCGGCGTGAAGAGCCTCAGGAACGAGCTTTACGGCGGCGCCGAAGGCAGCCACGCGACGCCGTCGGAGGTGGCCGTCACCTGGTACGGCTATCCGCAGACCATGCAGCAGAAGACCATGGAGCCGCGCATCGCACCCAACGGTTCCTTCACGGACGCCGAGGACTATCGCCGGGTCTTCCCCGACGGCCGCATCGGCTCCGATCCCAACCTTGCCACGCCCGAGCATGGCAAGCGCATCTACGACACCGCGGTCGAGGATGTCGCCCGCGACTACGCCAGCTGGGTGGCGCGCTAGATGTAACGTGATGGCTATCGGGCGATGCGCCTCACCCGCTCGCGGTGGAGGAGATAGAGACCTGAGCCCACGATGACGGCGATGCCCAGCACGGCCAGTGTGTTGGGCACGTCGCCCCACACGACGTAGCCGATGCCGAGCGCCCACAGCACCGAAGCGTAGCGAAAGGACCCCATCACCGAATAGTCCGTGCGGGAGCGCAGGGCCAGCATCAGGAGCTGGTAGCCGCTCGCCAGCAGGACGGAGGCGGCAATTAGCAAAGCGAGGCCCCGCATCGGCACCGGCTGCCAGCCTTCCAGTAACGCCCAAACGCAGCCTGCGAGCGCCACACCGATTGCCGAGCTCAGCGACACGACAACGGTCGGCACGGTGGCCGGGACATATCGGCCGAGGATGTCGCGCAGTGCGCCCAGCAGCGCGGCGAACATGACCACCCACATCCAGGCGTTGATGTCGCCAGGCCTCGGCTGGATCACCATCAGGACGCCGACGAAACCGACGATGATCGTAGTCCAGCGCCGCCAACCCACCTTCTCCTTCAAGATCAGAACGGCGAGCACGGCAAGAAAGAGCGGCGTCGCAAGATTGACCGCCGTCGCGATGGCAAAGGGAATCCGGGTAAGCGCGATGAAGTAGACGATGGCGGCCCCCGCCTCGAGCATGCCGCGCGCCATCACCGACGGATGGGTGATGCCCCCAGCATGCCGCCAGGCGCCGCTCGCCCACACCGCCAACGCGCACCACAAGGTCGCAAAGAGGCCGCGCAGGCCAATCGCCTGGACCGCCGGCATGGTCTCGCTGGCAAGCTTCATCAGCGCATCGTTGACGATGAAGACCAGCACCGACGCGGACATCGCGAGGATGCCGCGGCTGTTGTCGATCACTTGGTGCCGGACATCTTCATCAACAGCTTCCAATGGTCGGCGCTCACCGGCACGACCGACAGGCGCGACTGACGCACCAGCTTGAAGTCCTTGAATGTCGGGTCGGCCTTGATGGCGGCGAGCGTGACGGGTTGCTTCACCGGCCCGACCGCCGCGACATCGACCGTCACGGCCTTGCCCGCCTTGTCGGTCGGGTCGGGATAGGCCGCCTTCACGACCTCGGCTATGCCCACGATCTCCTTGCCCTCGCCCGAGTGATAGAAGAAGCAGCGGTCGCCCACTTTCATCGCTTTGAGATTGAGCGACGCCTGGGGGTTGCGCACACCGGTCCACGAGGTGCGCTTTTCCTTCACAAGTTGATCCCACGAATAGGACGAGGGTTCGGACTTGATGAGCCAGTAAGCCATGTCACTCCCCTTCGCGACGCAACGGCCGCGCCAGCAGACCGCGAATCGCCTGATCGAGATCCGCGCCGCGGTGGAGGATAGCATCGACGGCGGCACAAATCGGCATCTCGATGCCAAGCCGGTTGGCCCGCGCCAGGACGGCAGGCGCCGTCGCCTCACCCTCGACCACCTGCCGCCGCCCTTGCATGTGATGGGCCAGCGACTGTCCCCGGCCGAGCGCCAGACCCAGCGATCGGTTGCGCGACAACGGACCGTGGCAGGTCAGCACCAGGTCGCCGAACCCGCTCAGGCCCGTGAGCGTTTCGAGCTCGGCGCCCAACGCCTGGCCGAGGCGCGCCATTTCGGCAAAGCCGCGCGTGATCAGCGCTGCCGCGGCATTGGCGCCGAGTCCGCGACCCTCGACGATGCCGGCGGCGATGGCCAGCACGTTCTTCACCGCACCGCCCAGCGCGACGCCCGTGAGATCATGCGTCCAGTAAGGCCGAAAGACGCCCGAGGCCAATGCCGCCGCGAGCGCGCGTCCACGTTCGGGATCGGCCGTGGCGATGCTGATCGCCGTTGGCAGGCCGCGCACTGCCTCTTCGGCGAAGCTTGGCCCCGAGAGCAGCGCCACCGGCCGGTCCGGCAAGACCTCGGCCAGCACCTCGGGCATCAGAAGACCGGTCGCGGTCTCGATGCCTTTGGCGCAGATCACGACCGGCCGATGGCCGGGAAGCCTTGCCGCCAGGCCGCGCACGGCCTGCGCCGGACAGGCGAGCAGGAGGACATCGCACGCCGCGAGATCCTTCAAATCCGCGGCTGCCGCGATGCCCGCATCGAGCACGATCTCTGGCAGATAAACGGGGTTGAGGCGATGCTCGGCGATCGACCGGGAAATCGTTGGGTCGCGCGACCACAGCGTCGCCTCGCGACCGGCGCGGCGCGCGAGACAAGCGAGCGCGGTGCCCCAGGCGCCGCCGCCCACAACACCGATATGTCCGATGGACTCCAAGGCCGTCAGAGGCTCAGGTTAAAGGCGATGGAAATGCGCTGGGCGCTGCCCGTATAGGGCCGCACCTGATGCAACAGCCACGCCGGAAACATGATCAGCCGGCCAGCCTTGGGCCGCACGACCTCGTTGGCGCCGACCGAGAGGCCTCCCGGCAAGGCGAAAGCGAGCTGCGGCGCGTACATCGCCGCACCGGGCGCGCGCGGGTCCATGAACTCGAGCTCGCCGCCCAGCGACGGATCGTCGGAAACGCCGCCGTCGTCGACGTAATACACGCCCGACCAGAAGCTGCCGGGGTGGGAATGGAATTCGTTGCCGTGGCCACTGCGGTTGATGTTCGCCCACATGTTGCTGCGCCACACGATCGAGACCGGCCGGCCCTCGCGATCGACCGTCGCGCGGTTGGCGACGTTACGGCCGATCGCCAGCAGCCTGACGGCGCCGACGCCCGCCCATGTATCGACGTCCCAGGTCGACTGCCAGCCGCCGAGCGTGCTATGCGACTTGCTGGGCTGCTCCTTCTCACGCGCCAGCAGCACGCGCGAGAGCTCGGCGTTCATCGTCGCCGCATCGGGGACATCGACGGTCAGGATGGGCGTTGCGAACGCCGCCACGGTCTCGAAGGCGATCTGACCTCTGCTCATGGCCGCAGCCTACCTTCCCATCGAGACTGAGGGATCGAGCGGCCAGCGTGGCCGCGGACGGAAGTCGAGCGAATCGGTCTCGCCGAGCCGCAATCGCTCGAGCCCGGCCCAGGCAATCATCGCGCCGTTGTCGGTGCAGAGTTTCATCGGCGGCGCCACCAGCCGGATGCCGTGCGAGGCGGCGAGCGACTCTAGTCGGCCGCGCAGATAGGCATTGGCAGCAACACCTCCAGCGACGACCAGGGTCGGCGCGGGTGCAAGCACGAGCGCGTTGGCACAGCGATCGACCAACACATCGCCCACGGTGCGTTGGAAGGAAGCACAAAGATCAGCGATCGCCTGCCGGTCGTCTGCAGGCAGCTTCTCGACTGCTAGCCGGACTGCGGTCTTGAGGCCAGAGAAAGAGAAGTCGCAGCCGGGCTTGCGCCACATCGGCCGCGGCAGGGAGAAGCGCATCGCATCGCCCGCCAACGCCGCACGCTCGACCGCCGGCCCGCCCGGGAACCCGAGGCCCAAAAGCTTCGCGGTCTTGTCGAAGCATTCGCCGACCGCGTCATCAATGGTGGTCCCGAGCCGCGTGAACCGGCCGGGTCCGTCGACGGTCAGGAGCTGGCAATGGCCGCCCGATACAAGCAGGAGCAGATAGGGGAACGATACGTCCTTGGTGAGCCGCACCGAGAGCGCGTGTCCCTCGAGGTGATTGACGGCGAGGAACGGCTTGTCATGTGCGAAGGCGATGGCCTTGGCCGTCATCACCCCCACCATCACGCCGCCGATCAGGCCGGGTCCGCCGGTGGCGGCGATGCCGTCGAGATCGACGAAGCCAAGCTTGGCCTCGGACAGGGCGTCGGTGACCAGCCCGTCGAGCCGCTCGAGATGGGCGCGGGCGGCGATCTCGGGCACCACGCCGCCGAAGCGGCGGTGCTCGGTCAGTTGGCTATAGATGACATTGGCCAGGATGCGGCCGACGGGCTCAGGCCCCGCCGGCGCCTCGACGATGGCGACGGCCGTTTCGTCGCAGCTCGTTTCGATGCCCATGACGCGCATGCGGCTCTTCTAGCCTCCGCTGCGGCGCTGCGCTAGAGAGCGCCATGACCGCTCCCCTCCTGCGTCTCGGCACGCGCGGCAGCAAGCTCGCCCTCACCCAGGCCGGGCTGGTGCGCGATGCCCTCGCCGCCGCGATCCCCGCCCTCGCCGCGCCCGACGCCATCGAGATCGTGGCCATCCGCACCACCGGCGATGCGATCCAGGATCGCCCCCTGGCCGAGGCCGGCGGCAAGGGCTTGTTCGTGAAGGAGATCGAGGAGGCGCTGCTCGTCGGCCGCATCGATGCCGCCGTGCACAGCATGAAGGACATGCCAACGGCGCAGCCGCCAGGCCTCGCGATCGCGGCCTTCCTGCCGCGGGAGGATGCGCGCGATGTCCTGATCGCGGGCGAGGTGCAGCACATCGCCGACCTCAAGCGCGGCGCGATCGTCGGCACCTCGGCGCTGCGGCGCAAGGCGCAGCTCCTGCATCGCCGGCCCGATCTTCAGATCGTGAACTTCCGCGGCAACGTCGACACGCGCCTGGCGAAGCTGAAAGCGGGAGCCGCCGATGCGACCCTGCTCGCACTCGCGGGCCTGAAGCGGCTCGGGCTCGTAACCGGAACGCCGGTTCCGGAGGCGGAAATCCTGCCGGCCGTCGGCCAGGGGGCGGTATGCATCGAACGCCGGTCAGACAACCAAAGGTTGCATGAATGGCTGGCTGCCATTAATCATGTTCCGACGGCAACCTGCGTCAGCGCCGAGCATGCGATGCTGACGGTGCTCGATGGGTCCTGCCGCACACCGATCGCGGGCCACGCCGTGCTCGAAGACAACGACACGCTTCATCTGCGCGGCCTGATCGTGAAGCCCGACGGCTCCGAGCTCGTCGCCACCGAGCGGCGCGGACCCGCCGCCGATGCCGAGCGTCTGGGCCGCGACGTCGGCGAGGAACTCAAGCGCCGCGGCGGCCCAGGCTTCCTCGCAACGTTCTAGGTTAGTCCTCTGCCGGGACGGAGTGGTGCTCGTGCGTGATGCGCCAGTCGCCATCGATCTTGCGCAGTCCGATTGTCAGCCTGAACAGAAATCCGCCTTCCTCGCTGAATGCATCGGAGCACCGCATGATGGCGACCGCGAAAGCGACGTCCTGGCCGGCGGTAATGGCAAGCTCCTCGATGTCGAAGGCTTGCGATGGCTTGTGATACCTGAAGAACAGGTCCCATGTTTTCTTGTATTCATCCATTCCCCGCGATTGCAGAGGCGGCGGCACGTCGAACATCACGATGTCCGGCTCATGATGGGCAAGGATATCGGACAGATCATGCCGACGGACGGCGTCCGCCCATGCTTCGATCAGCGCCCTGATTTTGCTTTCGTCCGTTCCGCCCTGCTGCGCCATGGCTCTTACTCCGCTGTTAGATCATGACCGCCCCGCCTGCCCGCTCCAGATTGCATTCCGTCAAGATCGTCAAGGAAGATTCATCCGGCGTTAATCCTTCTGGCAAACGAAGGCGTAGCCGGGAAACAGGTTGGACTTCTCGCGTTCGAGTTGCTCCCAGCGTGCGAGGTCGGACAAGGTCCGCTCGGTGGGAAAGCGCGCACGATAAAGCGCGATCGGGTTCGCATCGACGGCGCGTTGCACGGCGCCGGCGTTGAATTCAAAGCCGAGGAAGCGCAGCCCGCTGCCGTCGAGGAGTTCGCGCACGCGCGACACGGTGAAGCGGCGTTCCTGGACGTGGAAGCAAAGGTCGCGCAACAGGCTCGCGCTCCAGAAATCCTCCCACTCCGTGAGCTTCACCAGCCGCCGCCAGCCGCCCCCCATCACGCGCCGGCGAAACTCGCGCAGGCCGTCGAGCGTCGGCGGCAGCTTGGCCGCGGCGATCTCCTGGCGTGCTTTCACGACGATGCGGCGCGCCCCTTCGCCATAGAGGCCGAGGCGCACGAAGGCGCCGGGCCGCGCGACCTGCGAGATCGCCATCAGACCCGCCTTGGGATCGGCCATATGATGCAGCACGCCGACGCATTCGACATGGTCGAAGGTGCGGCCAAGCTTCGGCAGGTCGAGGATGTCGCCCTGCAGGAACTCGATGTTGGTGATGCCGTAGCGACCGGCCATGCGCTTGCCATAGGCGAGGCTGGCGCGCGACAGGTCGACTGCCGTCACGCTTGCTTTGTCGTACGTCGAGGCCACCGACAACGGATGCTGCCCGGTGCCGGCACCCGGCATGAGCACGGAAAGCGGCGCGTCGAACGCGACGGCTGTTGCGTGCGGGAAGTCGCGCATCAGCGCTGCCCGTACATCCACCGCCGGACGGCGCGGCAGATGCGTCCAGCGCGGATAGGGATTGGCCTCGTACATCGCCGCCACCGACTGCGAGACGCTGTCGGTGATCGGCGCGATTTGCGTCAGGCCGGCCGCGAGCTGCTGCTCCTCGACGACCTCGGGTCGTGGCGTCGGTTGTGGCCGGTACATCGCGCCTGCCGGACCGTCCGGCACGGCCGCATCGTCCGGCCAGATATACTCGTTCAGCCAGGCTTGCTCGGCGATCGCGTTCGCCAACTGTACGACTGCATCTGGCGGCGATGATTGCATCACGACCTTGGCTGTGGCGTCGCGTAGCGCGATCAGCTTGCGCTCGAGGGCGGCGTCACGATTGAGCGACTTGCGCAGGAATTCGATCAGCAGGGTATTGCCGGCCATCACCTCCGGCGTCGGATCCACCGGCCAACCCACCACGAGCTGGTTCGCGGCGCTCCAGCCGATCGCTTCCCAGTTGGCGCCTGAATCGGCATAGGCGTCGAGCAGAAGGCGGATCAGCGGCTCGTTCGGCTCGCGGGTGCGCGCACGTTCGAGAATGGCATCGAGCCCCACGCGCGCCGCCGCGAAGCCCGGCGACAACGCCAGCGCCTGTCGATAGGCCGCCATCGCCTCGTCGAGGCGGCCGGCGACAAAGAGCTCGTCGCCGAGCGTTGCGGAGCGACTCGCAGTCAAGAAATCAACCCTGTTCGTTGCGCGCGCCAGACTATTTCCAAACGCGCTGCCCGGGCAATGCGCATTGCCGGCCTCGACCCTGCCAAAATCGCCGAATAGACTCCGCGCATGCATCTCTTCCTGCGATCCGTCGTTGCGTTATGTGGTGCTGGAACGCTGCTCGCAGCCTGCGAGTCGGCGCCAGTGACCGGCCGTTCCCAGCTCATGCTCGTGAGCGAGAGCCAGGAGCGAGAGATGGGCCTGCAGGCCTATCGCCAGGTGCTGGCCCAGGAACCGGCCTCGCATGACGCCGAATTCAACGCGCTGGTCGAGAAGGTCGGCCGCCGGATCGCGGCGGCCGCCGAATCGCCGCCGGCGGAGATGTGGCCCGCGCCGCATTACCACTGGGAATTCCGCGCCATCAAGAAGAACGAGCCCAACGCCTTCTGCCTGCCGGGCGGCAAGATCGCGGTCTATTCGGGCCTGCTGCCGATCACGCGCAACGAAGCGGGCCTCGCGACCGTGATCGGCCATGAGGTCGCCCATGCGCTCGCCCGCCACAGCGCCGAGCGCCTCAGCGACCAGACGCTGGTGACGGCCGGCGTCGCCGCGGCAGCGATCGCGCTCAACACCGGCAATCAGAACAGCACCTATTCGCCGCTCGTGATCGCGGCCCTGGGTGCGGGCGCCAGCGTCGGCATCCTGCTGCCGATGTCGCGCACCCAGGAGGCCGAAGCCGACCACATCGGCCTCGTGCTGATGGCGCGTGCCGGCTACGACCCGCACGAGGCGATCGGTCTCTGGGAACGCATGCGCGCGGCGAATAAGGGCGGCCGACAGGCCGAATGGCTCAGCACCCATCCGGCGGACGAGACCCGCATCGAGAACATCCGCCGCTGGGTACCAGAGGCGATGAAGTACTATCGCCATCCCTGAAGAACCTCCGCGCCCCACCTCAAGAACAAGTGAGGACCACGGCCTGTCCGTGGGATTGGATGCCCGGCACCGGCCATGCCAATGTCACTGGGCCAATCTCAGTGGGCCAACTCCGGGGAGGTCAGCATGCGAATGATTATGGTGGCCGCACTTTGCGCGATCGCAATGGTCGCGAAAGCAAACGCTGCGATCAAGGAAGAGCCCGTCACCTATACCGACGGCCAGACCACCATGAAAGGCTTCGTCGTGTACGACGACGCCATCACGGCCAAGCGGCCCGGGATCGTCATGGTGCACGAATGGTGGGGCATCACCCCGCACATCCACAACGAGGCGCGGAAGTTCGCGCAGCAGGGCTACACCGCCTTCATCGCCGACATGTACGGCGACGCCAAGACCGCCGACAATCCGAAGGACGCCGGCGCGCTTTCCGGTTCGGTGATGAAGGACCCGAAAGCGATGGAGTCGCGCTTCAACGCCGCACGGGACCAGCTCGCCAAGCAAGCCTCGGTCAATCCCCAGCGCATCGGTGCCGTCGGTTACTGCTTCGGCGGCGCAGTCGTCCTGAACATGGCGCGCGCCGGCGCCGACCTCGCGGCCGTTGCGGGCTTTCACGCATCGCTTGGTCTCAACACCCCCGCGCCGGCACCGGGAACCGTGAAGGCGAAAATCCTCATCTTGAACGGCGCGGACGATCCCTTCGTGAAGCGCGAGCAGTACGCTGCGCTCAAGAAGGATTTCGACGCGGCGAAGGTCGACTATCGGATCATCGAGTATCCCGGCGCGGTGCATGCGTTCACGAATCCCGAAGCGACCGAGCTCGGCAAGAAGTTCAACCTGCCGCTCAGGTACGATGCCAAGGCGGATCAGGAATCAAAGGCGGAGGCCGCCAAGTTCTTCGCCGCCGACCTTAAGAAATAATCGGAGTCTTTAGCGGCGGCGCACGGCCTATTCGCCGCCGCTCGTAGTCGCGAACATGAGCAGCTACAGGCCCCATGGCCCTCTTGGCGCCGGGAGTGCTCCCCTGGGTAACCTCGGATCGGTTGTACCGGACGAGGTGGCGAGCGCTTGTTTGGAGGCTGCCTGGGAGGCGGGCATTCGCCACTACGACACTGCGCCTCACTACGGTGCCGGACTGGCGGAACATCGGCTTGGGAATGCGCTGCGGGCTCGCCCGCGCGACGCCTACACGCTCTCGACCAAGGTCGGACGTCTGTTGCGGGCCGCCGAGGACGTCCCTGAGTTGAACGAAGGATTCCTGCGCGCCCTGCCCTTCCGCCGAACCTTCGACTACACGGCCAACGGCACAATCCGCTCCCTGGAAGATAGCCGGCAGCGGATGGGGATCACTCGCTTCGACATCGTCTACATCCACGACTGCGCCGAGGACTGGCACGGGCCTGCCTGGAAGGAGCGCTTCAGCGAAGCGATGACGGGCGCGGCGCAAGTGCTCACCAACATGCGCGACCGGGGCGAGATTCACGCCTGGGGCATCGGGCTCAATCTCGTCGACCCCGCCCTCGCCTGTCTCGAAGCCGCGCGGCCGGATATCTTCCTGATTGCCGGCCGCTATACCTTGCTCGACCATACCGCGCTCGCGAGGCTGTTCCCGGCGTGCGCGGCCAAGGGCGCGAAAGTCGTGCTCGGCGGGCCGTACAACTCCGGCCTGCTGGCGGGCGGCACGACCTTCAACTACAAGCCCGCCAATACAGACATGGTGGCGCGCGCCAATGCCATCCGCGCCCTCTGCGAGCGGCACGGCACCGACATCAAGGCGGCGGCGCTGCAGTTTTGCGCGGCCCACCCGGTGGTCGCCGCCGTCATCCCCGGTCCGCGCACATCAGACGAAGTCCGGCAGAACGCCGCGCTGATGAAAGCAGACATCCCAGGCGCCCTCTGGGCGGAGTTGCGCCAGGCCGGCCTGCTGCCGGAGAACGCCCCCACACCGAAAGCATGAGACGGGTCGACGCCCACCATCACGTCTGGACCCTATCGCGCGGCGACTATCACTGGATGTCGCCCGATCTGCCGATTGCCCGCGACTACGGGCTCAGTGACCTGCGTCCGCTGCTGGGCGACATCGCCGCAACAGTCCTGGTGCAGGCCGCGGCAACCGAGGCCGAGACGGCGTTCCTGCTCGATGTCGCGCGGACGTCGGCCGGGCTGGTGCGCGGCGTGGTGGGCTGGACGGACCTTGCGTCGCCCCGGGCATCGGCACGCATCGTCGAGCTTGCGGCCGATCCCCTGCTGAAGGGCCTTCGCCCGATGCTGCAGGATATCGACGATACCGGCTGGATCCTGCAGCCTGCCGTGCAACCCGCGCTCGCGACGATGGCGCGGTGCGGACTGCGGTTCGATGCGCTAATCAAGCCGCGCCACCTTCCCGTCATCGGGGAGCTTGCCGAGCGTCATCCCGATCTAACCGTAGTGATCGATCACGCCGCCAAGCCCGACATCGCCCAGGGAAGCTTCCAACCCTGGGCAGACCACATGGCGCGCCTCGCCCGCGAGACGCCCTGGTGCTGCAAGCTGTCCGGCCTGGTCACCGAAGCGCGGATGGACTGGCAGGTCGACAATCTGCGTCCCTATGTCGATCACCTGCTGGCAACGTTCGGCCCGGATCGATTGATGTGGGGCAGCGACTGGCCCGTCGTCACCCTGGCGAGCGACTATCGACGCTGGCTCGATACAGCCGCAACGCTGCTGCCGGCGGAGGCGCACGACGCTGTTTTTGGCGGCACGGCCACGCGCTTCTACGGTCTATGAGCTCTCGTCAGCGCACCCTTGTTAGCGTACGAGGGCTGGCACGATGGTGGAGATCGGCGGGACGAGCGTCACGATGGCGAGGTCGATCAGGAGCGCGAGCAGGAAGGGAAGTGCGGCTCGGGCAACGGTCTCGACCCGTAGCCCCGTGATCGGCGCCGCCACGTAGAGGACGAGGCCGAGCGGTGGGGTGAGCAGCCCCAGCGCCGAGTTCACCAGGAATATGATTCCCAGGTGGATCGGATCCACACCGACCTGGACAAAGATCGGGAGCACCAGCGGCACGACCAGGATCAGCGTCGCCGATGTCTCCATGACGCCATGGATCAGGATCAACGCCACGTTGAGCAGAAGAAGCAACACGACGGGGTGCTGCGAGACCGCCAGCATCTCGGTCGAGAGGCTTTGTGGTACCTGCAGAATGACGAGTTCCCATCCCAGCAGGACCGCCGCCGCCAGGACGAACATCACGCGTGCCGTGCTCTGGACCGCGATCTCCAGGCTGCGCCAGAGATCGCGGAGACTCATCGTTCGGTAGATCCCGGCGGATGCCATGAGCGCATAAAGGGCGGCGATCACGCCGGCCTCGGTCGGCGTCACGGCTCCGGTCAGAATACCGGCAAGGATCAGCAGAGGCGTCGCCAGGGCCCAGATGGTGCGCTGGAAGGCGCGCGCCACGTCGCGCAACCCGGACGGCGGCTCGCGCGGATAGTCATATCGCCGTGCAACGACATAGGAGATGGCGATGAACGAGAGCACGACCAGGAAAGCCGGCAGGAAGCTCGCCATGAACATGTGGGCGACCGAGACGTTGGCGACCCAGGCATAGATGATGGTGGCGATGCTGGGCGGGAACAGCACACCCAAGGTGCCGGCCGCGGCCTGAAGCGCCGTCGAGAAAGCGCGATCGTAGCCGCGGCGGACCATCCCCGGCAGCATGACGCTGCCGATGGCGGCCGTATCGGACACGGCAGAGCCGGACATGTCGGCAAAAACCGCGCTTGCCACGATGTTGGTATAGAGCAGCCCGCCACGGAACCTGCCGACGAGGCTGCTGGCGAAGGCGACCAGCCGCTCGGCCAGGCCACCGACTTCCATCACCGCGCCGGTAAACATGAAGAAGGGAATCGCGGTCAGGATGAAGTTGCTGGCCGCCGTGAACA
>Ga0310811_10006386_pt1 | contig 15066 bp, 16 predicted proteins | sample YCmetagenome_FD_207642 | JGI IMG/M metagenome (GOLD analysis project Ga0310811, IMG submission 207642) | Soil microbial communities from experimental microcosm in Duke University, North Carolina, United States - YC | ecosystem: Engineered > Artificial ecosystem > Soil microcosm > Unclassified ...
ATTAACTGTGCATTGATAAAGGTTAGGAAGCGTCATACCTTGCGGGAATTTTCTTTGGACACCCCAAACGAATCGGATAGCACAGAACCTCCGTTCGAAATCGCGGATCAGGCTTGGTCACAAGAAGAAGTACTCAGAGCAAAGGAAAAGCTTCAACGGATCGCTAAGGTGGCAGATTCACTTGATCCAATATCAAAGAATGTGCTTCATTTACGAGCCAACTGTGAGTATTCAATGGAAGAGATAGCCTACGACATGAATATGTCGGTATCCGCTGTAAAAGCGCGTCTATACAGAGCACGACACGTTCTTCGTGTCTTCTTGCCAGACATGTTCGCTACGGAACTCGTCTAAAGAGGAATGGAATAACGGAGTGAGCGTTGGAAGCACTAGACCGACGCAGGGACAGGGAGGCTGAATCCGAATGTTGCCCCCCCTTTATCGTTGTTCCTACCCCATAGAGCACCGTTATGCGCTTCAATGATCGTCCGGCTCATCGATAGTCCGACTCCCATACCGTTGAGCTTGGTTGTAAAGAAAGAATCGAAGAGCCTCGAGGCGTCCCGATCGCTGAAACCTCCTCCGGTATCCTCAATTGAAAAGTTAAGCCCTTCGACAGACTGGAAAGTCCTCACGCAGATTTGTCTGCGGTTAGGCTCTGTCGATTTGAGTGCGTCCATAGCATTTCTAAGTAGGTTCAATACCACTTGTTGCAACTGTACTCGATCTCCTAAGACAACAAACGGGGCTGGTTCAAGGTCTTGACTTAGCTCGATTCTCTCTCGTCGCAATTCAAAGCGCGAGAGTTCTACAACCTCGTTTACTGCGTCATTGAGGTCTACTACGCCAAGTGAGACTTGATGATTGCCAAACAGGTTGCGCAGACGGGAAATGACATCCGATGCTCGATTCGCATCCCGTATTATGCGCCGGCCAGTCTCAATCGCTTCGGATACTTTTGACGGATCTTTGCCGAGCATCCTAACGGACAGTTCAGCATTGGTGAGTATCCCTAGGAGCGGTTGGCTCACTTCGTGAGCTATGGCCGCAGCCATGACGCCCATGGAAGCTGCACGAGCAGCCACGGCGAGATCCGCCCTGGCCTGTGCAAGTGCGTCTTCATTCTGCCGCCTCTCCGTGACGTCCGCGATTGCGCCAAAATATTCAAGGCTTCCATCAGGATGCGTTGTTTGATCTATCTTGAGGATAACGATCTTCTCGGAGCCGTCGTCCATTACCAATCGGTTCTCGTAATCGTTTTCAAAATTTGTTTGGTCCATTAGCGAATGAACCTGCTGCCGGCTGTCAGGATGAATGCGTTGGAGTAGTCGCTCGAAAGTCAATGGGCTCTTTTGGTCAAAATCAAGAATTTGATAAAGTTCGTAGGAGCCTTGAAGCTCAGCTGAACCTACGCACCAGGAGAAACTACCCACACGTCCGACTCGCTGCGCAGTCGCCAACGCTGTTTCACTTCGTCTTACAACATCCTCCGCGAGTTTTCGATCATGGATATCGATGTTGCTTCCGTACCAATTCGTGATCTCTCCAGTCGTGCAATCTCTCACTGCCCGAGCCCGGACCAGGAACCACCGGTATTCTCCGTCTCGTCGACGAAGTCTTATTTCCAATTCATCGGATTCATCTCTGCCAGAAGAGATCAGCTCTTTCCAGGTTTCTAGAGTAACGAGAGCATCATCCGGATGGAGAATGACGGCCCATCCAGTTCCGAAAGCGTCCTCAGCACTCATCCCGGTATACTCGAGCCACTTCTCGTTGAAGAAGTCGATCATGCCGTCGGGACTGGCAGACCACACATGCACAGGCATCGAGTTGACGATTCTTCTGAGGGCTCCCTCCGTCGACGAGATGCTCTCCACCTGTTGATCGCCCTGTATCGGTCGCAGTTCCTTAATTTGGGGCCTCAAGTCTCTGTTTTGTTGCATCGGTGCTTCGCTACATGGAGCCAACCCGGCAGCGCCGTCAGCCATGTGTTTATGAGTAATCGTCGAATGAGGAACGCTATTCGGCTCCAAGATCCTGTGAGCTTCTGGGTATGTCTTTTGTTGCATCATGAGCTCCAGCTACAACTCCAGCCACCGACTACGGATCCATCCGTGAAAAGTCTGAACCATAAACTTCTTCGTCGCTGTCACCGGTTCGCGACAATTGTCGTTCAGTAAGAAGCTCGAGCTTGATCGCCATTTGAATCAAGGATGCCAGCGAGTTGGCCTTTAGCTTACGCATGACGCTTCCACGGTGAGCCTTGACTGTGATTTCGCTGATTCCCAGCTCAAAACCAACGTTCTTGTTTGCGAAGCCCGCGACAACTAGAGGCAGGACATCTCGCTCCCGTGGCGTCAAATGTGAGTACCGGGTTCGCAATGTGTGCAGGTCGGCTTCTATGGATCGCAACTTCTTACCCGCACTTACCCCTGTTCGAACCGCTTCAATCAGGGCACTGTCGGTAAATGGTTTGGTCAGAAATTCGATCGCCCCATTCTTCATAGCGCGGACGCTCATCGGAATGTCTCCAACGCCGGTAATAAAGATTATCGGCAAGGATGGACATTTGACTGTCAAGAGTTGCTGCAACTGAAGTCCGTCCAGTCCGGGTAGACGGACGTCGGAGACAAGACAATAAGGGAATGATTTGGATATGCCGGTGAGCAAATGTTCCGCTGAGTCAAAAGTGCGAACAGAAAAGCCTTCTTCTACCAAAACGGCTTCAAGGGATTCACGCACCGAAATGTCGTCGTCAACTAAATACACATCCGAGATGGGGTCAGCCATGGTCCTGCCTCGATGTCCTCACCCCCCTCTGAGCCTCGACAGGACTAGTATTCGTTAGCGCGACAACATGGACGTGAGCTGTAACGCACAACGATTCGAAGGGCGTCATCTCTCTGGCGCATCATTCGAAATTTCGCCGGATCAAACGCGGTCGAGACAAGGAGGAAATTGATACACATCAACTTCTCTTCTTATGATGCGTTGCCTTTCCCGACCAAGGATGCCAATTTTCCTTCACTTCCTGCCATCATCTCGAACGTCTGATCATCTTCCTCTGGTCCCGGTGAGACATTTAGCTAGGGCACTGTTCAAAACGGCTGCACTTTGCTGAGACGATTCGTCAGGCCGCAAGATAAAAGAGGAAGAGCCGGACCTGTGCCAAAGGTTTTAATTCATGAAGCACCTTGGATGAGAGATTTTGCCTATAGAAATAGGAGCGGCCAAACAAGAGACAAATCCTGTCATGTCCACGTGATCCCCGCCACACATCATTGAACTGCCCTGTTCGGCAACGTTTAGCGTGATCGCGGATACCCTAATACAGGGTTTTGGGTTTCAACAACGGGTTTAAGGGGGAGAGTGAGCGATCCATCGAGTTCGTCACCGAGAGCACCTCTGGTACTTTGGACGGCTATTATCGGTTCGAGCATGGTTTTTCTCGACGCCACAGTCGTGAATCTTGCTCTTCCCGCTTTACAGACCGAATTTGGTGCCGGCGTTGGCGCCGCCCAATGGGTTGTGGAAGCTTATGCTCTCACCCTAGCATCGGTGCTTCTTCTGGGAGGATCACTTGGCGATCGCTATGGAAGGCGCCGAGCCTACGTCTTCGGAACGGCTCTATTCGCGGGCGCTTCGGTCGCCTGCGGCTTCTCTCTCAATAGTGGGATGCTTATAGCGGCCCGAGCAATTCAAGGCATTGGAGGCGCTTTCCTTGTTCCTGGAAGCCTCGGATTAATAACCTCGGCTTACCCAGACGCCGAACGTGGTCGAGCGATCGGGACTTGGTCTGGACTCTCCGCAATCACCACAGCGATAGGCCCCGTCGTCGGCGGTTGGTTCATTGAGCATTTCACTTGGAGATGGGTGTTTTTTCTCAATATCCCGATGGCTTTGGCCGTGTTGGGTCTTTGCCTTCGGATTTCGGAAACTAAGTACGACACATCTTCAGGAAAGCTCGACTGGCTTGGGGCTTGCTTAGCGACCGTTGGACTCAGCGGCATCGTCTTCGCATTTATCGAATTCCCTATCAGCGCAAACAAACTGATGCCAGCGATGGCGGCGACCATTGGCTTCGCGGCTCTCCTTTTACTCGCCGCGATTGAGAGGAGGGCGGAGAACCCGATGATCCCATCAGCTCTTTTCCGTTCTCGGGAGTTCTCCGGAGCAAACCTCCTTACTTTTCTCGTCTACGCTCCTTTAGGCGCCTTATTATTCTTCGCGCCGCTTGACTTGATACAAATTCAGCACTATTCGGTCGTGCGAGCTGGTGCTGCCTTTTCACCGTTCGTGATTGTCATGCTTCTGTTTTCTCGTTCGGCAGGCCGTTTAGCAGAGATGTATGGACCGCGCTTACCTCTAACAGTCGGATCCCTCGTGGCGAGCACAGGCTATGGCATTTTTGCACTCATGCCGCAGGATGGACACTACTGGACGACGTTCTTTCCCGGAGTGCTTGCACTTTCGGCCGGCATGGCGTTGATAGTGGCACCGCTGACAACAACCGTAATGAATTCAATCCCTGAGAGCCATGCGGGGGTGGCGTCGGGCATCAACAACGCGGTCTCGAGGTTAGCATCTCTTGTCGCCGTAGCTGCGTTCGGCGCTCTACTTGTCCAGGTGTTTTCTCGTACTCTAGATCATCAGTTGCTGCTGACTGGGGTATCCGCCGAGGAAACACGTCACATTCATGCAAATCGATTCCAACTTGCGGCAATCAAATCGGAGAATCCGTTAGCTCTCCGTGCGGTCTCGAATTCTTTCGTTACGGCATACCGCGTTGTCCTCTGGAGCGCGGCAGTCATGGTATTTCCTGCGGCGGCAACGGGATGGATTTTGATAAATCCGCGGACACCGAGAAATAGGGGACTAGCTCGAATGCGATCGGAAGAATGAATTGTTGCAACGGGCAATCCAAGGCAAAATGTGCATCTCGCGGGAATCTCGTTATTACTTGGCGAAACCTTCGAGGTCACGTTGGCGTGTCTATCCAGGATGAGCGTAGTCACGTAATATGCCGCCATGGATTTCGCATACATTTGTGGCCACTACGTAAACCTTGACGCCATCGCCTATTACACTCCCCGTGCAGGAGGAGGCGTTAGCATCCATTTCGCCGGCGGTCTAAAAGAGCTCATCTTGCCCAATGCATCCGTAGGCGACGTTTGCAGTGCAATTCAGAAAGCGAAGACCGACCCAGGCTGCGCAGCGGTGCAAACTACTGCGGACACTGGCAAGTATCCGCAATAGCTATTGATTGCGCCGAACGACGTTGTCCTTAGATGAGAGCACCGAGTGGACGGTTCTCGTGGTTGGTAGGAATATGGCTGCAACGGCCAATCAAGCTGCCGGACGTGAGAGTGGTACCGTGCTCGGGTTGTTAACACTCTTGGTAAGGATTGCCCTCGCGCGAATCACACGCGACTTCGCTGCGGAATGGCTAATCTTGTGCCGTTTCGCTATCTGAGCCACAGGCATCCCCTTGTATACCAAATCCACAACTACATGCCGAAAAATCGGAGGCAATCCTGCTACGCCTTGACGAAGGTGCTCTCGATATTGGCTGCTGATGACTTGTTGTTCTGGACCTGGCCTGGGATCCGCAGGGTCTAAGGTTTGCGTCTTGTCATCGTCTGCCAGGTCTTCAAAGGACGACACCCTAGCACGGCGTACCTTCCTGAGATGCGCAAGACATTGGTTGATGACGATCCTGGTAAGCCAAGTCGAAAAGGCTGCTTCGCCATTGAACGTTCCCAGCTTGCAAAATACTTTCACCGTCACATCTTGAATAACGTCATCCACATCGTCGTGGTTTTTCAAAATAGCCTTGGCTGTACGAAGCATCAAACCTCGATGCTTCGCTATTAGCTCCACGAATGCTTCGGGGTCGCCACCGAGCGCCTGCTCGACGAGAAGATCTATGACAGTCGACATTGGTGTGAAGCCTCATCAACTTGGCGTTGCGGAATAGATATATTGGTTCTTGGCTCGTGATTTGCCCTTAGGCGATCTTGACCTGCTCGGCATGCGAGGGCTTATGGTTCCAGAGCCGCACGAGCTGAGTCCTACGGAGCGGAGCAGGCATCGGTAGGTTCAGCCCAAGCAGACGACGTTCACGAGAACGAGTCATCCCCGTCAGCTTTGCGTCCTCTCCTTCGACTCTGACGATCCGATCAATGAATTCGTTCGATCGAAGAAAAGGGTCAGTATCAATATCGACACGAGACCGTGTCGCTGTTGTCATGCTTTGGCTCTTCCATACGTTCTGTGAAGCATTTGACATCCTCGGTTCTGATCATCATCCGGAACCGAGGCGAAAACTGAAATTGTCCGATGGTATTGGCAACATCCACGTGACCACGCGGCGTATCACGGAAGCATCCGTAGACAGGAGTGGCCGCCAGTCCGGCCGGTAGACCCAATAGATAGAATTTGGATGGAATAGATCCGTTTGCAAACGACTCATCACACCGCTGGTAAATGCTAACCGCCAAAGCGTTCTCTATATTCCTTAGCACTTATTGATAGGGTCTGAAGAAAAGCACGGCGGAGTGCCTGTTCGTCTCGAAATCCAGTCAGCTGAGCGACTTTCTTCAAGGGCAGCTCCCTGGATTCGAGATATTGTCTTGCCGCTTCGACGCGGACCGATTGCACCCAACGTGCGGGTGAAGTTCGAAACTGCATCTCGAACTGTCGGGCAAAAGTCCTTGGAGTCATCCCTACTGCTCGGGCAAGGTCTGTTACGCCCAACTTTTGCGTCAGTCGAGTACTAACCCAAGCCGGAAGATCGCGCAGACGCGTACCACTGACATCCGCTTGTTGGGCGAGCAGAGTACTGTATTGCGATTGATTGCCCGGACGGCGGAGGAACAGCACCATCTCTCTTGCAACCGCAGCAGCGACGGCATGCCCATGATCCTCTTCAATGAGTGCGAGCGCTAAGTCGATTCCTGCACTTGTCCCGGCTGTTGTGTAGACTTTCCCGTCACGGATATAGATCGGATCTCGCTCAACGCGTAGCTGTTTATATTTGTCGATCAGCTCGTCCACGTGCCGCCAATGAGTAGTAACGCGTCTTCCATCTAATAACCCTGCGGCGGCCAAGAGGAAGGCTCCAGTGCAGACAGACGCGATTCGGTTCACGCGGGCTGACCGTTTCCGGAGCCATTGAAGCACGGCCGTTGATGGTGCCATCATCGAACCCTCTCCCCCGACGGCAATTAAGGTATCGATCGGCCCTGTGTAGTCCGCATAGTAGGTAGCTGGCCCCATGGTTATTCCTGAAGTGCTATGAGCCTGAACGGTACGTTGCGTGGATAGCAGCTTGATCACGTAGTCCGTGTTTCCGTGTACCTGTGATTGAGAGAACACAGAGATTGGCCCAGCGAGGTTCAAGAGCTCGAACGGGGGAACTACCAAAAAAGCGATGACGCGTGAACGCGGTGTCATGCGGGTGATTGTATTTTGTGGCAAAAGGGGATGTGGAGCGGATTTTCGAGAGAATCAAATAAATGGCATAGATTGCCTGATTTATGTCAGTTCAGGTTACAAATAAGCTTCATCTACACTCCAGCGATTTCTGACCGTGCTCTGGCGTTGGGATTCTTGATAGCGATTGAGGTGCTTACGAGTGATCAAAGAATTCTTATGCTTTCACTGCATGATTAGGTCGTCAGTAGGCTGCCAGGTCGCCCCATGGCCTGATAGCAGATTTGAAGCAAAATCAGAAAGGAAAGCCATGGCAAATATAGCGGAAGTGAATGATGCGGATTTTGACAGTCAAGTGCTCAAATCGGAGGAGCCGGTTCTCGTCGATTTTTGGGCATCTTGGTGTGGACCTTGCAGGGCTGTTGCTCCGTTAGTGGAGGAGGTTGCTGCCAGCTACGAAGGCAAACTGAAAGTCATGAAGATGAATGTGGATCAAAACAACCAGACTCCGGCCAGATATGGCATCCGAGGTATACCCGCTTTGCTCATCTTTAAAGGCGGACAGATTGCGGAACAGATCGTTGGATATGTGCCTAAAACGACGATCGATGAAACCGTAGATCGAGTACTCGCGTAATCAACTGCTCAACAAGCGCGATACGCTGCACTGCTTGGATCAGTGCAGCCTCGTTTCCAAAGAGGGTTGGGTTCCGAAGAGGATGGATTATGGGTTCTCCAAGAAAAAAACATGTAGAGGTTCGGCGTCTCAGAGCGGCGCAAGCGAAAAACTATCGGTCCTTGTTGGTGGAAGCCTTGATCGTTCACCCAGATTGTTTTGTCGAGGACTACAGAGAGGAACTAGCTCGTCCAATAACCGAGACCGAACAAGAGCTTGAAAGAAGCGGAGTTTTCGGTGCCTGGGAAGGAAATCGTCTGATCGGCATCGCGGCCGAGGTTCCTTGTACCACGATGAAGCGGCGCCACTGCGGACAGCTTCGCAATCTTTATGTTCGAAGAGAATATCGTCGTAATGGAGTGGCACGTCGATTGATTCAAGAGGTATTGGCGTACTGCTCTCGTGGCGTCGAGCGCCTCGAAGCTGAAATTCCGGCGCAGTGCGAAACAGCAGTCCAGTTGTTCGAAGAGCATGGCTTTCGATTGTATGGTCTGTCTCCGAACGGGATAAGGATCGGGCCAGAGGCTCTGGATGTATGGACGATGATTCGTACACTTTAGCGCTGAACGAGCACCGGAAATAAGATGGCACTCCGATGAGTATTTAGTGGACCGTCAACGCCGCTCGATACTTTTTACTCTCTACGAGCAATCACAGATATGACGGTTTCGAAGTACATCCCAAGATCAAGCGTCAATGTCATTCGGGCGAATGAACCGTTTGCGCCAGGGAGATAGGTAGCGCTTTTCTGCAAGACGGCTTTTGAGATGTCTCGTTGTGGTGACCTCGACTCGAGCATCATGGAGTTTTCGCAGGATCATCACGAACGGTCTCGTGACGTTCGGCGAAACCTCTTGGGCAGTTGAGATGGGAACATGATCTCCAATGACGGCCTCACCGATACCATCGGACAATATCGTCAACTTGTGCCCTTTGCTCTAATCCGAATAATGGCTCTTCTTTCGTTCGCGGAGGCTCCGGTGATTAGGGAGAACCTCCAATTTATAAAAGGAGTTAGAGATGAACAAATCACAGGCCGAACTCTACGAACGCTTTTTGGAGCTACACCATAAGCCAGAGCTCTTTGTAATGCCTAACGCTTGGGACGGAGTCTCATCCCTCCTGCTCAAGGACGCAGGCTTTCAGGCTCTAGGCACTTCGTCAGCGGCATTTGCGTGCACGCTGGGACGTCTTGATGGACGCCACTCTGTCAGCCGCGAAGAGCATCTGGAGCATGCATCTCTTCTGAGTAACGTGAGTGGTTTGCCGATAAACGGGGATTTCGAAGATGGCTACGGGGAGACGCCAGCGGATGTCGCTGGGACTGTCGAAGCCGCGATTTCTGCTGGCCTTGCAGGGATCGGTATCGAAGACACAACCGGGAATCCAAACAAGCCAATCCGGGATTTCGATGAGGCGGTGGCTCGTGTCGCCGCAGCTGCCAAAACTGCCAAAGGCCGAATCGTTTTGACCGGGCGAACAGACAACTACATCCAAGGCAATCCTGATCTCGACGACACGATCAAGCGTCTGACTGCATTTGCTGAAGTGGGCGCAGACGTGCTGTATGCACCCTACCCAAAGAACATGTCAGAAGTTGTAGCTATCGTGAAGGCAGTTGCGCCGAGGCCAGTAAACATTGTTGTAGGTACGATGGAGGGGCCCGTTCCGATTACGGATTTGCAAAAAGCCGGAGTCAAGCGGGTTAGCCTTGGCGTTTCCCTCTATACGCGTGTCATGGCGGATTTGAAGCTTGCAGCGCAGCAGCTCGCAGGCGGTGACACTGCAAAACCATCACAGGGGCTGTCTTTCGGAGAAGTTTCGAAACTGATCGCCGCGAAATAATCTGCGGAAAGGCGATATTAAGTCGATTCGGCGCCGCCTGAGGTGTAAGGCCCGGACTCTCGCGCTCTTCCGAAGTCACAGAGGCGTTGGCGTTTCGGAGTAGCCCGGTCTACGACGACTTCTCTGGAGAGAATGAGCACTGTAGCCGCAGGTTTGTAGTCCGTCGACCATACCGCCTCAGTGCCACTTGCTAGTCTGAGATTATTTGCGTTCTTGTACCAAGCCATTAGATTCCTTGTCGTGCCGGAAAGAAATAGATATCAGGTCCCGTGTTGTCAGCAACGATAGCGCCTGATTGGAGATATAGCAATTGCCTATCGCGACAGATAAGGGATTTCCGTTTACTTCAAGAATCCAGCGGCTCTGCAATCCCATGAGAGTCACTTCAAAACGAAGAGTTCGATGTCTGAGCCCAGCGTCCCTCTATGGGCCATGTGTCCAAGCCGATCCATTCCTAAGCCTGTTTCTCGTATAACAAATATTGTTATAATAATGCTATGACTGGACGCGACCTCAAATTGGTGCGCACCGCGTCGAACTGGACTCAGGCCGAGGCGGCTCATCGCCTTGGAGTCACGCAGGCGTACCTTTCTATGGTCGAACGCGGCAACAGGCCGGTCTCGGACGATCTCGCGTCGGTGGCTCTTCGGGTTTTCCCTTTACCTGCAACGGCACGACCCATAGAAGATCGTCCTGCCGCGAAGGCAGGAGATGAGTTCTTCAAGCGTGCTTTGGGAGAGCTGGGATATCCGGGGTTTGCCTATATGGAGAGTCAGCAACTGCTCAATCCAGCCGAATTGCTTCTCCTTGCACTCGACAGCGAAGAGCTTGATGCTCGTGTGACAGAAGCTTTGCCGTGGCTCCCGTTTCACTTCCCTGAGATGAACTGGAACTGGCTTACATCCGAGAGCAAATCTCGGGACAGACAGAATCGGCTTGCATACGTCGCTCTGCTGGCAAGCGAAGTTGCACAAAAGCGCGGAGACACGCACCTAGCAGAGAAGCTGCGCTCTCGTGTGACGGCGCTGGAACGCTCTCGCCTGGCCAACGAAGACACGCTCGCCAAGAGTTCCATGTCACAGGCCGAACGCAAATGGCTGCGCACCCACCGAACTCCATTGGCAGCTCATTGGAATTTGCTCACTGACCTGAAAGCCGAGGACCTCCAGCATGTCTTCTGAATTAAGGCCTCCCGAACCTTGGCACTCGTTCCTTCGCGATCTTGATGATGCGTTGCAAGCGTCTGCTCGTCTGGACTGCATCGGAGGGTTTGTTGTCACGCAGCTATATGGACTCGCCCGCCCTACGGCGGATGTGGACGTCATCGAACTTGCACCGAGAGAGGCGTCCGAGGCGCTGATGCAGATTGCAATGCAAGGAGGCCCTCTTCACCGAAAGCATCGGATTTACCTTGATCGCGTCGGCGTGGCTGCAATCCCGGAGAATTATGAAGACCGGCTCACAGAGATGTTTCCTGGAGCATATCGACACCTCAGACTGATGGCTCTCGATCCGTACGACATCGCCTTATCGAAACTCGAACGGAACAGTCAGAAAGACCGCGATGACGTTCGGTATCTCAACCGCACCGTTCCCTTCGATCTCGCTACGCTACAGCAACGTTATGAAACCGAACTGCGTTGGCAACTTGGAAGGCCCGACCGCGAGGACCTGACGATGAAGTTATGGATGGAAATGCTCGCGGAGAAATAGGCGTCAATGTTTGCGGGTTCGAGATGAGGGACATGCCTCGTATACGAGTCAAAGGCGATTTAGTACCCCATCGTGCCCGATATACTGGGCAACATGTTGTTACTGATCGATATCGGTGAAGAGATTTCAAAGCGGCGAAAGGCTGCTGGTTTGACTCAGACTGAACTTGCGAAGATGGCGCGCGTTAGCCGTTCGACCTTGGACGCTCTTGAAAATGGCAGGATGGGCGAGCTGGGATATATGAAAGTAAACAACATCCTGATTGCACTCGGCCTGGAGTTCAAACTCCAAGTCGCAGCGAGCAAGCGGCCTACTCTTGATGACTTGATGCTCGAAAATGAGACGCTTTCTACTGCTTCAACAGTTTCAAAGCAGAGATGACGGGGCTGGAAGTCCCGTGAGTTTAGAAAGCAGATGGTGGCCGGGAGTAGCTCCGTACGTCGGAGATGCATGATGCAGCGCGGTCGGTCTAGGGCTCCTCACTGCAGACAGCGCTGAAGGCTGAAAAACGCCATTTCAGTCAAGCGCCGGGAGCTTCGGCCTCTTCGGAAGTGGAACCCCGGCGGCCTTCTTCGCCCAAAATCCTCGACCCGGCACCGGCACTAGGAGCTTCCGACAGGTCTTAGACAAAGCCACGTCAGAGATGCCGTATTCCTTCGCCAGCTTTTGCATTGGTTGTTCCCAAACCTGGCGATAGAGCTGCTCCCGGTCATAACGAGCCAAGAGTTGGCGGGAAATCCGTGGCGAAGATGCTGGCCTCCTTTTGCTCTTACCGGGCGGACCCTCAGCAACGTCTCTCAGCTTCAATCGAGTTAGCCACCAGGACTCCTCCTCTAGATGCTGCCTAAAACGCGCACTTGAGAAAAGACTTTTCCAGGTGTCCTGAGAACACACAGCGTTCGCAACAAAGATTTTGAAAAGTGCAATCGAGACCTCAGGCTCGCATTCGAGCAGAGTTCTACGCAACGAGTTCATCTCATAGGCATCGTCAGGATTCCAGATCGCTCCATGCTCGGCGAGGATGCGGATTTTTCTCAGGGATTCGGGGACTGAATAGACTGTGCGCTTTCCTGCAAATCCATGGATGCCTATCCGCTCAAAGCGCATAAAGTGTAAACAGCGACTCAGAGAAGACGATCCGCCATTCGGCCTATCATTGGGCCTCGCTCCGAGCTCTAGTAGATAGACAAGAACGTCGCTCGATTGTCCAAATGACGCTTCACACAGGGGATGAGATAGGTCATCTCGCTCTCGACTGAGCTTGAACTTCTTCAAGATCTCAACATGACCGGATGAAGCCGCCTGCTCTAGGGCTGAGACACAGCTTTCTGGATCGTCCTCGTCCGTGCCGCTTGGGCCCGTCGATCGAGGGGTGGCCCCGGCCCAAAGGAGCAAGCTCACCCACTTCAAATCACCCTCACGAGCGAAATGGCGAAGGGCCCGCTCTAGCTGCTCTTGAAGCTGGGGCTCAAGCCCAGAATGCGCCTGTTTGAAGTTGATAAACGGGCGCAGCGCCGTTCGGACTTTTTCGCAGAAGGCTACAGCGAAGGGCAGCCCATCAAGCACGTCCGCTCCACCATCCAGAAATAGCTGGATAAGCTTTGGTTCCCATGTCAATAAGACGTCCGCAAGAGGAACGCTCTTCAGATCAGCGCCGTGTTCGAGCAAAAGAGAGACAGTGTCGAGGTTCCGAAGTGCAACCGCATCCGACAATGCCCGGTTTAGATTCGTTACGTCTCTGTCGTTGCGCGCGAGTAATCGAACGAGGCTGTGGAATCCAATCTCGACAGCGATCTGAAGTGGCGTCATCCTAAATCCCGACGGGACGGAAAGCGATTTGCCTGACGCTATCCAAGCGTCTACTTCGTAGAGTCTCCCAGTGCGGCAAAGGCGAACGAGTTCCTTGCCTTCTTCAATCGTCAGAACATGAGACGTGGAGGCATGGGAGACTGGGGGACTCGGATGCTTCGCGGCGCTCATAGTCATTGACGAGGAGCTCTTCGAAATCTAATTGAATGGGGATGGTGGCCGAGGTCGGACTCGAACCGACACGAAGTTGCCTTCGGCAGATTTTGAGTCTGCTGTGGCTGCCAATTTCACCACTCGGCCATCCCCTAGATTGTACCGCACGACGATGGGCGGCTGCGCTCTCAGCGTCGCTTCTATCGCTCAGACGGCGAGCGCGGGCCGGAAGACCGTCGGAAATGGGTGCAGGGAGAAACCGACCGGGTTTCTTCCTGCCGCGCGAAGAAGAGGCCGCAGGTTCGCAGCCTCCCCCCACAGCGCCCTTATTAGCCGAGAATGCACTTATTCGTGAAAGCTTTTTCGTACCCCTGCAAGCGCAGGTTGTTGTCCCATGTCTCCGCCAACTTTTCGTGCTGCTTCTGTAATTCGAGAAGGACGACGTAGTGGTCGCGGATGATGGCGCGTGAGACTTTCTCCACTGCTACGAAATCATTTCGCCAAGAGAACGGAATCAGGTGTGCGCCGCCTGCGAGGCCAAGCTCGAAACACATTTCCGGGTCGCGCATGGCATCGCCGTTCTGTTCGCCGTAGTGTGCGACTGCCAGCGCAGGGAGACCGAGTGGGCCTGACTCAGGCATTCCCTCGATGACCAACGGCAGATAGGGCGGGTTCTCAATTCTGATATAGAGGTCGGGTCGCCAACCTCCGGCTTTCTTGAGGATGTTGAGAATTGTTTTCATGCCGCCACCCCCGCGAGTTCGTCGGTGGCGGCTGTGTCGTTCTCCTCTTCTATGGTGGGCTCCAACGCAGTAAGGATGATTGCCGCCGTCTTCTGAATGACTTCCAACGATTCGGCCAGCAGGGATGCGTTGCCGTGATACAGCTGGATGTAATCGGCGGACGCTGTACCCGTCACCAAACCAACGGCTTTACCCACAACAAAGGCGACGGCCTCGGCTTCCGTTTCGCGTACGGCTTTGGTGGTCGCTGTCCTGCGCTCTGCCTTATGCAGCAACTCGTGCGCCGTCTCATGCACCAGCGTCGAAAACTCCTCAGCCTTCGATTGTCCGGGCAGGATGGCGATACGTCCGCCGTAGCTCATGCCGAGTGCAGGCGCGATGTTGGCGTTATAAACAAGGGTGATGCCGCGAGAACGAATGAAAGCGGCCAGACGTTCCGAGTTCTCTCTGGGATCGCCAGACACTTGGTGCATGTCCGGCAGGTCTGCGCCGTCCGTCTGCGAGACATCGAAAACATACGTCGAACGAAAGCCACACAGCACAGCGGTGTTTTGCTTGGTGATGTCCTTCTCAGCCTCTGCATCCTTCTTCCGGCGAACGCCAATGATTGGCGCAAGGATGCGGATGCCCTTCTCGCCTTTCTTCACGGAGCGGCCTAGGTTCTTCCATGTCCAAAAGCCAGCAACGCGGGTT
>Ga0310811_10006387_pt1 | contig 15065 bp, 21 predicted proteins | sample YCmetagenome_FD_207642 | JGI IMG/M metagenome (GOLD analysis project Ga0310811, IMG submission 207642) | Soil microbial communities from experimental microcosm in Duke University, North Carolina, United States - YC | ecosystem: Engineered > Artificial ecosystem > Soil microcosm > Unclassified ...
CAAGATATGAATGAAGAAGCTTATCGTAAACGGATCCGGTACGGATCTGTGGATCGGATCTGATCGGATCTGACATCCGGAACTTCGGATGAGAAGCGCGAATGTATGGGATATGACAGGAGTGCAATGCCCTCGATCTCTATCACTGAAGGTGAGTACACATTACTTATTATCTGCTGCCTTTGCTAATCATTATCAGATGGGTGAACTCCCACATGTCCTTCTCCTCATATGATGCCCCTCTAGTGCAATATCCATCAGGAAGGGTAGGTACAAGGTGCTTATTCTTCACTACCCTCTTCACTAATTGCCACCCAAAGGGAGAAGTAGATGAGACAAGAGAAATGTCATGAGATGGCATGGGATCAGGTGAGGAATGAGCTCCTGTGCATTGTCCTGCTGCTCATAGGATGACTCTAGTGCAATCTTCATCAAGACAAGAGAAATGTCATGAGATGGTGTGGGATCATGTTGGTGCATTTAGAATTGCATCAGGTGAAGAATTTGTAAAGCTGATTTTATTGCAAAAGTCTTCCTACAGCACACCAATCACAGCAAATGCCTGCTTCCAACAACAAAGTATGTACACCAGTATGTACTACACCTCCCCATTCTCATGGTCGATATCAGTGTGCTGTTCCTCTTCATCATCTTCATTGTCTATGACCTCCTTACTTTTCATGCCTTGGCTTTTGCACTGGTTGTGTTGGTGCGGTGCTTTGGGGGTTTATAAACCTTTTCACTATGAGCCTGGTGCCCAATGTTTTTCTTCACATGTTCAGTGAGTTCAGTATCAGTCAGTTTGACCCACTCGCAACTGCCATCCATTAGGCTATTGAGGAGCTGGACAAGATCCTCATGGTGTCCAATCTTGCCAGGATTCACCACGGTTCCAAGTGGAAAAGTTTTGAGGGTGATGCTGTAAGTTTCCACTATCTTCTGTTCATAGTTCTCATAATTCATTACAACCCTTTTCTCTAGCACAGGATTCAGTGTTACTGTGATGATGTCTGTTGACTCATGGTCAGTACTAGCTTGCAACTGATGACTACAGAGATTACCAAGTCCATCCTGGATATTTTGGTAGCACATGCTCACAAATTTTGTCAATGTGAGCTGTTTGCTCACAGTGCCAGCACTGTCTATTTATAACATCAGTATGTCATCATTTGTCTAATGGCTTTGAATATGTGCTTACCAAAATTGCTGACAACCCAGGACTTGAGTTTAAGTGCAAAGCATTTCAGCTCCATGCCAAGGATGTCCTTAATAAATGATGCAACTTTGGAGGTATAGAAGAGCTTTGGTTCATGGTACTGTTTGACATCACCTTGGACAGTGAGATACATCCCTTCAAGACCTGTTTGTGCTTGTATAGCAGTCCACTTACGCATTGTAAATTAGCAGTGTTGTGGGGGCCTTGAATGTGTACTTACTTCATTTTGCATGATATTGAAAGTTGCATTGACATCCTTCTGCAGCACCCTTGGGTTTGTACAAACAATCTTGATGTGAGACTGACAAAGGTTCATAACACTTCTTCAAAGGGCCTCCTTTTGTCCTATTGTCAAATGGTAATATTCTGATGACAATTCTGCTTGGTGAGCCTTTATAAAAGCTGGTGATTTCATTCGTTCTCCTACACCACAGTCTATTTTTTTTTTTGAATTTTGATGATTGTGCAAAGAGCAATACAATGGACCTTTGTTATAATCATTTAGGCGTTTACTGACAAATGCATTCCAAGGATTTGCACTTTGGCAGTTGAGGAATGTTCTACTGATGTGCAGCTGCTGTCGAGTCCACTTTAAGCTTCTGCACAACTCAGACAGTAAGTACATATTTTTTCTTGTTTGATACAAGCTCACTGTCCATGGTCTTGAGCAATAGCATGAGCCTCTTCTTGGAATGCATCGTGTGCAGTAGTGATTGCATTTGTTGAATTTCCAAATTTTTCATGATACGTCACCTTGTGCCCTATTGTCAATTTGGTGCAGACATGTTTATGCTTCAAAGTGGTAACAACTATATATGAGAACTCAAGATTGTGTTCAGCAAGATATGACATATTGGTGGTAAGTGGAGGGAAGTTATTGGCACTTATAAACTCAAGATGATTTTACAAGTTTTTCATTTTAATATCACAAGGAACTTAGTTTGTAATTATAATACTACTGTACAGCCTATAATGAGATTTCATTAACTATGCCTAGCATTGTTCACTTGACCTTGACCCAGCCTCACTACAATACCCTGCTAACATAGTCAGAATGGAGTCAGCAGCTATAGATTGAAGCTCACATTTTGCACAAACACAACAGGCCCATTTGTGATGAGTTCATATGGTGGTGGTGGTGGTGGTGGTGGTGGTGGTGGTGGTGGTCTGCTATCACTGCCACCAGTAGAAACCAAAATACAGAACTGAGTAAGATCTATGCCATGTTCATGTGGTGTGGCTGAAAATTCCATGGTATAATCAACACCAGGAAATTGACATTGCTCAGCAACCACAGCACTTCCATCAAATGTTCTATTGGCATCATGTGGTGCATGCTCTACATACTGCTTAATGAAAATTAGTTTAACATTCACCTGAATTTTATTTTTGGACATACCTGAGTATGAGCAGCATGAGGCAGCTGAGTTGTGACTGAAGCCAGCACTGTAGTAGAAAGCAAAGAAATATCAGAGGATGAGGAATCTGATATATACATCAAGTCAGAGTTGTCAGAAGAAAGCTGGGAGCAGGCAGGTGCAGAGATACTGGACACTGTGCTGATTGACGTAGATGTGGAAGTTGGCTGAATCTGTGTCCTCCACATTTCACTATTGTTAGGCTGTTGGGTCAGTGCCAGTGAAACATGCATGTGATGATTTTGTCTTGTGGGTGGCTAAACACCTAACATTGTACTACTAGTTGATTGCTGGTCTTGCTGATGTGTGAGCAACCATGTTTCAAAGTCAGGGCACTGGAGGACATTTTCTAAAGTGCTAGTCTGTGGGGTAAGATGTGTAGAGATGGCAGGTTGACAATCACAATTGGATATTGATGTAGTGCTGGGAGGATTTCCATGGTGACTCCTTGTTGTAGTGCCATGCTGAGTAGTTACTGACGAATAGTTACCATGACAGCTCCTTACAGTGCAACTCATAGTAGCACCATGTGGAATAGCAACTGAGGGCGGAGGTGGAAAGGGAAGAGAGGCACGGCTTCCAAGCTGGAAAATATTCTTGTTATTTGAATAGAAAAGAGTTATTAAATTAGTTGGGTAATAACATAGGCACTCACCAGCTGAATCTTAAGTGTAGCATGCTGCAGGAACAACTAGTTTGGTCCAGTCTTGAGTAAAGGCCTTCTTGCAAACATGATCTGCAAGTTCCAAGGCAAATATTTCTTCAAGAAGTTTGATCATGTGGAACATGGTAGTGTCTTTGAGTTTGCAATGTGGATCTTGCAAGTATGGTGATTTTTCAGTGGGGATGATAATTGCTGGCTTGCTGATTCCATCTCCTGGTATTGTTCACTGAGTGGTGGACTCAGATGTGCATGAGGCACTGCTACTAATGCTTTTCTGAAACACAAATTGTGCTTCAAGAGTGAAAGAGATGGTTGTCTAAATGTTGAAAGTTGATGAACAGCGAAATTCAGATAAGAAAATGTTGGACTCACAATGTTCTTGATGTTTGTGGCTAGATCCAACCACTGCATGCTATTGATAGAGGCGGTAGACATTGAATAGACAGAAAACAAGCAGTAAGTTTTTTCATGAAAGAGTACAATAGTGAGTGGGGTGAGAAACTTAACTTGTTGAGACATTAGTGTGGTGCTGTACACACATTTAATAATGGCCCATGGAGATGAATTGTGTGAAACTGGAATGACTCTATGAGTCTAAGCCATGCAAGTGCCTTGAGTGAGCATGCCAGAGTGTAGAGAGGTGTACAACCAATGCACATTTAATAATGGCCCATGGAGATGAACTATGTGAAATTGGAATGACTCTATGAGTCTAAGCTGTGTGAGTGCCTTGAGTGAGTGTGCCAGAGTGTAGAGGGGTGTACAACTGATACACAATGGAGATTAATTGTGTGAAATTGGAATGACTCTATGAGTCTAAGTTGCATGAGTGTAGAGAGATAGACAGATGTGTACACAACATATGAGAGATATCAGTATCTCAGTAATATTGATATACTACTCATTATCAACTATACACATCTGTTTACCCCTCTACACTCTGCCAGCACGCTCACTCAAGGCATGCCACACTCATGCAGCTTAGACTCACAGAATCATTCCAATTTCACGCAATTCATCTCCATTGTGTATTGGTGTTTTTTCTACTGTAATTGGCTACCACATGTGAGTCTCATTAGCTCTGTTCATGCCTTGGTCTATTCTCAACCTCAGTGGCATCTCTTGTCTATTTTCCAAGGTATCTCCGTTTATTGCACTTCACCATCCATAGAATGATAATGATACTATGATATACAAGACTGTATGCTTCATCACACAAGGTATCATCTTCATCGACTTCAATCAAGTCAGCACCCCTCAGCTCCTCAAGTACTGCAGGTTGATCCTTGTCCAATCCATTTCCTTGTTCAACACTATCTCCACTGTACCCATGTAGATTGTAGATTGCTTGAAGCTGAATACAATGAAGATGATTCATGCACCTACACTCCTCATACCACATTTGGACCTCACTGGCAAGAAGAGTGTTTGTCATTGTCAGTGCAGTTGAGATTTCAAGTAAACAGGCATCTTCAGTGTCCACCCGTGTCTGAAGACGGCTGATCTCAATATTAAGCCTATGAATTTCTTCACATGCCCAAACAATCCTAAAGTATTTCCCTGCAACTTCTCTGTTAGCCTTTGACACCCAAGGTTTGTTGAGGATTTTGCAACATGAGTGTTTGAGTATTTCAAATTCTCCTAGCCATGCATATGAAGTGACTTCACTAAACTTCAGCATATCACAAGGAGGGATTTGAAGAGGGACAAGGCAATTGTATTGTTCAAGTGCATCTCAAATTGCAGTTGAACAGTGGGTAATGGCATTCAAAATCTGTTGCTGCATTTTGTATCCTAGCATGGCTATCAGGACTGCAGAGTTATCTGATAGTGCACATACCTGTACCAGCAAGATTGGCCTTTGCAAGCTCAAATAGCTGCTGCACTACTAGACCCTCTAACTGTTCACCTGCCTGAATAAACCACTGTTTCATCAGATATACCAATGCTTATTTGTATTTGGCGTCATGTACACTTCATTGCATTTCGATACTCAACTGTTGCTCTAGATCAGATACAACATTCATTGCAAGTAGGAGCTTATTGTGCACTGCTTGATGTTCAGCTTCCTGTGCCTTCATCATGACTTGAGCTTCTTTCTGAAGACCAGAGGTTTGCATAAAGTCTGTGGGAAGGTATGATAGAAACTGGACCAAAGTCACACCTCCATACTCAGCCCTGAAACCTTATCAGCTGGGAGAAATCTGATATTATGGAATGCATACTTGGCCTAAGTCAGTGACTGGAGAGCTTCCACATATGCGATCTTTTGAGGATCATACTCCTGTTCAATTGAGAGTCATTGAAGATACTCTAACTCTTTGATATTCCAATGCTCGAAGTCAGCATCAGTGATCTTCAGTTGTGTCTTGAGTTCTTCAACAACAGGCGTCAAGTTATTGATGATATTGAGCGCTTGCTTGTAATTTTGATACATAAATTAGCCTAGAACAGAAAATTAATGTGCTGATGTTAAATATTGAGAACACACATTACTCAGTTCCTGGTACTGATCTTGATCCCATTTGTTAGCGACTAGATACTAGGTGCTTTCTTACTTGGATAATCTCGTGAGGCCTGGATTGCAGGTACTGGTCACGAGTCTCAGTCCAACCGCTTGGGATGAGCAGGTCGATGAGCTAATAGACGGGTGCTATCTTGCAGCCGCTAATAGCTATGGCCGGGGTCGTCAGGGATGACGACGAAGGCTTCTTGAAGCTAAAGACACAATGACCAGAAGTCAAAGTGAAGTCGATGGTTACAAGTATAGGCGGTTAAGCCTAAAAGGTTATGGACTAGTTAACCGTGTAGAACCAAGTAGATTCAAGTTAGAGAATACAACTGTAGTACAGAGGGTTTATATATGTAGGGAAACCGAGCACAGACCAGGCTGTAAGTAGTAGTACAGAGAAAGGTAAGTGGAAAAGGGAATGAGTCAGAGACCAGTGGTAAGGTAAGGGCAAAGGGAGAACTGAGTCACAGACCAAAGCTATGGTAGCGGTAACAGGGGACCGAGTCACCAACCGAGGATGCGGTAAGGGGTGACGACGTCATGTACCAATAGCAAGGTATGGGGTTCAGGATGTAATAAGGTGGGTACCGGTAGGATGGAAAGGGCATAGGGGAAGCAAGCCGGGGATCCGGTGAGCAAGTATAGTACAAGTGAGTGGGAAAGCGATCAGAGAGAATATAACCAGTAAAGGTAAGGGAAGAGTATGGTCAGCCAGAATAGGTATTGCATGTGTATGCGCGCGTAGTCTTCCGGGTATAGGTTGAAAGCGAGAGCGAGGAGGAAAATGAATAGGGGCCACGCCAGAAGTGGATGTTCTTGTAACACCATTGGTTGAAGTGTAAATCAATGAATTGAAGCCAGTGAAAGTATGACACATGCCATATAACTGGTGCCACAGCATTTGATCCAGTGTGAAAGACAACTCTAGTTAGAGTGATAGAAACTATCCCCTAACCAGATATATGTTGAAGCTCTGTCCAGCTGTTACACTTGCAAGCAAGAATGTTTGACCCAAGGGGCATGCTGTTTGATATAAGTTTGATAGTCAGTACTAAGCAAGGAAAACAAAATCCTAAGGGCAGGGAACAAATCTGAAGGTAAGGTGTGAAGTCTGAGGTGCGGGAAATTGGGTCCGATGTGCGGAGATGTGGAGATGTAAGGAGTGGGTTGGAGATGGGCTGGAGATGGTAAGGAGCATCAAGGAAATGACAGGTAACAGGTTCGGGTAACGGGTAATGGGTAATGGGTAAACAGGTATATTGTCAGGGTAACTCTAGGGACAGGTATGGGTGACCAAGTATTGGGGATTTCTCCCTCCTACTAAGTGGTAATTGTAATCTTAGACGCCCAACCCTATATAACTAGCTATGTGAAAATCTGGAGTAGATAGGTGAAAGTAGGTATCAAAACTTTGGGTCCGATAGTATGTAACAAGCCATGAGGTACTGCAGCCTGTGAGAATACATGTAATAGCACTGCCAACTCAATCAGCAATGTGTAACAACTAGATATACACCAGTGGGGTTAAGCGGGACTGGACTGGACATAGGTAGGACAAGTGTGATTATCTCCAAGCAGGTCCAAAGTGTCAGAGATGTGGAGATGGTAGGTTGGCATTGGAGATGAATAGGGATTGACATACATTGCAAATTGAGGTGTTTTGCAAGTCAGCCCAAAAGATATTGCCACACCAGAGAATACTCATTCACAAGTTTCAAGGTCCTCTATCCCAAGACCTTGTTGGTAAAGCATGTGGAATTGGAGTTGACAGTGGTGATTATGTGTGTGACCATGGAAAGAGTTGATGACAAACTGATGATTGTGATTCTTGACCTTCATTGCTATAGAGCTGGCAGCTGCAGTTTTGGTGAATGAACATCCAATGTCATAACCTGTGACTCCATCAGAACCATAGACATCTATCAGCTTGTTTGCCATTGCTAGGGCATACTCTGCACTTTGAAATTCAGACAGAGTATATATAATCAAATGATAGTGCACATACAGTTCACTGCTCTGTCTCATCTCAACAACAGTCTGAATAATACCATGGCAGTATGCACTAACAAAGACACCAGTTTGATCAAACACATTGATCATCTTTTCAGTGACAGCATTTGCAGCTTTCCAGTTTTCAGTGCACAATGAGGTGTGTGAAACTTCTGAATTTTTTGTCTGTGCACTTTCTGGAGCAAGACATGTGTCTGGGCAGAGTCGGACATCATCTTTGAATAACTCAATGTCAGCCAGATGTATGAAATATGAAAATTTGAAGAGTCATTCATCAGCATGACCAGAGCCATCAATGCATTTCAGTGAGTTGTTGCCATTGAAGGAATCAAGGCACACAGGATAAAGTAATGGTTCACCAGGTTGCTACTCTTCAAATCAATGGTATGCTCACTAGAAATTATAAATACCTAACCTTGTAGTTACATGGTGGGCATGCATGCAACATGCGCCAATTCACAGAGTTATGTTGAAGAGCCTTGTCCACAAGGCTTTTAACAGAACATAAGATGCCAAGATATACATCAAATGCAACAGCAAATTGGTCTTGAAGCAATTGAAAATGCTGTCCTGTTGTGACTAAACAGATAAGCTATTAAGTAAAACAGACATAATAATGTGGTGATATCAAAGGTGAGACTTACGATGTGTGCCATGCACAATGTTCGGATCTGCAGCTGCAGCTTGGTTTGGATGTCAATAGATATCAAATTATTTAGAGTAAATCAACACACACCTTTTCGCTGCCAGATTGATTCCACAACTTGTTGATCTTGCGCTCATTTTTGGGCATTCTTCTTGCAGACCTTTCGATGTGTGGCCCACCTGCAAGGTTTGATGTTCTGATCACAGAGTTCACAGATTTTGGCTTGATCAGGGCCCATAATGTGGTCAGATATACAGGATGTATCTACAAAATCAATGAGAGCAAGGAATTGAAAGCATACAGATAGTGGGGGTGCAAATACAAGGAAAGACACATTAGAAGTGCATTGCAATCGCCTTGCAATGTATTGAAACTCAGAGACCAATCTTACATCATCATTCTGATAGGAGTTTCAATGACATCTCAACAAAAGAGCATTTAAATATGTTTCACAAATTTCCAACAAAAGAACACTAAACAGATTGGGCAAGGATAACAGGATGAAACTGTGGATTTCTGGAGCATTTGTATAGGTAGGTGTGGGTCTTGTTTCCAAAGCATGATGCTTACATAATTTTCCCATCACTATATGGGTACACACAGGATGGTACAGTGCAAAGTATGTGATTAAGATAAGAATAATGACACAAATGTGAATGAAAATGTAATTAGAATATGAGAAAAAGATTATATCATCAGCCAGCCTGTCCCATTACTCCAAAGTTTGAGACGTCAAGCCTGTACTACATGCAATAGACTCCATGATTGCACTAACAAGTGCTTGCTTGCTTTTCAAAGTATATCTCTTTGGCACCAGAGGATCAAGCCATCAACAGAGATTGACCTGATCAGTTAGTGCAGCATTCAAGAGCATGAGAAATTCACTCTTGGACATCACCACCATGGCTACCCCATCTAGCTGAGCATCCTCAGCAGCCCCCTTTTCAGCACATCATTTGACTTCAAGACCCGCAGACTGCTATTCACAAGCCTTCTGCATGGTGTACTGATGATCTACAGCTGTAAATGTAGCATCGATGAATGCTTGAGTCTCGTTCCATTTAAACTGTGCTTGTGCATTGTGTGAATGCATTGATGTGAGTGGTTTTTGATGTGTGTGAAGCCAGTGTGAGCCTAGCACACCCTCATTTGCATCATTTGTTGATGCCATGAAGGCACTGTCACGTTCGGCTTTTGAAGATCAATTAATTATACCTCCTGCCTCAAATTCAATCAAAAATCTCTCCCATGTCTCCAGTGCACCTCCACAAAATGCGATGAAGGCCTTGCAAAGATAAGGCAGCTTGCCCTTCTCTGCTAACTTGTAAACAGCTTCAATGGCACCAGGATTTTGCCATTCCTGTTCATCGAGGGCACTGAGTTTAAATGAGGCATTTAGAGAAATCAGCAGGTGCAGGTTCTCAATAATAAGTTTGAGGTGATTCATCACCTCATCATGCAAAGGACCAAGATCAAGGATGTTGATGTTCTCGGTTCCAGGTCCATGAACAGATTGCATATATGAGTGCATGATTGCAGCAGCATACAAAGTGAGAACAGCCAGTTCAGTGAGTGTGGGGCCATCATGAAGGGCATTGTACAGATTCTCCTTGATATGGCTGAAATTTTGTTTCTCTTTCTTGTCCCTGACCTGCTCCAGAAATGTGATGTATTTGTTGAGGTTAGTGAGCAACTCTGCAGCAGCTTCGCAATATGACTGATAACAAGTGTTGCTGGTGTCAGGTAATGTGGATAGGATGCCCTTGATTCATTTGAAATAGAAACAATGTGTGTCTTGTTGCCCCTTTTTGTCATCCTTGTTATTGAAAATTGCACCAGCAAGACTACATGTCTTAACACCACCTCAGCCAGAGACTTCAAGCGCCCTTAGCTGCATCCCCATTACTGTCTCTGATGGTTGTTGTAATGTGGTGGCATTATCTTTATTGGCCAGTAGCATTGGGCGCTCAAAACCATTCAGTTCCCAGGAATCCATCATCACTGTATTCCCACCTTTGACAGAATTGAGATCCTTGTGCATGCAGCACCCTGCCTGCACAAGAAACTCAGCAGCCCTCTGCTCATCATCAGGTAACCCATCTGCTTGCATTCCCAACTCACCCCTCCAGTTGTCATTCTTCCATCTTTTGATGAGCTTGAAGACCTTCTTCTGATCAGCTAAGTGATCTCCATTGACACCCTTCAATTCTGATGTGAAAATGACAGCAGTGAGTTTGGAGGTTGTCATTCTCTGAGCAAGAGGAGAATCATTGTATATTGACGCCATCTCGTCAATCACAGTCTTCAGGCCTTGCAGCTGTGTCTTGCTAGTATGATCCTTGGACGACTCGATATCAAGAAACTGGTTGCACTGCTCTGGTGTGGATTCATTAAGGTTACTGTATGTGGATGCCTTGTATGACACATGCCAAGAGTTCATATTAATATGTCTGTGTATTGTACTATCAGAACTGAATGTGAGACCTGAATCATGGTGAGCCAAAGTTCTCCTCAGGGTTGAACATTTAAAGCTCACTTTTTGTCTGCATAATCTCATGGCCCAGCTGGACCTTGGCAGCAACACCTCCCTCCAGTATTGCTCACTGGACTGTCCATGCACTCATTCAGCAACTTCCAAGGGGTATGTGAAGGGCTTTTAACATGGCCTGAATTATAGGACCCACAGATTTCTGTGCACAGCCCGCAAGAATGAGCCTTCTTGCAAGTGCATGAAATTTGGCAGTATAGGCACCCTTGTAGTAGAGTTGTCGGGAAGATGAGTTTTTTGGCATGGTATGGCTTTTGCTGACAACACAAGCAAGTGCATGGGATGCATGATGGACACGCATCTGTAATGCATGGACCTTTTTGCGAGTCTGCACTAGCTCAGCTCGAAGGTGAGATACTTCACCTGCACTGGAATCAGCTTGTTTTCTGAGTGCAACAACCTGGGCAGTGTTCTCCCCTGTCAACCTCCGAAGTTGGGCAGCAGCCTGTCTCTGCATGCTTGGAATGACATTTCCCTGCAGCTTCCTAATCTCTGCATTAGCTCGAGCAGCAGCTGCCTTGGCACAGGCAGCTTTGCGGCACTCATTCTGCAACAGTGAATAGTAAAGCTTGATCCTTTTGTGTGCAACAAATAACTCCTTTCTTGAGGACACAAGGCTTGCTTTCAATGACAGTATTGTGCTGTTTGCATTGGCGAGTAGTGTTGTCTTCTTCATGAGCTCTTGTCTCTGCTGATGGACCTCGAGAGTGCATACAGACAGCTTTTCAACAGCCTCGGTCAAGCAAGACTTTATACTCACAAGCACACTGGCACTATGAGTCTCTGTTTGTGTTGTATGGGAGGGTAATGATTTTGCTATGAGTCCATGCTTTTCCTTCTCAGTGGCCTTGATTTGTTGCCATGCATGCAGAAGCTGCTTGATCTGTGCAGGTGAATGCTTTTTCATTTATTTAGAAATTGCTTTGAGCTGAGCATTTTAGCAAGTGACAGTCACTGAGATTTAGAGAAGAGGCCCAATGGATTGATTGAAGATGGCATTGAGACAAGGCAGCACAGTACCTCTAAATGCGATTCAGATGCACTTGTGGCTGAAATCAACATGTCAATTTGGGCATCTCAGACCTATATCAAACCTAAACCAGCACAGCACACAACCCCAATTTTTGTAGACGTGGATATGTGTTTTTAATGGATATGAACATTTTGTTCAATTTTGTTTTCAATTCCTGTTGCATCTTGCCAGCATCTTGGCTTGTATCTCGCTGCATTAGGTAGATTATTCAAATTTAATCTGGACAAAATATTCGAATCAATGCCATTCATCTACCTGAACCTTTTGATAATTGTGTTATGGTGTTGCTGTCTCATTTACTCGCTGTGACTCGTGTGTCATTTAACAGACTGTAGATTTAGCTATCAAATAATCGTGGGAACAAATTTTAGCTGTAAGGTTTTGCACCTACCCAGTTTGTACTAATGATATGTGATGGTAGGTAGACCTGAGTCTACACGGCAAGCCACACAATTTGTAAGCCCTATGCCAAAAATGGCAAGTGTTCGTTCAAGATCTAAGGTGTATTATTTTTATGGTTTTCACACAACCATCATGTTATATAATTAGCATTTACGTTGTGTATGTTCAGAAACATTCAGTGGCTCAACGTCTCAGTGACTTCTGCTGGATGCAGGTGACATACTGATGCGATCTCTTTCCCAAGATACAATTTCTGTCTCTACGGATGCCAAAGGTGTGATATCCATAGCAACATGTCAATATTATAGTCAGCCAAAAATACTAAGTAGGTGTATTCATGGGGATGTATGGATTATATCTGTACCTGCATATCCAACACAGCATTCTAGAGGATGTATGAAATACATACATCATATATCCATGATACATGACATGTGCCTCTTCCAGTTGAGCTTTTGGTGTTGTGGATACTCAGATCTCAAAACGGAACAGATACATAGAAAACAATGCAACATCAATTCAACGATAGCAAAGAATGAACAATGACAATTAACAGTGATTACTATAGCTAGATTTATTAAATGCAAAAGAGCATTTAAATTCACCATAAGAGATTCTTCTGAATTGTATCCTGCCACACAGGCTGCATAACCTTCAAGTTCATGACAGTTGGACCTTTGCGGTGACCAGGGAATTCCTGCAAATCAAGCTGGAGAACTTCGATCATTGCCCTGTGCATTGGTCAATTGGATAAACAAACAGGTGGGCTGCATATCACGTACTTGTGGTATGCATCTTCATACTTTGAGCCAGAATGAGTGCCTGTTTCACAGTATGCACTGTCGTGAACTTGCTCAAGCATTGCATCAACGTAGTTCCAGAACTTCTGCTTGTTCCACTTGGGGGGAGAGCCTTGAAGTCCACAGCCAGAATTAGCATGGTCATTGTCATCCACATGTGCATCTGCATCCATGTCTGTATCCAACTTTGCATCCACATCCACATCCACATCCACATCCACATCTGCATCTGCGTCCGCGTCCACGTCCCCATCCCCATCTGTGTTTGGATCTGCATGCTCTTCCGAGTCCCCTACTTGAGTGTTGTCACAGTTGTTCGCATTATTATTGGTGCCAGGGGATTCATCTTGATGCCCAAAGACGAGGTCTGGGTGGCTCTGTTGGAATTCCTCCACCAGCCGTTGGATGTCGACGTGGAGCTGGCTCATTATGTGGTGTTGGAGATCTGGATGAAGTGAGGGTATTAGGTAGGGGGAGAAGAGACCCTTGAGGGCAATTTTTTCGTGATCACTGAACCAATCAAGAATATATGAAGACATCACTGCTGACTTAAAGTAAATAAATGTCATATTAGATGTTCGAAGACACATACCAAGAATGCAAATCTTGTCCAGTGCGAAGAATCAACCTCCATGCCGCTATGTATGATTGGTTTGAGGGCATCCATGATGCTCAATCTTTTGCTGATTGATGTGGTTAGCTGTAGACAGAGAGACCTCAGCGAGTATTATCATTGGTTTGAAATATACTTACCGCGGTCTTGATGGCGCCATGAATGGTCGCCAAAAGTCGCGTGACCAATTTGCTCAGTAGCATATGCAACTCGTTGTCATCAAAGAGGCTCTCAGAAATCTTGAAAAGATCACTGTGCTCCTTGATGAAGTCCTATGTTCAAATGGTGGAAATCTGGGGTAAAATCAAAGGATGTTGACCTACCATGATATGTTGCTGTGTGTCAGTCACATATGCGGTTAGGTTGGGGGATAGCATGCAAGCAGTCAGGTGGCCCTTTAGAGCACTCTATCATGTATAGTCAATCACAGACCCACACAAAAAAAAGACCATCAGTCACACCTCGAAATCCTTTGAGGTGAGTAATTTCTCCAGATCCTGCAAGACATTTACTTCGTTCTCTTCTTCTTGTTTGAGTTGGCTGGCCCTCAACTCAAGAAGCATATGGAACAAATTACCATTCTGTGTGATGCTGAATCAAGCCAGGAAATAGAGGGAAAGTAGAGTACTGTACCTCAATAAATGCCAGTAGTTTCTTCAAAGGTACTCCGTAATCAGTGGCAAGTTGTTGGGCATGAGTTTTGAGCCACTTGGTGCGCCATGGGGTGAGTTGCATTGCATCAACACTAGAACCCCGTCGACACCAAACACCCGCATTAACATCCGCACTGATAGGTTGGTCAATATCGGATGATCTGGCGGGAGAAATTGGGCGTGATGAGGTGATGGTTGGAATAACCTGGGATTCTGACATAGATGTAGAACTCTGTTGATGACCCTGCCTACGTGCCACTTGGGGTCGAGAGTTTGAGCTGACACCTCTGCAACCTGCAGTGGGACCAGAGTGGGTCGAGAGGCCTGCATCAGAACCGAGCAGTGAGCGACCATGAGGTCTACCATCCTGGGGAGGTGCCAAGCCCTGTCCTTGTGGTCTAGGACCAACACTGCTTGCCCACTGGGAGCTCCCAGATGTTGAGTGAAGTGGAAAACGGTTCAACATCATCTTGAGTGGTCCTTTGGGGTCAACTGAACTGAACACAGAAGTCAGGTTTTGATTTTTTCGGTATTAACAACACTTCCCACG
>Ga0310811_10006388_pt1 | contig 15065 bp, 28 predicted proteins | sample YCmetagenome_FD_207642 | JGI IMG/M metagenome (GOLD analysis project Ga0310811, IMG submission 207642) | Soil microbial communities from experimental microcosm in Duke University, North Carolina, United States - YC | ecosystem: Engineered > Artificial ecosystem > Soil microcosm > Unclassified ...
ATTTGCCGCTGTGTATTTGGCCCCGCCTGTGAAGTTTCCATCCGTAGCGCTCCCGCAATCAATTTGTACGAGCGTGGCACTCTGTAATCCGAGTACCGCGAATACTAAGAGCAGTGAGGCCCTCAGGACCTGCGCCAGTGTTCTGGCTAGTGTGTCACTGATCACAATAAAGCGTGAGCCTTCTGGTATATCCTCGGGTGACCCTTGGCGCTCACTATTCTCCAGGACTTCGATAACGTCTGCTACTTTCATTGTCTCCCCCAAAAAGTGTAATAATTACGGTTTGTCAAAAAAAGGTGAGGGGCCGTCGCATTTGCCCCCCACCAATGAATCAACCCTAGGTCTGTCCCCGCCCAAACTACGGCTGGGTGTCACCACCCGGGGGCGTAATCGGCTCGGGCACGATGCCAGCGGTCGTGGACACGTCCTGAGCCATTGCCGTGAAACCCGCTTCCAAGCTGTCCACTACAGCCTGATTCTCCGGGGTCATCTGATCCTTGGCGTCAATCAGGCGTTGAATGTCGCCACGGATGTTAGCCATGCCGTCGGTTACGGCACTCTTGAAGGACTCAAAGCGGTCCCCCAGATCCTTGAAGGCTTGCGTATTCGTCATTAATTGCTCCTTAATGGCCGATGTGTCGGCTAGTATATTGTCAATCCTAGGGTCATGTGCTGTCCCATGGAAGTAATGATTCACTGTTACGGCTATTTCAATCATAGGCCGCTTTCCAGGCTCAGTATACTACAGCACCTCCCTTATCTCACGTACTGTGATTATGCGGTCACGCCACGGCTTGAAGGTGCCCAGAGGTAGAGAGTGTGCAAGCGTGTTCCTTACCCACTCCTCAGGTCCTGTGTACTCCACCAGCCTGCGGACTGTAATAATTACAGTGCCCTCAGCCGCTTTGTCCACCACCTTGAAGTGGCTCTCGTGGGGCCTGTTAAGCTGCTTGGCGAAGGCTTCAGCGGCCTCGTCTAGTGTCCACTCGTTTCTTGGCATCCGGTCCCTCTTTTTTGTTGTCTGTCATCCACCACTGCAACTCAGAGGAGACGTACTGACACTCGGGCAGGTGTGGCGTGCCTAGACGCTGTCTACAGTGCCCACATACTTCGATGCACTGTAGCAGTATCACCTTAGCGGGATTGTTGGCTTTGGGTTTGCTCACTGTCCCCTCCTGTACAGCGTCTCTCTCTGGACATCACAAGCCAGATTCTCAACAGGTCCCCCACTCTCTTTATCCGATCTACCTTGCTCTCACTAGTGTCACGCGGGGCATCCCGCATGGTCACGTAGCTTTGTTTTGCTAGCTCAACGGCTAGGCAGTTGGCGCAGGTGCCGCAGTCTTTTTCATGCTGCACCGAATATCGGGCAGCTTTAGCTTTCAGGCTGTCTCTCATTGTCTTTCATCTCACCGCACTTTTTGAGCCACCACAGGGCTAGCTCCGTGCGGTTACTTGCTCCTGTCTTGTTGAATATATAACTCAGATAAACCTTGACGGTCCCCGGTTCAAGGCCCATGATTCTAGCTATCCCCTTGGTGGGTAGCCCCTCACCCACCAGTGCGGTTACGCGGAGTTGCTGAGGTGTTAGAGGCGTGCCCAGTATGACTCGTTTGCCTCTCCTGTAGATTGGTTGTGCCATGATCCCCTAGACTAGATCCAAGATGTCCCAAGCATACGTATAAGGCGGCTGATCACCTCACCCTTGCGGATGCGTAGCTGGGAGTTGCTGAGGTTGAAGACATAGGTAACCACGTCACCCTCTGGTACGGGGCGGGGCACCACGATAAGGTTGTGAGAGACGATCAAATCAGGCTCACCAATGAGCATGACGAAACAGGCGGCTCCACTGCATGAGGACTCCAGATGCACCCCGTGCGGTATGGTCCCAAGACAGAGAGCGGGGATGATCACGGTGTGCTTGGCCTCAAGCACATATGGGGTGTCTAGAACAACGCTAGTCTTCTCCCCCCTGTCGGTATTCACGGCTTTGTATATCATGACGTTTACCCAAAAGCGTAATAATTACAGTGAAGCCGGGGCACAGACGGCGTTAAAGTGGTAGCCTCCCGCCGATTTGGTGCGTGTTAGAGACGTGATAGTCATTCCAGCCTGTACCACAACTGAACGAAGCTCATGCTCAGAGTAGTGCCAGACATGATCATCCACCCAGGCCCTACCGCTGTGTTTACCTTGGTCGTAGAAGGCGTACTGTTCGAAGGTGTTCATGTACTTGGTGCAGCGTCCCCAGCTAGCTTGGTCTGGCGTGGAGATGAGCAGGCGGCTTTTTTCATTCCGCAGGGTCTGCTCTATGCGGCTCAGGGTGGGTATGGGGTTGAAGTTGAAGTGTTCCAGCACTTCGGTGAGGAGAATAACGTCGTACTCGTTATAGGTGGGAATGACAGTCTCCCGCTCAATGTCACAGAGTGTGAGGTTAAGGCCAAACTCGTACAGCACTGGGGGAGTCAAGTAGGCCATCTTGTCGATAACCTGTACACCACTAGCACCTAGCCGCTTGCACAAGCAAGCCAAGGTACCCCAGCCTGGACCAATATCTAGGACATTCCCCAAGCCAGTTTCTTTGGTAGCCTGCAAGCCCAACCACAATGCAATGTCGCTGTTGTACCCCCACTCCACAGCAGCATACTTGTGGTAGTAGCTGCCGGGGCCGTAGATCTCCTTCAGGCGCTCCTGTACTAGGAGGTAGTTAGCCCGCAAGTCACCCATCCAGTTGGGGCCGCGAAGGGCTCTACCCGCAGTCTGCACTGCGGTCTTCATCTCCATCTGGTGTAGAGTCCGAATGTAAATAGGGCAGTCTATCCGGTGTGGCTGCCCTACACGCTGGAGGCATTCACGGCAAACTGCTACTGTTTCTGCCCCCTTGACTGTAATTATTACGCTTTCAGTACTCACCGTCGATCCTCGATTTGTCGTACTACCTCCGCCTCTTGTGTTGATAGGTCGGAGTCTTCTGAGGTGATTGCGGATGGGGCTGGCGGCTCAGGCATGAGTCCCGCTTCCCTAAGAAGTAATTCGTTCACAGCTAGCAGGTGCTCGCTGCAAGCTCTCTTCATCACCGTGGCAGAGCTTGTATACCTACCCGCTATCATCTCGGAAGGGCCGGGATTCGCGGGGTCGTTGTAGCTAAGCCAAAAGGCGGGCGGCTCACTGCACAGTGCGCAAGTGAACGGTGCCCGACGGATGCGGATAGACTTGATGGCAGGGCGAGGCTGATCCTGATTGTCTTTCATGCTATTCCTCGCTATCGTCCTCACCCTCTTTGGTGATGCGGAGGGTGTATGATGCAGACTCTGAATAGCAGCGGTTGATGATTACCTGAGTGATGCCGTGTACCAACTCCTCAGGCGGGATAGCCATGAGCTTGGCGGGGTCCAGGAACTTGCGCGGCGCGTTGTAGTAGTTGATGCGCCACTCACCGCTGAGAGCCTTGCCAATCTTGTACTTGCCCACAACGATCTTGATCTTCTCCACCAGCTTTTTCTTCTCTTTGGACAGTGGAGAGACAACGGAGCCGATGACACCCACACGATCAACCATGCGGGCAAGCTCCAGCTTGGTTTTGCCGTCCTCGATCAGTTCCGCGACAGAGGGGATTACTTCCACTTCCTTCTCGGGGGGTGCAATGTCAGCCTCACGGGGTACGGGGATCATGGAAGGCGCAGACTGTGCCGCCAGTTCCTTGATGCGCTCTTTCAGAGTCTTGGGCTTAGGTGCTTTGGCTATGCTCACCGTCGTCCCTCCCCGCCCTCGGTCTTCTGGGTGCGTGCGCTGTGCTCTGTGATCTGGTTGAGCAGGCTCTGATAGATAGAGCGTGCCAGTTCAGAGCAAGAAGCCATCTTCATGCGGTTGCGGATGATAGCGCGAAGTGCCGCTCTCTCAGTCCGAACACCCGCCGTAAACTCCACGTTAGGCCGTGCCATGTGAGCCGTCGGCTTCTGTGTCGGTGGTACTCGTTGTTGCATTTCTGTAGCTCCTGTAAAGTCGATCAAAGTACTATACCCTAAAGATAGTGTACCAAACGTTTGTCTGGTTGTCAAGAGGTATCAAAAATATGTTCTGGGGTCTGTGTAATAATTACACTTGAAATCTGTCAAAGGCTGTTGTACACTGGATCGAATTTGGCCTTAGGAGGGCCACTTTACATGAACACTCGTTCCACTCGATCCTTTATGGCGGTGCTTGCGTGCGCTGCCTGTCTCTTGCTCACTCTCACCGCCTCGGCTGCTTCCCCTCGGGACATTACTGCCCCCAGTCAACTCAGTGACGACGGCCCACCTTGCAGCGGCGCGTCCGTCTTCCCCCCGATGGGCTGTATTAATGGCGTAGCCGTACCCCTCAAGGTGTCGGCTGCGGACATGCTCAATGTCCAATCGGCTGAAGCTCTGCCCGTGGATGTTAACTTGCTGGCGTCCCTCCCCACTCGTAAGGTGCAGCTACATGCTGTACGTGTTACGGTCAGACAGCCTCAGTTCTATGCCGTGATGCCGGAAGGTGCAAAGCTACTGCCCTCTGGAGAGCACAGGTCTGGCGTGAAGGTGAACACTCTGACCGTCACTGACTGTGACCCGAATGTCGAAAACTGTGACGACGGCCACGGTCCCAGCGTGCCCCCAGACCCGTGGGACGATGGGTGTGATACGGGGTATTGCATCTCATGGGGCTGGGGATTCATTTGCTGGGTCTGCTAGTTCCCTAAGAACCACAAGGCTTATTTGGAGGCGGGTTAGTCCCCGCCTCCTATTTTTTTGCCTATACTACAGTGAGAGGAGGTGAAACGTATGGAAGATTTCCTATTGTGGCTATGCGCAGTAGCAGCCGCTGACGGCTATCAGGAGACTACCCCGATCCTCGATTAGGGTAGTGGGGAGCCTACTTGGGCAGGCTCCCCCAGTCATCCGCAGTCACAGCAGACGCCACTAGCGGCACTCTCAGGCGTACTGCATTTTCCATCCGGTACAGACACACGGCCTTTACATCCTCCACGTAGTCCTTGTGAACCTCGAACAATAACTCATCATGGATCTGTAGCAGCGGGTAGCAAACGTTACCGTAATAATTACACTTCACAAGATCATCGTCAATAGCTGCCATAGCCAGCTTGATCACACCTTGCGCACCACCCTGCATAGGCAGGTTAGACCCCTCGCGTAGTGCTCCCATGACCACCCACTCCAGCACCGATCGTGCCGCAGTGATGTGCTGCCCGCGTCCCCAGCAGTCACAGATCATAGAGGTGCTGCGCATGTACTTGTGGTCGTCCAGCCTCATGCGTAGCAGGCCAGAGTACCGCATGTAGAAGGCGTTAATCAGATCTTGGCACTTGTTCTCTATCCAGAGCGGTCTGAACTTAGCACAATTGTGGGCAAAGCAATCTTGCGGAACATTGTGGGCTTTGCCTTCGTCGCATTTGCTACACACTGCCGGGCGATTGCACCCAGCGCAGATGACAGGCATCTGCTCTTGTAATCCTCCGGCTGTAACGTCATAGATAGAAGCAAGAACACAGGTCTTAGAGGGCCTGCGGTGGTCCATCTTATCGACTCCAGGGTAGTGCCAACCCGTGTCATCACGATAACGTTTATCGGGGATGCGAAACGCCGAGATTGCGAAGTCACTATATATATCCTCTTCATTGATGTAGACATTGCACAGGTTGACATCTTGGCTCCTATGCGCAGCCATGCGCGGCTCAATCTGCGACAAGTCAACTGACAGGTACACCCAGTCTGGATCAGTGATGAACCCACACCGGACCATGCGTCCTCTCTCTGTACGTGCAGGCATGGCCAGCAGATTAGGGTCGTAGCAGGACAGCCTACCTGAGGGTACCGCAGTGTTGCGGAAGTTGGGAAACATCCGCCACACGCTGCTCAAGCCGCGCCTGATACGTTTGGCTAGTCCAGGCATGGGGTCCACGTAGGTGCCCTTTAGCTTCTCGTACTCCTTATACTCCAGGATCTTACCCACTACAGGGTGCTCGTGTTGGATAGCCGTTAGTACTTCATCCTCCACACTCTCCCGGGATCCTGAGTCAGTCATCTTAGGCTTGGCCTGCTTCAGTCCCATTTTCTTGAACAGCAGGTCAGCCACCTGATCACCGGAGCCTGGATTGATGTAGTAGCCTGTGAGATCCCTGATAGCGTCCTTGCAGATCTCCATATCCCCGCCTAGCTTGGTACTCATGCCTGCGAAGTGGTCTAGGTCAATCTGCAATCCCCGCTGAGACATGCGCTTGATCATAGGCATTGCGCCTGCGTCGATCTTGTACACGTTCTTGGGGAACAGGCCAGAGCGTTCTGGCAGCAGCCGCACGCCGTTGTAGCAGCGTTGGTACCGTGGCTCGGTGGATTTGGATATGACTGTGATCATGGGAACCGTAATTATTACGCTTTTACTTTGTGACTTCGACCTGAATAGCGCAGATCTCGGGATGTGTTGCCAATACTACACCCTCATGAATCACAGGGCAGTCTTTACAGGGGCACTTGAACGTGACTGTTACACTCTTGCCGTGGACTATGCCATGACGGATAGTGCCCATTAAGCCCACCCAGTTATCAGGGTGGACTGGGACATATGCCGTGATCCCGCTCACCGTTCCACCTCCAAATACCCTTGGCTAGGATTCCACCCCAGCGGCTTCCATTCGATAGTCAGCAGATGAGGCTCTGGGATGTGGAATCCCTTAGCCCTGCCTGCCTCCTGTAGCAGCCGCCACTCTTTAGGCTGGAACCAGTCAATGAACCTGTACGTCTTGGCGTGATCAGCGCAGAGGCCCACCCCAATGAGGTAAGTAGGCTTGTCAGTCTTGACAGCGTTGTTAACCGTGGCGTTATACTCCGCTACGTTCTCCTCGTACTGCTGGATGACGCGCTCACGGTGGAAGCCTGTCAACTGCACCAAGTTGGGATTGTTCACAGCTTCCCTGTCCAGGTGTGGCTTGTGAAGGCCGACAGTGCGGAAGGTTGGTATAGCGATCACAGGCACCAGAGTAGGAGCCTTGATGCAGTTGGGATAGTTGCAGTTCACTTGCTGTACCTCACATCGTCCTCAAGCTGCTTTACAAACAGGTCAGCCTGCTTGTAGCAGTCGTCCTTGTCCCACATCGAGCCAAAGCGCAGCTTGAATAGTACTGCGAGGATGCTGCGTATGTAAGGCTTGCCCTGTTTCGGTGTCTCTAAATCGGCTTGTGTACTCATGCTGCTGCATACCTCCATTGTTCTTGTGGCTTACGTCTTGCTACCCGCTCCATAGCGCGGATGATTGGCCAGAGTCTCAGCGTGGCGTCAGCGTCACGGCAGGCATAGAAGCGCACCTCGTCATGCGGTACGTGTGTTATGCACTTCCCAGGCCACGGACCTTGTACTGCTTCCACCTCTGCGTGGTGTTCCTGCCAGTTCTTAGTCCACGCCTCAAATACATTCTTCTCGGGGTTCTTGGCGTAGTACGTCCAGAACGTCTTGAGCTTAGTTTTAAACCCGTGGGGCTTGTACATCTTCCACCCGCCGCCCTTAGCCCGAACGAGGGAGGCTTCTGGCTTGCTCCACTCCTCACACATGGCATTGCGGTAGTAGTCCAGCACGATTTCACGGGAGTAAGGCGTCACGAGATCATCAAAGTCCTGCATGTCCATGCCAAGCTCACGCCACGCCAGCGACTTCAGGCCCTGCTTCAGGTTGCCCAGAATGAACACACGGACCATAGTGTCTACCACGCGGGCATAGGGGTAGACTAGACCCATCTCCTCCACCACCTCCGCATCGAATAGCCAATTGTGGAACAGTAGCTCACCCTGCCACACCTCTAGCCAATCGTTGAGACGCTGTAGGGTGCGCTTGTCCTCCACCCGTATGAGCCTGCCCGTGCCCGGACGGATAGAGATCGTGGCACAGTGCGGTGATTGGTTCCTACGTGTCTCGGTGTCAGTGGCCAGCGGTGACAGGGAGTAGCCATCAAGGTACTCGTCCAATTGGTCAGGACTTTCACAGTCTTGGTAGTCGGGATCAGGGTACTTGTCAATCGGCAGTGTCAGAGTGCCGCTCATCATCTTGCGCAGCCGTGCCCAGTCAGTGCGGATCTGTAGCATCTTCTTAGGCTCGTAGATCCCACCCGCAGGATGCCACATGGGGAAGGCTGTGCCAAAGTCAGTCTTGATAGGAAACCCGTGGTGCATGTCCAGGTCAATGTCCTTACTCAGGGCACGACAGGCGAAGGCGCCCATAGGCACCAGCAGCTTAGGGCGGCTGCGCTCTATCTCCGGGTACAAGTGGTGCTCAGCACAGGAGTACAACAGGTCCAGGTGATCCTGATTGTCTGTCTTGAGCTTGTGCTTGGGGGTATCCGGGTAGCACTGTATGGCATTGACCACCCGCACATTAGGGCGTCTGATGCCTGCCAGAGGCATGTAATGCTCGTTCACTTCCCGCCCTGTAGGACCACAGAACACTTCCCGCTTCTGGTTTTCCTTGGGGCCAGGAGCTTCACCAATGAATAAACCGTAATTATTACACTCTGGACCGTTGCCCTTGATGCAGGCATACGTACCGGGGCACTTGGCGCAGCGTTCGCTCATTATGCGGGCCTTACGATGACTTTAACGGTGACCTTGTGATTGGGGCAGTAGCAGCGTCCATTAATCTCCTGCCAACTGGGGGGTATGGAGGGGTCTGGCATGTCGTAGCCCGGATACAGCTTGTAGGTGTTGGTATGCAGCTTGCCGCACGCTGCGCACTCAACTGCTATCGTCACCTCGCACACAACACGGCTGCTCATACTCTCACCTCTCGCACATAAACATGTAGCCCTTGAGCCTTAGCTGCTACGATCATCCCGTGTGTGCCGTGGCTCTTGCCGTCCCACACAGCTACTAGATAATGTCCGTACCCTGCGTACTTTGCCATCTCCCGATTCCTTATGTGCCCAGCTTGAGGACCGTACTTCTCCCACTCAGCGGGCATAACTTTCAGCTTCAGGTGCAACTCAACGGCTAGCTTCTCGCCCAGCCTGTCCACATTGTCAACCCAAGTCCCGTTCTTCTGAGTGCGGGCGGCATGGCCTGATACTATCTCGGTTACCTTGAGGGCAAAGCCGGATAAGAGGAAGGCCCCTTTAACTATTTGGTAATCGGTGATAGTTCTACTACCCGCAATAATGCACTTCATATTGCTACTTCCACCCCCGTATCTCCTGAATGATTTTGCGTGCTGTCTTGGGGCCTATACCGTCAATACGCATCCAGTCACTCTCAGACGAGTTAGCCAGTGCATGAGCGTTGGGGAATATCTTCTCCGCTGCTATGCTGTACGCCACCCCGATATCAGTGATGTCATTCGCCCAGCGTCTAGTGAGCGATGGCTTGCCGTCCATTGCGGGAATGGCAGACTTATGCACCTCAAGCAGACTGGTGTGGCTGTTCCACTTCTTTTGAAAATAGTGGTACATCTCCACGATGTTGTACGCAGTGTGCGGCAGATCCATGCTGGGTGTAATAATTACACCTGAGAGTGCTACGGACATGAGATAACGGTAGAGCTTGGAATACAGCGGAGTACGCCCGCCGCGCACCTTCATCGGTCCCCATGCCTGCCCCCGACGGTGACCCTGCATGGCTAGGCCATCAAAGCCGTTGCCGTCACCGGGGGCCATCATCCCCTCTACCATGAGGTATGTACACCCTTTGGAGTACATCTTGAGCATGTTCTGACGCTGTCCTACATAGCGTGCGTCCTCGATGCACTGAAGGAGATCATGCAGGGTCTTGCGCTCAATGCCGATTGTGATAGGCCCGCCCATGCCGTTACCCTCAAAGCAGGCATCGCCACATATCAGCTTGAGACTTTCGCAGGGCACGCCCAGCTTGCGGATGAGAGGCTGTAGTAGCTCGTTCCCCTTGCCGTCTGATCCGCTACCTTTCCTAGGGTCAATGTAGATCATATTTCCTCAAGCCTAAAGTGAGTCATGTGGGCAGAGCGCTTGCCTCCTACTCTAGAGCCGCCGTATGCCTCATAAACTTTGTCCCACCTGTTGCGGCTGTGCTCCTCAATTATGTCGCTTGCTGTCCTATCTGCGGTCTTGACAGGCACGCTCCGGTATCTGCGGTACACCTCAGGGCGAGTAAGAGGTGGGCAGTAGTTCTCCGCGAAGGTGCCGCTTGTAGGACTCATCTGATACTCAGCCGAAGTTATGTAGATCAGTGAGCCGTCTTTGCGGTGGACTAGCACTGTTGGGATGTAGGCTCTATCAGACACGTTTCCACACCTCCACGTTATCTGGCAGAGGAGCTAGCATCGGTAGTACACGCTTCTCCTGAAGCCTGCCGTTGCCAATGCCGGGGAAGTTGAGAGAGAACTTGACAGTCAAGTTAGCCGAAGCCCATTCGGAAAGGCGCTTGACGCTATTCTCAATCAGTCCTATATCTGCATCGTCCCTGAAGTGGTACTTGACCTGGAAGATGCCAAGCATAGGAGCTTGCCATCTCACAGATGCCAGTATCCCGTATGGCTGTTTGGGGTAGATCTTGGAGAACTCTGTCACTAGCTTACCGAACTCTGCCTGTGAGCCGGGGTACTTCTGGGTGCATTGGTAGGCTGCACCCCTGCCCATGACTAATCCCCCGTCAGTGCGGACGTATGCGTTAGTGGTTACCAGCAGTACATCCGTGGGGGATTCAAACATATCACCAGTCCGCAGTATCATCAGAATCCCCCTAGCGGATGCCCTGGAAAGTTGGCCATACTCCTAGCCTCATATAGGCGCTTGTCGCGGCCCTCGCTGATCATGTACAGATCGTCGGCATAGGTGGGCTTGACGATACCGGGGCGGCTCCAGTGTTTGTGTTCCTGATTGATGTCCCGCCGCTGCCAGAAGACATTGTAGATCTCTGCCACCTTCTGTAGTTCAGTGTCGGCATACAGGTGGTAGTAGTCCTCGAAGAAAGGCCCTCGACCTTGATATGCGCGCTCTGCAAACTCCTTACCGATCCAGGGAGATGCGGCAGACGTGTCGATGTAGCCTCCACCGTAGCGGTCGCCAGTAGGCTGCATCACACCTAGAGTGCCGTTGAAGTGGAAGGTGGACTCGTATGCCACCTGATTGGCGCTGACCGTCAAGTCTGGGTAGTAGTCGTCCCCCCCGAACGCAAACCAGTCTGATCTGTCATCCATCATCTTGGCTGTCTTCAGCAGATGGTTATTGCTCACTGCCCACCCGGAGTAGAAGAGAACCGGATATTGGATGATGGGCAAATCAAGGGGCTCACCTTGACGTAGTATCATAACGCGGCATCCGAAGTCCAGCCACGCCTTAAAACACTGCTCTGCTTCTGCTTTGGGTCTTGCCGATGGACATAGGTACCAGACGGACATTAGGAGGCTCCTGTGGAAAGTGTAATAATTACGCTTTATTCTGTTCCGCATCGGCTGTGCGAATAGAATCAGCCACGCGGCACAACTGCCTTGCTATTGCGGACTCTCTACCGCGAGGGCTGAGAAATCCCAACCAAGTCTCAATGAGTGCTACAGTTGCCCCCGCGTCATCCTGCGTCAACTTTATCTCTACTGTTTTCATGCCTTGAATCCCCAGCGAGCTAGAGGAACTTCAGGAAACACCAACTCCACCAGTCCCTTGAAGTTGCACTGATCACCCCAAAGCTCCTCACCGACCATAGCCATATTGTGCTTGCACTTGGTGATACGTACACCCCACTGCATAGGTACGTTCACCATGCGCGGCTGCTTGTTTGGCAGTAAGCCCATTTGACGGACATGTGCGGGGCGGTGCATGTGGCTCAGTTGAAGGTCCCACAGGTAGTCTGTGTCCTTGAACCCTTGGCGCTCCTTGTTCCCTGTCTTGCGGCGTAGGTCCTCACCGTTAACAGGGTCCTTCTCCGGGGTGCCGTCAGCCTTGCGTACCGTCTCGTACTCGTCCTTGACCTTATTGGTGCATATAACAATCTTGCCGCTGTCCCAAGCCCGTGCGATCTGTGCCCGCTTCTCAGCATACGGAGCAGCGTAGCGAGTCTGCGGATAGATCTGGGTGTTCTTGCCAAAGTGGGCTAGGATGTGGATCTCCCAGAAGTCAGAGTCACCATCTACAACAACCACGGTGCTCTCCCTGTTGTCTAGCGCATCGTAGAACCCAGCACGGATCAGCGCATAGTACTGCTGATAGTCGGTGATCTTGGCAGTACCGTTCAATGGTGGCTGAAATACCTTGATACCCACTCGTGGGTTACGGGTAGGTGGCGGGTACGGGTTATCAAACACACCCTGGAAGTTGCGGTCAATGCTGCACATCTGAATGATGCCGGGGGCTGACAGTGCAAACTCTGTCTTACCGGAATCAGTCTGCCCGTCAGTGCCAATCAGCAGAGGCTTGAGGAACACGCCGTTGCCTAGTGGTATCTTGGCTCGTGTCTTGGACGGCGTGACAAAGCCGGACTTCTCGAATGATGCTGGTAGTGATCCCATAGTTTTTACTCGCTAGCCCCTTCTCGTAACCTCACTGCGTCTGCTTCCATTGCCATTAGAGTCTCATACTCCTTTTTGTAGTCGGCTAGAAGCGTCCAGTTTGAGTCAAGCTCCTCTTGGGTGAACTCTATCTCCCACACCTCACGCCTCGGCCGGATGGGGTACGAGTAGTCACCGCACAGGAACCAACAATGCATGACTGCAAAGCGAGTGCCCTTGGCTATGCAGTACGCTTTCATCTGAGCCAACCACATCCACTGGCTACTCAGATCACCCACAGTCTTGGTGCTCTTGTAGGTGGCCTTGACCTCATGCACCCGATGGTGGATGCCGTAGATACCGCGCCCACTCTCGTTAAGTGTAATAATTACGGTTTGATCCTCGCCGTCGTGCGTCATGTACACGCCGTCGTACTTCAATTCTCCAGGGTGATCCGATACGCCATACACGCTAAGGATCTCTGGAATGTAGAACTGCTCAATGGCAAGCCCGATGCTAATACGCATCACAGCTATCGGGTCGGTAATAATACGGGCATCCACTAGGGATAGTTCCTCTGCCCATTCAGCCTTGAGGATGCCCGCTTCAGTGGCAATACAACGAATAATAGACGAGACATGCACGCCCGGAGAGCGTGGCACTTTCGGTGCTGGTAGAAAGAGGGGATAGTTATCTGTAGCGCGGTTTACAATCATTGGAAAACACCCTGATCTCGTCGTTAGCGGCAAGCTCCCGCAAGCCCTCTGCCAGTAATGCTAGCTGCGCCTCAGTGAACAGTATGGCCAAGTCGCCAGTCCTGTCCTGTATTCTGAGTTTCTCAACCCGTACAGCAGGCACCACGCGGATATCCTTTGGAGTCCAGATACGCTCTGCGTTGTCTAACTCATACGCTTTGTTGAACAGCCAATTACGATCTGCCTGAAGCATCTACGCCTCCAAGAGGAAGGGGCACCGAAGTGCCCCACACTCAACTAGGCGGGCTTGACCATTGGGCCGACGATCTTATAGCCCATCTCGCCCAGCAGGTTCTCCAGGTTGGCCTGTCCTGCGGGTTCGAAGAACTCATTGATGATCTGGCCAGCAATCTCCTGTCCCACCTTTTTCTCTGCGGATGCAAAAGTAGAGGTGCGAAGGGCCACACGGCTAATGCCATTCAGGTTAGAAGCCAGCACGTCACCGACTGCGTTGATGGCATGAGTGCGTACGTCCTCATTGGCCACAGCGGACGGCGCGATAGGAGCATGAGCAGCCGCAGCGGGGGGACGAGGGGCCACAGGGCGGGGAGTAGGAGGCGCAGCAGCAGCACGCGGGGCAACAGTAGCAGGACGCGCCGCAGCAGGAGCCGCTACAGGGCGGGCGACAGGGGTAGCTGCACGAGGAGCAACCGCAGCGGGAGCGGCCACTTCAACGGGAGCAGCCGGGAGTCCGCCACCACCCTCCCACGGTGCGCCGCCTTCCAGGATCTCGGTGACAACGGCGATCTTTCCAGGCTTGCGGTCAGCGTCCAGCGCTACTTCGCTGGTGGCCTTGGCATACGTAGAGCGTTCAGCAGGCTCGTCCATGCTGGCAATGTGAACCCAAACGCCGTCGATCGTGGTGGCATCATTGGTGAACACCCCCGGAGGCAGGCCAGACTGCATGAGCGAGTTTAGGAACAAGAACCAGTTGGTCTTGTCGTTGAAGGTCTGACCCTTCGCACCCGGAATCAGAACTACGCCCTTCCCTGTGTCGGGATTTGGCGCAAAGGACTCATCCGCCTTCTGGCCCATCGAGTAGAACTTCTCCAGCTTGGCTTCCTCGGTGGGGTTGCTGAGCGGGTAGAAGTGAATCATGACGCCCAGATTGGACTTGCCCTTAGGTGCGCCAGTAGTCTTGTCGGTCGGCTGGTACTGCATGACGTAGAAGTACAGGCAGTAGTTACCTTCGGGGATGAATGCTCCCCCGGAGTACATGGATATATCGCCAAAGTTGATTCCCCCGGCGAGTACAGTTGCTGGTGTCATTCCGTTTAGTTCTCCTTATTGATGCACTGTTTGAGCAGTGTTGCCTCTAGTTCACAGTCTCTTAACTTGCTTTCGACTGCTTCATTGGGATACCAGTTTCTGTCGATAGTCTCCCGCAGAATTCGTATTGACCGTTCCAACTGCGCCACCCGATACTGTATGAACTCATTCGGCATAAAGTGTAATAATTACGCTTTAGTAGTTCATCGGCGGCGGTAGAATACTTACGGCCTTAATAAACTTGTTAAAACTCTTCGGGGCTAAGTGCGAATACTTAGGATAAAACCAATCCATGTGCATGTCACAGATAAAGTTTTCGCACCAGTCCGTATGCTCTCTCATGCCCCGCCCAAATGATTGGACGAGCGCTTGCATGGCCTTATAACCTCGGTACTCCTTATCGTCTGCCTCACGTGCCTTGACGATCTTGCTTGGCGGTTCGAATGGGACCTTACACATGAACTGCCAGCGTGCCTTGTCCTGCTTGAAGTCGTAGCCCTCACACACAGAGGGGCTAATGAATGTGGTGCCGGGGCCTGCTTGGAAGAACTCTTCCATAGCATCTGCTACAGGC
>Ga0310811_10006389_pt1 | contig 15065 bp, 13 predicted proteins | sample YCmetagenome_FD_207642 | JGI IMG/M metagenome (GOLD analysis project Ga0310811, IMG submission 207642) | Soil microbial communities from experimental microcosm in Duke University, North Carolina, United States - YC | ecosystem: Engineered > Artificial ecosystem > Soil microcosm > Unclassified ...
GCGGGGAGGAGGCTGCTGTGCCGGATGACCCGTTCGCGGTACTGGGGTTGCCCGTGCGGCGGGATCTCACCGATGAGGACGTGCGGGCGGCGTGGCGGCGGATCGCGGCCGTAACGCACCCGGACCTAGCCGACGGCGGTGACCCCGGGCGGTACAGCGCGGCGGCGGCCGCGTACGACACGCTGCGGACGTCCTTCGGGCGTGGCGAGGCCCTCGCGGACTTGGGGCTCAGCGGGATCTCAGGTACCTCGCGGAGACCGCGACGCGGCATGCATCGCGGGGGCGTCCGAGCCGGACAAGCACCTTCGTTGCGGGCAGGAAGGCCCCGCATCACCAGGCGCACCGCGCTTTGCGCGGGCATCGTCGCGGCCGCCGCCATCGCCGTCGCCGTCGCTGGCTGGACGCCGGCGACCATCGCCCTCCTGGCCGGCGCGGCTACTTGGCTGCTTACGGAGTGGGGCCGGTGGCGATGGGGCGGGTAGGGTCGGTGATCCAGTTGGACCACGAGCCCACGTAGAGGTCGGCCGGGATGCCGGCCAGGGTGAGGGCGAGGACCTCGTGGGCTGCCGTGACGCCGGAGCCGCAGTAGGCGGCCACCTCGCGGTCGCCATTAGCCCCGAGGGCCTGAAACCTCGCCGCCAGGTCGGCAACCGGCTTGAACGTGCCGTCCGGGTTCACGTTCTCGCTCGTCGGGGCGCTCACCGCGCCGGGGATGTGGCCGGCCACCGGGTCGACGTGCTCGGCCTCGCCCCGGTAGCGCTCCCCCGCCCGCGCGTCTAGCAGCAGGCCGGCGCGCGCCGCCGCGGCGGCGCCGTCGGCGTCGAGCAGGCCCAGGTGGCCGGGCCGGGCGGTGAAGTCCCCGATCGCCCCGTGGTAGACCGGGCTCTCACTGGGGTAGCCGGCGGCGGTCCAGGCGCGGAAGCCGCCGTCGAGGACCCGCACGGACTGGTGGCCGAAGTAGCGCAGCAGCCACCAGGCGCGGGCCGCGGCTGTCGAGTCGGCGTCGTCGTACACGACGACGGGGCGGTCGTCGCTGACACCCGCGCGCCGCATCGCCGCCGCGAAGTCGGCAGCCGCGGGCATGGGGTGCCTGCCGCCTTCGCCGGGCGGGGCGGCGAGGTCGCGGTCCAGGTCGACGAACGCCGCCCCGGGGATGTGACCGGCGGCGTAGAGCTCGCGGCCCGGCGGCCCGCCGAGCCGCCACCGGACGTCGAGCACCGTGAGGTTACGCAACGCGGCAAGCTGCTGCGCTGAGTCGGTCGCGGTGACCGCGAGCAGGTCGGCTAGTTCCGGCACGCTGATGAGGACGTCACTGGTCGCTTGGCTCACCGGGCCAGTATGACCCAGCGGGCCAGGCCATAAGACCCCGGCTAGAAGACAGCAGTGCGCGGATACCCCGGGCGTGGCACGGGCCCGGCGGGGGGGCGCCCCGGGGGATGGGGCGCCGCGGCCGCACGCGCTAACAGGACAGTGGGGGTCAGCATCGGGACGAGTTGCTCGGCTGAGGTCAGCGAGCCGTGCATGCCCACCAGGGAGGACTCAAGCGGCTCGGCCTTCGTGGCCACGATCCCCCAGGTGCCGACGCACGCGGCGACCACGTCGCCGATGCGGTCCACCATGGACTCGCTGACCTGGCCGAACAAGCCGTCCTTGATGGCGTCCTCGCGGGACATGACCCAGGCGCGCTCGCCGAGCATCTCCCGCCAGGTGGCCAGCACGTCGTCGGCGGCACCGGGCTGGGCGTACACGTGCCTGGCCCGCGGCTCGCCGCCGAGCAGCGCCACGCCGTCACGCAGCGGCGAGCCCTCGGCGTCCGCGTCGATCCGGTCGTCGGGGCCGACGTTCACCATGCCGTGGTCCGCCGTGACGTACAGCATCGCGCCGTAAGGCAGGTTCGCGGCGATCTGCTCCGCGAGCTTGTCCACGTGCGCGAGCTGGTTGACCCAGGCCGGCGAGGACACCCCGTACCCGTGCCCGGTCGAGTCGAGGTCGCCGTGGTAGGCGGACACGAAGACACGCTCTGACGCGGCCAGGGCCTCGGCCGTCACCGCGGCGAGCGCGCCGAGCGAATCGGCCCGCTGGTAGTCGGCGCCGCGCAGCGCCGCCCTGGTCAGGCCGCTGTGCCGGAAGGCACCCGGCGCGACGTGCACCGCGCTCAGCCCGGCGGCCACCGCCCGCTCATAGATGGTCGGCTGCGGCTGCCAGGCGACCGGGTCGACCTCGTGGGACCAGCGCAGGCCGTTGAGCAGCTTCCCTTCGCCGGGGATGGCGACCTGGTAGCCGAGCAGCCCGTGCACCCCAGGCGTGAGCCCGGTGCCGAGCGATCCGAAGCTGGTCACCGTGGTGGACGGGAACCCGGCGGTCAGCGGCCGCGAGTTGAACGACAGCTCGGCGAGGAACGGCGCGGCCGCCTGGTGCCCGCGCAGCTGCTCAAGCCCTAGCCCGTCGACGACGAGCAGGCACACCCGACCGGTCTCCGGCAGGCCAAGCACGTTCGCGCCGGCGTCACCGGTCAGCGAGGCGAGGAGCGAGGCGGCCAGGTCGGCGAGGCTCGACTCGCCGTAAGAAGGCACGATCGGGCTGGTTCTGGGCTCGGGTGCCAAGGTCATCAGCTCCCGGCGCGTGCGGTCGCGTCGTTGAGGGCACCCGCGAACGCCAGCACCTGCTGGACGGCGTCCTCGCCGTCCGCGGCCTCGCTAATCCGCAGCGTCAGGTCATCGGCGGTGATGGTGCCGAGGTACCCGTGGTCCGCCTCGCAGCTTTCATCACCGCAATGCGCAGGTTCAATCTCTACATGCGACAGCACGTTCCACCCAATCGTCAAGATCACCTCAGACGGCATCGTCACGCCGGAGACGTAGGTCGCCGGGTCGGGCACCACCCGGGTCACCGAGACAGAAGAAACCCGTGAAAACCTGATGGCCTCGGTGGACGTTTCCGCGCGCGGCCTGGCCTCGGGGTCATCGGCGGGGTACTCGTCGGTGTGCGAGTACACCAGGCGCGTCGGAGTCAACGCCAGTACGGTCATGTGCCTACGGACTTCCATGCCGGGGTCGAATATCGCGTCATGGTGCGCGAAGAACGCGGTGACTGGCTCAGGGCCGAGAGCGCCGGCGACGGCGTCGGTCACCAGCCCGGGATAGTAGCCACTGCGCTCGATCGCCGCTCGCAGGTCCTCGGTCATGACTCGGGTTTCCGTCATTCCTCCATCCTGCCTTGTCCGAAGGCGTGGTTCACCCCTAGCCCGGCCTAAACCCGTGCGGACCTATTCGGTCGCGCGGAGATCGGAACGGTCAAAGGCGGCGATATCCCTCGATACGGGCTCACCGGTACCAGGCACGCCCCGGTCCGGCTCGTCGATCCGCCCCGGATCGGCGCCGAGTTCGCGCAGCAGCTCGTCCGCCGCCTCCTCGGACCGGTATTTCAGCAGCCGTGGCCGCCTGATCCGCAGCCGCCGCTCTTCCTTGGGCTCCTCAAGCTCCAGGGCGGCCGCGCCCGGCGCCGGCTTCGGCTTACGCGGTTTGGTTTCCCCCGCCGCGCCGCCCCGGCCCCGGTAGATCAGCAGGCCGTTGACCGGGTCGGGCACCCCGTCGAGCGCGGCGCGCACCGCCGGCAGCTCACGGAACCCTTCCCATTCCTTGTCGCTGGGGAAAAGCACTTCGAAGATTACGCCGTACTGGGTGTCGTGCCACTCGTAATAGAGCGCACCGTTCGTGATCGCCGCCTCGGTGAGCTCGTCCTCGTAGGCGTACCGCCACCCGCTCGCGGGGAGCTTCTCGCCAGAGAAGACCTCGATCGACCACCATTCGGCCATGATGCTGCCGCCCGTCTTTCGCCACGCCGCTCTGCTGCGTCCCACGTAGACCGCACCTCTGGGTGAAACTCCGCCGCCTTGTTTCATGGCACCGGGTTTCTCAACACGATACTACGTCTTTATGGCGGCCCTGGGATAGGCGATATCTCGCAGAGCAGACATCTCTCATCACCCACCGCGAATCGTTATATTTTCCGAACAGCGAGGGATAATTCCTTCCGCGCATGAACCGTTTGCGGTGGTACGCGATCGTCGATACCGTCACGGCATGGCGGCAGACGGACGGCGACACGTGGTCGCGATCGGGGGCGGCATGATGATGCCCCGCGAGGCGATCCCCTTTCACGTTGAGTACGCGATCAAGCTGAGCGGCAAGCCGGCGCCTCGGCTGTGCGTGCTGAACCAGGCCGTCGGCGACGACCCCGCCTATTACCTACGGTTCTACGACCGGCTCGCGAACTCCCCCGCCGAGGTCAGGCACCTTTCGCTGTTCCCGATGCCGAACGTCCCCGATCCCGAGGACTTCCTGCTGTCGCAGGACATCATCTTCGTCGGCGGCGGGTCGGTGGCCAACATGGTCGCGGTGTGGAAGGTGCACGGCATCGACCAGATCCTGCGTAAGGCCTGGCACGCGGGCATCATCCTGGCGGGCTCGTCGGCCGGCGGCATCTGCTGGTTCGAGGGCGGGACCACCGACTCCTTCGGCGCCAAGCTCCGGGCTTACCATGACGGGCTCGGGATGCTGTCCGGGAGCTTCTGCCCGCACTACAACTCGGAGCCGGAACGACGCCCGCTTTACCAGCGCCTCGTCGCCAGCGGAACCCTGCCCGGGGGCCTGGCCTGCGACGACGGCGTGGGAGCGCACTACATCGACGACAACCTCGACGAGATGGTCGCCGACCGCACCGACGGCGGCGCCTACCGTGTCCTGCCGGACGGCGACGGCGGCTTCACGGAGACCAAGCTGCCGGTCCGCTTCCTCGGCGCGTAGCCCGTTGCGGTTGAGATCATGAAATATCCGAAATTTCGGGCGCGTTAGCGCCCGAAATTTCGGATCGCGGGTCACGGGTCGCGGATCGGGGCGTGGGCGCGGGTGGCGTGCAGGTGATCCGTCACCCCGCTGAAGAAGAATCATTCAGAACGGGTTGTCGCTCCGCGCCGCCCCTCATGCTGCGCCGACTGGGCAGCAGCAGGAACTGTCGTGCGAAGCGACGAACCGCTGGCGAATGATCTTGCTCGTTCTTACTTGCGGCTCGCCGTGACGCGGTGCAGGGACCAGCCGAGGGCGGCGAACACGACGAGCGGCAGGAGCCACCACGCGTTTACGTGCGCGACATGGGTCAGGACCGCCGTGACGGCCAGGCCGAGCACGACGAGGACGGCGACGTGCCAGTCGTCGCCGACGATGAAGTCGTACCAGAATGCGCCGAACGACTTGAGGTACTTCATCAGGCGACAACCTCCGATTCCTTAGCGGGGGCACCAGCGGCGGTCTTGCGGGAGCGCAGCCAGAAGATGCAGGCGGCGCCGACCAGGGCCACCACCGGGACAAGAACGAGCAGGGCGGCGTCGTTGCCCGGCCATTCGACGCCCGCGCCTTCGGCGCCCCAGAACGTACCGAAGCTGGTGAGCATGACGCCCACCGCGAACTTCATCCAGTTCTCGGGGACCTTGGTGAGCGGCGCCCTGACCGCGATGCCGGTGAGCGTCACGACCACGATGGCGGCGGCGGCGCCGATGACCGCGGCACCGATGTTCTGCTGGTTGGTGCCGAAAGTGATCACGATAAAGACGACCTCCAGGCCCTCAAGCAGGACGCCTTTAAACGCGAGGGTAAATGAGTACCAGTCGTTGACGCCGCGCTTGCTTTCCCTCGTGGCTTCTTTCGCGGCAGTGACTTCCCGCAGGTACGCGCTCGCCTCGTCGTGCAGGGCCTTGTAACCCGTCGCCCGGAGTACCGCCTTGCGGAGCCACTGCAGGCCGAAGATCGCCAGCAGCGCGCCGACGACCAGCCGCAGGCCGGTCAGCGGCAGGTAACTTACCGCCGGGCCGACCACTGCGGTGATCACGGCGAGGGCGACGAGGGCGGCGGCCATGCCCTGGAACGTGGACCGCCACTCCCGGGTGATGCCCGTGGCGAGAACGATGGTGAGAGCCTCCACGGCTTCGACCGCGCACGCGACGAACACCGTGAGGATCAGGGGGAGGGCATTCAATGAATCTCCTCAGCTTGCTTGGTCAGATTGAATGTAGGGGTGACGACTGAACAGGACCGTACGGACGTTCCCGCGGTGTCCGCCGCTCCGGGGACCGGCGAGGGCGCGGGTCAGGGCTGGTTGCTGCTGATCTACCGGGTGCCGCCGGAGCCGACGCGGCTGCGTTCCACCGTGTGGCGGCGCATCAAGTCGCTGGGCGCGATCTACCTGCAGAACTCCGTAGCAGCCTTGCCCGTTTCCGCGGCGAACGAACGGGCGTTGCGCAAGCTGCGGCGCGAGATCGCGGACATGTCCGGCACGGCCATGCTGATGTCTTGCTCCGTGCTGGCCGGCGAGGCCGAGGTGCGCGCCATGTTCCAGGCGGCGCGCAACGACGAGTACGAGGAGATCGTCGACAAGTGCGAGGACTTCCTCAGGCAGGTGCAGAAAGAGTACGACGAGAACCACTTCACCTACGCCGAGCTTGAGGAGAACGAGGTCGACCTGGTCAAGCTCAAGAACTGGTTCGCGAAGATCATCGAACGGGACGTCTTCGGCGCGAGCGGGCGGGCGGCCTGCGAGCAGTCCCTGGAGAAGTGCGAGCAGTCGCTCGAGGCGTACGCGGCCCGGGTCTACGCCGAGGAGGCGGAGGGACAGTGAGGGCGCCCGCTGTGTCGCCTTGGTTGCCGCTCGGAGTGCCGCCGTTGTCATAATTCCACCTCCCTCAAGATCAATGACCATCTCATAGTAACAGTCGTTAGATTTAAGAAGTAACTAACGTTATTCCCAGGTTGTGATAATCGGTTCACCAACCGGTTCACTACTGGACACCTCTGAGATGCATCGAGTCCGCACACTCAGGGTCATGAACAGCCCCCTTCGGCGCACTCGGGTGCGCTTGCTCGCCGGCGTCTCCGGCGCTGTCGCTCTGTCTGTCCTGGCGGTGGCGGGCTGCTCGTCGAGCTCGACGAGCGCCGCCGCCCCGGCCTCTTCCGCGTCTTCCACCGCCGCCGCTGCCGCGTCCTCGTCCGCGTCCGCGTCAACGTCGGCAGCGCCCGTCCCCCTGGTCGTCTACTCGGCGCAGGGCTACGACTCGGCGATGACGAAGGCGTTCACCAAGGCCACCGGTATCCCGGTACAGCTCGACGACAACTCCACCGGCCCGCTGCTCACCCAGATCGAGGCGTCCAAGAACAACCCCAAGTGGGGCTTGCTCTGGGTGGACGGCGACACCGCGTTCGCCGGCCTCGACACGCAGGGCCTGCTGCTCAAGGGCTACGAGCCGTCCGTTACGTGGAACGCGCTCGGCACCTCGGTCGTGCCGAAGGACCAGAGCTACGCGCCAACCGGCGTCACGCTGATGGGCATCCTCGCCTACAACAAGCAGAAGGTCACCAACCCGCCCACGACCTGGCAGGCGCTTGAGTCGGCGGCGTGGAAGGGCCAGGTCGGCATGAACGACCCGTCCCAGTCCGGGCCGACCTTCCCGCTGATCGCCGGCGTGATGAACTACCTCGGCGGCGTCTCGAAGGGCGAGACCTACTTCAGCTCGCTGAAGTCCAACGGCCTGATCATCCACCCGACCAACGGACCGACCCTGCAGGCGCTGACCAGCGGCCAGATCAACCTGGCGCTCGTGCAGTCCTCGGCGGCGATCGGGGCCACGCTCAGCGACAAGAACATCGGGATCAAGTACCTGAGCCCGGCCACCCTGCTGCCGTCCGCCATCGGCATCGACGCCAAGGCATCCCCTCAGGTGCAGGCCGAGGCGAAGCAGTTCATCTCGTTCGTCCTCTCCCCCGCCGGCCAGCAGGTCATGCAGTCCGGTGACCCGACCGGCGACTCGCTGTACTACCCGGTCGTCAACGGCGTCAACCCGCTGTCCGCGCTGCCCTCGCTGGCGTCGGTCAAGACCCAGTCGATCAACCCGTACACCTGGGGGCCGCAGGAGGCGACCATCAACAACTGGTTCGACTCCGACATCGTCCGCTAAATCAGTCCGTTGACTGTCATTCCTGGGGGGACGACCCCCCTGGACACCTCCGCGCACGGAGGGGCTACCCGCCCCCCCGTATCCCCCCTGGCGCCGGCCTCTGGCCTTGGCCCCGCCTGGCTGCGGCCGGCCCGGCTTGGCATGCCGGTCTTCTGGCTGATCCTCTGCGCGTTCATCCTGCTGCCGTGTGCGTGCTTCCTCGTGCTCGCCGTCTCCCCCCGGCTGTTTGACCAGGGACCGGAGTGGTTCACGCTCACCTACCTGCGGCAGTCGCTGACCGGGTCCACGGCCGTGGCGATCGGCAACTCGCTGTGGGTGTCGGCCGCTGCCGCGTGCATCGGCTTGCTAGTGGGGTTCCCCGTTGCGTGGCTCGCCGCGCGCACCACGATGCCGGGGCGCCGCTGGGTCTCCGGCGGCATGTGGCTGGCACTGCTGCTGCCGTCCTGGCTGCCGGCGACCGGCTGGGAGCGGCTCGTCCAGCAGGACGGGGTCATGTACCGCGTCGGGCTCGACTGGCCGTGGATGACCCACCTGGTCATGGGCCCCTTCGGCGTGGTGCTTTTGCTGGGCTTGCGCTGCGTGCCGTTCTCCTACCTGGCGATCAGTGCCGCGTTGAACGGGCTTGGGCAGGAGTTCGAGGACGCCGCCCGGGTGCACGGGGCGTCGCGCTGGGTGGCGCTGCGGCTGATCGTGCCGATCCTCGCGCCTGCCCTCATGTCCGCGCTGGCGATCGGGTTCGCCGAGTCGATCTCCGACTTCGGCGTCGCGGCCACGCTGGCGTACAACTCGAACTTCACCCTGGCGACCTACGCGCTGTACGCGGCGATCGGGAACTTCCCGCCGTCGTTCCCGCTGGCCGCCGGGATGTCCTGGCTGCTGGTGCTCGCGGTGGCGGTTCCGCTGTTCCTGCAGGCGCGGGCGCTGCGCGGGCGGTCGTATGCGATCTTGTCGGGGCGGACGCGGCAGGCGGTGCGGCGGCGGTTGTCGTTTGCCGAGTCGGCGCTGGCCTTGGCCGGACTTATCCTGTTTTTTCTCGTTATTCTCGGCATTCCCGGGTTCGGGGCGGTGTCTGGTTCGCTCCTCGGCGACTACGGCAGCTCCTTCTCGCTCACCTGGGTCAACTACCAGGCGCTCTTCCAGCAGTCCGGACTGCTCGGGCCACTGGAACGCTCCATGGTCTACGGAGTGATCACGGCTTCCGTCACCGTGTTCCTCGGCTTTATCGCGGCGCGGCTGCTGTCCGCGCGGCGGACTGCCGCGACTGGGGCGATGGACTTCCTGCTGCTCGCCTCGGTGGCGCTGCCCGGCGTGGTGTTCGGCGCGGGGTACATCTTCGCCTACAACCTGCCGATCGTGTCCACCCTGCACATCGACCTGTACCAGACCGTGCAGCTGCTGGTCATCGCCTACGTAGCGTCCTCGTTGCCGACGAACGCGCGGGTGCTCGTGGGAGCGGTGTCGCAGTTGCAGGCGTCGTTGCGCGACGCCGCGCGGACGCACGGGGCGGGTGCCGTGGTGGCGTGGGCCAGGGGCGTGCTGCCCGTCGTGTCCCGTCCCCTGGTGATGGCGTGGCTGTACACGTTCTGCGGCGTGTTCCTTGAGCTGCCGCTGTCGCAGCTGCTGTACGCGCCCGGCTCGCCGCCGACGGCGATCGCCATCGAGGACAACCTGTCCAACTACCACTACGGCATCGGCATGGCGCAGGCCGTGCTCGCCGTGTTCATCGCCTTCGCCGTTGTCGGTATCGTGCTCGGCGCTTACCGCCTGCTCGCCCCGGCCGGTTGGCGGCGCATTGGAGGGACCGTTCGTGGCTGAGCCGATCTCTGTTGTCTCGCTGACCAAGACGTACCCGGGTGCCGCAGTCCCGGCCTTGAAGTCGGTGTCGCTTTCCGTCTCGCCTGGGTCGTTCCTCGTCCTGCTGGGGCCGTCCGGATCGGGGAAGACGACGCTGCTGCGCTGCCTGGCGGGCATCGAGCGGATCGACAGCGGGTCCATCGACATCGGCGGGCGGGTGGTCGCGGACGGGCGGTCGCACGTGCCGCCCGAGCAGCGCGACCTGTCGATGGTGTTCCAGGACTACGCGCTCTGGCCGCACATGACCGCGCTGGACAACGTCGCGTTCGCCCTGCGGCGCCGTCACCTGTCCCGGGCCGAGTGCCGGATCCGGGCAGGCACGATGCTCGCGCGAGTGGGGCTCGCGGAGTTCGCCCGCCGGTATCCGAATGAGCTGTCTGGCGGGCAGCAGCAGCGGGTGGCGCTCGCCCGGGCGCTGATCGCGGACACCGGGCTGATCTTGTGCGACGAGCCGCTGTCCAACCTGGACGCCGACCTGCGCGAGCGGATGCGGGTCGAGATCTCCTCCCTCGTGCGCGAGGCCGGCGCGACCACCGTCTACATCACCCACGACCAGGCGGAGGCGTTCGCGCTCGCGGACGTGATCGGCGTGCTTGAGGAGGGCGTGCTCGTGCAGTCCGGCTCGCCGGAGGACGTGTACCTGCACCCGGCGACCCCGTTCGTGGCGCGCTTCACCGGCCTGGCGGGCGAGTTCCCGGTCCGCGTGACGGGACACGGCAGCGACGGCGCGCTGGAGATAGCCGCGATCGGGGCGGACGGCCTTCCCGTTCGCAACGGGAGCGTGCGGCTGCCCGCCCTGCAGCAGTCAGGGACGGAAGTTCCTTCGGCTTCGTCTGCTTCTGCCTCGGATTCCGGTGCCTCGCTTAAGCCAGGGGACGACGGGCTGCTGGCCATCCGCCCCACGGGCGTCTTCTTGCTGCGGTCCGACGCGGAGACGCCGCACCTGACCGGGACGGTGGCCGACGTGGCGTTCCGCGGTCGCGGCTACGAGTACGCCATCGACCTGCCCGGTCTTGGACGGCTCACCGGCGTCTTCGCCCGGCACCGCGCCGAGCGCGGCGACTCGGTCGGGCTGCGCCTGGACCCGGAGGGCTGCCACCTGTTCCGCGCCGGGGTCAACCCGGGCAAAGCGGACGCCCTTCCCCCCGCCCCGGCGCTCGCGGCGCAGAAGGCTCCGTGATCGAGCCGCTAGCCACCACCGTCTAGGGCGCGATGCGAAGCGAGCCAGGTGAGGCGTCAGAGAGGCCACGGACCAAGCTGATCACACGACCCGTGCGATACGAAGCAAGCCCAGTGAGGCGCCAGGAGGTCCACGCTATCGCGTTCCTCCCACGGAACAGGGTCGAGCGAAGCGAGCCCTTTAGGCGCAAAAGCGTTGGACGGGTCGGGGTTTTGGGGTTTGCCACGTTGAGAGCGGTCATGGGGCCGATCCCCTCCGCCCCTTGACCGCCATGCAAACCCTCCATACAAAACAAGGTGTGCTGTCCGTCACGGCGACAACCTCGCCGCCATCGCCGTGTAGCACAGTGCAATAAGCTCAGCTTCGTGACAGTCTCCCTTGCAACCAGTGAGTCGGCGCCGGAGACGGCCGAGGCCGACGTCCTTGTCATCGGGGTCGTCCAGACCCCCGACGGTCCGGCAGCCGCACCCGGCCTGTCCGGTGTCGATGAGGCGCTCGGCGGCACCCTCGCCGGCACGCTCGCCGCCCTCGGTGCTACCGGCGAACCCGAGGAACTCACCAAGATCCCGGGCGGCGGGAAGCTGCCGGCCACGCTTGTGCTCGCGGTGGGCCTAGGCAAAACGCCGGAAGAAGGCACTTCGTTCGACGCCGAGAGGCTGCGCCGGGCCGCCGGCGCCGCGCTGCGGAGCGCCGGGGCGAAGAAGGCCGGCGCCAACGGCGCCGCCCCGGCGAGCAAGGCTGTCACCCTCGCGCTTCCCTCGCTCACCCCGGACGAGGCGGAAGCCGTTACCACCGGGGCACTGCTCGGCGCCTACAGCTTCCGCAAGTACCGCGCGACGTCGGCCACCGACCTCGCGATCACCGTGCTGACCGGCGACGGCAACGCGGCGGCGGTGCACCGCGGCCAGGTGATCGCCAAGGCGGTCAACCTGGTGCGGGACCTGGTCAACACCTCGCCGCTCGACCTGCCGCCCGCCGCGCTCGCGGCCGAGGCCGAGCGGGTCGCAGCCGAGACCGGAGTCGCCGTCGAGGTGCTCGACGAGGTGGCGCTGAAGGACGGCGGCTACGGCGGCCTCACCGGCGTCGGCCAGGGGTCGACCCGGCCGCCGCGGCTCGTCCGCATGTCGTACACGCACCCGGAGGCGACGCAGACCGTCGCGTTCGTCGGCAAGGGCATCACGTTCGACTCCGGCGGCCTCTCGCTCAAGCCGCCGAAGTCCATGGAGACGATGAAGTGCGACATGAGCGGCGCCGCCGCCGTGCTCGCCGCCACCACGGCCGTCGCCGAACTCGGGCTCCCGGTCAACGTCGTGGGCTACCTGTGCGCCGCGGAGAACATGCCAGGCGGTGCCGCGCAGCGCCCGTCCGACATCATCAGGATCTACGGCGGCAAGACCGTCGAGGTGATGAACACCGACGCCGAGGGCCGCCTGGTGCTCGCGGACGGGATCGTCAGGTCCGCCGAGGACGGCCCGGTGCTGATCGTGGACATCGCCACCCTCACCGGTGCGGCGACGGTCGCGCTCGGCGGGCGCACCACCGGTGTCATGGGGTCGTCCGAGGAGGTCGCGGCCCAGGTCGCCACGATCATGCGGGCGGCGGGCGAAGCCGCGTGGGCGATGCCGTTCCCCGAGGAACTGCGCAAGGGGCTGGACTCCACCGTGGCCGACCTGGTGAACGTATCCGGGGACCGCGAGGGCGGCATGCTGGTCGCGGGCCTGTTCCTGAAGGAGTTCGTGCCGGACGGAATCGCCTGGGCGCACCTCGACATCGCCGGCCCGGCTTTCAACGAGAAGGCGCCGTTCGGCTACACGCCCAAGGGCGGTACCGGCGCGGCGGTGCGGGCGCTCATCGCGATCGCGGCGGAGACGGCGGCCGGGCGTCTTCCCGGCGCCTGAGCGACCGCAGTGACATGATGGACCACTGAGCGTAAGCGGAAAAGGGGTTAACTGTGGCAGAGGGCGGCCATTACGACATCGTGATTCTCGGCGGCGGCAGCGGCGGGTACGCCTGCGCGCTCCGCGCGGCTGAGTTTGGCAAGCGCGTGGCCCTTATCGAGAAGGACAAGGTAGGCGGGACTTGCCTGCACCGCGGCTGCATCCCGACCAAGGCGCTGCTGCACGCGGCCGAGATCGCCGACTCCTCGCGGGAAAGTGAGAAGTTCGGCATCCGGACCTCGTTCGAGGGCATCGAGATGCCCGCGGTCCTGTCCTACCAGCAGGGCGTTGTCGAGCGGCTGTGGAAGGGCCTGCAAGGCACGATCGCCGGCCGGAAAATCGACACGATCTACGGCGACGGCAAGCTGGTCTCGCCGACCGCGGTCATGGTCAACGGCGCGACGTACACCGGGGACCACGTGGTGCTCGCGACCGGCTCCGTGCCGCGGTCGCTGCCGGGCCTGGAGCTTGACGGGAACCGCGTGATCACCTCCGACGAGGCGCTGACGCTCGACCGGGTGCCGTCGAAGGCGGTCATCCTCGGCGGCGGCGTGATCGGTGTCGAGTTCGCGTCCGTGTGGCGGTCGTTCGGCGCTGAGGTGACGATCGTCGAGATGGCGCCGCAGCTGCTGCCGCTGGAGGAAGAGGCCTCCGCCAAGGTGCTGCAGCGGGTGTTCCGCCGGCGCGGCATCGGCTTCGAGCTCAGCACGCCGTTCCAGTCCGTCGCCTACACCGACTCAGGTGTCCAGGTCACGCTCGGCAACGGCAAGCAGCTTGACGCGGAGATCCTCCTCGTGGCCGTGGGCCGCGGGCCGGTCTCGGCGAACCTCGGGTACGAGGAGAACGGGGTCAACCTGACCCGCGGGTACGTGGACGTCGACCCGCTGTGCCGGACGTCCGTCCCGACGATCTCCGCCGTGGGCGACCTGATCAACACCCCGCAGCTCGCCCACGTGGGCTTCGGCGAGGGCATCCTGGTCGCGGAACGGCTCGGCGGCCTAGACGTCAAGCCGATCGACTACGACGGCGTGCCGCGCATCACCTATTCCGACCCCGAGGTCGCCTCCGTGGGCATCACCTCCTCGCAGGCCGCCGCCCGCGGCATCAACGTGGTCGAGGTGAACTACCCGCTCGGCGGCAACGGCAGGAGCGTCATCCTGCAGACGCAGGGGCAGGCTAAGGTCATCGCCGAGGCGCCGGCCACTCCGGGGGGCCAGCCGGGCCGGGTCCTCGGCATCCACCTGGTGGGCAGCCGGGTCGGCGAGCTGATCGCCGAGGCGCAGCTCATTTACAACTGGGACGCGGAGCCGGATGACGTCGCAGCGCTCATCCACCCGCACCCGACCCAGTCGGAGATCATCGGCGAGGCGCACCTGGCGCTCGCTGGCAAGCCATTGCACTTCCACAACTAAGGAGTCACCCCGGACATGTCGGTCTCCGTAGTAATGCCCCAGCTCGGCGAGAGCGTCACCGAGGGCACTGTCACGCGCTGGCTGAAGAAGGAGGGCGAGCACGTCACCGCAGACGAGCCGCTCCTCGAGGTCTCGACGGACAAGGTTGACACCGAGATCCCGTCGCCGGCCAGCGGCATCCTGCGTGGCATCGCGGTCGACGAAGACGAGACGGTCGCCGTCGGCGCGCAGCTCGCCACGATCGAGGACTCGGACTCGGCCAGCGCGCCAGCCCCGGCCCCCGCCCCCGCCGCCCCCGAGGCGCAGGCACCAGCGGCTGAGCCGCCCGCCGCGCCGCAGGCCCCGGCCTACGTCCCGCCGGCCCCCGCACCCCCGGCGCCCGCGCCGGCCGCGGCCGCACCGGCCAACGGCGGCTCGGCCGCACCGTCGGCCAACTGGTCGTGGAGCGCCCCGCCCGCCCCGGCTTCGCCCCCCTACGCCCCGCCGGCCTCCCCCGCCCCGGCCGCGTACGTCCCGCCGGCTCCGCCCGCGCCGCCGGCCCCGGCTTACGCGCCGCCCGCCCCGTCCGTGGAGGAAGAGGCGGCCGACTCCTACCCGGAGCCCGCGCCGCTGCCGTCTGGCGACTCGCCCTACGTCACGCCGCTTGTCCGCAAGCTGGCCGCCGAGCACGCGGTCCCGCT
>Ga0310811_10006390_pt1 | contig 15064 bp, 17 predicted proteins | sample YCmetagenome_FD_207642 | JGI IMG/M metagenome (GOLD analysis project Ga0310811, IMG submission 207642) | Soil microbial communities from experimental microcosm in Duke University, North Carolina, United States - YC | ecosystem: Engineered > Artificial ecosystem > Soil microcosm > Unclassified ...
GCACCGATCTGCCTTCGCCGGTTGTCGCCGTTCGAAGCAAGGGCCGTTTCAGGCGTTGTCCTACAGGCAGTGTCCATACGACCTGCGGATCACAAAGGCCGAATGATGCCGTGGCTTCGGCCTTGAGACATTTGGAGACTTGACGGTCGTCACGGGCGCCTCGGCCCTGGCTTCGAGGGCCTGAACGCTGGGCTGCTCGGTGGGTCCCTGCGGCGGTTCGTTGGAGGCCAGGCTCAGATTGGCATGACACGCGGATGACGACATTGTCGCGATGACGGCGATCAGGATGAGCTTGCGCATTTGCGGTCTCCATTGAATGGGCATGCCCGAACAATGACAGACAGGCGAAGCCCGCGCTGTTCCCCGGGTGACAGGCGCAAGGCGCGACGGCGTTCGGTCCGCTGCAAGGCGATCAATCCCGCCAATCGCGCGTCGGCCGCCAGAACCACTGCCGCACCTCGTAATCGACGGTGCCGGCATCGAGGCCGATGTCGTGCAGCATCCGCTCGTCGAGGCTTGCGAGTTCGCGCCGCGCCACGCGGCGGCTGAGCCACTCGAGCAGCGTCGCCACCATCAAGTCGAGGATCCGGCTGCCACGGGCGCGCGGCGCCACGGCCGGCTGGGAAGAAACCGCGGCGGCCGGCTCCTGCCTGGCCGATGTCCGAAGGCTTGGACGTTGCACCGGCAGCCGGTCCCGAAGCATGGGCGCGGTGATCGGCTGACGGCGTTCTGACAACATTGTCGACATGATCGTCTCCTTTTTCTCGGTGTTGCTGCGAAGGAAATACCGATGTTATTTCAGTATGTTAGGTTGCCTTTTGCGGGTCCGTTATGACGCCGGCGATTGCTGTCTTTGAATATGCGCCGCCATACCTGACAACACGTGTCAGGTATTTCTGCTAGGCTGTTCAAATGCGCGCGAGCCGGCTGTTGTCGATCCTGTTGTTGTTGCAAGCCCGCGGCCGGATGACGGCCGAAGCGCTGGCAGCCGAGTTCGAGGTTTCGGTTCGCACCATCTATCGCGACGTCGATCAGCTCAGCGCCGCGGATGTTCCGATCTATGCGGATCGCGGCCCGAGCGGCGGATTTCAGTTGCTCGACGGCTACCGCACCAGGCTCACCGGCCTTTCGCCCGCCGAGGCCGAGACGCTGTCGCTGGCCGGGCTGCCGGGACCCGCGGCGCAACTCGGGCTCGCCGACGTGCTGACCGCGGCGCAGCTGAAATTGAACGCGGCATTGCCCGAACGGGCGCGCGCCAATGCCGGCCGCGTCGCCACGCGCTTCCACCTCGATCCCGTCGGCTGGTTCCGCAGCGCCGATGACGCAAAACTGCTGCCGGCCATCGCGAATGCGGTGTGGAACGAGAAGTGCCTCGACGTGCGCTACCGGCGCGCGGAGGGCGCGGTCGAGCGCCGGCTGCAGCCGCTCGGCCTCGTGCTCAAGGCGGGCATCTGGTATCTGGTCGCGCAGGTCGGCGATCAGCCGCGCACCTATCGCATCTCCAACTTCATCGATCTTGCCGTGACCGAGGAGTCGTTCGAACGGCGGAAGGATTTCGACCTGACGCGCTTCTGGGTCACCTCGTCGCGCGCGTTCGAAACCAGCGTCTACCATTCCAGCGCCACGCTGCGCGTGACGGCGCGCGGCCTCGCCAGGCTCGACAGCCTCGGCTCACTCGTCGCTCAGGCCGCCGCCGAGACGGCAACGCCGCCGGACGCTGGCGGCTGGCTTAGCGTCACGATCCCGATCGAGTCGGTCGAGCGGGCCGCGTCCGATCTGATCGGGCTCGGCGCCGACGTCGAGGTCGTCGAACCCGCCGAATTGCGCGAACGGCTGGCCGCGACGGTGCAGGCGCTGGTCCGGCTCTACGCGCCTGCGCAGCCGATGTAGCGCCGTCTGCCACCGCGCAAGCGGCGCTGAAGGCTGGGGATATCGATCGATGATGCATCTTGACGATCGAGCAGAAACGCGGGCCGCAGTCCGCTCAACGCTCACTCCTCCCCGCCGACAAACCGCGCCAGCGTTTCGTTGGAGTAATTCTCCCCGATCGACATCGCGCAGATCCGCGAGAGCTGCACGTAAGCAAGGCCGGTCTCCTCGGCCCATGCGTTGAACTGCGCCTGCACTTTCGCGAGGTCGCGCTTGGAGGTGACGGTCTCGGCGATGTCGAGACCGGCGTCGCGCAGGCATGCCACCATGTCTCTGGAAGTGACAAAACCGTCCCAGCCGAGAAAGCGCAGCATCATCTGCCCGGTATTGCCGCCGAGCCGGCTGCCGCGTTTTGCCAATAGTTCGAGTAATCCCGTCTGGTTGGAGGAGGGCCATTTTGAAAGAAATTTGCCGAAAGAGCCGTGCTCCCTGGCGATCTCGCGGACGAAGCCGGCATTGGCGCGCACCGACATGATCTTGGCGCCGTTGCGCACGATGCGCGTGTCCTTCATCAGCGCATCCCAGAATTCATCCGGCTGCAGCGTCAGCGGCCCGGGCTTGAAGCCGAGAAACGCCTGCTCGAATCCGCTCCATTTGTTCTCGATCACGCTCCAGGCGAATCCGGCCGAGAACACCCGCTTGCTCATCTCCGCGAGAATGCGGTCGTCGGCCAATCTGGCGAGCGCCTTCAAGTCCGGCTTCGGCGGCAGCAGCTTGGCAAGCGCCTTCGGCCCGCCCTTGCGCTTCTCGGCGCGCGCGCGAATGGTTTTGAACGGGATGGTCATTGGTAAATCCTGCGGATTATTTTTGGATCGATCCAGTTGGCTACTGAGATAGCGCAACGATAACACGAACCGCCACGCGACGAACTCGGGTGCAATCGCGCCGCGAGAACGCGAAGATGTGTCTGCCGTCATTGCGAGGAGCACTTGCGACGAAGCAATCCATTCTTTCTTCGTGGGGCGACATGGATTGCTTCGCTTCGCTCGCAATGACGGATTCAAGCCCTTCGTCAAACCCGGCCACCACGAGTGAGATTGGGGGCCATGACACTCCACTCGCTACTCTTTTTGCCAATGCGGCATTTCCCATCTATCGAAAACGCTTTATGGTGCGGCGCGCTTTGTTCACCGACGAAGGGTAATAGCTTATAGAGATCAAAGGCTTGGCGAGGGCGCCTGCCTTTGGAGGGTGGTTTGACGCACTATATTTCGACACGGGGGGAAGCCCCCACCCTGGGTTTCTGCGACGTGATGCTGACCGGGCTCGCCCGCGACGGCGGCCTCTACGTGCCGGAAATCTGGCCGCAGCTTGCGCACGAAACTATCGCCGGATTTTTCGGAAGGCCCTATTGGGAGGTCGCCATCGAGGTGATCCGCCCCTTTGCCGGCGGCGAAATCTCCGATGCCGATCTCGGCCGCATGGCCAATGAGGCCTACGCCACCTTCCGCCATCCGGCCGTGGTGCCGCTGCGGCAAACCGGCGCCAGCCAGTTCGTGCTCGAACTTTTTCACGGGCCGACGCTGGCGTTCAAGGACGTCGCGATGCAGCTGATCTCGCGCCTGATGGATCATGTGCTGGCCAAGCGGGCGCAGCGCACTACCATCGTGGTCGCGACCTCGGGCGATACCGGCGGTGCCGCGGTCGATGCGTTTGCGGGTCTCGACAATGTCGACCTCATCGTGTTGTTCCCGCATGGCCGCATTTCCGACGTACAGCGGCGGATGATGACGACGACGGGTGCCGCCAACGTGCATGCGCTCGCGATCGACGGCACCTTCGACGATTGCCAGGCGATCGTGAAGGCGCTGTTCAATCACCACGGCTTTCGCGATGCGGTCGCGCTCTCTGGCGTCAACTCGATCAACTGGGCCCGCGTCGTGGCGCAGGTGGTGTACTATTTCACGTCAGCGGTGGCGCTCGGCGCGCCCGCGCGCACCGTCGATTTCACGGTGCCGACCGGGAATTTCGGCGACATCTTTGCCGGCTACGTCGCCAAGAAGATGGGCCTGCCGATCCGCTTGTTGCGCATTGCCTCCAATATCAACGATATCCTGCCGCGCACGCTGAAGACCGGCATCTATGAGGTGCGCGAGGTTCACGCCTCCGCTTCGCCCTCGATGGATATCCAGGTCTCCTCGAATTTCGAGCGGCTGTTGTTCGAGGCGAGCCGCCGCGACGCCGCGAGCGTCCGCCGGCTGATGGGCTCGCTGAAACAGTCCGGCCGCTTCGTGCTGCCGGATTCGACGCTGGCCGCCGTCCGCGAGGAATTCGACGCCGGCCGCGCCGACGAGACCGAGACGGCGGCCGCGATCCGCGCCGCCTGGCGCGAGGCCGGCGACCTCGTCGATCCCCACACGGCGGTGGCGCTCGCGGTCGCCGACCGCGACACCTCGGATTCGAGCATCCCCAATATCGTGCTGTCGACCGCGCATCCGGCGAAATTCCCCGACGCGGTCGAGGCCGCCTGCGGCGTGCGGCCACAATTGCCGGCCTGGCTCGACGGCCTGATGACCAAATCCGAACACATCACGGTGATGAAGAATGATTCGGCGGAAGTGGAGCGATTCGTGCGCTCGGTGAGCCGGGCGGCGAAGCAGGGAGTTGCCGGATGAGCGTTGACGTCACCAAGCTTGAATCCGGCCTCACCGTCATCACCGACAGCATGCCGCATCTGGAGACCGCCGCACTCGGCGTCTGGGCCGGCGTCGGCGGCCGCGACGAAAAACCCGACGAGCACGGCATCTCGCATCTGCTCGAACACATGGCCTTCAAGGGCACCACGCGGCGCTCCTCGCGCGAGATCGTCGAAGAAATCGAGGCGGTCGGCGGCGACCTCAATGCCGGCACCTCGACCGAGACCACGGCCTATTATGCGCGGGTGATGAAGGCCGACGTGCCGCTGGCGCTCGACGTGCTCTCCGATATCCTCGCCAATCCGTCGTTCGTGCCGGACGAGCTCGAGCGCGAAAAGGGCGTCATCGCCCAGGAAATCGGCGCGGCGCAGGATACGCCCGACGACGTCGTGTTCGAGCACCTCAATGAGCTCTGCTATCCGGACCAGCCGATCGGGCGTTCGCTGCTCGGCACCACCAAGACGCTGAAGAAATTCGATCGCGACATGCTGCGCGGCTATCTTTCCAGGCATTACCGTGGGCCTGATATGGTGGTGGCCGCCGCAGGCGCAGTCGACCACAGGCGCGTGGTCGAGGAGGTGACGCAGCGCTTTGCCAGTTTCGAGGCAACGCCGGCGCCGAAGCCGCAACCGGCGATGTTCGGCAAGGGCGGCTCGCGCGTGGTGCATCGCGACCTCGAACAGGCGCATCTGACGCTGGCGCTGGAAGGCGTGCCGCAAACCGATCTTTCGCTGTTCTCGCTGCAGGTGTTCACCAACACGCTGGGCGGCGGGATGTCGTCGCGGCTGTTCCAGGAAGTGCGCGAGAAACGCGGGCTGTGCTACTCGATCTACACTTTCCATGCGCCCTATACCGACACCGGCTTTTTCGGCCTCTATACCGGCACCGACCCGGCGGACGCGCCCGAGATGATGGAAGTGATCGTCGATGTCATCAACGATGCGGCGGAAACCTTGTCGGAAGCCGAAGTCGCCCGCGCCAAGGCGCAGATGAAGGCGGGGCTTTTGATGGCGCTGGAAAGCTGCTCCTCCCGTGCCGAACAGCTCGCCCGCCACGTGCTGGCCTATGGCCGGCCGCTGACGGCGGAAGAACTGGTGGCCCGGATCGACGCGGTCAGCGTCGAATCGACCCGCAATGCCGCGCGGGGGCTGTTGTCGCGGAGCCGGCCGGCGGTCGTGGCGCTGGGCAGCGGAAGGGGTCTGGACACGGCGGTGGCTTTTGCGGAAGGATTGACGAAGGTGAAGGCGAAAACGCTGCTCCACTAGAGCGTTTTCAGGCGAAGTGGATACCGGTTCGCGTAAAGAAAGCGCGTCAAAACAAAAAGATAGAGCCCCGTTCCGATTCCATCGGAACGGAAAAGGCTCCAGAGCATGATCCGGAAAAAAAGCCGGCCCGCACTTGATGCGGGGTGGGTACCGGTCTTCCGAAAGGCCATGCTTGAGGTAGACTAGCGGGCGTTCTGGGAGTTAGGGCATGGCCCTGTTTCGTTTGCCAACCAGCGGACCGGCCGCGCTCGTGCCGCGCGGCCACGGATTGTTGCTGCGCGCCCCGCAGATGTCGGATTTCCTGCAATGGGCGCAATTGCGTGAGCACAGCCGGGCCTATCTGACGCCATGGGAGCCGATCTGGCCGTCCGACGACCTGACCCGGGCCGGCTTCCGGCGGCGGCTGCGCCGTTACGGCGAGGATATCGCCGCCGACCGGTCGTATCCCTTCATCATCTTCCGCGAATCGGACGGCGCCATGATCGGTGGCATCACGCTCGCCAACGTCCGGCGCGGCATCGTGCAGGCTGGCACCATCGGCTATTGGGTCGGCGAGCCCCATGCCCATCGCGGCTACATGACGATGGCGCTGCGCGTGCTGCTGCCTTCGCTGTTCGGCGAGCTCAATCTGCACCGCATCGAGGCCGCCTGCATTCCGAGCAATGCGTCCTCGATCCGGGTGCTGGAGAAATGCGGCTTCACCCGCGAAGGCCTGGCGCGCCGCTATCTCTGCATCAACGGCGTCTGGCAGGACCATCTGCTGTTCGGCCTGCTGCATGAGGATTTCCGCGGTTGATCGTTGATTTTCAATGCCTTGGGTTCGCCGCCATTGGCCTGCTATAAGGCCGTGGGTGCAATGACCGAGATGACGTGGATGCCAGGGACGTCGCATGGGTGATATCAGGTTGGTCAAAATCGCGATCGCGGCCGCGGTGACGGTTGGGCTCGGCTGTGGACTTGCGGGCCCGGCGTCGGCGCAATCGCTGACCGACCGCTTCAAGAGCCTGTTCGGCGGCAAGTCGGACGAGCCGGCACAAGGCGCCCCCGCGCCGGGCGCGCCGGACAAGCAGATTCCGTCCGATCTCTATTGTCCGCCGGTCTCGATCCGCGCCGGCGCATCGACCTATGCCGTGGGATTGCCCGGCAAGGAGGCGATCGGAAACGATCTGCGCTTCCAGGCGACGATCTCCAAGACCGCGCGCGAGTGCGACTATAATTCGGGCCAGATCACCGCGCGGATCGGCATTCAGGGACGCGTCATTGCCGGCCCCGCCGGCGCGCCGTCGTCGGTCCAGGTGCCGCTGCGCGTCGCCGTGGTGCAGGGCGGCATCTCGGAGAAGGTGATCGCGACCAAGGCCTACCAGACCACGGTCACCATGACCGAAACGGGCAGCGAGCCGTTTACGCTGGTGGCGGAAGATCTGGTCTATCCGGCGCCCCCGGGCGCGGTCGGCGATACCTACGTCTTCTATATCGGCTTCGACCCGCAGGCGCTGAAGCCGGAAAAGCCCGCGCCACGCAAGAAGAAATAGGCGCAAAAAATGCCGGCGCGAGCTGATCGCGCCGGCTTGGGATTTAACAGTTGGTGACCGCTCAGTTCAGCTTGGCGCGAACCTCGGCGATGCCCTTGGTCACGAGGTCATCAGCCACCGGGCCCTTCACCGACTGCAACAGGATCGTCGACGCGGCGGATACCGCGGCATCGGCGGCGGCGGCACGGACGTCGGCGAGCGCCTGCGCTTCGGCGAGCGCGATCTTGCTCTCGGCGGTCTTGGTGCGGCGGACGACGAAATCTTCCATCTTGGCCTTGGCCTCGGTCGCGATCCGCTCGGCTTCCGCTCTGGCGTTGGCGATGATTTCATCGGCCTCGCGCTCCGCGCTGGCGCGCTTGGTCTTGTACTCGGCGAGCAGCTTGGCGGCCTCTTCCTTCAGGCGGCGGGCATCGTCGAGTTCAGCCTTGATGCGTTCGCCGCGATGGTCGAGCGCCTTGAGCACCGTGCGATGGATGCCGAGATAGGCAAACAGCACCATCAGGATGACGAAGGCAATGGCGACCCAGGTTTCCGGCTCGGTGAACATCGGTCTATCCCTTCAACGACGCATCGACGGCGCTGTTCACCGCGCCGCCGTCGGGCAGCACGCCGGTCAGCCGCTGCACGATCGCGCTCGCCGCATCCGCGGCAATGCCGCGAACGTTGCCCATGGCGGTCTCGCGCGTTGCCGCGATGGTTTTCTCGGCCTGGGCAAGCTTGGCGGAGAGCTGGTCTTCCAGCTTTTTGCGTTCGACCTCCGCGGCCGCGTTCAGCTTCTCGCGGGTCTCGGCGCCGATCGCCTGGGCGCGGGAGCGGGCGGAAACGATGTCGCTTTCATACGCCTTCAGCGCCGCGTCCGATTCGTCCTTCAGCTTCTGCGCCGCGGCGAGATCGCCCTCGATCGCATTCTGCCGCGCATCGATCACCCCGCCGACGCGCGGCAGCGCAATGCGCGACACGATCAGATAGAGCGCGACGAACGCGATGACCAGCGACACCAGCTGCGAAGCAAAGGTGGAGGACTCGAACGGAGGAAATCCTCCGCCGTGGCCGCCATCGGCTTCGGTGTGGGCGCCGGTCTTGGTGGGCGCGCCATGACTCTTTTCAGCCACGGGTTACTCCTGTTGCTGTCATGCGCGCCGCCTGATGGCGGCGCGGGAAGGTGCAGCTCAGAGCGGAACGAACAGCAGCAGCAGCGCGATCAGCAGCGAGAAAATGCCGAGCGCTTCGGTCACGGCGAAGCCGAAGATCAAGTTGCCGAACTGGCCCTGGGCTGCGGACGGATTGCGCACGGCGGCGGCAAGGTAGTTGCCGAAGATGATGCCGACGCCGACGCCCGCACCGCCCATGCCGATGCACGCGATGCCCGCGCCGATGAGTTTTGCTGCTGATGCTTCCATTTTCTTGAGCTCCTTGAGAGAAAAGACGAAGTGTGGGTGAATTCCCCGGACCGGTTAGTGTCCCGGATGAATGGCGTCGTTGAGGTAGATGCAGGTGAGGATCGCGAACACGTAGGCCTGCAGGAACGCGACCAGCAGTTCGAGTGCGGTCAGCGCCACCGTGAGCGCCAGCGGCAGCATGCCGCCGGCCCAGCCGAGCGCGCCGAGCGAGACGCCGAGCATGGCGACGAAGCCCGCGAACACCTTCAGTGCGATATGGCCGGCCAGCATGTTTGCGAACAGACGCACGCTGTGCGAGACCGGCCGCAGGAAGAACGACAGGATTTCGATGAACATCACGAGCGGCAGGATGTAGATCGGAACGCCTTTCGGAACGAAGATGCTGAAGAATTTCAGGCCGTTCTTGTAGATGCCGTAGCTCAGGACGGTGAAGAACACCAGCAGCGCCAGCGCCACCGTAACGATGATGTGGCTCGAAATCGTGAACGTGTAGGGGATGATGCCGACGAGGTTCGAGACGCAGATGAACATGAACAGCGAGAAGATCAGCGGGAAGAACTTCATGCCTTCCGAACCGGCCGTGGAGCGGATGGTGCTGGCGACGAACTCGTAAGAGATTTCGGCCACCGACTGGAAACGGCCAGGAACCAGCTGCCGGCCGCTGGCCAGCATCAATAGCGAGATCACCGCCACCGCGATGAGCATGTAGAGCGACGAATTCGTGAAGGCGATCGTCTGGTTGCCGATATGGCCGATCGTGAACAGGGGCTCGATGTTGAACTGATGAATCGGGTCGATTTTCATCCGCGCGGGCCTTGGTCCGCCGGCTCTGGCGCCGGCAATCGAATTTCAAATGTCGTGACTTCCCGCCGGCGCTCAGCGTTTGCCCGAGGCTACGCCTGCAGATCTCACCACGTTGACCACGCCGGCGACGAAGCCGAGCAGCAAAAACACGATGAAACCGAACGGCGATGTCGACAACAAACGGTCGAAACCCCAGCCAATCCCTGCCCCGACGGCAACGCCCGCAACCAACTCCGAGGAAAGGCGGAAACCAAGCGCCATCGCCGAAGCTCTGGCAGCCCTGTCGCCGCTTTCAGTGCCGGGTTGGTTCGTCCCGGTTTTGCGGCTGTCACGAATTTCGGACAACCGGTGATCGAGACTTCCGAGCCTTGCGGAAAGCGCAGCTTCGTCGGACGACGATTGATCGCGATTCCCATTTGCGTTGTCGCTTCGGTCTTCGGCCATGCCCAAGACACTAAACGATGCTGCGGTTGATGGAAATTACGCCCGTCACCCCAAGAAGCCGCGCGGACCATACTTACCGCGTCTAATCAAGTCAAGATTGCGTCGTAACCAGTTAGTGTATTGATTCAACTGGATTTATTCAAAGATATTCCACCGCCCGGCGGACCCGTCATCGCACTGCAGCAGCAAAAGCGTTTTCGAGCGGAGCCTGCGCCGAACGTGATCCGGGGCGGGCGCCGGTTCGCGCCAAGAAAATGCTCCGGCGAGTGTTCCGGGGGCAGGGCCGGATCGAATTGTTGGGCGATGCGTTGAAGTCCGGCCGCGCACCCTATAGCTCACAGGCGTGAGGCGCGTTTTGCGAGGCGTTTTGGCGACGCGCTCCGGCGGTTGAGCCAACTGTACTGTCCTTCAAGCGGGAGCAAGCCCAGCGGAGCAGGCTCATGAGCACAGCGACATCGTCCCCGAAATTCCTGTCCACCCTCGCAGCGGCCGTGCTGGCGGTTGGTCTGGCCGGCGCAGGCGCTGCGGCGGGCCAGGCGATGCCGGACACCGATAACGGCCGATATGCGCTGTCGACCACGCCGGATGGCGTGCTCCGGCTCGATACCAGGACCGGTGCGGTTTCGACCTGCAGCAATAACGGCGCCGGCTGGGCCTGTTATGCCGTACCCGACGAGCGCGCGGCGCTGGACACGGAAATCGGCCGGCTGCAGTCCGACAATGAAAAGCTCAAGGCGGAGCTCGCCGCCCGCGCGCCGACGGTTGCCGGCAAGATCGAAGAGCCGATGCCTAAATCCGACTCGCTGAAGAAGAGCGAGCCGAAGATCGCCGAGGGCGAACGCAAGATCGAGATTCCGTTGCCGAGCGATCGCGACATGGACCGCATGATGTCGTTCCTGGAGCGCGCCTGGCGGCGGTTGATCGAAATGGCCAACCGGGTGCAGAAGGATGTCAACGGCAGGATTTGATGGGATTCGCACGCCGCCGTCCACCGTCGCCACGACCAGCATCGTCTCCTCGCAGCTTACCGTGCAGACGCCGGGCGCGGGCTTTACCGACCTCACCGCCGAGGTCGTGAAATTCGTCCGCGAGGCCGGCGCGCGTGAAGGCGCAGTCAACCTGTTCATTCGCCACACCTCGGCCTCGCTGACGATCCAGGAGAACGCCGATCCGACCGTGCTCGACGATTTGATGACGGCGCTCAAGCGAGCCGCGCCGGAAAACGCCGGATGGCGTCATGACACCGAAGGGCCCGACGACATGCCCGCCCACATCAAGACCATGCTGACCGCAACCTCGCTGCAGGTCCCGGTGCTGCGCGGGGAGCTCGCGCTCGGAACCTGGCAGGCGATCTATCTGATCGAGCATCGGGCGCGCCCGCACCGGCGCGAGATGGTGCTGCAGTTCATCGGAAGTGTGAACTGAAAACGAAAACCGGCCGCGGATTGCCCCGCGGCCGGTCTGTCGATGAGATATCTGCGGCGGCTCGCGCCGCCAGCAGCGCGGTCAGTTCGTCTTGATATCGACGTCCTTGGTCTCGGGCAGGAACAAGAAGCCGACGACGAGACTCATGACAGCGATGATGACCGGATACCAGAGGCCGGAATAGATGTTTCCGGTCGCCGCCACGATCGCGAACACCGTTGCCGGCAGGAAGCCGCCGAACCAGCCGTTGCCGATATGGTAGGGCAGCGACAGGCCGCTGTAGCGGATGCGGCTGGGGAACAGTTCGACCAGCCATGCCGCGATCGGGGCATAGACCAACGTGACGTAGACCACCAGGATCCAGAGCAGCACCACCGTCATGACGTTGTTGATCTCGGCCGGGTCGGCAGAGGCCGGATAGCCATGGGCCTTGACAGCCGCAGGCAACGCCTTGGCGAAGTCGGGCGAAGTCGACGACAGGGTCTGTTCGCCGATCTTGACCGAGGCGGGCGTGCCCTTCGGCGCTTCCTGATTGTTGTAGTTCACCGACAGGTTGACCAGCGCCGATTTGGCGATGTCGCAACCCGTCGTGAACTTCTCGGTTCCGGTGGCCTTGAACTGGAACGAGCATTCGCTCGGATCGGCGATCACCGTCACCGGCGACGCCGCGAGCGCGGCTTCGAGCTTCGGATTGGCGAAGTGGGTAATGCCCTTGAAGATCGGGAAATACGTCACCGCCGCCAGCAGGAAGCCGGCAAGAATGATCGGCTTGCGGCCGATCTTGTCGGAAAGCCAGCCGAACAGGACGAAGCCCGGCGTGCCGAGGGCGAGCGCCACCACGATCATGATCTGCGCCGTCACCGCCGGCACCTTGATCGTCTGGGTCAGGAAGAACAGCGCGTAAAACTGTCCGCCGTACCACACCACGGCTTCACCCGCGGTGGCGCCGAACAGCGCCAGGATGGCGATCTTGGCGTTTTTCCATTCGCCGAAAGCTTCGCTCAGCGGCCTCTTCGAGGTTTTGCCCTCTTCCTTCATCTTCGCGAAGATCGGCGACTCGTTCAGGCTCAACCGGATCCAGATCGAGACCGCGAGCAGGATGCCCGACAGCAGGAACGGGATACGCCAGCCCCAATTGCCGAACGACTCTTCGCCCATCCAGGTGCGGATGAGCAGGATCAGGAGCAGCGCCATGAACAGACCGAGTGTCGCCGTGGTCTGGATCCACGAGGTGTAGTAACCGCGCTTGCCGGGAGGGGCATGCTCGGCGACGTAAATCGCGGCGCCGCCATATTCACCGCCGAGCGCGAGGCCCTGGATCAGCCGAAGCGCGATCAGGACGATCGGCGCGACGATTCCCCAGGTGTCGTAACCGGGCAGCACGCCGATGAAGAAGGTGCCGACGCCCATCAAGGTCATCGTGATGAGGAAGGTGTATTTGCGGCCGACGAGGTCGCCGAGCCGTCCGAAAATCAGCGCGCCGAACGGGCGCACGGCGAAACCGGCGGCGAACGCCAACAGGGCGAAGATGAAGCCGACGTTTGGCGGCACGTTTGAAAAGAAGTACTTCGCCAGGAACGCGCCGAGCGTTCCGTAGATGTAGAAATCGTACCACTCGAAAACGGTGCCCAACGATGAAGCGAAAATGACCTTTCGCTCCTCTGCCGTCATCCCTCCGCTGCGGACTGCGCCCGCTGTCGCCGCCATAGTCATGGTCCACTCCCCAAATTATTGCTGCAGAAACATGCCCGCACGCCGAAATTGGCCGGATTGGGCCGCGGGACTTGGGGTCAAGGTAACATCCCCGTGAAAGCCGTCCCAATACGACTTTTGGCCTTTCCCAGTGTTGCCGACGGGCAATCCGGGACCGTTTTTTGCGATCGATCAATGCGCAAGGGCGTGCCGTATTGCAGCGCACAAGTGTGCGGGTTAACTGCTTTCAAACGTGCTAGGATTGCGCGCTTGCACGGGACGGCCCGGCGGGAGACAAAGCGACGACGGGCTTACCGCAAGCCTCGAGCGAGAAATGAATGACGACCGCTGCCTCTACCCACCTCGTCATCGCCGATGACCATCCGTTGTTCCGCGACGCTTTGCGGCAGGCGGTTGCAAGCGTCGTGAGCTCGGCCACGATCAGCGAAGCGGGGTCGTTCGACGATCTGACCGCGCTGCTCGAACGCGATTCGGACGTCGACCTGATCCTGCTCGACCTGACCATGCCGGGGATCTCGGGCTTCTCGGGCCTGATCTACCTGCGCGCGCAGTATCCGGCGATCCCGGTGGTCATCGTGTCCGCCAGCGACGACGGCGCCACCATCCGCCGCTCGCTCGATTTCGGCGCCTCCGGCTTCATTCCCAAGCGCTTCGGCGTCGAGACGCTGCGCGACGCCATCATGAAAGTGATGGATGGCGACGTCTGGGTTCCACAGGACACCGATCTCACCTCCGCCAACGATCCCGACATGACGCGGCTGCGCGACCGGCTGGTGACGCTGACCCCGCAACAGGTGCGGGTGCTGATGATGCTGTCGGAGGGACTGCTCAACAAGCAGATCGCCTATGAGCTCGGCGTCTCGGAAGCGACCATCAAGGCGCATGTGTCGGCGATCCTGCAAAAGCTCGGTGTCGAGAGCCGGACCCAAGCCGTGATCGCGGCCGCCAAGATCGCCGGCGGCCAGTGGCGCCAGGACACGCCGACGGGCTGATCCGCTTCGACAAGTGCTGCGTCCAACTACTCCGCCGCGACCATCTGTTGCGCACGCCATTGTCCTAGCAAGGCGCGCAAGCTTGCCGGTTTGACCGGCTTGTTGAGCACCGCGATCTTTTCCTCGCGCGCGGCCGCCCGCACGTTCGGGCTGCGGTCCGCCGTGATCAGGATCGCCGGGATATTCTCGCCGAAACGGCGGCGGATTTCGCGGATCGCGGCGACGCCGTTGCCGCGGTCGAGGTGATAGTCGACCAGTAGGCCGGTAACGCTGCCGCCGGAGGCCTCGATCGCCGCGATCGCGGCCTCCGGGTCGCCCACCGCGATCACCTCGGCGTCCCATGCCGTCAGCAGCGTCTTCATGCCGTCGAGGATCGCCGCATCGTTCTCGATGCACACGATCAGGGCGCCGCTCATCGGCGTCCTGGAGAGCGGGGTCGCACTGGTGACGGCCGCGGTATAATTGATCGCTTTGGCGATCGGCACCGTCACCGAGAACACCGAGCCGCCGCCGGCATTGGCGTCGAGCGCAATGCCGTGGTTGAGCACGCGCGCCAGGCGTTCGACGATCGAGAGCCCGAGCCCGAGGCCGCGCGCGATCCGCGCGCCCTGCTCGAGACGGTGAAACTCCTTGAAGATCTCGCCGCGCTTCTGCACGGGAATCCCGACGCCGGTGTCGTAGATGCCGATCTGCAGGGATTGCCCGCGGCGGCGGCAGCCGACCAGCACCCGCCCGCGCGGGGTATATTTGATCGCGTTGGAGATGAAGTTCTGCAATAGCCGCCGCAGCAGCGTGCGGTCGGATTCGACCGGCAGCGAGCATGGCACGAAGGCCAGTTCCAGCCCCTTGGCGCGCGCGATCGGTGCAAATTCGATCTCGAGCGACCGCATCAGGTCGGCCATCTTGAAGCTGGTGATCGAGGTC
>Ga0310811_10006392_pt1 | contig 15061 bp, 16 predicted proteins | sample YCmetagenome_FD_207642 | JGI IMG/M metagenome (GOLD analysis project Ga0310811, IMG submission 207642) | Soil microbial communities from experimental microcosm in Duke University, North Carolina, United States - YC | ecosystem: Engineered > Artificial ecosystem > Soil microcosm > Unclassified ...
ATTTGAAATATTCCACCAATTCCCCGCTTGTATGGCCTGGCCTGTTCCGGCCTCATTGTCAATTGTCGATGGAAAATTATTTACTGAAGCATCATAATATCCGCCCCAAGAAAGTTTTCCTAAATTTTGAGATTGTGAAACTGATGACTCTTGAGCCGTTGTCGCTCCTTGTCCTCCTCTTATTTGATCATAGCCCGAATCATGATCCCATCCACTATTTCCCCAAATGTATATATCTGCCAATAAAGCTGACACATGACCATAAATCCTTATAGCATCATTTTTTTTGCAAACTATTTCAGTTGTCAAAATTGAGTAATCAGTTATTGTAGTGCCTTGATTTGTGACAATAACTCCGTCATTTCTTAAAAATGAACCAGATACAGACCGAGTTGACTTATTAAATTTTATCGGGATTTCATTATTTTTTTGAATATAAATGTCCATTATGGAGCTTATATCAGCTGTTTTATCGTTTGTAGCGCAATCAAAATAGTTTATGCCTAATCCAACTGGCATGTTTGCGTCAGTGCTGGAGTCTCCCCAAGAAATACTAAATTTAATTTTATTTATTTTTAAAATCCCGTCAGTTTCGACATTAAAAAATGGTACAATTGATGCTAAATCAAAAAAACTAATTGGATATAGCGATGATTGATTTTTAATTTCTTGCAATCTTTGATCATCAAAAGCAAATGCAAAATAGGTAGGTGATGCTGATGCTGAAAAAGAATAAGGAATTACAGCATTATGTTTTCTATAGGCTAAATAGCTATTAATAATAACTTGACTCGGCAAAGGCAATGTAAATTTAGGTGCGGGGCTAACTGTATTGCCGTCTAAATCTGCAGTTGATCTTATATCAACCTGGGACTGATAGCGGTTAATAAACCGCGTCCAAAAGTCATTTTGTGTGAATACTACCTGCAAAAGATGTTGTTTTTCGAGCGTTTCAACAAACATTTCAACGGCAATTTGGCCGGAATACACCTCTACAAATACGCCTACTTCATCGTAATCTATTTCGACAAGGATATTAATGTCAGCATCAACACCGTAAAGCTTTTCAATATTTTTTAGCCAATCCCTGCCACCGTCTTCGCTTCCGTTTGATCCGTAAGTGTTGAATGATCCTTTGAACCACTCAATAAGAGAATGAAAATCCTGATGGCGGTCAAATCCTATGGTAGCTTCTACCCAGCCATCCGGCTCGGAAATGACATAAACACCTTCAATATCGTGCGAAAGTGTGAATCTTAGAATCATAACCACTTACCCATTGAAAGACCGCGAACCCGATGCATATATTTTCCTTTTTCACCCATGGCCACGTAAACCATGGCTCCTACTTTTGTGTAGTTAGGCTGATTGCCTTTTTTCAAAGCAGATTCAATATTTGAAAGTTTGCCTACTATGCGAGCATCATTGAAGCTTGCCTGATTCCTTATTTCTGAGGCGCTTAATCCGGCATTTGCAAGCATTTGAAGCGTTTCTTTAGCCGTGATTACTTCTGTTCCACGTGGAAGATCCATAACGGTAGCGCGCCCTGGGCTGATTTGTAATCCTCCATCTGGAGTACTGATGAGCTCGGGGCCTTTCTCACCAACAATTGCCAAGCCGCCAGGGTGATTATCTGTACCGACTTCGTATTTAGGTAATGGCTTTGATGCAATTGCGGCTATTTGGATTGCTGCAAGAGCTCCGTAAACTGCCGCAAGTATAGGGCCGCCATCTTTCAAACCTTGCAAAACTGCCAGGGATCCTTTTATAGCCGCCTCTATAATATCAGCATCGCGTTGTAATTTAGCTTGCTTGTTTTGCTCTTCGCGCTTCTTTTTTTCAAGGCCTGCAAGTTTCAAATCTAATTGAGCCTGTATTTGTGCCTTTGCCTCAGCATTACCGCCAGCTAAAAGTATCTCATTGTTTGCCTGATTTTTTAAAGCTGTTTCCTGAGCATCTATTTCGTTTAATCTTTCCTGAGTTATGTTTGAAAATATACTTACTAATCCAGTCTTATATTGAGAATAGAAATTTGAAACTTTTTGCAGTCCTTCAATTTCATCTTTTAGATATTCTTTTTTACGGTCAGCCAATAGTTTCTCCATTGTGCCGCGTTTATTATACCAATCTTCGTAAGCCTTACCGTAATCATTAAGCTCTTTCTCTTCAACATTATACGCGTTTGATGTGGCCGTTTGAATCTTATTAATGTCTTCAAGCGTCTGAAGTAATTGATCTTTTTCCCTTGCTGCTTTCTCCCTGTCTTTTTGCTCGTTTGCAATCTGATATTGAAGTTCTAATTCAATTCTTCTTCTAAGTGAGGCCAGAGCATCATCAGCTGCTTTTTTTCTTGCCTTTGCCTCTTCTTCAATTCTTTTCTTTTCATCGGCTGCTCTTTTTGCTTCAATCAATTCAATCTCTTGCTCTGCTTTTTTCTTTGAGTCAGTAAATTCTTTGAGTTGTTTTAGTTTTTCCTCATTCACTTGGTAAACCAATCTCATTGACGTAAGGCTTGCCAATAAATCAATTTTCATAACATCGCCAGCGGCTTCTATTGCTTTTTGTGATGTTGTTATTATTGCTTTTTGTTTTTCAAGTTCTATTTCATATGTTTTTTCACCTGTTATTTGCATGAGTTTTATTTCATGATCATAACGATCAGTTAAAGCCTCTTTCTCACGCGACAATCTTGCAAGCATATTTGTTGTCAACTTTTCAGCTTCAGATTCAAAGTATTTGAAAGCAATTACAGCCGTTGCTATTGCGGCTGATATTAAGAATACGGGATTAGTTAGTAATGCTTTACCCAGCCCACCAAGCGCCTGACCAAATGCACCAACTCCATTCGTTGCCTCTTTAAACGTCAAATCTTTTGCAGATTGAGCAATTCCATTTATTGCACTTGTAGCACCTTTAAAATCAAGTCCTTTCACCTTGTCTTGAAGAAGTGAAAATGAGCCTGAAAGATTTTCAATTGGCGTTCCAGAAACGGCCTTAACCGATGCTTTAGTATCATCAATCTTATCGCGTAATTGTCCAGCCTTCAATGCGGCATCTTTAAATTCTTTCGAGTCCTCCCCTAAAGTGTCAGCTATGTGAACGAGTTCATCATTTGCAGATTTTAATTCAAGCTTTAGCCTTCTCATTGCGCCCTCGTAGTTTCCTACATTGTCCTGATTTTGTCCTATTGAAGATTTTAGGGATTTGTATTGCGCATCCTGTTGTTGAATAACCTTTAAAAGGTCTTGACCTTCTTTCGAGTTGCGAGCCTCTTCGCTTGTTAGACTTGCATAGGCGGCCCGATTGGCATTCAATGCCGCACCAAGTTCTTTAATAGACGCATTCTGAGCGGTTACCGCCTTAGCGTCTTTATCACCTAACTCTGTCTTTAATTTCGTTTGCGCGGTTACTTCTTTGAGAACAGCTAAGTTCTTTTGATACTCGTCTGACTGTTTAGCCGTCTGAGTGGCTATTTGAGTCTGAACAGACGCGAGTAATTTTTGTTCCTGATTCAGAGCCTGAGTGCTTTCTTTAATTTTTGAGGTAGAGCCGTCACTATCCTCCACGGCTTTTTTGTAGCCCTTGCTTGTGTCAATGATTTGATTCAATGAGTCAAGAAGCTCTTTAAAAGAATCAGCAAGTTGTTTAGGCGCTTGTAACGCGCCATCATCAATTAGGTCTTTCCTTTCGATAACTGCCATTATGCTGATTGTTTATTCTTTTGATCAATTATCTTTTTGTACTCATTAAAACGACAAAGAGTAATATCATCAGGCACTGGAAATCCTAAAATAAAAGAAAGATTAGCCATAATCTCCTCAAATGATGCGCGCTTTGCTTCTCCTTTATCTTTCATCATTTCGTTAATCTCATTGGCTTTCATTTTTAACCTGGTAACAAAATTTTCTGCCTTCTTCAATGCCGCCTCAATGCTTTGCCGATACTTTATCTTGTTCGTTGTGTCGATTTTATAACCTCTGTTTCTGAGATCATCAATCAGATCGTTATCGACTATAAAAATCTCATCCGGTTCAACAAAACAAATACCTACTTCTAAATTCAACGCAATCAGTTTTAAGATTGACGCCTTAACGATGTTGGACTCAGCCAAAATATTAGCATAGCTTTTGGATAAATCCACATAATTAAAATAATCAAAGCCACCATTCGTTTCATAATTCTTGCGAACGAGTTTCTCCCATTCCTCCGCGCACGTTTTTTCGTCTGCCTCACCGATTGCTATTTTCTTTACGTCTTCCGTTTCAATGATCTCCAAATAAACTTTTAGCGGTATGGTTTCATATTTCCAAAAAACTGGCGAATGTTTCTTGTACGATCGGTTTAATTTCTTCCTGATACTTGCCCAAATATTCCTGATCCAGTCCAAATATTTCGCCATATTTTTCGGTTAGCATTTCTGTTTTTGAATCACTTGAATCGAACATAATCGGAAACCTGTCAGTCTTAGCATAAAACCCTCGATAAAAATCACCTGTCAGTTTAAGGTCAGTAACTCCAAGTGGATTCAATGATTGTTTAAACTCTGCATAGGCTGGATTACGATAAGCCTTCAATTTGTTCCCTTGCGCATCGCGGCCATGAAATAACTGTTCAGTGTTCAAGTCAATCGCCTGAGCATTAGTTTGATCAACAACTTTTAGCAATTCTGCATCCATGTTGACCGAATCAAGTTTCGATATGATCGCTTCCAGTTTGTTCATAGTAAAAGAAGGCCGCCACCATAGCGGCCTTCAAACCATAACCTTAAACTACCGTAATCTTTCCAGTGCTTTCATAACCTTCCACTGTCAAAGCAGAAGCAGCCACGAGATTAACAGTGTCACCAGGAGCGAACAAAGTTGCAGAGGCAAGAGAATATACCCCATCAGTTCCCTGAGTTACAGTGTGTGTAATTGCAGCACCTGAGCTGTCTCTGACATCAAAGTCACCCGATACCAGCCCGTCAACGCTTGTTCCATCGCATGAAACTTTCACAGTCACTTTTATAAGTGAAGTAGTAGAGCTTCCAACTTGAGCAAGGTCAACATCAGTCAACGGAATCAAGCTTGTGAAGAATGAACTTGCGTTAATCAGATAGCCGTTGTTATCGATTTCTGTATTATCAGAAAGTACAAGGTAAACAGGAGTCTTTGAGGAAACTTTACCGTCATTGAACATCAATTTTTCAACGTTCAAAAGTTCAACATCGAACCCGCAAAAGTCTCCATCCGAATTGATGCTTCCGAAAATCTGATTTTGATTATCAACGATAAACACTCTTTGGTTTGAATTACCTGAGTGCGTAAACATTGCCTTATGAAGACAAAGGCTGCCCACTATAGAGATTTCAAACTTGTAGCGCCCATCGCGAACCTTCTGTGAACTCAATGCGCTTTCTTCGTAAACCGCTTTCTCTGATGAATCTTTCACATCAAAGAATTTAGGCCACAAGTAAATCCGTGAAGATTTAGAGGCCAATAAAGCATCTTGCCACGCTGTTGCACTTGCGGCCTCGGTTAATGTAAGGCTGAAGTTTCTGGGAGTGGTAATGATGTACCTCGGCATTGCAGGCAGAGTATTGCAACTCCCCGGCCCGAGGTTTTTTGGTGAAACTAAGCAATCTATTGCCATGTCTTTTTAATTTTTTGGTTAACAATTAGTATCAATTCTGCTTAACCTCAAGTCTATTATTTCAATCGCGTCAGTTGGATCGTTAAAGATGTTAGCTATGTTGGCTTTATCAGTAGGAGTTCCCCAAAATGGCCGATCTACTTTCGTATGTGGCGGCACGTTTTGAGGCAATGAGCTATCCCACTGAAACAATCCTGCGTTTCCTAACTGAGTCAGAAACTTTTCATACAGAGGATAAAGGATTGGTTTAAATGTTTTCACATACCTTTCATCTGCTGTAAGATTAGGATCAGACCAAGTAGCGATTACTAAATTCAATTTGAAGTCAACCACATTACCGCGAACAGTCTCGATTGTGTCAAGTTTAAGAGCGATAAGTGGAAATTTTTTCTTTTTTTGTTTGTTGTCTATGTCCTTTGCGGTTAGCCTGTTTGAAATCTCCTGACGGTGACCGTACATGTAATAAGGTGCTCCATTAACATCATCGTCATTGTAATCCAAGAATTGACCGCCTATCCACTTACCTTGTGAGTTTGTGGTTCCGGTTCGTATGCTTTGAACTACTTTTCCAATATCATCAACGATGTAGATCATATCCCGAAGACATTGGTTTTTCCAGGGTAATTGAACGAATAGGCCAAGTATGCGCGGAAGGAAGTAAATCCAGGCACGCCAACCGTCAAATCATTCCAAGTTGTATCGTTAATGTACAGATACCCAAAGATTGAGTTTTCAAGCTCAGGCCAAACCAAATAATTAGGATCAACCACGTTCGGGAAGTCACCAGCACATAACCGGCAATACTTATTCCAAGCGCGCGCGATACGTTGGGAGGGGCTTACTGTTGTGGAGTTCTCATTTGCAAGTACCGTTACACCAAATTGCGCCTGATTGTCGTATGTGTATTTTGTCCACAAAGAATAAATCAAAGGCACAACCAGACGTTTCATGCCATACCATTTTTGAGGCCGGCCATAGTACAAATAAGTATCCCCCCACGTAAGCCTTACCCATCGGTTTGAGGGTTGCTTTGTCCAAAATGCCGCATCGGTTGGTAATTGTGTGCCGTCTGTGTCTTGAATGCAGAGGTAATAATCCGCCACATTATCTATTACATAAACGGCATACCCTCCAACGTTGTAAACGGTTCCTGACTGGAATAAATCCAATCCACTTGGCAAAGCATTCACCCCTGAGGCAAAGGCATCATAGAAAAGATTGCCGAGGGTTTTGCGTAGCTCCTCCTCTTCGTGATAACTTACGAAATCATCGAAAACCCCATTACTGAGTTTATCTAACCCAGTGATGTTGTAAGGTAAGCGGTCAAAATCCTCGGCTTTTACAAACATATCAATAAGCTAAGAGCCACGCTTTGAAATATCCGGCCATCGTTCCAGTTCCAGCCCAAGTGATTTTTAGGTATTTCACCGGGTGATCTTTCAGGAACCAAGCTTTAATCTGAGGGCTTGCGTACGTGCCAGCATCCGTCACCGTGTAAGTGGTGATCGTAGGGGTGCTGGTTGCATCAGTCAAAGCGAAGTAATTGGTACCGTCATTCGATCCGTAAATCGTAACCGTTCCGCCAAGCGTTCCACTTGTTTTAACAAAATTGGCCTGAACAGAAAAAGGCTGCTTAGAAGATAAGGCATACACAACCGATCCGGAACCTGTATTGGTCACGATAGCCGAGTCAACACCTGCAGCAGTCTTCATTTTCACATTTGCGATCTGTGCATTTACATTAAATGCCGCGAACGCCAGAAAAAGGATAATCAGATTTTTCATGTTATTTTTCTCCTTTCAAAATTAAACTTTAGTCATGTTACCAACAGCGGCAGCGATTCCAGCGCAAGCAAGGAAGCCATCAGCATCCACGTTGCGGATCAACAATGTCTCGCGCTTTTCAGCAAGCAAGGTCATTGCATTCTTCACGAACTGATCGTTGATATATCCCATTTCAAGGGTAACACCTTCAAGATCGTAAATCGTACCATAGCGAGTATCGCCTACTAACAGAGTATCAGCGGTTACGATTGAAGATTCGATGATTGACATACCGTAAAGTTCAGCCATGTCAGCAGGGAACAAGTAACGACCGAAAGAATCCTTTTGCAACCTTAATGCAAGGATGTCAGCAGGGTTCATAACCACCACGTTTGGATCGTACTTAGATTGCTTACCACGGCTTCCATCAGCGTTAACAGCATTCATGATGCTCACTTTCATGCTTGCAATCAAGTCGAAGATGTTGGCATTTGCAATTTTGGTTGCGGTTGTGCCGTCAAATGCTCCGTTTGTCAGAGCGGTAGTGTAAACACCTGAAATCTCAGGTGAAACGCCACTTCCTCCCCACAAAAGCGCATCTTCTTTGATGGCCAAGTTCAGATTCAACAGGCGGTTAACCTCTTCTTGAATGAAATAAACATCTGACCAAGCTTCCTTCGTCACAGGGATAGAATCTGCGATTTTCTCAACTTTCACCAGGCGTTCAATCCAGGTGATTGCAGATTCCGGCTTAGTTGCAGCTTCGGCAACTGCAGCAGCGGCACGTGTAACGGTAGCCTGATCGTAGAAACGGATTACACCGTTTGAAGATGAATCAACGCCTGCATGACGAAACAGATTCGCCATTTTCAAGCCGCGATAAGCCAATTGGCCAACGTCTACAAGGCGCATCGCCATCGTAGTGCTTCCCACTGTTGAGCGAGTTACCTGTGTTTTGTTTACTACCATCGAAGGAATTTCGATTTTGAACGCTCCGCGCGCTCCTTCTTTTGCGATAGCTTTGATTTTGTCAGCATGTTTCTCAACGATGCTTTCAACGGTTTCGGCTTTTTGTTCTTGCTCACTTGAGAGTTTACGGAGAGCTTCACCTTGCTTTTGGATTGCTTCCTCCAGGTTCTTTACCGTGTCGGCTTTCAATCCTTGTTCCTCACAGATAGATTTGAATTTCTTCATTTGATCTTCTGCGAATTGCTTGTCTACGAGTGCTGCAGCAATGGCCGACTTTACTTCTGTTGAAATAGCCGCCTTGTTTTTCTCTGCAACCTCGCCCAAGAGTTTTTGAATTTCTTGTTCGTTCATTTTGATTTTGATTTTTGGTTAAACTTTATAATACTTCTCAACCAATGATTTTACATCGAGTGGTTTTGGCGGCTCGCTGTGGCTTTTTTCTTGAGTGTCTTTCAACGGCTCAAATTTCTGTCCAAGTGTTGGTGTGAGTTCGTTACTTCCTAAGAGCACACATGACCCCTCGGCTAATTTGGCTTCGTACACAACGAAGTAATAGCCTTGATCAATAGCATCCGACTTGTTACCAATTGAATCAATAGTCGACTGCCATACTTTGTACTCGTCTTCATAATCAGGGTCATTGATAGCCATATCCAGCTTCACATATTGCATCCCTACCGAATGCTGATCAATTCTACCATTCAAATAGTCTTTGTAAACCTGTTTGTTTAAGTCTTTCATGATTTCAGACTCGCACAGCAGGCACATTGTATTTCCTGGTTCATCAACTCCGAGGTCTGACCATGGCACAGCTTTCTCTTGCCATGAAATAGGCATCCCTACCCGAGCGTCAAGCTGGAAAATATGATCGTGAAGGTGTGGTATTTTGTTACCACGATCTTTGATAGACTTTGCAAACAGATTGTTTTGATGGACATCATCATGAGAATCAAGCCAGTTGTAAGTGTTCATTACAATAGTTCTCTTCAATGTCCCTGTTTGTTCGTCATTCTCAAACAAATAGTCTTTAGTCGCCCGATTGGCTTTCTTTGCCATGGTGATCGTAACTGCATCAGCATGCTTTGTTACTGACTTTTTCATGTCAATGATGGCTGACTTATTCGCTTTGATGTAGCAGAATAGCTCTTTGCCTTTCATACCGGACGGCCAGATAGTTTTCATTTCATTACCGTTTGTTTGTTGCTCAACTGTGCTGCCTTGTTCATAGCCACATGATCGAGATACTTTTCCCGATCCAGTTTCAAATCTTCGCCCGCTTTTTTCAGGGCTGCATTGATTTGTTTTTTGTTTGGTTCTTTGCCTATTAGTTCTGAAAATGTTCTCATTTGTTTCCGACCGCAAGGCCGAGTTTATTAAGTTCGTTTTGATACTCAGGAATGTCAATTGCCCCATCAGCCAAAGCCTTTGAAAGAGCATTTACTAATGCGGCCAAAGCGCTTGCATTAAGTTCTACATCTTCTTGATAGACTGCCAAATGTGAATAATCAAGCGTTAGAATTACTTCTCCATTTGGATAAAAGAAAGATTGCAGCGCCCCTATCCATTCGTTAGCCTCTGGTAGTATAGTTGAATCATACATCCGTTTGTAGGCTTCGTTCTGATTGTCGAAAGTGGTTCCTTTCTCGTTTGCGAAAAGCTCTTGCGGTGTGCCGTATGAATCACACATCTTGAAGAAGTCCTCTCTGGTTTCTTGGAATAGCCCGAGCTTGTCAGGCGCTACACTGATTTGTTGGTAGCGTACTTTTCCGTTAGCTATGATTAAAGACTTTTGTCCCTGTAGGCCTCCATAATTGTTCTCGTACTGCTTATAAAGCTCTTCTCGCTCTTCGCCTGTCATGGGGATTTGGCCGGCAACATCAGAACCTTCGTTTGAAAGAATGCCTAAGGCCCCACGATTGGCCAGAATTACTCCCCTGGTTTCATAAGCCATCCGAATATTATTGATTGGAGCTGTTAAAGCCTTCATCTTTGATTCACCTTTCAAAAAGTCTTTTTTGAGCGGGTCTTTAATCGAAACTCGGTTATCGTTCAGGTGAATGATAAAATCGTTGTCAAGTGTTTGAGTTTGATTATTTCCGAGGTCGTATATGTACTTTATTCCGTCAGGTTGTTGATTTCTATCCTCTTCGAAAAACGGGACTGTTTGAGTGTATTCACAATCCATCAGGTTAGGGGGCAGGCTTGTGATGGCTTTAACTCCCTTTATGAAATTTCCTAACTTCTTTGTTCCAGTGCCTGCATTGATGTACAAATACTCATTACCAAATATTTCATGAAAGCATTTAGTTTGCTTCATGAACTCCTTTTCGGCCTGAAAAAATGTAGGGCGTTTGAGTAAATTAACTACTGGATCTGTTTCGGTAACCTCGGTCAATCCAGAAGCTGAAGCTTTGAAAGCCCTTACCTTTCCATTAGAAAAGCAATTCGCCTTCATGTTAATGATGGCGTTTAACTCGGGTATTTCTTCAAATGCTTTTAGGTAGTCAAGGCCGCGATATGTGTAAGCATCACCATTAATGGGATAAAACCAGACACCGCCAACCTGGCGAATGCCACGAAACCAATTGGTAATTAGACGGACTGTCCAGTTTGATAGTATGTTTCCCAAATTGGATTTTTTTGTAACCGTTTATGCGGTTATGCAAATGTAATTCAATTTGGGAATAGTGCAATAAGTTGGGAGTTATTAATTTATATGGGAAATAAAAAATGTACTCCGCCTGACTGCTTTTTCTATACCTAAACAAATGAAAGTTTAGTAAAAGGTAATTAAATTCTGAAATCTCCCACAACAGCATAACCGGAAGCTGACCAGCAATCATCGTATTTATCGATTGTCTCAGAAAGTTGAATACCATCCACTACTCTATAAGAAAAGTTTTCCTGCTCTCGTTTAAAATCTAAATCTTGAACTATGTGAATATTGAATTTCTTCAATGTAGTAATCCAATATTCGCGTGATCCTGGGAATTTCTTGGTTAAAAATGCCCTAATTCCGGCCCTTCTCATGTCAGATACCCAGCCTATTCCGGTGTTGGTATTATCCATGTTGGTATCACACCAGATATGACTTTCAATTTTGATAGACTTAACGGCTTCAATTACACTGCTTGAGTTTTCACAAGGTGAGTAAAATAGCTTTTTAAGGTACAAATCGGGCTTTGGATTGTTCATTTTTAGCCCAGCTTTGACTATCACAGTCGGGTGAGCTGTTCCAAAATCAAGCCCATAAGCAACTTTTTCAACGTCATCGGGGAATTTATTAACGAATTTAACTATAGGGAATACTAATCCTTCTCGATTGGCCCTTTTGCCTTGACCGTATACTGCCCACCGGTATTTATCCGCAGTGCCATTGGCTACATTTTCGGGTATATCTGGGTTGTAGCTTTCAATTTCTTTTACGATAGACTTAGGAAGGTGGCGGTTGTTTTTGTATGTGGAATGTGTAAAGATAGTATCATCTCGCTTTTCATAGTTAAAAAACCAGTGATCAGTATATTTTGGGTTCCAATCGGCTATAATCAATTTCTCACATCTCATGATCCAGTTTTTTACCCGATCTTGGTCATAACCGGAAAGAATCTCGTTAAAGAAAATTATGTCTGAGCCGGTGGCCTCTTTTATTTCCTTGGCGTTGTCATCAAGACCCCGGAACTTAATTAACTGACCGAATAGATTGTAATTTGGCTTGCCTTGGTTGTCAGTGTAGCACTTTTGATCCCATATCCCTATCTCGAGTAGGCAATTTTGAAAGTCTTTTAAAAGGTATTCTTTGCAATTTACAAGGGTATCTCGGAAAAAGTAGATGTCAAGCGTTTTATCTCGATTGTGATCGCAAAGCCAAATAATTAAATGGATTGCGTCCCATGTTTTGCTTGATCGACTTCCGCCTTCATTGCCTATTATTAATTTTGACCCTTCCGGTTTTTCCTGAACCATTCGAGCCATTTTAAAGAAAAGCTCATTAGGTTCAAATTTCATTTTAATTCTCCGCTTATAACTTGCCCGTCAACCATCGCGGTAATAACGGGAGCTATTTCTTTTCCATTGCTCGTTATATCGGCCTGTTCTTTCAATCCAAGATCTCGGGCTATGATGTTGGCGTTAAACGCCCCTACGCTGGCCCCCTCGAACTTTTGAGTGTAGATAATATTCTCAATAGCCTGTATGATTGGCGAAAAACCATCATGGTTTGCAGCCCTAAATTGATTCCAAAAAGTGCGATCTACTCCTAAATAAAGGCATAATCCGCTAATTGTGTATGGCGTATCAGACTCCCTTTCGACTTCCAAAGCATCTTTACCTACCCAATCCTTTTTCTTCCATTTCCTTTTATCTGTGTGTTCAAAATATTCAACCGCTGCATCCCATAATAGATCGGGGGTAGCAAATAGCTTATCACGGCCATGCTTTGCCCTTAATCTCCACCATTGATTCCCTTGAAAGGCCTTACTTACTGCTTCGCGCGTCTGTGGAGGGATTATCTTTTTATGCTTTATGGGTTTCTTTTTGGGCATTTTTATGCGAAATAAAATCTAACTGTAAATAAATTATCGATAAAATCGTCATCAATCCAACCTAATTCAGTTTTAACAACATCACCAATAAGCCGGAGTAGCCGGGCAAGTTTGTTTAGGGTTACGTGTTCTTTCTGCCAACTGGCAACCGCAAATACTACATGTCATAGTACCTGGATGAAACTGGCCGCATTCATTTTTTCTGCAAATCTTAAGTCTAAGCTCTACTAAAGCCTGATTGGAGCTTTTTAGGAGCGAATTGAATTTAATGGCTAATTCCTGATCCATTATAATATATTCTGGTTAATCAAATTCACCTTCCATTTGCAATCTTTATATCCTATCATTTTCATATTCCTGAAAGAGCGCAGGCTATCGCGTTGAAATATCGAGTATAAAAGATACAAGATTGTATGGTTTTTCTTTAACCTCACAATGTAAAATTAGTCATTTTTTAATTCTAATTCCTTACCTGTCAAAGCGAAGTAATTATACATATTTGTATCTCTTGTTTGATAAAATTTCAGATATAGTTCCTTTAGTTGTTTTCATTAATTCAGCAATTTTATATTGAAGCATACCTGATTTTTTTAATTTTTTAATTTGTTCTATTTGCTCCTTAGAAAACTTGCCATTCCATAATTTATTACCGTTTGCTTTTAAACCATTTTTATGAGCATGTATTTGATTTTCTGAGTTAGTTACCCATTCCAAATTATTTATGTGATTGTTGGATTTATTGCCGTCCTTGTGATTAACTTGTATTGATTTATTTTATCAAATAAGTTTCTGCTACAATCCTGTGGCACAATTTCTGAATCTGGCGACCATTAATTGTAAGAGTTACTTTTAAATAACCATTAAATTTTTCCATCTACAGAAACCAAATATTTTGTATCTAAATACCCGCTTCATATTAATTCTTTTTGTTCAATACAAAAATATATGTTTTTGAAGCGAATGTACAAATTTTAAATAAATTTTAGTCCCATTAAACCATACAAAAGTATCCATATATGTCATGCGATAGCCATTCTATTTGCCCAAATTTAAAAAGCCCATTCTTCGGTGAGGGGAATTGGTTTAAATTTATCATTAAAAAAAATCGAGCATCCTACCATTAACAAATACTATTTCTTCACCATCGTATATTTAAATTCCCAATCCTTAATTCAGATGCTTGCATTCTTAATCAGTTTTTACAGTTTAATCCAAAAATTCGCGCAATATTTTGCCTTTAAATTCAGACGCAAATGCATTCACCTTTTGTTCAAAAATTATCTACAAACTCATCGCTTTTTCTACAAGTCTTGGTAAGTATAGCACAGTCTTATCAAAGAAACTAATAGCTGATATTTTTACATACGTTTTATTACCCGTCAATATTCTTGCCTCCTCCTCGCTCGTGGCTATCACTGTCTGGCCGCTGGTGAAGCAAATTGAATAAATCATGCTACTCTTTCAATATAAATTTTTTCTTCCTCCTCAACAATTTTAAAATCTTTTTGTTTGTTGCGCCCTTTGAACGCATAAAGATATTGGTCTTTGAATCGTTCAATTCTTTTAGGCAACCTTAATTTTTCGCCAATTTGGAGGCTTTCTATATCGTATAGTGGCTTTCTTCCCTTCATGGGTGTAAATATATAATAAAATAATTATAAAAGAAATAGGGGGATTACTTGCACACTAAAAAAATTAGGTGTTACTTTGATTCATGATCGGCACGGTAGCTGATCGGAAACTTAAAAACTAATAAAATTGAACTGGATTAAAGTAGAAACTGAGTATCCCAAAATCAATATAAAAGATGAATGGGATAAAGAACACCAAATATCTGAACAACTACTTTGTTATTCTCCTCAATTCGGGATACGATTTGGAAGATATTATTATGAAGCAGATATATGGGTTTTAGACGGGTGCGCTTCTTCAAATGGGATAAATGTGACCCATTGGCAGTATTTAAGTAAACCACAAGAAAACAAATGATTATGACATACCCCGAAACAAAAGACCGCCTGCTAATGACCGCTTGGCTGAATGAGACGGAAAGCATGAAAGTGTGGCTTCATTACGAGGTGAATTCATGCGGTTACTTACACATAATTAACGTAGACACGGAGGGGCACACCTTTCAATACCTTCAGGATGACGTT
>Ga0310811_10006394_pt1 | contig 15060 bp, 12 predicted proteins | sample YCmetagenome_FD_207642 | JGI IMG/M metagenome (GOLD analysis project Ga0310811, IMG submission 207642) | Soil microbial communities from experimental microcosm in Duke University, North Carolina, United States - YC | ecosystem: Engineered > Artificial ecosystem > Soil microcosm > Unclassified ...
GCGGTGGCGTAGTCGCCCTCCATCACGGCCGCGGCGGCGCGCAGCGTCTCGGCCTCGGCCAGGTCGCGGTTGCCGCCCTGCTCACGCAGGCTGCCGAAGGACTCGTCCAGCGCGTTGGCGGCCTCCTCGGCCAATCCGGCGTACAGCAGCACCTGCGCCCGATCGGACCGCACCTTGGGGACGGCGGTCGGCGCGACGCGCGACATCAGCCGCTCGGCTTCCTCGTAGTACCGCAGCGCCGTCGGGGCGTCGCCCATGCGGTAGTGCATCTCGCCGAGGTTGTTCGTGGTGATCGCCAACGTCAGCGGCGAGTGATAGGTGTGGCCGAGCCACAGGCAGCGACGCAGGTCGTCGCCGGCCGAGTGCGGATTGCCCATGGCGCTGTTGACCAGGGCACGAGCGGTCAGCGCGCTGATCAGGCCGTTCTCCACGGGCGCGCCGGAGGCCAATGCCTTGTCCGTGGCGACGACGGCCTTGTCCAGCACGGCAAGGGCCTCGGACAGCCGGCCTGCCCGCCACAGCAGGTTGCCGCGCTGCCGTTCGATCAGGCCCTCCAGCGTCATGCGCTGGGTCCCGGCCGGCATCGACGACACCAGCCGACCGGCCTGTTGCAGCGACGGCATGCCCTCGCGCAGCCCGTACGCCTCGGCGTCGGTGTGCGCGAGCGAGCTGAGCACCCGGACCCGCAGCCGCTGTTGTTCCTGATCAGCCGCCGGCACCCGGTCCAGCAGCTTCAGCGCCCGGCGGAGCAGCCGGGACGCCTCGGCGTACTGCTGGGACAACGCCGTGCGGTGCGCGCCGGCATGCAGCTTGGCCGCGCGGTCCAACACAGCCGCCGCGGCGCGTGGGCGCGCGGCAGTGGCAGTGGACGACGGAGGCACTTGTACATACCAGCACACCCCGCCGACGGTGTGGTGTCCACCGTCCGGGCAAAGATCGAGTCGCCTACAGCATCAGCGTCGGCGTGACGATCGTCCGCGGCCTGGAACCGGTCCCGTTGGCCAGGTGCACCACCAGCTGCGTGGTGCCCTTGGGCACGTCGTCCACCGCGAACCGACCGCCTTCGTCGGCCTCCGCGGTGGTGGACGAGTGGCCGGCCACCCGGACCTCGACGGTGTGCGGTCCCCCGGGTACCAGCCAGCCGTCGAACCGGTATCCGGCACCGGCCGGAGCGAAGCTGACCATGATGGTCAGGTCTTCCACGGTGAAGGTCACGGTGTTCGGGCCGGCGCCCCGGACGCCGGCCAGCTCCTCGGCGCGCTCCCAGCGCGCCACCTCGACGTCGAGGTCCTCCAGCGCGATCGCGAACTGCACCCGTTCGACGAGGTCGGCCGGCACCGGGTCGACCTTGTCGAACAGCACGTCGAGCTCGGCGAGCAGGAGCAGGTCCTGCTCGGTGAGGTTGTCCATGTCCACACCGGCCTCGTCGAACTCGTTGCCGTCGGCACTGCTCATTGCGGGCCCCCTTCCACGTCAAGGAGCTCGCGCAGCGAGGTCAGACAGCGGCCTCGGGTCGGGCCGATGCTGCCGCGGGGCATCTCCAACGCCTCCGCGACCGCGTCGTACTGGGCCCGGCCGGACAGCACGGTCAGCGTCAGCAGTTTCTGGCAACGGTCGGTGAGCTGCTTGAACGCGGCCCACAGCCGGCGATCCCGGTCGTCCCGCAGCGCGTGCTGCTCGGGTCCGTCCACCTGGGTCGGGATGTCGACCAGGTCCTCGGCCGCCACCGGCGTCTCCCGGTCGAAGCCGGTCGTCTTGGCCCGCTGCGCCTCGCGGCGGGCCGTCACGATCAGCCACGCGGCCAGCGCCTTGGGCTGTTGCAGCCGGTCGAGGTGGCGCAGCAGGGCCAGCCAGACGGTCTGCACGACGTCCTCCGCGTGCACCTTGTCCAGCCCCTGGCTGCGGGTGACGTGCCAGACCAACGGCGTGAGGTCGGCGACCAGCACGTCGAGCGCCTTGCGATTGCCGGCTCTGGCCGCCACCAGACACGCCGCGTGTCGGTCGTGACCGGTCAGCCCCTCCCACGGGTCGTGGCCGGTCAGCCCGTCCCACGTGTCAACGGCCATTCGATGCACCTCCGGGTCTGAGGTACGTCGGCGCGCCCCGGTCCCCCCACCACGGGGACGCACCCCGTGCCTGCATCCTGCCCTACCCGGTGTAGTTCTCCACACCCAGATGGGCCAATCGTGCTCGATGACGGCCACGCCCCCCGGCGTGTTTCCGTGTGCTGCCACCGCCGCCCCGTTCCCTCGAGCGGGAACCCCCGGACGGGTCCCGACACAAGGAGGAGCAGCGAACTCGCGGTCAGATACTCACGAATTGGTAACACCGTGTTCGCGCTGGTGGCGAGGGCTCCCGCCACCAGCGCCGGCGGTCACGGGCGGACGACCTCGGCGTGCGGGATGCCGCCGTTGGGGTGGGCGACGCCGCCGCCCACCTTGGTGGTCTCGGCGTGCGGAATGCCGCCGTTGGGGTGCGCGACGCCGCCCTGCGGCTTGGTCTCCGCGTGCGGGATGCCGCCGTTCGGGTCGTCGCCGTCGGCCAGCGCGACCGGGCCGACCGGCTTGGTCTCGGCGTGCGGGATGCCGCCATCGGTGGTCCCGCCGCCGTCCTGCGCGGCGGTCAGGGCCTGCTCGACCTCGTCGACCGTGATGGGGTCGAGAGCGTCCGGAGTGCTGGTCGACTTGTCGTCCAAGGTGCTCATGGATCGTCCCCTCTGGTGTTCCCCGGTGACGCCGACCGCGCCGTGTCCCCCGTGCGGCCCGCGTCCTGTCGTGGAGCAACACGGTGGTCCGGCCCCACCCGGTTCACCATGCGTGCTCATTGTGCCGCCGAGTCACCTCGAACAGCGCAACGATTTAACAAGGGATCGCACGAACGGACTAGATACACACCACGGTGTGATCAACACGGCAGAAGTGCGCCCGAACGGGCACGCGAAAGGGCCGGAAGCGACTTGGCGGCCGGCGTCGGGTCTCCCCGTCCGACGCCGGCGTAGTCGCCTCCGGCCCGTGAACCCTTCACACCCCCGCTGACGTGAAGGGTTCTCACGCTGACCGCCGCCCGCCCGCCGACGACCGAACCGATGCCCCCTCGACACCGGGCCGGTCGGCACCCCGTGGGCCGACGCCTGTCGCGCGTGTACCGACCTGGCGGAACCACCACCCCCATGGCGGTCCTGCCACCCCCGACCGGCGCCTGTGGGACGCCTGGTCCGCCCCGCCCGTTCCCCATGGCGTGGGTCAACGGGCCGGACACCAGGACAGGAGTGGGGCTCGGGCCGGGAGATACACCGGTTGAGAAAATTTTCTCGAGCGTCGCGATCTTGCCTGATCGGCGGTGGTGATCACGGCCCGGTTGGCCCTATGGTCTAGACCATGTCGGAGCTGTTGCTGGAAGTCATCGCGCTCGACGCCCGGGACGCGCACGCCGCCCAGGCGGGCGGGGCGCACCGTCTCGAGCTGGTCAGCGACATGGCCGCGGACGGGCTGACCCCGGCCGTGGCCACCGCGCGCCGGGTGCTCGCCGCCACCGACCTGCCGGTGCGCGCCATGCTGCGCGACGAGGCCGGCTTCGCGCCGTGGTCGCTCGACCAGCTCCGCGCCGAGGCCGTCGCGCTGCGGGACGTGGGCGTCACCGAGTTCGTGCTGGGCTGGCTGACCGAGGCCGGCTCGGTCGACATCGACACCTGTCGGGCCGTGATCGACGAGCTCGACGGCTGCAAGTTCACCTTTCACCGTGCCCTGGACAACTCGGCCGACCCGTTCGCCGCGTGGCGGGACGTGGTGGCGCTCGGCGCCGACACCGTGCTCGCCGCCGGCAGCGGCAAGGGTGTGGCCGAGGGCCTGCCCGTGCTGCGCGAGCTGGCCGCCCGGCAGGAGGCTGACGGTGTCACCGTGATGGCCGGCGGCGGCTTGCGGGCCGAGCAGGTGCCGGTGCTGCGGGCCGACGGCGTGCGGTGGTTCCACGTCGGCAGCGCGGTACGGCCCGGCGGCTGGGACTACCCGGTCGAAGCCGACGCCGTAGCCAAGTGGGTGGAGCTCATCCGCACGTGACCAACTGCCACATGCGCTTCCCATTTGCGCCCAGGTGACACCTGGGAAGCGCATGTGGCGATGGTGGCGGTGGCGGTGGTGGGGGCAAGGCACTGGTCTAGACATAGGACGTTGCCTAGGATCCGGTCCGTGCGCGGATTCGAAACCCTGCTGCCCAGACCGTCGCGAGTGGACGCCACCGGCGGCGGGCTGCCGCTGGACGAGAACACCACGCTGGACGGTGATCCGGCCGCGGTGACGTGGCTGCGCGAGGTGCTGGTGGCGGCGACGGGACTGCCGCTGCGGCCGGCGGCGGACCCGACGATCCGGTTCCGCATCGTGCCCTGGCTCAACGGCCACCTGATCCGGGTGTTCCCGGACGGCGTGCTGGTCGAGGCCCAGGACGAGGAAGCGGCCTTCCACGCGGCGCAGTCCGTGCGGCAGCTGCTGGGGCCGGCGGCGTTTCGCCGCGCGCCGATCGGCAATACACAGTGGTCGCTGCCGTGCGGCGTGGTGGAGGACCGGCCGCGTTTCGCCTGGCGGGGCGCTTTGCTCGACGTGGCAAGGCACTTCATGCCCAAGGACGGCCTGCTGCGGTTCGTCGACCTGTTGGCCGCGCACAAGATGAACCGCCTGCACCTGCACCTGACCGACGACCAGGGCTGGCGGTTCGAGGTCAAGCGCTACCCGAAGCTGACCGAGATCGGGGGCTGGCGTGAGGGATCGCGGGTCGGCGTCCGCACCGACGACGCGACCGACGGTCGGCCGCACGGCGGTTTCTACACCCAGGACGATCTCCGCGAGGTCGTCGCGTACGCGGCCCGGCGGCACGTGGTGGTGGTGCCGGAGATCGACATTCCCGGCCACAGCCAGTCGGCCATCGCCGCCTACCCGGAGCTGGGCAACCTCGACTACCCGCTGCCGGTGTGGCCGCTGTGGGGCGTCAACGAGAACGTGCTCAACACCGAGGACTCCACTGTGGACTTCTATCGGCACGTGTTCGACGAGCTGGTCGACGTGTTCCCGTCGGAGATCATCTGCGTCGGCGGCGACGAGGTGCCGACCGTGCAGTGGACCCAGGAGCAGGCCGACCGGCGGGGGCTCGGGACCATCCCCGAGTTGCACGGCTGGTTCATTCGCCAGATCGCGGAACACCTTGGCACACATGGACGTCGGGCCATGGGCTGGGACGAGATCGCGGAGGTCGGGCCGCTGCCGGGCGGTGCGGTGATCGCGTCGTGGCGGGGTGAGCGGGCCGGTGTCGACGCCGCCAACGCCGGCTTCGACGTGGTGATGTGCCCGGAGCAGAAGGTGTACCTGGACCACCGCGAGTCCGACCGGCGCGACGAGCCGATCCCGGTCGGCGCGGTCCACACCGTGTCCGATGTGTACGAGTACGACCCGATCCCGGCCGACCTGACCGGCGACGCGGTCAAGCGGGTCCTCGGCGCGCAGGCCAACGTCTGGACCGAGCACCTGGACTCGCCGCGGCGGGTCGACTACGCGGCCTTCCCTCGGCTGTCGGCGTTCGCCGAAGTGGTCTGGACCGAACGGAGCAGGCACGACCTGGCCGACTTCACCCGGCGGCTGACCGAGGAGCATCTGCCCAGGCTGGACGCGATCGGCGTGGAGTACCGGCCGCTGGCCGGCCCGCATCCGTGGCAGACCCGGCCGGGGGTGCCGGGCCGTCCGCGTTAGGCGACGCGGGTGAAAAGCCCGCGACCGCGACCCGTTCCGCTCACTACTCGCTACCGTGCCAGCACGGACGGTGGGGGCGGTGCGGAATGGCGGGACGGTTCGGGGCGGCCTTCGCGGTCGCCGAGTTCAGGGCGATCTGGGCCGCCGGCGGGCTGTCCATGGTCGGCGACCAGCTGGCCCGGGTGGCCCTGGTCGTGCTGGTCTACGGCAACACGCACTCGGCCGCGCTGACCGGGCTGACCTTCGCGCTGACCCTGGTGCCGTCCTTCGTCGGCGGCGTCTTCCTGTCCGGACTGGCCGACCGGCTGCCCCGCCGCCGGGTGCTGCTGGTCGCGGATCTGTTGCGGGCAGCCATGATCGCGCCGGTCGCGGTGCCGGGCGTGCCGTTCCCGGTATTGTGCGTGCTGGTCGCCGGGGTGTCGTTGCTCAACGCCCCGTTCCGGGCGGCCGAGGCCGCGCTGTACGCGGATGTGTTGCCGCAGCAGGACTTTCTCGCCGGAATGGCGATACGCAACATCACCAACCAGTCGGCCCAGGTGCTCGGGTTCGCCGGCGGCGGCCTGCTGCTGGCGGTGATCGGCCCGTACTGGGCGCTGTCGCTGGATGCCTTGTCGTTCCTGGTCTCCGCGCTGCTGCTGCGGGCCGGCGTGCGGGCCCGGCCGGCCGCGCTCAACCCGGCCCATCGGGCCACGCCCGGTGGCTTTTCCTTGCTACGCAACGATTCCGGCCTGCGGTCGCTGTTGCTGATCGGCTGGCTGACCGGCGTCTTCATCGTGTACGAGGGCCTGGCCGGCCCGTACAACGATCAACTCGGCGGCACCACCGCCACGCTCGGCCTGCTGCTGGCCGCCGACCCGGTGGGCAGCGTGATCGGCGCGTTCGTGTTCGGCCGCTTCGTGCCGGCCACCGCGCAGGCCCGCGGGCTGGCCCTGATGTGCGTGGCCGCCGGCGTGCCGCTGCTGCTGTGCCTGCTCCATCCCGGACTGATCGTCTCGGCCGCGCTGTTCGTCGTCGCCGGCGCATTCGGCACGGCTACCTACATGCAGACAACCGCATCGATTGTTCGCGGTGTGCCCGATTCCGTACGGGGTCAGGTGTTGGGTCTGGCCTATGCGGGAATGATGGCCGCACAGGGGTTGAGCCCATTCGTGGCCGGATTGGTCGCGGACCGTGTCGGCGCGGCGAATGCGGTCGGCTGGTTTGGGCTGATCGGGCTGCTCATTGCGGCGCCGGTGGCGGTGGCCTGGCGTCGCGCCACCACCAACCGGCCGGATATCTGGCTGCCCGCACCGGAATCCGGCGCGGACACCCGGAGGAGCTAGTCGCGCGTCTTTCGTGTTGCGGTCATGGCGAACCTCCTGATCGCGGTTGTGAACCACCCGGATGAACCTAGCGAATGTGCCGTTGCCGGTTGAACACTGGACGAGGCGGTCGAAATAAGGGGGCGACGTGTCGAGTATGAGCCAGTCCAGATCCTCTCCGAAAGGGGTCGATCGCTACGGGCTCATAGACCGCATGGCCGGATTCGCGCTGTGGGCGCTGCCGGGCCGCTGGATCGCCTACGCCGTCCTGGTCGAGGCGATCGCCCTCGTCGCGGCGCTGGCCTCGTTCACCCGTGGCACGATCACCGATGTCGCGCTGCTGCGGTTCGGAGTGCTGCTGGCGCTCGGCATGGTGCAGGCCGAGCTGTCCCGCCGGATCGAGCGCGACCGCCGCCGGATGAGCGGCTCCACGCATATCAACATGACGTCGATCTGGCTGATCCCGGCGGTGCTGATGCTGCCGCCGCAGCTGGTCGCGCTGCTCTGCGTCGCGTTGTACACGCACATGTGGCTGCGGATCTGGCAGCACCTGCGCAACGTCTCCCTGCACCGCACGGTGTTCGGCGCGAGCGCGGCGATCGTCGCCTGCCTGGCCGCGAACATCGTCTCCGGGGTGCCGCTGGCCGAGTCCGTGCCGACGTGGAGCTGGAGCGTCACGCTGGCCTGCATGCTGGGCGGGCTGACCTTCGAGCTGGTGGACGCGCTGCTGCTGGCCGTGTCGATCAACCTGCGGCACCGGGGCAACGCCCCGCTGACCGACCTGTTCGGCACCTGGGACGACAACGCGCTGGAGCTGACCACGCTCTGCCTCGGCGGGCTGACCGCGCTGACCCTGGTCTACCAGCCGCTGTTCACGGTGCTGCTGTTCTGCCCGATCGTCGTGCTGCACCGCAGCGTGCTGGTCAAGGAGCTGGAGGCGGCGGCCACCATCGACGTGAAGACGGGTCTGCTCAACGCCGTCACCTGGCATCACCTGGCGACGCAGGAGTTGGCCCGCAGCAAGCAGGATCGGCGCGCGACGGTCGGCGTGCTGATGGTCGACCTGGACCATTTCAAGCGGGTCAACGACACGTACGGGCACCTGGCCGGCGATGCCGTGCTGAAGTCGGTGGCCACCGCGGTGAAGGGGCAGGTGCGGGCGGACGACGCCGTCGGCCGGTTCGGCGGCGAGGAGTTCGTGGTGCTGCTGCCCGGGGTCGACGAGGCCGGCGCGCTCGTGGTGGCCGAACGGATCCGCAAGACGGTCGGCGCGCTGTACGTGATGGCGCCTCAGGACGGGGTGCCGATCGCCGGACTGTCCTGTTCGATCGGGGCCGCCGTACACCACAGCAGCGGCACGACGATGGAGCGGCTGTTGCTGGCCGCGGACACGGCCGTGTACCGGGCCAAACGCGCTGGGCGCAACCGGGTCGTGGCCACAGTGGACAAGCGGGACGCGGCGTAGTTCCGAGTACCGCTCATGAGTGGTCCGGGGTCCACCCCTCGACGACCCCGGGCCACTCGCCACAGGTCACTCGCTTTCCGCTTCGGGGACCAGGAGCCAGCAGGCCGCGTAGAGGACAACGCCGGCGCCGGCGAAGAACACCGTGCCGACCACCATGGCGACCCGCAGGATCGCGGCGTCGATGCCGAGCAGCTCGGCGGCCCCGCCGCACACGCCGGCCAGCATGCGGTTCTCCCGGCTGCGGCGGAACGTCTTCATCTTGTCGCCGGCCTCGTTGAGGATGTTGTTCGTCGTCATGCCATGAAGTCTGGCCGCGCGGCCGCCCGGTGCCATCGGGGTTCGTCCCTGGTTCGACCCCGATATGGGCCTACCCTGCACACCATGGAGACCCCGGGTGAGCTGGCCGCGGCGCTGGACCGGGTGGGGTACCTCGCCGACGAGGGCCTGGCCACCGCGGCCTTCCTGGCGCTGCGCATGCGGCGGCCGCTGTTCTGCGAGGGCGAGCCCGGCACCGGCAAGACCGCGCTGGCCAAGGCACTGGCCGACGCCCTGGGCACGCCCCTGATCCGCCTCCAGTGCCACGAGGGCATCGACGCCGCCCGCGCGCTGTACGACTGGGACTTCCCGCGCCAGCTGCTGCACCTGCGGGCGCTGGAGGCCGAGGGGCGTACGGCCGGCGCCGAGGCCGAGCTGTACACCCGGCGGTTCCTGCTGGCCCGGCCGCTGTTGCAAGCCCTGGAGACGCCGGGCTGCGTGCTGCTGGTGGACGAGATCGACCGGGCCGACGACGAGTTCGAGGCGTTCCTGCTGGAGGTGCTCAGCGAGCACGCGGTCAGCATCCCGGAGCTGGGCGAGATCCGCGCCGCCGAGCCGCCGGTGGTGGTGCTGACCTCGAACCGGACCCGTGAGGTGCACGACGCGGTCAAGCGCCGCTGCCTGTACCACTGGCTCGAACACCCAGGCCTGGTCCGTGAGGTCGCGATCCTGCGGCGGCGGCTGCCCGAGCTCACCGAGTCGCTGGCGACCCAGGTGGCCACGGCGGTGTCCCGGATGCGCGCGGCCGAGCTGCTCAAGCCGCCGGGCGTGGCCGAGTCGCTGGACTGGGCCCAGGCGCTGCTGGCCCTGGACCGGCCGGTACTGGACGTGGAGTCGGCGGCGATCACGCTGGGCGCGGTGCTGAAATACCGGGAGGACGCCGACCGGGTGGTGGCCAAGGGGTTGGACGCGCTGCTGGCCTGAGTCGCATCATTCGACGATGACGGACCCGTTGCCCGGCTTGGCGGGGTTCGCCGCGGTGCTGCGGGCGGACCCGGTGCGGGTGCAGGCGTACCTGGCGGCGCTCAGCCACGTCGACCTGGCCCGACCGAGCCAGGTCTACTGGGCTGGTCGGGTGAGTCTGTGCGCGGAGCCGGACGACATCCCCGACTACGACGCCGCCTTCGCCGCCTGGTTCGGCAACGTCCCGACCAGCACAACCGGCAACGGCCACCGCCGTCGGCGCACGACTGTCAGCGCGCCACTGGTGGCCCCGGTGTCGGGTGAGGGCGAAGGTGACGTGCCGGAGCTGAGCGTGGCGGCCAGCGACACCGAGGTGCTGCGCCAGCGGGACGTCACCGCGCTGGACGGGGCCGCGTTGCGGGAACTCCTGGCCACGCTGCGGACCGATCCGCCGCTGCGGCGCAGCGTTCGGACCCGAAAGGCCCGCCGCGGTCTGCTCGATCCCGACGAGACCCTGCGTGAGCTGCTGCGATACGGCGGCGAGCCGGTACGCCTGCGCTATCGCCGCAAGCGCTTGCGGCCACGGCGACTGGTGCTGCTGATCGACATCTCCGGCTCGATGACCCCGTACGCCGACGCCCTGCTGCGGTTCGCCCACGCCGTCGTCCGACGCTCCCCGCCGAGCACGGAAGCCTTCACGCTCGGCACCCGCCTGACCCGGGTCAGTCGGCAGCTGCGGATGCGCGATCCGGACCAGGCGCTCAAGGCGGCGGCCCGCGCCGTGCCCGATTTCGCCGGTGGTACCCGACTCGGCGAGACCCTACGGGTATTTCTTGATCGCTGGGGGCAGCGCGGGCTGGCGCGGCAGGCCGTCACGGTGGTCTTCTCGGACGGGTGGGAACGCGGTGACGCGGCGCTGCTCGGCGAGCAACTGGCCCGGCTGCGCCGCCTCGCCCATGCCGTCCTGTGGGTGAACCCGCATGTCGGCCGTCCGGGCTACGCCCCGGTACAGTCCGGTATCCGCGCGGCGTTGCCGCACGTCGACCGGCTGCTCGCCGGGCACAGCCTGGCCACGCTGGACGAACTGCTGACGGAGGTGCGGCGTGCGTGACGTGCTCGACAAGGTCGACGAGAACTGGCAGGAAGGCCGGCCGACCGCGCTGGGCACGGTCGTGGCCACCTTCCGCTCGGCGCCGCGGCAGCCCGGGGCGGCCATGCTCGTCGCCGACGACGGCCAGGTCTCCGGCAGCGTGTCCGGCGGCTGTGTCGAGGGCGCGGTGTACGAGCTGGCGCAGCAGGTGATCGCCGACGGACGACCGGTGTTGCAGCGCTACGGCGTCAGCGACGACGACGCGTTCGCCGTCGGTCTGACCTGCGGCGGCATTCTCGACGTCTTCGTGGAACGCGTGGACGGCAAGCGTTTCCCCGAGCTGGCCGATGTGGTGGCCTCGGTGCGGGCCGAGGAGCCGGTGGCCGTCACGACCGTGGTGGAGCATCCGGATGAGGCACTGATCGGCCGGCATCTGGTGGTGTGGGCCGATCGTCGCGCCGGCGACCTCGGCTCCGCCCGGATCGACGACGCCGTCACCGACGACGCCCGCGGCATGCTGGCCAGTGGCCGTAGCGGGCTGCTGCACTACGGCCCGGACGGCCAGCGTCGAGGCGAGGGCATGGCCGTGTTCGTCAACTCCTTCGAGCCGCCGCCGCGCATGTTGGTCTTCGGCGCCATCGACTTCGCTGCCGCCATGGTCCGGCTCGGGGCGTACCTGGGCTATCGCGTGACGGTCTGCGACGCGCGGGCGGTGTTCGCCACCAAGGGCCGTTTCCCCGATGCTGACGAGGTCGTCGTGGACTGGCCGCACCGGTACCTGGTGCAGCAGGCCGAGCAGGGCAAGATCGACCACCGCACGGTGGTCGCGGTGCTCACCCATGACCCGAAGTTCGACGTGCCGGTGCTGGAAGTGGCGCTGCGCCTGGACGTCGCCTACGTCGGCGCGATGGGTTCCCGTCGCACCCACGACGACCGGCTGGCCCGGCTGCGCGAGACCGGGCTGACCGACGACGAGCTCAAGCGGCTGTCCTCGCCGATCGGCCTCGACCTCGGCGCGCGGACCCCGGAGGAGACCGCGGTGTCGATCGCCGCGGAGATCATCGCCTTGCGCTGGGGCGGCCGCGGCGACCGCCTCGCCCACTCCGCCGGCCCCATCCACCGCGGCGGCTGAGTTCGGAAGGGACCATTCCTCCACTCCGAGTGGAGGAATGGTCCCTTCCGAACTTCGTCCTGCGGGTGTGGGGCGCAGGTGCGGTGGTAGAGGGGCGCCGCGGCCGCATTTGCGTGAAGGGTTGTCTCCGCAGGCCGACCGGGGCAGGCTCGGGCTGTGAGCCCGGTCACGACGCGGTGGTGGGCCGCCCGCCGGGTTCGGTGCTGCCTGGAGGCGACATGCGTATCACCATGGTCGTGGACGGGGTGAGCTACACCGACGAGGTCGAGCCACGCACCCTGCTCGTGCACCACCTGCGGGAGACGCTGGGCAAGACCGGCACCGTCGTCGGTTGTGACACCAGCAATTGCGGGGCCTGCACGGTGCACGTGGACGGGCACAGCGTGAAGTCGTGCTCGATGTTGGCGGTGCAGGCCGACGGCTGCGAGGTCACCACCATCGAGGGACTGGCCCGGGACGGCCAACTGCATCCCGTGCAGCAGGCGTTCCACGACAACCACGCCCTGCAGTGCGGCTTCTGCACGCCGGGCATGATCATGCAGGCCATCGACCTGCTGGCCGACGACCCCGATCCGGACGAGCGGACCGTGCGGCACGGCCTGGAGGGCAACCTCTGCCGCTGCACCGGTTACCAGAACATCGTGCGCGCGGTCCAGGACGCCGCGCACCGGCTCAAGCCGGCGGCGGAAGCGGACCGCGAGCCCGAGACCGTGGCAGGTGGCGAATGACCGCCACCGCCGAGCCCGAGGTCGGCAAGTCCCGGCGGCGCAAGGAAGACGCCCGCCTGATCACCGGCCGCACCCGCTGGACGGACAACATCACGCTGCCCGGCCTGCTGCACATGGCCATCCTGCGCAGCCCGGTGGCGCACGCGCGGATCACGTCCATCGACACCGAAACCGCCCGGGGCATGTCCGGTGTCCTGACGGTCGTCACCGGCGCGGATCTGGCCGCCGAGCAGGGCAGCCTGCCGTGCGCGTGGGCCATCACCCCCGACATGAAAACCCCGGCGCACCCGTCGATCGCCGTCGACACCGTCAACTACGCGGGCGAAGCGGTGGCCATCGTCGTCGCCCGGTCGTCGGCCGAGGCGCACGACGCCCTGGAGGCCATCGACGTCGACTACGACGAGCTGCCGGTGGTGCTGGACATGGAAGCGGCGGTCGCCGACGGCGCGGCGCTCGTGCACGAGTCCTTGGGCACCAACAAGAACGCGCTCTGGGTGTTCGACTCGGCGGAGGCCGGCACCGGCGGCAACGTGGACGAGGCCATCGCCGCCGGCGAGATCGTCATCGAGCGCAAGTACCGGCAGCAGCGGCTGATCCCGGCCTTCATGGAGCCACGGTCGGTGGTGTGCGACCCGACCGGCGAGCAGTTCACGCTGTGGTCGGCCACCCAGGTCCCGCACATCCTGCGGCTGATGCTGGCCCTGACGCTGGGCGTGCCCGAGCACAAGGTGCGGGTGATCGCGCCGGACGTCGGCGGCGGCTTCGGCGGCAAGCTCCAGGTGACCCCGGAGGAGCTGCTGGTCTTCCTGCTGGCCCGGCGGCTGGGCAAGCCGGTGAAGTACACCGAGACCCGCTCCGAGGCGATGGCGACCGCCCACCACGGTCGCGACCAGATCCAGCGGCTGACCCTGTCGGCCACCCGCGACGGCCTGATCACCGGCCTGAAGGTCGACCTGCTGGCCGACATGGGCGCGTACCTGAGCCTGGTGACGCCGGGCATTCCCATTCTCGGCGCGTTCATGTACAACGCCATCTACAAGATCCCGGCCTATCGGTTCAGCTGCACCAACGTGTTCACCAACAAGGTGATGACCGACGCCTACCGCGGCGCCGGCCGGCCCGAGGCCACCTTCGCCATCGAACGCATGATGGACGAGCTGGCCGCCGAACTCGGCGTTGATCCCATGGCGGTCCGGGAGAAGAACTGGATCCGGCACGAGGAATTCCCGTACACCACGGTCTGCGGCCTTACCTACGACTCCGGAAACTACGAAGCCGCAACGGACAAGGCCAAGGAGCTGTTCGACTACGACGGTCTGCGGCGGGAACAGCAAGAACGCCGGGAACGTGGCGACACCGTGCAATTGGGGCTCGGCATCTCCACTTTCACCGAGATGTGCGGGCTGGCGCCGTCCCGAGTGCTGGGCTCATTGTCTTATGGCGCAGGCGGATGGGAGCACGCGGCGATTCGGATGCTGCCCAGCGGCAAGGTCGAGGTGGTCACCGGATCCTCGCCGCACGGGCAAGGGCATGAGACGGCGTGGAGCCAGATCGTGGCCGACCAGCTCGGCGTGCCGTTCGAGGACGTCGAAGTGCTGCACGGCGACACCCAGTCCTCGCACAAAGGCATGGACACCTACGGTTCTCGCTCGTTGACGGTCGGCGCCATCGCCGTCGTGAAGGCGGCGGACAAGGTGATTGCCAAGGCGCGCAGGATAGCCGCGCACATGCTGGAGTGCAGTGAGGACGATCTGGACTTCGCCCAGGGCAAGTTCTCCGTGCGCGGCACCGACAAGGGCACCGGCATCACCGACATCGCGCTGGCCGTGTTCGCCGCGCACGACCTGCCCGACGGCGTCGAGCCCAGCCTGGACTCGGAGGCCACCTTCGACCCGGAGAACTTCTCGTTCCCGCACGGAACCCACCTCTGTGCGGCCGAAGTGGACACCGAGACCGGCCGGGTCGCCATCCGCAAGTACGTCTGCGTGGACGACGTCGGCAAGGTGGTGAACCCGCTGATCGTCGAGGGCCAGGTGCACGGCGGCCTGGCCCAGGGCATCGCCCAGGCGTTGTTCGAGGAGGCCGTGCACGACGAGAACGGCACCCTGACCACCGGCACCTTCGCCGACTACCTGCTGCCCTCGGCGGCCGACCTGCCGTCCTTCGTGACCGATCGCACCGAGACGCCGTCGACGACGAACCCGCTGGGAGTCAAGGGAGTCGGCGAGGCCGGCACCATCGCCTCCACGCCGGCAGTGGTCAACGCGGTGGTGGATGCCGTGCGGCACATGGGCGTCAACGACATCGAGATGCCGTGCACCCCGTATCGGGTGTGGGGCGCGCTGCACGGACAGGCCGTCGACACCGGTGGCGGTCAGGCCGGCGGCGGTCTCG
>Ga0310811_10006396_pt1 | contig 15059 bp, 12 predicted proteins | sample YCmetagenome_FD_207642 | JGI IMG/M metagenome (GOLD analysis project Ga0310811, IMG submission 207642) | Soil microbial communities from experimental microcosm in Duke University, North Carolina, United States - YC | ecosystem: Engineered > Artificial ecosystem > Soil microcosm > Unclassified ...
TGTCTGCTCAATACGCCGGATGCAAAAGGACTCTTCCATAAGGCCATTATTCAAAGCGGCAGCTATCTCACGAAATTCATAGAACCAACAGTCTCACAACGGGTCGCGGCCGAAACATTACACCAGCTGGGTCTTCGGTCCGATCAGGCAGATGTCCTCCAAACCATACCCTACGACCGGCTTATTACAGCCGCCGACACAGCGCTGGCCCTCATAAAACAATCCCTGCCCGAAAGCAAAACAGGCTTTGGCCTCGAGTGGGAACCCGTTCATGACGGTGACTTTCTTCCGAGCCAACCCGACGAGCCACAAGCTATCGGGCTTTCAAACAATATTCCCCTGCTCATCGGCTCCTGCAAGAATGAATACATGCCCTATATCCTTGGTACAGAAAAATTCCAGATGGATAATGTAAAAGCCCGGCTGCAAAAAAAATATGGAGACAAAACCGCAGCCTATATGGCGGCGATAAAAAAAGCATACCCGCAGTCAGACGACCCATCCAATTATCTCGACATCGATCTTCTCTTCCGCCCGCTGGTTATCCGACAGGCCGATCAACGACGCTCAAATGGAGGCGCCCCCGTCTATGTCTATCTCTTTGCCTGGCAGTCTCCTGTACTGGACGGGGCCTACAAAGCCTTTCATTGCATGGATCTTCCTTTCGTCTTTAACAACATCGCCAACAGTGAAGAAATGACAGGCGGCGGTCCCCAGGCCCACCAGCTCGCCGACAAGATCAGCGAAGCCTGGGTACAATTCGCCCGGACCGGCAACCCCAACCACAAAGGACTGCCCGACTGGTCTGCTTATACTCCCCACAACGGCGCGACTATGATCCTCGACAACGAATGCCAGCTAAGAGATCATTTCGATCAGGAACTACTATCCATAAACGCTTCCCTCACACAATAAGCCTTTCCTTCCTCAACTGCCCAAACAGCTCAAAAAAGGATTCCTCCGTCGGCTGAAAAACAGTGAACCCCAGCTTGCGGCTCTTCGACATATCCGTCATCACCTCGATCGGACGCCCCAGGTCCAGGTCAGTATGCCATGGCGACGCCAGTCGACCCAGTTCTGGTTCCTTTAACTGATGACGTTCCGCTATCTCCCGCCAAATGGCCACATCCCCGGAAAGCTCTGCGTCGAGCGGATGAATACTGCCGTCATACCCGATTGCCTCTATCCCAAACCAGGCAGCCAGCCTTTTCCACAACCAGCTCCACCGGAAGACATCCCCATTGACGACATTGAAGGCTTCATTGCGCGCAGCTTCCGTGGTAGACGCCCAGATCAGGTGCTCGGCAAGCACCCTTGCATCGGTAACATCAGAAAGACCATTCCATTGCGCCGCCGATCCCGGCCAGCGAAACGGGCGCCCCTTCTCCTTACATATCGTAGCATACACCGCCAGCGTCGTTCCGATATTCATCATATTTCCTACCGCCTTTCCGATCACCGTATGAGGGCGATGGATACTCCACGTAAAACCATCCCTGGCAGCGGCAGCATAGACCTCATCTTCCTGGGCATAGTAAAAGTTCTCCATATCCAGCCTCGGATGTTCCTCCCGCAAAGGTGTCTCAGGCAAAAAACCTTCCTTTGCATACGCCTCGAACGGACCCAGGTAATGCTTGAGACCGGTCACCAGCGCAACATGCCGCACACTATGCTTTTCGGATAATACATCCAGCAGGTTGCGGACCATCAGGCTGTTCACCCTGATATTCTCCGCTTCTGTCCTGTTACGCATCCAGGTAGCTATAAATACATGCGTCGGGGACACCTCCCCCAACGCCGCTTTCAAACCTTCCTTGTCCAGCAGGTCCGCCGCTACGGGTATCACCCCATCGATCTCTCTGTCTGGCCTCCTCGCCAATCCATATGTCGTCCAACTTTTGGAAACCAGCTTTTCAGCAAGTGTACCGCCAATGATCCCGCTTGCGCCTGCAACCAACGCTATTCTGTCCATAAATAATTCGTAATTTTCAGCTGCAAAACTCGCTGAAACCCCGTTCGCGGCAAAGGACCTGCCGCACAAAAAAGATGTGATATAGATCACACCAAACCGGCATATCACGCCACCACGCTAAACCCGCGCGCCGCCCCGGCGCTAACCACTCGACAGCCGGCTCAGCGTCTCCCTGCTCACCCCCAGGTAAGATGCAATAAGGGTCTTGGGAACCCGCTGCAACAGCGTCGGATAGAGCTGCATGAACTGGGCAAAACGCTCCTCCGCATTCTGACTCAAAAGTGATAAGATCCTTCTTTGAAGCGCTATATAACCAGCCGTAGTTTTCTTCATAAAAAAATACTCCATCTTCTGCAGACTGGCGATCAGCTTCTCCCTGTTATCAATAGAAATAAAATATGTCTGCGTATCCTCCAGGCAATCGATATTCAGCGTCGCGTTAACCCGGTTATGAAAAGCCTGCGGGTCCGAGATCCACCAGTCTTCCATAGCAAACTGTAAAATATGCGATTTCCCCAGGTCATCGACATAATACGACTTCAGTAGACCCTTCACTACAAAATGATCATTCGGCGCAGGATCACCCGCCTGCACGGCATACTGATGTTTCCGGAAAGACCTCGCAGTAAAATGCGACAGTACAAAACGAAACTCCTCATCCGTCAGCTGAACGATCTTCTCTATCTGTCTTCTTAAAATCTCTTCCATCCCCAATATTAAACATATTATCAAAAAACTCGAACGAAGTCCTGACCGCGTCCCGATAACCCGCAATAAATAAAAATTCTTCAAAAAAAATTGGGGCGGATCAAAAAACTCTCTACCTTTGACTTGTCAGATGACCTGACAACAAAACCTCCGGATAATGGCAAGAATAATAGAGCGTACAAGTCTTTCGGAAGTCGTGGCTCAGCACCTGCAAAGCCAGATCCAATCCGGCGCCTACCAGCTGGAACAGCAGCTGCCCTCCGAACACGAGCTCACCCGGGAGTTCGGAGTAGGCCGCTCCAGCATTCGCGAAGCGATCAGGAAGCTGGAAAACAGCGGTATGGTTCGCGTTCAGCAGGGACTCGGCACATTTGTAGTCGCATTGAGCCCGGTGCGTGAATCGTTCTCGAAATTATTCGGCGCCGCCGAAGACAGGGACATCGCAGAAGTACGGGAAGTCCTGGAAATAAAAATTGTCGAAAAAGCCGCACAGTTTCGCACAGAAGAAGACATCCGCACCATCAAGGCCAATCTCGAAAAACGGAATAAAGCCGCCGATCTCAACAAGCTCCAGCCCTGGCTCGAAGCCGACATCGCCTTTCACCTCAGCATCGCGACCGCTTCCAAAAACCCGGTCCTGGCCAACCTCTACAAGACCTTCGCCGAACAGCAGCTGAAAAAGTCCATCAAAAAGAACTATTCCGAAAAAGGCTCCATGCACCGCCTCACAGAACTCCATACAAGGCTGCTGGATGCCATAATAAAGAAACAACCGGCAAAAGCCATCGAAACAGTAAAAGCAATGCGCAATAGCTGACCACTTCCAAAACCGTCAGCAGGTAAGTCGACTTTTTTTTCTTCTTACTTGTCTGATGATCTGATAACAGGACAACAAACAAACATGAAAACAGTATTTCTTTTCCCCGGACAGGGTTCCCAAAAACCAGGCATGCTGAACAGCGTCGCCTCAACAGACACAAGGGAGACAGGAGAGGATATAGTTTCCGCTGTTTATGCCGATGTAAAAGAGATCCTGGGCCAGGATCCCCAGATCCTTAACTCGGAAGAAAGCCTCCGCTCTACCGTATATGCCCAGATCTGTTTACTTATCTCTGGAGTCATATCCGCCAGGAAGCTGCAGGCCAGGGGCGTCCGACCCGACTTCGTAGCAGGACATTCGGTCGGCGCCTTTGCCGCCGCAGTCGTCAGCGGAGTGCTCTCCTTCAAAAATGCCCTGTCATTGGTCCACACAAGAGGTCTGCTGATGGAGCAAGCCTATCCGAACGGCTATGGGATGGCTGCCCTGACAGGTATCTCAGAATCAGCGTTGCGATCCGTCCTCAACTTATTCAACCGCACCCATGACACCATCTACCTGTCCAATGTCAACGCCGCCGATCAGCAGGTCGTCGCAGGCAGACTGACGGACCTGCTGGAGTTGATGCGCGAAATGGAAACGAAAGGAATCCGAAAGGCACAGCTGCTCAACGTCGCCGTACCATCACACTGCCCCCTGCTGAACCAAGTCGCCGACACGCTCAAAGCACAGCTGGAACGGCTGGTATTGAACGAGCCTTCCATTCCATATGCCTCCAACCACAACGGCAGAATATTAAAGACCAGGGACGCAATAAAAGAAGACCTGTACAAAAGCATCGCCACAACAGTAAGATGGTATGACGCCACATCACTGATCTATGAGCTCGGCGGCAGGATCTTCATCGAAATGGAACCTTCAGGAGTCCTGGCCAGGATCGCGACCTCGACCTTTCCCGAAGCAAAAGTCCTGGCCGCAGAAGATCAGGATACTACAGTCTGGTTATGGAACAGCTTTCAGCAATAACACAAACACAACATTCAACATAAATAAAAAGGAGGATAAAATGTCAGAAAGATCATGGACCGTAAGACGCGACGAAAAAACGCGCAGGATCAAAAACATCGCCCACCTGGCCACCGGTTCGATACTGAAAAAGGAGGATATCGTCGAGGCCCTGGAAAATTTGCTCCAGCCGGGAGACCGGGTCGTCCTCGAAGGAGACAACCAGAAACAGGCCTCCTTCCTCTCGGAGTCGCTGGCCCGCGTAAACCCTTCCAAAGTCAACGCCCTTCATATGATCATGTCCAGCATCTCCCGGCCGGAACACCTGGACATCTTTGAGAAAGGCATCGCCGAAAAGATCGACTTTTCATTTGCCGGACCGCAAAGCCTGCGCATCTCGCAAATGATCGAAGACGGCACCATCCGGATCGGCGAGATCCACACTTATCTGGAACTATACGGCCGCCTGTTCATCGACCTGATCCCCAATGTGGCGCTGGTCGCAGCAGATAAAGCCGACAGACAGGGCAATCTTTATACCGGTCCGAATACCGAAGAGACACCCGCCATCGTCGAAGCCACCGCCTTCAAGGACGGCATTGTGATCGTACAGGTCAACGAAATAGTGGACGAGCTCCCAAGAATAGATATCCCCGGTTCCTGGGTGGACTTCGTTGTGGAAGCCGACCAGCCATATGAGCTCGAAGCCCTGTTCACAAGAGACCCCAAACTCATAACAGAACTGCACATCCTCATTGGCATGCTGACCATCCGCGGCGTCTATGAAAAACATAAGGTAAGATCACTCAACCACGGCATCGGCTTCAATACCGCCGCAATAGAATTGTTGTTGCCGACCTATGGCGACAGCCTCGGCCTGAAAGGAAAAATTGCAACCAACTGGGTCCTGAATCCCCATCCCACACTGATCCCCGCCATAGAAAGCGGCTGGGTCGAAACCGTACACAGCTTTGGCGGCGAAGTAGGAATGGAAGCTTATTGCGCAGCCAGACCGGATGTCTTTTTTACCGGCCGCGACGGATCGCTCCGCTCCAACCGCGCCTTCGCCCAGGTCGCCGGTCAGTACGCCATCGACATGTTTGTCGGCTCTACCCTCCAGATGGACAGGAATGCCAATTCTTCCACTGTTGTTTCGGGCCGCCTGGCAGGTTTTGGCGGAGCCCCCAATATGGGACATGACCCGAAAGGCCGCCGGCATTCCTCTCCCGCCTGGCTCGACCTTATCACATCAGACGATCCCCTGGCCAAAGGCCGCAAGCTGGTTGTCCAGACTGTAGAAACGTTTCAGAACGGCAATACCCCGGTTTTCGTGGACACCCTCGATGCCGTCGAAGTAGCCAGACAAGCTAAGTTGGCCACAGCCCCGGTTATGATCTACGGCGACGACGTGACCCATGTAGTGACCGAAGAAGGTGTAGCCTATATCTACAAGGCGCAGGGCGTGACCGAACGCCAACAGGCCCTCAGCGCAATAGCCGGCGTCACCGCCGTCGGCAGGGACATCGACGCATCCACTATCCGGTCACTCAGGGAAAGAGGCATCGTATCCTACCCCGAAGACCTCGGCATCCGCCGCACCGATGCCCGGCGCTCCCTGCTGGCCGCAAAGAACGTAAAAGACCTGGTCGACTGGTCCGAAGGTTTATACAATCCCCCGGCCAAATTCAAAAACTGGTAATTACTCACCTTACAAGCTTAGCATATGTTACTTTCTGCAACAACATCTCTAAAGGATAAGGTCACCGGAGAAAAGCTCACCCAAAAATACCTCACGCCAAAAGGCCCAACCCAAAAAGACCCCACACCAAAAGAGCTCACCCAAAAAGAGCTCACCCAAAAAGGCCTCGCCTCAAAACTGGCGGCCTTCGCAGTGGATTCCCTCCTCGAAGAAGTCCGGCTTACACCAAAACCGGGTCTCGTAGACAGCCACAACAATGGCAGCCATCACGACCTGACCCTGCGGTTGATGGAAAGCTCAGCGCTCTCCCTCGAAGAGACCTTTTTCGAAATGGCCATGGCCTCGTTCGAAAAAAGACCCACGCGCCATTTAAGAGAAAGACTGGCCGCCATCGGCCGCCATGGCGAACAACAGATGCTTGCCGCAACTGGACAGGTAAATACACATAAAGGAGCCATCTGGGTTCTCGGCCTGCTTACCGGCGCCGCAGCAATCCATCTCACCCCAACTTCCCGGATCTCCTGACCACAGCCGGCGCCATCGCCAGCTTCGAAGACCGGTACAAACCCCCTACCGCTACCAACGGTGACCAGGTCCGGCGATCATTCCACATCCGCAGCGCCAGGGAAGAGGCCGCCGCAGGTTTCCCATCCCTGCAACAGACAGCCCTTCCCGCCTGGACAACATTCGCAAACGAACCCGAACCCATCCGCCGGCTCAATGTCCTGCTCGCACTCATGTCCGTCGTCGATGACACCTGCATCCTTCATCGCAGCAACATGAAAGTCCTGAAGCAGGTCCGGCAGCAGGCAGCAGCGATCATCAGTAAAGGCGGAATGGGAATAGGATCCAATGCCGGATCCTACCGGAAACTCGATCGATTCGTTACGGACCAGTGGGTCTCCCCCGGCGGCAGCGCAGACCTTCTCGCGGCGACTATCTTCTTAAATAAAATAATTAAAATCAACTAAGATGGAAACATTTTCATTCAATTACCCCGCGGGTAAACAAATAGAACAAAGAGCCCATATAGGCGTAGTTGGCTCGGGCGATCTCGAAATACTGATCGAACCCACCACCAAAAAACAAACCGAATTCATCATCCGCACGGCCTCGGATGGATTCCGGGAGACCTGGAAGGCCGTTCTCTCACGCTTCACAGCCATCAATGACATCGACGCAAAGATCATCATCAATGACTTTGGCGCCACCCCCGGAGTAGTAAGCCTTCGCCTCGCACAGGCACTGGAAATCGCTAATCAAAAAAACTAATTACAATGAAAACAAGTTTTACTGAGCTCAAAGGACGCCAACGCGCCATCGCTCTTCTCGATAACAACAGCTTTGCCGAATTATTAGGCCCATTCGATCAACTGGAATCACCACATCTGACACCACAAGGTATCGTACCCGAGAGCGATGATGGCATGATCATCGCCAGAGGTTCCTTCAATGGCCAGCCAACCGTGATCCTCTCCATCGAAGGCGCATTCCAGGGCGGCGGCATCGGAGAGGTCAACGGAACTAAAATAGCCGCATCGCTCGAACAGGTCCTCGCCGACAATAAAAAAGGCAAAAAGATCATCCCCATCATCATCTTCGACACCGGCGGCGTGCGCCTCCAGGAAGCCAACTACGGACTGCTCATCATCTCCGAGATCCAGTCGGCCATCGTAGCCCTCCGCGACTATGTTCCCGTGATCGGCCTCATACCCGGCAATGTCGGCAGCTTCGGCGGCATGTCCCTTACTGCCGCATTGTGCTCCCACCTCATTATGACCGGGACCGCCCGTTTCGGAATGAACGGCCCCGAAGTCATCGAACAGGAAGCCGGCATAACCGAATTCAATTCGAGGGATCGCAGGCTCATCTGGGACACCATCGGCGGTCTTACCCGCTTCCACACCGGTCTCGTCGATCAGCTCGTCGAAGACGACGTACAGGCATTCAAAACATCGATTCAGAAAGCCATCCAACAAAAACCAGGGATCCCCCGGACCCGCCAGGTCGATCGCTTTCTTTCGGCGATCAACCAGCTCGATCCCACCGCAAAAAACACCAACGATACCGTCGCCGCTCTCCTCAACCCTCAACCAGCACAACCCCGGCCCGGCGAAGACGCAAAAACCATCAAAGACGCGCCCGCCAACCAGGACCCGCAAACCATCGACACCCCAGCTATCGGCGCCCCACCTATCGACACCCCACCCATCAAAGACGCCCACACCCCCAGCCGCGGCCGCACCTGGTTCGCCGCCCTTACCGGCAACGCCCCTTCCCTAAGCGACTTCCCCGGCGTCCTCGTAGCAGACAAAACCTTCAACGGCAAACTGACAAGGTATATCGCCGTAGTACCTAATGCCTCCAACCGTTATCCCCGCTCCCGTCATGGCGAAGTAGGCCTCCAGGAAGGCTGGGTGCTTGCAAAATACGTCCGCCAGGCCATCGAAGCCGACGCCGCCTCAACAGACAAACGAAACATCATCGCCATCATCGATGTTCCCAGCCAGGCATACGGCTACAATGAAGAGCTCATGGGTATCCAATATGCCTGTGCGGCCGCAGCAGATGCCTATGCCACCGCCCGGTTAAGCGGACACATCGTTACCGGCCTCATCGTAGGCAACGCCATCTCGGGAGCTTTTCTGGCGCACGGCCTTCAATCCAGCAGGCTCATCGCCCTCGATGATAAAGACATCAACGTACAGGCCATGTCCAAACAATCTGCCGCACGCATTACCAAACGCACCATCGCTGAGCTCGAAGCCGCCACCCAAAAAGTCCCGGCCATGGCTTATGATATCAAAAACTACTATAACCTCGGCGCATTGGATGCCCTCATTGAGAATGTCGACGCCGACAACCCCGGCGCCGAAGATGTCAAAAAGGTCGAACTCCAGCTCTCGCTCGCCATCGCGGCAAAAGACTTTACCCTGCAGCGCAGACTCAACACAAAACCCGCTGTTACCACTGGAAGAACGACTTCTATCCTCGTAAGAAACAAACTCGCAGAACAATGGAACTAAGACCACACGATCTGATCAGGATCAGGGGCGCGGAAGACCTTTTTCAGGGCCTTCCATTCCCCAGCCCTGGGAATACCCCCGCCCCCGAGGGTACCCCACCCCCCTGGGCAAAAGAATCCCTTCATCTCGCTCCATGGATAGTCGTTCGAAGAGCCATCAGCAAAGACGGCTTGATCCCTGTCGGAGTAAGAGGCAGGGAAAGAGGCCTCCGTTTCGCAACCTGGCTATCCCCGGATAAGATACTCAGCGTCATCTCCCCCGCAATGCTGATCAGCACTAACAACTGGCGGATGACCTACCCAAACGGCTTCCCGCAACCGATCCAAAGCCTCCGCTCCCTGACTCCCTTCCTCCAAGCTTCCCATTACAGCTGGGGTCCCACCGGCAGCGTGGCCTTTGAACTGGCCACTGGTATCCCTTCGACAAAAGCCGCCAGCGACCTCGATCTGCTATTGGAGATGCCCCAGCCCATCACCGTCCCGGACGCCCGGTCCCTGCTGACCGCAATGGAAACACTTTCCTCCGTTCGCCTCGACATCCAGATGAATACACCCGCCGGAGCGGTGGCATTAAAAGAATACTGCCAGACCGGTATCGTATTGGTAAAAACAGCCCTCGCACCTGTTCTGCGCGAGAGAATCACATTATGGGACTAACAAAATACAAACCGAACGGCCGCCTGTCGTCCCTTCCCGTTGGAATATTCGGATCGACCGTCGCCATAGCCGGACTTGCCAACGCCTTCAAACAGGGACAGACCCTGTTCGGTATCCCAGCCTCCTGGGAAATGATCACTACCGTCACCTGCTGGTTGATCTTTATACTGCTGATAATCTCCTATGCGCTGAAATGGCTCCGCTATCCCGCTAAGGTCTCCGAAGAGCTGAACCACCCGGTCACCGCACATTTCGCAGGCACTTTTTTTATCTCGGCCGTCCTGCTGGCCGGACTGACCACCAATTTCTCAATGCCCGCCGCACGAATGGTATGGATAGCCGGATCAACCGGCGGATTGATCTTCATGTATGTCCTTACGGCAAGATTATTCAAAGGATGGCTGGCCGATACAGACGCCGTCCCGGCTGTCCTGATCCCCGGCCTGACCGTATTGAACGCCGCAACATCCGGAGCCCCGATCTTACTCAACAGCTACGGATCTCAAATCAACACCTTCCTGTTTTCGATAGGTATCGTCTATACCTTCACTTTCTTTATCCTCATCACCTACAGACTGGTACATTACGGACCGGTTTCGAATTTTCTTAAACCTTCCTTGCTGCTCATGTGCGCCCCCTTTGCTGTAGGTTTTCAATCCTATGTTTCTATGGCTCAGCAGGTCGACCAGTTCGCCTCGGCACTCTTTTATTTCGGGCTTTTCATCTTTGTCGTTTTGTTCTTTCATGTATTCACCAAATCGCTCACGTTCGAAACCTCCTGGTGGGGCGCCTGCTTCTCAACCGGGGCATTGGCAAATGCAGCTCTGCGTTATGCAGCGCTAAGCCAGAACGGGATAATAAAAACAATTGGAGCTATCCTGCTGTTGCTACTGACCGGCCTGGTCCTCCTTACGGCTTTTTACACCATTCGCTGGCTCTTTAAGCCGACTTCGCATACTCCCGCCGGGATCGCAACCTCCTGATATCATTCAGCGGGTAAGAAACACCAACCCCTCATTATTCCTCGCCAGCACCAACAGCTTCTTCCCGCCTCCAGCCCTTACCCACTTCGCATCCCTGCATTCCCCTCCAATCCCCGGCAACGAACGCTCAAAGACCATTTGCTTACCAAACCCAAAAACCGAAGGATTCATCGCATCATACCGGCCCTCGAACGGCTGCACACCATAAAAATTCCCCGCCGCCAACCACCCGCCATCACCAGGCTTCTGCCCCACATCCCCACCAGGCATCGTCCGCTCATCCCCACCAGGCTTCTGCCCCACATCCCTAACAGGCATCGGCCCCTCTCCCCCACCACCCATCGGCGCAAAACAAAATATCGGCGCCAGCTGCATCTCATCCGGCAACTCCTTCATCACATACCCTCCCTTCCCATTATTAAAAAATACAGCCGATCCCAGCTTTTCCGCCCTCAACTGTCTCGCCCCATCCAGCTGCGCGCCAAATAAATATTGTATCGTTTTCCCCGCAACCTCATCATATCGAAGATGACTGCGCTTCAACGCCGGCACAGCCAGCTCAAGCTGATCCTTCCCAAAAAATGGATACTCTTCCCCACCAATAAAGTAAGTCATCAGCTGTTCAACCGTGCCATTACTATCCAGATCCCTTACATAAAGTTTTAATCCTCCCTCCTTCCCCGCATATAGCTTCGAGTTATGGCCCCAATTGCCGGCAAGTATATCCGGATACCCATCTCCGTTTACATCCCCCACCGATACCGTCTGCCACAAACCCGATGATCCACCCACCTCCAACCCAGCACCGAGCCGCCCCTTCTGATTATGAAAAACCCTCACCCCCATCCACTCCCCCACCACGATCAGATCCACCCACCCATCCTGGTCAAGGTCCGCAAACGCCGCCGAGGTCACGATCCCCGCAAACGGCAGTTCCGCAGACAACGAAAAACGCCCATGGCCATCATTTATCAATATCCTGGAAACCTGTTCCTTCAACCCATACTGCCGCGCACCGGTAAGCCCCCCAACAAAAAGATCGTCATGACCGTCCCCATTCACATCCCCTACCGCCACACAGGATTTATTCGTCAACATCTCCGGCAAAGCTCCCACCGCTTCAAAAAAATGCCCCTTCCCATCATTGAGATAAAGATGATCCGCAAGACTCACATCCCCATCGGCTTTCTCATTCCCGCCGCTGACTACATAAAGGTCCGGATACCCATCCCCATTCGCATCAAAGAAGACCGCATCCACCCCTTCGCTCCACCGGTTCCGGCTAAACACAGCCGTATCCGCCGAAAGAAATTTACCATCGGCAGTCTGTATCAGCAGACAGCCCGGCTGCCCCCTCGCTCCGCAAACGAACAGATCGTCAAGCCCATCCTTATTGACATCCGCCACCGCCATCTTCGGCCCACGGCTGGATTCGATATGGGGAATAAGATATTGCTCCTTAAAGTCCAGATAGGCGTTCTCCTTATGCCGCCATCCCACCCCGACAGCAGCGCTCACATCCTCCAAAACCGGCTTCTTCGGCGGAAAGAACACCGCCTGCCGAAAAGCCCCGCCAGCCTCATTTTGCCGGAACACCATATTACGATCGACAGCCACATGCCTTATCACCTGCCAGCGCTGATCCGGCCAAACGACCAATACGCTGTCCACAAACCCTTTCCCACCGCCAACTCCCGAACTGTCGCCAAAGCCGGCATTCCCCAACCTGTCGCCGGAGCCGGCACTTCCCAAACTGTCGCCGGCGCCGACAACCCCCAACCCAAAATGCAGTCTCGGCTCCACCGACGACATAAATCCCCTGCTAAGCATCAGCTGCTGATACTGCATCTTCCCTCCCGCAAAAACATAAGCCTTCGCCCCGATCCCAAACCGGTTCCCCCCAACACCTTCAAAAGAAAGAGAAAGCCAGCTGCGCGGCACAGACTCATTCCGCAACACCAACGCCGGTGCATTGATACAATTCACAACCAGATCCAATCTTCCATCATTATCAAGGTCCGCGTACGCTGCTCCATTGTAATAACCTTTCATACCCTCCATCCCCCACTGAGCACTGACATCTGTAAACCTCAATTTCCCATCACCCCGAAACAGATACGGATGCGATGCCCCATCAGGCATCTTCTTCAGCATTTCCCGTTGCACATCATCCGCGCTGCCGCCACGATCGGTCAAATTCGAGAAGAACAATATAAAATCCAGATCCAGCGGACGTTTGACGATCCCGCTGGAAATAAACAGGTCTTTATTCCCATCATTATCCAGATCAGCAAACAAAGGACTCCAGCTCCAATCCGTCGCCGACACACCACCGATCAGACCCACATCGCTAAAACTCACCCCATTCCCATTATTCCGCTGCAAACAATTTCTTGAATACTGGTCCTGGTATCCATTATGCGTTATCTTCTGCTCATACACATCCAGGTGTTCGCCATTGCCGTAAGTCTTCAGCGTTTTCTCCTCTCCCGGTAACATATCCGCCGTGACGACATCCAGCTGCCCGTCATTGTTGAAATCCGCCATATCATTGCCCATACTGTACCGGCTGTAATGCCGGAAATGCCCGGCCCCGCTTTCCGTAAAAGTTCCATTCCCATTATTGATATAGTAAAAGTCGTTCTCATGAAAGTCATTCCCCACATAGATATCCTCCCACCCGTCATTGTTAAGGTCCCCCACGGCAACCCCCAGCCCGTAACACAAGGCGCTGCGATAAAGCCCCGCAGCCTCGCTGACGTCCACAAAGTGCCGCTGCCCACCCGCTGAGCCGCCACCCACCATGCCGCCGCCCACTCCATCGTTTCTATAAAGCCGCTCCCCCGCGTTCACATCAAATCCCCGCCGCTTACCCGTGTCCGTAATATTCTGATTCGGATGCTGCGACTGGTTGAGAATAAAACAATCCAGGTCGCCATCATGATCGTAGTCAAAAAATACCGCCTGCGTCGCAAACCCGGAAAAATCAAGCCCATACGCCGCCGCACTCTCCGTAAAAGTCCCATTGCCATTATTAATGTACAATTCATTACGGCCCTCAAAACCCTGCATATGCGTTACAGCACAAACATAGATATCCAGCAGGCCATCCCCATTCACATCCGCCATCGTTACACCGGTACACCAATCGGCCCCACCCCCAACACCGGCTTTGGCAGTAATATCCTCAAACACAAAATTCCCTTTATTGAGATAAAGGGCATTATGCCCACGCGAGTTCGCAGCAAAATAGAGGTCAGGCAGCCCATCATTGTTGATGTCGCCAACCGCAACACCCGCCCCATTATAATAGTAGATATAACTGAGTATCCCAAGCCCCGGCCTCTCCGGCAGCTGGTTGACAAACCCCACCTTCGTATCCGCAGCAGACAGACTCCTCATCACAGGCTTTTCCCGGTGACAGGACAAAGCCATCATTACCAACACCAACACTCCAGCCATCCTGGCCGCCGCCGCAACCCGCTCCCTACCCATTCCTCCCAATACTCCGCACCACCCTGAATATCGTCTCCTCATTATCTTCATAATCCAACAGCTTTTTATCCATTGAATAAAGAAACAACGCAGGATACCGCACCGGCCGGAACCTGACAATATTCTGACTATCCCTGTCCCTCGCCCATACCCCCTTCAACCTCGGACCATACTTCTTCGCAAACGCAACGATCTTCGCCGGATCAGCCGCCGAAACAAAATACAACGCCGCTTTCCCAAACGATTCATACTCCGCGTCCATCCTTGCCACCGCCCGCTGACAATGGTCACAATCCGGGTCCACGAACACGAACAACAACAGCTTCCCCTTCGGCAGATCAGCATTCGTCAATACCCCACCACCGATCCGCTCAAACCGGATAGACGGCAACACCTCCGCCGGCGGCGGCATCCCTCCAGGCTGCGGCATCCCCACCGGCGGCGCCATCCCCCCGGGCTGCAGCGCCTCCGCCGGCGGCAAATCCCCGCCCTGCGCCCAAACACCCGGTTGCCCAAATAGCATCAATAACAACAATAACCTCATATCATAATTTTGACAGATCCCATATCTTCAGTTCACGCACCATCGCACTACCACCCTCCGCAAAAACAGCACACCCGTCTGCCCCCTCACCCGGATAGATATACTCCGTCAGCACCTGCTCCCCATCGTTCACGAACACCTCCAGCGAAGATTT
>Ga0310811_10006397_pt1 | contig 15059 bp, 18 predicted proteins | sample YCmetagenome_FD_207642 | JGI IMG/M metagenome (GOLD analysis project Ga0310811, IMG submission 207642) | Soil microbial communities from experimental microcosm in Duke University, North Carolina, United States - YC | ecosystem: Engineered > Artificial ecosystem > Soil microcosm > Unclassified ...
GCACGTCCTCGGTGAGATCGAAGTAATGTGCGCCCGCATCCCGCGCAACCGTCGCGACCGGCACGGCCATGTGGTACGGCAACGCATTCACGATCCCATCGCGCCCGGCCACGAACGCATGCAGCGCTTGAGCGTCGTGGGAGTCGAGCAGACGCGTCTCGATGCCGAACGGATGCAGCGCGGCGAGCAATTCCGCATCGCGGTCGGCCACCACGATGTCGTAGTCCCCGCAGTCATGCAGCAAGCGCCCGATAGTCGAACCGATATGGCCTGCCCCCAACAAGGCGATTTTCATGGCTTTTCCTTATGGCGCCATACGATGTTCGCTTATGTCGATTCTATGGAGACCTCGGTACGGAAAAAAGGACCAAAGTGACCGGTTCGCTCGATCTGTTCGTCGTTTTGACTCGGTCTTTCGTCGGAACGACGAAGGCTTCGGACGGCACGCCGCGCGCCTCGGTACAAGCGGGAGGTCGACGGACTCGCCAATACCGGTACCGTACCGGCAATGAATCTGCAAATTGTATAGGTACTGTACTGGCAAACCGGTCTACACTGACTTCTCACCCGTTGATAGCCGCTTGCCGCCACCATGCCCATGCCGCCGATACCTGCCGTTCTTCCAGCCGCGCTGACCTTCGCGCTCGTGATGTCAATCACGCCTGGACCGAACAACACGATGTTGCTGTCATCGGGAGCCAGCTTCGGCTTTCGCCGCACACTGCCGCACATGGTGGGCATTTCGTGCGGTTTCACGGCGATGATGCTCGCGATCGCCCTCGGCGCCGGCCAACTGTTTGAGCGGCTGCCGTGGCTGTACCGCGCGTTGGAAATCGGCAGTATCGCGTACCTGCTTTATCTGGCGTGGAAGATCGCCACTGCGGGCACGCTCTCGGTTCGGCATGCCGATCAACGGCCGATGACCTGGATCGAAGCCGCGGCATTCCAGGGGCTGAATCCGAAAGCGTGGATGATGGCGGTTACCGGCGCCACCACCTTTCGCCTGCACCACGACGTAGGTATCAACGCGGTGCTGCTTGCGGTGGTGTTCGGTGTGATGAACTTCCCGGCCATCGGCGTGTGGGCGGCATTCGGCACCAGCATGCGACGTTTTCTGTCGAATCCGCGTGCACTGACCGTGTTCAACTGGGTGATGGCGGCGCTGTTGGTCGCCTCGACGCTGCCGGCGCTGGCGCCGGCGTTCGCCCATTCGCTGGGCTCCGCACGGCCGTAGTTCAGCGGTGTGAGAAGCCTCGCCCGGCGCCTTGCCGCCGCGGTGGGACCTTGCACACGGCGGCGGACGTCTGGTGACGATCCAGCACGATTTCGTGACCATCCGGGACGATAGGGCGGCCGAGCCTCGGCCCTATCGCCTGTCATCGGGAATACGCCGTGCTGCGCACTGGCTACAACCCCATACACCGACCGGATGCCACGATGACCACGACCGCACGTTCGCTGCGCCGGCAAGTCGGCCGCGACGCCTCCTGGGCGCTTGCGGCGTTCAAGCGCTTCGGCGCGCACGAGGGCGCGACCATGGCGGCGAGCATCGCGTTCTACTCGGCGTTCTCGCTCGCGCCAACGCTTGTGATGGTGGTTGCGATCGCCGGCTGGTTCTTCGGGGCGGAAGCGGTACGCGGCCAATTGTTGACGCACGTGCAGGGCCTGCTTGGCACCGAGGCCGCCGCCGCCATCCAGGCGATCGTGCAGAACGCGCACCGCCAATCGGGCAGCGGCATCGCGGCGATCGTCTCGACGCTGCTATTGATCGTCGGTGCGTCAGCGACGTTTTCATCGCTGAACACCGCGCTGGACAGGGTCTGGCCGCCCGATGAGCGCGCGCGCTCATCGACCATCATGGGGCTCGTGCGGGTCCGACTCGTCTCGTTCGGACTGGTCATGGGCATTGCGTTCCTGCTGGTCGCCTCGCTCGTGCTCGACACCGTCGTATCGTTCGCCGGCGCGATGCTGTGGCAGAACTCACCCTACGTCCTGATCGGCGACGTCGTGCAGTTCAGCACGAGTCTGCTGATCTTGACAATCGCCTTCGCCACCTTGCTGAAGTGGTTGCCCGATGCGCACGTCGAATGGCGCGATGCCTTGATCGGCGCTATTGTCGCCGCCGTGCTGTTCTCGTTCGGCAAGAAGTTGTTCGCGTTGTACCTCGCGCACGCCGGCACGGCAAACGCGTTCGGTGCCGCTGGGTCGCTCGCGGTGCTCCTGATGTGGTTGTACTTCTCGGCGGCGGTGCTGCTGCTCGGCGCGGAGTTCGCGGCCGCGCGCGGCGACCTGCGCAAGAGGCCGTCGCCCGCCGGCGCGTCGGACGACAGCAAACGCCACACTTAAAGCCTGGCAGCAAGCACCACCGGAAATCACCCCTACTTCGCGAAATCCAGCGCCTCAGTCAAATCCCCATACTGATATCCACCAGCCGCATCGCGCGCCGCAATCCCCGGCAGCATCTGCAACCCGAACCGCTTGGTGATGAAGCGCAGTATCGAGGTCGTGTCGTACTGCGTGTGATCGACGGTCCCCGACTTCGCATACGGCGAGACGATCAGCGCCGGAATCCGCGACCCCGGGCCCCAGCGGTCGCCCTTGGGCGGCGCCACGTGATCCCAGAAGCCACCGTTCTCGTCGTAGGTGATCACAACCACCATGTTTTTCCATTGCGGGCTCTGCTCGAGATGACGAACCACCTCCGCGATATGGCGGTCGCCCGCCTCGACGTCCGCGTAGCCGGCGTGCTCGTTCAGGTTGCCCTGCGGCTTATAGAACGCAACTTGCGGCAGCGTGCCCGCGTCGATCGCCTTAATGAACTCGATACCGTTCACGCCGCCGTCTCGCAGATGCTGCGCACGTGCCGCGGTGCCGGGCGCGTACGCGGCGAAATAATTGAACGGCTGATGATGTGCCTGGAAGTTGATCGGCGCCTTGTAGGTAACGGTCGTCCCGTTGTCGAGCGCTGCCTGCCAAGCGCCCGAGTACCATGCCCAGGAGATCCCCTTCCCGCTCAGCAGGTCCCCAATGGTTGGCGACGTCTGCGGCGGCAGCGTGGTCGCAATGGACGGATCGGCAAAGCGCGCATCGCCGCCCGACGCGGCCTTGTTGCCGCTGGGCTGATACGCCGGCTGCATCGTATTGACCGCGTAGAAGTCCGGTGTCAGGTTGCCCGACATCACATACTTCGGCGGGCCGCTCAAAGCGCTCGCCGGAGATGTCGACGTAGTTTTCAGCGTCACGCCATCCGGTTCGACGGCCGAGATCGACGGTTTCGCCGGGCTCTTGTCGGCATCCGGATAGTACGGCGCACACGCGCAGGCCAGCCAAATGTGGTTCAGGAACGAGCCGCCGAAGGCCCCCATGAAAAAATTGTCGGCCAGCACATACTTCTTCGCGACCGCATAGAGCGGCAGCGTCGTTTCGTCGGTCCGGTAATGGCCCATCGTTAGGCCACCGGCGTCCGACCAAGCGGCGAATTTGTCGTTCTTGCCGCCATTGATCTGCATCTGATTCTCGTAGAAACGGTGATACAGGTCGCGCGTGATCACGGACATCGGCGTATTGAAGCCTGTCGGGTCGTTGATCGCGAACGGAGCATTCGCCAGCCCGGCGGTCATCGCTTGCGTGACGACCGGCGTTTGTCCCGCCGCGGTCAAGCCGCCCCAGGTCTGCGGCAGCGTCGTCAGCACGGCGCCATTACGGTCGAGCTGCCGAGTATTGGCACTGCTCAGGTTTTGCAGGCCGTCGGCGCCCGGGAAATAGCCATAAAGGTTATCGAAGCTGCGGTTCTCCGCGTAGATCACCACGACATTCTTTACCGCCGTGATGTCGTCAGGCGCCCCCTTCGTGGTCGCGCAACCAACGAGCAATAGCACCGCCAACACGGGCCACGGCATAAATTTCCAGATCTTTTTGGTCATGAGCGTCTCTCGGTGCCGGTCCACTGGACCTGTTTGAAGTCGTTTTCGTTTGCGAGATTGGGCCGGTCGCGCGTGGCTTCCGGCGAACGCGGCAACACATACGTCGAGGCAGCGGATGCGATGGGCGCAGCGGTAATTATCGGTATTAATTTTACGGCCGCGTGTAATATTTCTTTCGAACATCACACATCGTCAATGCCGATCATCACGACGATGACATGATCCACTGCTAGGCTGCGCCGCGCCCCTAAGCTTTCAATCGTTAATGTCGCCGACATGCCCCTTCTCTTGCGCAAGCTGGCGCGACGTCGCGCCGCCCTCACCTGCAGCGCAGCCGCAATGGCGATTGCATGCGGATTCGCGGCCTGCGGTGGGCGAACGACGGTCGGCGCGACGACCGCAGACAACGCCGATCCCACGCGCACGGGGCAATCGCGGGCCCAGGTCTATGCACAGGTCGCGCGGATCACCGAAGTGGGCCGGCGCATGTTTTTCGATCCGGCCCTGTCCGGCTCGGGCAAGCTGGCCTGTGCGAGCTGTCACGATCCGGCGCACGCGTTCGCTGCGGCCAATGACTTGCCGGTCCAATTGGGCGGCCCGGACGGACACCAGCAGGGGATGCGCGCGGCGCCGACGCTAAAGTACTTGCAAACGGTACCGGCCTTCACCGAGCACTATTTTGGATCGGACAATGAAGGGGACGACAGCATCGACAACGGTCCGACCGGTGGCCTGACGTGGGACGGTCGCGTCGACCTCGGCGCCGAGCAGGCGCGCATCCCGTTGACATCGAGCTTCGAGATGGCAAGCACGCCAAGGAAGATCGCCGCCGCGATCCGCCGCGCGCCGTACGCCGACGCGTTTCGCGCCGCATTCGGCGCGAACGTGGTCGACAGCGACGAGCAGACGTTCAATGCTGCCCTGCGGGCATTCGAAATCTTCGAACAGAGTGCGGCGGACTTTTACCCGTACTCGAGCAAGTACGACGCCTTCCTCGCAGGCAAGGCGACGCTGACCGAGGCGGAGATGCATGGCCTTGAGCTCTTCAACGACGAAACGAAAGGCAACTGCGCGAGTTGCCACATCAGCCGACGCTCGCCGGACGGCACGCCCCCGCAATTTACCGACTACGGACTCATTGCGATCGGCGTGCCACGCAACCGCACGCTCTCGGTCAACGCGAACCCGCACTTTTACGACTTGGGCGCATGCGGGCCGCAACGCACCGACCTGACGGATAAGCCCCAGTACTGCGGCTTGTTCAAGACGCCGACACTGCGAAACGTCGCACTGCGCAAGTCATTCTTTCACAACGGTGTGGTTCATTCGCTCGACGATGCGGTGCGCTTCTATGTCGAGCGCGATACGCGGCCGCAGAATTGGTATCCGCGCGATACGCGCGGCAGGGTCCAGCAGTTCGACGACCTGCCGCTGGGGTACCGCGCGAATGTCAACGTTGAAGCGCCTTTCGGCGGTCAGCCCGGCGACACCCCGGCGCTGTCCGAGGCGGAAATTCGCGACGTCGTCGCGTTCCTGCAAACGCTCACCGACAATTACCAGACGGCGACATCTGCCGCGAGCCGCTGACTCCCCACCCCGCGCGCGGCCTGCTAGGCATGGCGATGGGCATGCGCGGCACGCGTGCGCGCGCCCTTCTTCGCGGCGGCGGACCGCGCTGCCGCGCTCTTGCCCCCGGTGCTGCGGGTAGACCCAACGGTCGTCGATTTGGCGCCGGCCTTCGCGGTCGACTTCGAACTCGCAGCGGATTTCGCTTCGTTGCTGTCGGACTTCGACGCCTCAATATCCCGAGCGGCTTTCTTGCGCGTCGCCTCCGACGCGCTTTCTTTCTTCGGCGGCGGCAGGTCGACGCCGGCGCGCCGAGCCTTGGACAATCCGATCGCCACGGCCTGCTTGGTGTTCTTCACGCCATGCTTGCCTTCGCGCACGTGCTCAATCTCTTCTTTCACGAACGCGCCGGCCTGGGTAGTCGGGGCCTTGCCCGCGCGCTTGGCGGATTGCGCGCGCTCGATGGTTTTACGTTCCGGCATGACAAGTCCTCCTTTCATATCCGTACCTTAAAGGCAGCAAACAAGGCAGCAACCCCCGTACCCGCGCGATTACGTGACATGCGCCACCGTTGGGCACGAGCGTTGCGTCTCGGTAGGTACCAGGATGGCATATGGTTTGGACGGGAGTTGGACGAATGAAAACAGGCGCAGACATCGACGGCGCGCATTGGACCGCCGAGTATGACCCGGTAGCCCGCGTGATCCACGTGTGGCGCGACGCCCGCGGTCTCGGCAACTTCACCGCACCCGCCGCGCTGTTCGGCGACGTGACTGGCGGCGGGGCGAAAAGCGTGGACGAGCATCGGGTCGAGGAGGCTGCCTTGCGCGCATTCCTGCATCGGCTCGCGGCGGACCTGCGCCCGGCCCCTGGCTCACGCTGAGCGCGCTCAGGCTACGTCGGGGAGCTCACGCGGCACGCGCCGGACTGCGTCCGGCGCGACGAACCGAAGTGCCCGCCTGCAAAAAAAGGCCAATGCGGCTATTCTGAACAGGAAGCCGCAAGCAATCGAACGACGAAGCGGCAGGAGGAAAGGAGTATTGATCTCTTGCGCTGATTTTTGATCGATGCAAAGCTTGATGTTTGGCACGAGACGCAGCACCGTGTCGCCTTTTGCGAACACGACAACGATGGAGTAGTTTGGTGGATATCCTTAATCTGGCTCGGGAGTCGGGACTTTTTGTAACACTGGACGGCACGATTGGCCGCGAACGATACCAAAGCGTCCACGGCTCGGTGACCGCATTGAAGCGCTTCGCCGATGCAATCAAGGCGGAAACGCAAAACGAACTAAGCAACGACGGGTGCGACCTGGCGCACTGCGGCGATAGCGACCGCAAGCGCCACAACGGATAACAAAGGGCCGAAACGTGCCCGCGATCAACCACGGTTATCCGCGATCGGCCGCGGGTGTCCTCCGCAACGCAGGCAGGGAATCGGCCTGCTGCGTCCCCTTTACCTGTTCGCCGCTGCGTCAGTTAACGGTCACGTCGATACGGCGCGGCTTGGCCTGCTCCGTTCTGGGCACATGCAGCGTTAATACGCCATCCTTCAGATTCGCATCGATACGCGACGCATCGAGTTCCGGGCTCAAGGTAAATACGCGCCGGTAGTGGGGTTCGCGCATCTCCGCGTGAAGTACCTTTAGGCCTTCGGGCACGTGCACCGAGGCGTGCGCCTCGATGAGCAGACTGTCGCCGTCGACCCGAATGTCGAGCCTGTCCTTCGAGACGCCGGGCAGGTCCGCGTACAGCACGATCCCGTTTTCGTCCTCGACGATATCCACCGCCGGCACCAGCGCCGGCGCTTCGTGGTGTTCGCGGCCCTCGGCCGGCGCCTGCATGTGTTGCGGCCGCGGCACGCTCATTTCGGTACGCTCGCTCATGATGGCTCTCCTTATTGCACTGGAATCTGACGGGGCTTGGACGTTTCGCGCTTGTTCACCGTGATGCACAGGCATCCGTCGGTATAGCGTGCCCGCACCTGATCCGGATCGGCATCCTTGGGTAAGTTGATCACGCGGCGAAACTTGCCCGTGAAGCGCTCGCGCGCGTACACGTTGACGCGATCGCGGCTGGACGTACCGTTTTCGGCGACGGCGGCGATGCCGGCTGCCGCCGGTCGTTCGCCGTCGATGGTCAGCACGCCTTTGTCGACCGATACTTCGAGTTTTTGCGGATCGATACCCGGCGCGAACGCGACGATTTCAATCGCGTCCTCGGTGGTGCCGACATTCAGCACCGGGAATGCGCCACGGCCGGTCGCACGGATGCTCGACGGTAAGCCAAACGAACGGAACGCATCGTCGAATTCCTGCTGCATGCGCTCGAACTCGCTGACAAAGTCGGTAGGAAAACGAACTGCAAAGCTCATCTCACTCTCCTTTCATCTGTCGAAAAACACGAAACCTCCCGGCGCCGGGGCGCCGTGGGGCCTCCGCTAAAGCAGAATTTGGTGTATGGGTCGATAATTTCAAGAGGGGCCGCGGCGTTGCGGGGCAACGCCGCACGAGGCTGCGGCCGGCTTCAATGCCGCGCGCGGGACTTGGCGTGCGGGCACAGCATCAGAATATAGAGGACAGACCCGCAGACGATCATCGCGAGGCCTGCCGCCACGCGTATCGGAATCGTGAACAGCACCCCCTCAATGGCCAGGCCGATGCCTGCGAGCGACAGGAACGCACCGAACAAGGCGATCGCCGTGACGAGAAATTCCGAATCGATCCTGTGTCTTAGCGCCATGGTCATGCCTCCGTAGGCGCATGCCGGCGGAAACGAAACCGCGCAGCCGCCTGCGCCAAACACGCAGCCGGGGACGCCAACCCACCCGGAAAGCGGGTACCCGAACCACACATCTTAGTAATACACCTCACGGGCGCACTCCGCCACAAAAAAGCAGTGCGTCGCCGGTAAACGCGGCGGCGATACATAGCGAAAGTCGCTAAGTGTTGTCGATCCGCCGCCGGACCTCCGCAGCCACGGCCAAGGCGCTCGGCGAGCCCATGGCATCGAGCGCCTCGACGACGCCGCGTCGGTCCGCCTCGCTGCGGTTTTGACTCATTTTCGACTTCCCTTCGATTCTGTCTAGGGTGATCTCGACGCCGACGATCCGTTTCACCTGCTCCGACAGAAAGTCTGCGGGTGCGTCCGCCATCTTCCAGGGCTTCGGCTGATTCGCCTCGAAACGTCGCGTCAGCCGGCCCAGCAAGCCACGCAGCCATTTTTCATCGTCCCGCACCTCAATCCGTCCGTGTGCATGGACCACCGCATAGTTGTAGGTCGGGACTACTCGATGCGATTCCCTTTTCGTCGGATACCAGTTCGGCGAAATATAGGCGCTAGGACCTTGAAAGATGGCCAGCGCCTGGGAAGCGCCGGCCAAGGCTTCCGACCACACATCGTTGTCGCGGGCCACATGGCAGCGCAGCGTGCCCAAGGCGCCGGCGCCAGCGTCCAACTCAAACGGCAAGTGGTTCGCCGCTATCCCGGACGTCCCGGCAGTGACGAGCGTGCCGAACGGAAAATCGTCGATCAGACGCTGCATGCTGCGAATATCGGTTTCTTTGAAATGTGCGGGCAGATACAAGCTTGGACTCCTTAGTGAAACGAGGTTTATCTATATTATAAATTGACTATATTTCCGACGAAAGACCTCGGTAGGCTAACCCCAATTTCAGTATAAAAGTTAAAGTACTCGAGGCGGCCGTTAAGTCGCCGGGTTCCCCGATATTTTTCCGCTCTCCAGTTTCAGGGAAGCTTGGCGCGCAGCCGATCAAGCCATGAAGGGGGAAGGCCGATTGAACTGCCTTCCCCGAACCAATCTTGCACCTCGTTGTCGGAAAAATTTATTTTTGCGTCATTTGGGTTACGCCAATAGACTCTATCTGCAATCAACTCGTTCGATTGATTGTCGTACAATTTAATATATCCACGATACGTATCCAGCCTGCAAAGCTTGGCCAGATATCGTCCATTGGGAGACATCTGCTCCATGCAACGACTAACAGCCTGCCGTTTTTCAGCAAGGAACGCGTAGCTCAAGGTCCAGTAAATGCCGATTGCCGCAACAAAAGCCGCAACTATTTTGTTTAATTGTTTCAATATTTTATAATACGGAATGGCAGGTGGCACAGCCCGACTCCTCAGTAAACAGATAGTATCTTTAAATCTACCATGAGGAAGTCGAATCCATCGGCTTATACACCTCCTTGCCCTAGGGTTAAATTCGATACTGGACGGCACAGCACCCGCTTCATCCATGACTTTATCGCAGCGCGCCATAAACGCCCGCGCTGCCGAGGAGACCGATTTTCATGGGCGATACCGTCAAATCCCAACCCAAGCCGCAACCAGGCGCCCTCCGGCACCACCGGTCGCTGCATCAAAAATCGTTCTACTGGCTCTTGCTAGTGGTGTCCCTCGCCCTCTGCTGGGTGTTGTCGCCGTTCTTCAACACGATTTTCTGGGGCACCATCCTGGCGATCATCTTTCAGCCGGTACAGCGCGCGCTGACCGTCCGCTTGGGGGGACGCCGCAATCTCGCCGCCCTGATGACGCTTGGCTTGTGCGTGATGATCGTCATCATCCCCCTGGCGCTGGTGGCGGCGTCGCTGGTCCAGGAAGGCACGCTCGCGTACCAGCAGATCAAGTCGGGCGAATGGGATATTGGCGCCTATTTCGAGCAAATCATGCATAGACTGCCCGACTGGGTACACAGGCTGCTCGCACGCGTCGGCCTGACCGACATCGGTAGCCTGCAGCGCAAGCTCGCCACCGGCGCCGCTCAGATCAGCCAATTCATCGCCACCCAAGCGTTGAACATCGGGCAGAACACTTTCCAGTTCATGGTCAGCTTCGGCGTGATGCTGTACCTGCTCTTCTTCTTGTTGCGCGACGGTGCGGGTATCTTGCGCAAGATCGGGCAGGCGGCTCCGCTCGGCGAAATGCACAAGCAGCACTTGATGCGCAAGTTCACCACAGTGGTACGGGCCACGGTGAAAGGTAACGTCGTGGTCGCTCTGGTTCAGGGCGTGCTGGGCGGCCTCGCGTTCTGGGCGCTTGGAATCCACGGGGCGCTGCTGTGGGGCGTGCTGATGGCGTTCTTATCGTTGCTGCCCGCGGTCGGCGCGGCGCTTATCTGGGCGCCGGTCAGCGCCTATCTCCTGCTGACCGGCGCACTCTGGAAGGGTATTGGCCTGATTGTATTCGGCGCGCTCGTGATCGGCCTGGTCGACAACATGCTGCGCCCGATCCTGGTCGGCAAGGATACCCGGCTGCCTGACTGGGTCGTGCTGATCTCGACGCTCGGCGGGCTCGCGCTGTTCGGCATCAACGGGTTCGTGATCGGCCCGTTGATCGCCGCGCTGTTCATGGCCTGCTGGGATTTGTTCGTGCAGTCCGGCGACGCTGGCGAACCTTGACGCCCCTATCGGGCGCGCCCATCCTCTCGCCAACGTAGCCTGAAAGCCGTTTGCTTACGCCGCGTTAACCTGATCCTTGAACGCCTTTCCAGCTGTAAACTTGACCGTCTTCGCCGCGGCGATCTGGATTTCCTGCCCAGTTGCCGGGTTACGCCCCACCCGCGCTGCACGGGCGCCGGTACCAAAAGAGCCGAAACCGATCAGCTGCACCGTTTCGCCTTTTACGACCGTGGAGGTCACTGTTTCGATGAACGCGTCGACGACCTGCGCGGTGGCCGCTTTGCTTTCGCCCGTCGCGGCAGCAACCGCGTCAATGAGTTCCTGTTTGTTCATGTGTACCTTTTTTAGTGTTCGCTTAGCGCCGGGGTCGGCGCGAAACAGCCACACGTTACCCGACGAGATCCGTTCGTGCAAATCCGGCTGCGCCGGGGCTGCGTCCATGCTCCGCCGATCCGGCTCGAAAAGCCGCTATCGACAGCGCAATATTTCGTTAAATGACGAATTTCGCCCCGGAGAAGATCATGCCACATGGAACTGCTTTCTTAACGCCGGCAGCGCCGGCTCGCGTCGTCACTGCAGCAAGCGTGGTCAGCATGTGCGGCGCGGCTGCGTTATGCTGTGGACCCCTGCCTGTGGGCAGCCACCCTTCACCGGAGTGAATCGATGCAATACACACAGCTCGGTCGGACTGGCCTGACCGTTTCCCGGCTCTGTCTGGGCACGATGACATTCGGCTTGCAAAGCGACGAGAGCGTATCGAAGGCAATTCTCGACAAAGCCGCCGACGGCGGCATCACCTTCATCGATACCGCCGACGTGTATCCCCTCGGCGGCGACCTAACGACCGTGGGGCGCACCGAAGAAATCGTCGGACGGTGGCTTGCCGGCCAGCGCGAGCGCTTCATCGTCGCGACCAAGGCGGTAGGCAAAATGGGGCCGTCGCTGTGGGACCAGGGCGCGTCGCGCAAGCATCTGCTCGACGCGGTCGACGCATCGCTGCGGCGGCTCGGCACTGACTACATCGATCTGTATCAATTGCACTCGGACGACCCGACCACGCCGCTCGACGAAACCCTCGAGGCGCTGGAGGTGATCGTGCGATCCGGCAGGGCGCGCTATATCGGCGTGTCGAATTTCCTCGCCTATCGGTTGGCGAAGGCGCTCGGCCGCGCCGATGTGTTGCGGGTAGCGCGCTTTGTGTCGGTGCAGCCGCGCTACAGTTTGCTGTTCCGGCAAATCGAACGCGAACTGCTACCGCTGGCGGCGGAAGAGCAACTCGGCGTGATCCCGTACAACCCGCTGGCGGGCGGCTTGCTGACCGGTAAGCATCGGCTTGGCGCGAGCCCAACCGAAGGCCGCTTCGCGCTCGGCACATCGGCACAGATGTACCAGGAGCGCTACTGGCACGAACGCGAGTTCGTGACCATCGAGAAGCTGCGCGGCATCGTCGCGGCCGCCGGCGTGCCGCTGGTTTCCGCCTCGGTCGCATGGGTGCTGGCGAACCCCGTGGTCACCTCGGCAATCATCGGCGCGAGCCGGCCTGAGCAGTTGACGGACACCCTGGCAGCGGTCGAGTTGCAGCTCGATCCGGCGCTCAAGGCACAACTCGACGAAGCGACCATTGAATATCGATGGGGCGACGCGGCGCGTTGATGCATCGGCGTGCGCGATTTTGCCATCGCGCACGCCGGGCCTATTGACTTGCAACAACTTGCCCAACTCTGGGCTTTCCTCGTCGACCTGTTTCGGTTCACCGTCTGGCTGCTGCACTGGCTGGCCGGCGCCGGGTGATGCCGGCAGCGCGCAATCAGACCCGGGCAAAGGCGCGCGCCAATCGGACCCTCGGCGGCAACCAGGCAGGCAGCCGGCTAGTCTGCCTGCGAGACAGCGGGACAGCGTGCCGTTACGGCCGTCACGGAATCACGCCGGCCTTGGCGCGGTCGGCGCGCTCGGCGGCGCCCACTTGCGCGCGCGGAATCCAAGCGCCAACAAGAAGAACCCCGTGACGATCGCATGGATGCTGATCAACCACACCAGCGCCAGCGCGCCCGCCGCCGGGAACATGAACACGAGCACGCCGAATAGCACCGATGCGAAGCCGGACACGATCAGCAGCCATTCGTTGTCGATCGTCTTGCGCAACCGGATCGCCATGGCGATGTCGATGATGCCCGTCACCAGTGCGTTCGCGCCCATCACCAGAACCAGCACCAACGCTGTCAATTGCGGATGCATCAAGGCCAGCACACCCGCGCCGACGCTGACCAGCCCGAACAAGAGCACCAGCCACCAGTCGTCCACTTCGCGGCGGTTCCGGATCGCGCCGGCGATCCAAATCGCACCCGCGAGCACCGCATAAGCGACAAACAGCGCGACCAAGCCCAGCAACGTCAGCCCGGGCATGATCAGCACCAGCACGCCGAACACGATCGCGACCAGGCCGCGCAGCATCAACATCCAATAGGAATGATTCAGTATGTTTTTCATCGCGCAGTACTCCCTTGCATTGGGCTAGGCGAAATTCAGCGTAGCGGGATTAACTGTGTATTTCTTTCCCATCCGTGCCGATTTGACGCGATGCAACTATCCGCCTACTGAACTCACGCCACGACGGGCGCATGCCTATTCCGCTGCCCCCGACGCGAACCGGAAACGGCAACTATCAAGTGTGGCGCGTGACCAGCGGCAACACCGACAGATCGGCGTGGGTGCCGTCGATAATGCTGCGCCCGACACCGCGTCCTTCGCGCAGCGCCTCGTCGGCGTTTTCGAACACATCATTGCCGTCCGCGTGGAACTGCACCGTATGGTCCGGCCCTGGCGACGCGTCGCCGGGATGGCAGACGTAACCGACGAACGTATACCCGTGGCTCCCACAGGGCGACGGACTCTCGGGGCTGTCCCTTGGAATCGTTAGCACATGAATCTCGAAACCTTCGTATTCGCTCACATACCAGTGTTGGTCGGACATTGCGTACCTCCGCCACGGATTTGGACGCCATAGACGCAGCGTGGCGCAGACGCCCTGCTTTGATTCTAGGCGATGCGGGCGGGCGTCTTCGGGCTCAGCGAATGCCGCCCGGTGCGACCCCATGACGGACGACGCGGCGAATTGCAGGACGACGCGCGGCGTGGTCCTGGCGCGCGCCATCGATCAGCGCATCATCGATCAGCGGGTCTCGAATGGCCGCGGCGAGGACTCATCGAGGGGAGTGCCGAAGCGCTCGTACTCCGCAATCACCTGCGCGCCCAGCAACAGCAGCGTGGCAAGCAATTCCAGGCTGAGCAGCACGACGATCGCCGTGGTGAGCGAGCCGTAGACGACACTTACCTGGGACAGCGTCGCGAAGTACCAGACCAGCACATGTCGCGTCAGCTCCCACAATAGCGCCGCTGTCACTGCGCCGATCAGCGCGCGGCGCAGCGACAGGCTGCCGACCGGCATCACCAGGTAGATCGACGTCAGCACGAATATCTCGCCGGCGAGCCCAAGCAGATACAGCAGCACCCGCGACGCGCCGCTCAACGACCAGTGATGCCCGAGCACATCGATGCTGGACGCGCCGATCGCTTGTAGGACGCCCGACACCAGTGTGACGACCAACAATCCGACGCCGAGAAACAGGATATAGCAGTACGGCAGCAGCGCCGACACCAGAAAACGGCGGCGTCGAACCGCGACCCGGTGTATGAAAATCACCGACAGCGCGTTTTCCAGCACGGTGAACGCGAGCGAACTGAAGAAGATCATGGTGACGAGCAGCACCCAGCCGATCACGTCGCGATGCGCAAGAAAGTGCGCCAGCTCGCCGACGATCGACTTCGACTGGCCGGGCACCAGCCATTCGAGAAAACGTCCGAGCGTGGTCAGCAGCGCCTGCTGGTCGACCACATGCGACAGCGCAATCACGATCAGGATGAGCAGGGGCAGGATCGACAGCAGCGCGTAGTACGCGACGGCGCCGGCGAGCAGCAAGCCTTGGTTGGCGCGAAACGCTTTCAGCGTGCGCAGGATGAAGGGTCCAAGATGCCGGACGATGTTGCGGGTGTGCGCATCGATAATCCGCATCGCTGCTCCTGCCGGGTCGCTCGGACACCGAGCCGGGTTTGGCACGCACGGCCGCCTCAGGCTGCCCCAGGTTGGGCCAGAT
>Ga0310811_10006398_pt1 | contig 15058 bp, 24 predicted proteins | sample YCmetagenome_FD_207642 | JGI IMG/M metagenome (GOLD analysis project Ga0310811, IMG submission 207642) | Soil microbial communities from experimental microcosm in Duke University, North Carolina, United States - YC | ecosystem: Engineered > Artificial ecosystem > Soil microcosm > Unclassified ...
CGTCGTGAGCGCCGCGTTCAACCTCGGCACCGCGGAACTCGCCGCGCAGGCCGCAGGGGAGACCGGGAACGCCGGGGCGCCGGGGCGGGCTGAGCGCGGCGAGCAGCCTGCTAAGCCCTGGGACAGCGGCGAGACGGTCTCGCCCGATCCGTCGTGGCCGATCGAGGCTCAGCTGCACTGGTACCAGGTCGCCAGCCACATCCTGCTGCTGAACTGCAGCGAAGTCACCCGCCGCAAGGCGGCTGCCGCAGCCGACCGCGAGGCGTTCGACGGCCTCGCCGCGCAGCAGCCGCAGCCCGCGCCCGGCCGTGAGCGGCACGCGCTCGCCGCGATCCTGCGCAAGCTGGACAACCTCGACGAGCCGGGCCCTGAGGCCGACGCGATCCGCATCGACGCCCTGTTCGGCCTCGGGCACGACGTCGAGCCGCTTGACGAGCCGCAGCCCGCGCCCGAGCTGGCCGCCGTGGAAGCCGAGCGCGACGACCTCCGGAAGCTGGTCGCCGAGATCATCGAGCGGATCGAGCAGATCGGCGTCATCGGCAGCAAGAACGACGAGTGGCGCGAGCGCGCAGGGCTGCCGTCATGACCGGCCCCTACGCCACCGAAGACGACGCCCTCAGGCACGTGGACGTCCTCAGGCAGCACGGCACCTGGCCCGGCGTGATCAGGCACGCCGACGGGACGTGCAGCCTCACGTACGACCCGGGGCTCGTCATCCGGGGAGGGCTGTGATGGCCCGCATGCCCACCTTCGAGGAAATCCGCGAAGACTTCGAGCGCGGCGTCCGTACCGCCGAGCAGGTCATCGAGCACCCGTTCCGCCGCCGCGACGCGGCACACGAGACCCCGGCCGCCCAGCCGGTTAACCTGGCAGCGACACCCGTCGCCGCCACCGCACCACCGCAGGGAGACACCATGTCACTCGCAACCTTCGAAGACGACCTCCGCGCCGGCGTCGCAGGCGTCAAGAACGAGATCGGCAAGTTCGAGCAGAACCTGCCCGCCATGGTCGCCGAAGTCAGGGCCGTCGCCGGGAGCCCCCTCGGGCAGCTCGCAGTCGCCGCCGCCCAGCACCTCGCCGCCGGCGTCCTGCCGCCCGAAGCGCTCGCCATCGTCGAGAGCGGCGCAGCAAAGCTCTACAGCGACATCCTCGCCCTCTACAACCCGCAGGGCGCACAGGCGTCCGCCGCGCCCGCAGCGCCAGCGGCACCGCCCGCGCAGTGAGCGCGTTCATTCAGATCGGCATACCGGCGCTCCTCATCGGAATGGCGATAGCGCTGACCGTCCTGCGGATGGAACGCAGGCGGTGACCGACCCGGAGTCCGCTGAGGCCGTGCGCGCGGGTGACCGCGCGTGCGGCCCGGTGACCATGCAGTCGGTCGCCGACCTGATCAGGCAGTTCCCGAAACCGGTGCACAGGGAACTGCACTGCCACCCATCGGTCGCGGGCGTCCTCCGCATGAGCACCACGGAGGCCCAGCCGCCGTTTCCGGGCGTGATCGGCAGCCTGACCGGAATCCCGGTCATCGAAGACCTGAAGCTCGGCGTGGGCGAATGGGAGCTACGTGAGGACGGCATGACGCACAGCAGCGGCGTGCTTGAGGCGGCCGAGCGGCTGTGGCGCGTGTTCGACCCGAGGAGATCATGAGCGCCGACAACGAACTCGCCGTCGTCAAGCGCACCCTCGCCGCCGCCTACCGGCAGCAAGCACGCTGGACCGACGACTCCCGTGCCATTCAGGACTTCCTCGACCTCGCCAGCCAGGTCGAGGCATTCGAGCCCGGCGACACGTGCTGCCCCTGCTGCGAGGAAGTCACCTGCGACACAGGCTGCCCGCTCGAACCCGTACGAAGGAGAACCTGATGGCACCTCAGCCGCAGCGCCGTGAGCAGCGCAAGACCCACCTCGACGCATCGGTCGTACCCATGGAACGGGCGCTGCTCGCGCGGGCGGCCGACATGGAATCGGCATCGGCAACGTTCCGGCAGGCGGCATCGGCACCGCCGCTAGCCGGTGACGAGGCGGCCGCGCAGTCCGCGCTCGCGCGGGCCGCCGTGCTCGACGTCACGGCGTCCGAGTTCCGCGCCCTCGCCGAAGAACTGCACTGGTGGTGACCGTGGACGACCTGACCGCGTTCGTCATGGCGCGGCTCGACGAGGACAATGCCGGGCGTCACCTGAACTTCGTAAGCTATCCGGCGCTCGCCGCCGCGTGGTCTGATCACCCTGACTACCGCGCCGAGTGGGCACCGTGAACCTCGGCCGCGACCGGCGCGTCGGCCCCTACTTCTGGTACGCCGAAACAAGCCGCCACCGATGGAGCATCCGGCTGCACTTCTGGCTGCACCCCGCGAACGTGCTCCGGCTCAACCGCCAGCCACGCTTCACCGAGGTCAGGATCGGCCGCTGCGTCGTGCTGTGCCGTAGCCGCATCGGACGATGGCCATGACCTGGCAGAAGACACCCGAAAGCCGCGCCCGCGACGCCCAGGTCTACGGCAGCCCCGAGTACAAGCGCAACAGGACAGCCGTCCTCAGGCAAGCCAACGGGCACTGCTCCCAGTGCGGCCACCGCCACCGCCTCCAGGTCGACCACGTCATCCCGGTCTCACGCGGCGGCACCCACGCAGTAGGAAACCTCAGGGCACTCTGCGCAGGCGACGGCACGTGCAAGTGCCACGAGACCAAGACAGCAGCCGAAGGCGGAGGCTGGCGCGCAAGCCGCGGCGACCGCACGCCCCGCGACCCGCAGCCGAGACCCAGGACGAACTGGTGACCGCCCGCAGCCGCGCCGCGCGACCCGGAAAGTCCAGTGGCGCCCCCTTCACAGGGCCAGCCCCGCTCTGAATCCCCCTCCCCATCCATTGAGACTTTCCGAATTAGTCACCGTTAGTGACGGATGGTCCGGATGGCGCCCGTCCCGCTAGGCGCTGAGCACCCTGATCCGCGCCCGCTTCACTTCGGGCATGGTCAGCGCGATCTTCACGGCTCCCGCGGCGGCGTAGGCGGCGTCGACGTGCCCCTCGTTCTTCCTCGTGAACCTCCACCCGTCGCCGGACGCGAGCTTGGACGCCGCCCGCACGTGCGCGTCGAGCAGCGGGTCGGCGGGGTGCACCACGCGCAGCGCCTTGACGAGGTCGGCGAGTTCCTGGCACGCCTCGGTGACCCTGGCGCCGGTGATCGCGCCGTCTTCGGGGACCTCGCCGGGGTCGCGCTTGCCGCCGGGGCGCTGGTTCCAGCGCAGCGCGAGTGGCCGCAGGACGGTGGCGATGCCCGCCGCGGGCCCTGAGGGGTACCACCCCAGTGCCATCGGCTTGATGCGGGCGAGGAGGTCGGGCAGCTCGGCGCGGACGGCCTCGGTGCTGTCCCATGCCTGGGCGATCTCGACGCGGACGCGGCCGTCGCCGGTCTTCGCGGCGACGGCGAGTGCGGCGTGGCGTCCGTCGGGGGCGATGTCGAGGCACGCGGCGATCCTGCCCTTGTGGGCTTCGAGGTTCCCGGCGGCGTCGGCGCAGCCGTCCCAGGCGGCGGCGTCGATCGCGGCGTCGAGGTTGGCCACCCGCTGGCAGAGAACCTCGGTCCTGAAGACCTCGGGCGGGTCGGTGGACAGCGCCGTCTTGATCGCCTGAACCGAGATGCGGCGGCCGAGGTTGGGGTTGGCCTGGCGGATGGCGTCCCAGTCGTCGAGTTCGCAGCCGTCTTCGGCGCTGTACTCGGCGAGGAAGATCGTGGGGTCGGTTCCGGCGCGGGCGACCTCGAGAAGCTGGTTGAGGACGACCGATTCGTCGTCGCCGGCGTTGCTCATGGCCCAGATCTGGCTGTTGGCGCGGGCCATGGTGGTTTTCGACAGCGCGGCCCATGCCTGCCAGTTGCGCTGCTCGCGCAGCTCGTCGATGTTGACCTCGTCGTTTGACGACCCGCGCCCTGACTTGCGGTTGGCCGCGCCGATCTTGTACCGCGAGCCGTTGGCCAGCCAGAAGTACTCGTCGCCGTTGACGTTGCGGACCATCGGCTTGCCGGTGGCGGGGTCCAGGAACTCTTCGTAGAGGTCAGGGTCGCCCTGGATGGACTCCTGGCACATGTTCCACTGCTCGCGGGCGAGGGTGACCTCCTGGGCGACGCCGAGTACGCGGGACCTGGGCCGCATGTACATGCGCCAGAGGGTGACGCCGCGCTTGAGATGGCTCTTGCCGTTCTGGCGGGCGACGACGATGAGGACGATGCGAAAACGGAAGCTACCGTCAGGGTTCAGCTCGAGCGCGTGCTTGACGGTCCATTCCTGCCAGGGGTCGAACGGCTCGCCGATCATGGCCATGAAGTCGGCGCACTCGTAGCCGAGTGAGGTCTTGCGGCTCAGCGGCCGGAGCGGCTCGGTCCACAGCCGCGGCTCGGTGCGGCCGAGCAGGGGCTTACGCGGGCTTGTGGCTGCTGACGGAGCGGAGCTTGGCAAGCTTGTTCTCCCTGGCCGGGCCCGTGTCCTTGGCTGCGCCCTTGCTTATGGCGGCCCGTGCGGCGGGGGTGGCGCCGAGCGATTCGAGCACCTTGAGCAGCTCGGGTCCGATCCACCTGATGGCGGAGGCGTACGCCTTGCCGTCGGGTGCGTCGTCGATGGTGCGGGCGTACTGCTGGGCGAGTTTCGCGGCGGCGGCGTCCTGGGTGCCGTCCCGGGTGTCGATGCCGAGGCTTGCGAGGGTGGCGCAGACGGCCGGGTAGAGCAGCTCGCTGGCGTCCCGCAGCATCATGCTTGTACCTTCCGTACAAATCAGCGCCATGTTCACCGTGCGCTGTTGTATGTAACCTGCAAATCAGATGTTAACCTGTGTGTGTCACGAGAGCCGGGAGCGGTGAGATTGCCCCTGGCTCTTTCGTGACGCCCGCTCCCGGTTCTCCCTGTTAGGGGAGGGCTGCATGGCCGCTGTCACCGCGCCGCCGGGCCGCTCCCTCATCGGCAAGGTCGCGCTGACTCTCTCGGCGCGCTCCCGTGCCCGCTCCGGGCGCCCGTCGAGGGCCGCCGCGTTCATCGCCGATCACACCGGGACGGTTACGGCGCTGGGCTTCGCTGACGCGGCCGCGTGGCACGCGGGCACGACGTGGGGCCTGGTCGCCACGGCGGTGTGCATTCTGGTCGCCGAGTTCAAGCTGCGCGGCTGACGTGCCGTCGCTGCTCGGCCAGATCCTGAGCCCGCGGAACGCCGCGCCGCCGGTGCCGATGGGGTCGGCCGGGTTCTACAAGCTGCCGGGCCTGGCGCTGGGCGCGAACCAGACTGAGACGTTCCTGCGCTCGTACGGGACGGTCGGGACGATCTTCTCGATGGTGTCGCTGTACGCGTCGAGCACGTCGCGGGCGCCGTGGAAGCTGTTCCGCGAGCAGCCGCAGGACGGCCGCCGCCGGTACACGACGCGGGACGAGGGCAGCGACCAGCGGACAGAGGTCGTGAAGCACGCGGCGCTGTCGGCGCTGGCGCGGCCGGGGGTAGTCACTACGGGCGGGCGCCAGGTGACGGTGCGGACGCGGCAGAACCTGTTCGAGCTGAGCCAGATGTACCTGGACCTGACGGGCGAGTCGTACTGGGTCATCGAGCGCGACCCGCGCTCGAGCATCCCGCTGGGCCTGTGGCCGGCGCGCCCGGACCGGATGGAGCCGGTGCCGGACCCGGACACCTACCTGAAGGGCTACGTCTACACCTCGCCGGACGGCAGCCAGCGGATCCCGCTGACGCCCGACGAGGTCATCTTCGTCAGCTACCCGAACCCGCTGGACCCGTATCACGGTCTCGGCCCGGTGCAGTCGGTGCTGATCGACATCGACGCGGCCCGCTACTCGGCGGAGTGGAACCGGAACTTCTTCATCAACTCGGCTGAGCCCGGCGGCGTGATCCAGGTCGACCATCAGATGGACGACGACGAGTGGAACGACCTCACCAGCCGCTGGCGCGAAGCGCACCGCGGCGTGAGCCGCGCTCACCGGGTGGCGGTCCTCGAGGCGGGGCAGACGTGGGTTCCCAATCAGCACACGATGCGCGACATGGACTTCGGGAACCTGCGCGGGGTGATGCGGGACGTGCTGCGGGAGGCGTTCCGCATGCACAAGGTGATGCTCGGGGTCTCCGACGACGTGAACAGGGCGAACGCCCAAACCGGGGAGGAAGTGTTCTCCCAGTGGGGGATCGTGCCGCGGCTTGACCGGTGGAAGGACGCGCTTAACTTCCAGTTCCTGCCGCTGTTCGGGTCGGCGGCGGCGGGCGTCGAGTGGGATTACGTGACCCCGACGCCGACGAACCGGGAGCAGGACAACGCGGAGCTGACGGCGAAGTCGCAGTCGGCTTACGTGCTGATCCAGGCCGGGTTCGACCCGCATGCCGTGCTTGAGGTCGTCGGCCTGCCGGACATGGGCGTGGCTGAGAGGGCGGTCCAGGCTCCGGCGCTGCCGCCCGGCTGGGTGCCGGAGCAGCCCGCTGCGCCTGACGGCGGCGAGGGCGAGGACATGGCGAACCTCCTGCGCCGCATGTCGGCGCTGAACCGGACACGGGTGATCAGGTGAGCAGGGCGGCGTTCAGCAGGCCGGACGGCAGGCCCGGCACCTACAGCGACTGGCTGGCGGAGATCTCGGCGAAGTGGAACGCGCTGTCGCTCGCTGAGCAGACGGCAAGCCGTGACGCCGCGATCGCGCGGCTGGCGGGCCGTGTCCAGGCGTCGGCGGGCGACGGCCCCGCGCTGATCCACCTGTACGACGAGATCGGGTTCTTCGGCGTGTGGCCCGCTGACGTGGTGGCCGCCCTGTCGGACGTGAAGGGCGATGTCGAGGTGCGGCTGAACAGCCCCGGCGGCAGCGTGTTCGACGGCCTGACGATCTACAACACGCTGCGGGAGCACCCCGGCAGCGTGCGGGTCGTCGTCGACGGCCTGGCGGCGTCGGCGGCGTCGTTCATCGCGATGGCCGCCGACCCGGGCCAGCTGGAGGTCACGCCGAACGGCACGGTGATGATCCACGAGGCGTGGGGCGGCTGCGTCGGCTCGGCGGCGGACATGCGGGCGACCGCGGACGTGCTGGAGCAGCAGACGGGCAACATCGCGGCGATCTACGCGGAGCGCGGCGGCCGGTCGGCGGCGGAGTACCGGGCGCTGATGGCCGCGGAGACATGGGCGGTGGGGCAGGAGGCGGTTGACCTCGGCCTGGCTGACCGGGTGCGGCAGGTCCCGGCGAAGGGCGCCGCGGCGGCGCTGCCGGCGGCGGCGTCACTGCCCTGGTCGGTGACGATCGCGGCAGTGACTGACGGCCCGCGGGACGGCCCGGCGGCGGTGGCGGCTGAGGTGCCCGCTGAGGCGGACCTGGCTGACAGTCAGGACGAAGAAATACCAGACCACGCGCCGGGATACAGCCCGGCTGCGTTCATGAGGGAACTCGCCAGCAAGGAGGAAGTGTGAGCCCCAAGGCACCGGTACCGGTGAACTCCTCCGAACTGGAGGAGATGCTCAACGAGCGGGATACCCGTCTCGGCGAGTCAGTCAGGGAGTACATCGCCAGCCAGACGTCGCAGCTGGAGGCGCAGTTCGCCGAGAAGCTGCAGGCGGGCATGGCGGAGTGGCTGAAGGACACCCGCGGCGGTGACGGCGCGGGCAGCGGGGACGCGGCCCGCGCGGTGCGCGCGGCGGAAGGCGACCCGGCGCGGTTCGCGCAGCGGTTCCGTCCCGGCAACGCCCGCAACGCCCTGTACAGCAAGCGGGCGCCGGGCGCGGTGCTGGACGGCGAGGAGATGGCAGCCGGGTGGGGCGAGTTCCTGTCCGCCGTCTACCACCGCGCCGAGCAGACCAGCGAGGTCACCGCGTTCAAGAAGCGGATCCAGAACGCGATGTCGGAGCGCGTCCCGTCCCAGGGCGGCTTCCTGGTGCCGGAGCACCTGCGGTCGCAGGTGCTGATGGTGGCGCTGGAGACGGCGGTCGTGCGGCCGCGGGCGCGGGTCATCCCGATGGACAGCCTGCGGGTGCCGTACCCGACGATCGACGACACGAGCCACACCAGCTCGGTGTACGGCGGCGTGATCGGCTACTGGACGGAGGAGGCCGCGGCCCTGACCGCCAGCCAGCCGAGTTTCGGCCGGGCGATCCTCGAGGCGAAGAAGCTCACGGGGTACACGGAGATCCCGAACGAGCTCCTCAGCGACTCGGTTGAGGCGCTGGCGCAGTTCTTCGCGGACCTGTTCCCGACGGCGCTGGCGTTCTTCGAGGACGTCGGCTTCCTGACCGGCACCGGGGTCGGCCAGCCGCAGGGCGCGCTGAACAGCCCGTGCGCGGTGGTGACCGGCGGCGGCTCGGCGGGCGCCCGGGCCGGCGGCGCGGGCACGGCGGTGCAGTACGGCGACATCACGGCGATGTACGCGCGGATGTGGCCGGCGTCGCTGAACAACGCGGTGTGGCTGTGCTCGCCGGACGTCCTGCCGGGCCTGATGGGGCTGGTCACCGCGAGCGGCATCGCGCCGCCGCTGTGGCTGCCGAACTTCTCGGCGGCGGACGGGTACCCGGGCGGCGGGAACGGCGACGGGCGCCACTACGAGCTGATGGGCCGGCCGCTGATCGTCAGCGAGAAGCTCCCGGCGCTCGCCGGGCAGGGCTGCCTCGCGTTCATCGACTTCGGCTACTACCTGCTGGGCGACCGGCAGGAAATGCAGATCAGCTCCAGCGAGGAATACAAGTTCCAGAACGACCTCACTGCGTTCCGCGTGATCGAGCGCGTCGACGGCCGCACCTGGATCCAGTCCCCGATCACCCCGGAGAACGGCGGCAGCTCGCTGTCGCCGGTCGTCCTGCTGCACGCCTGAGCGAAGGGAAGCACCGACATGGCAATGGAAGGACTCGGCCGGGTTTTCAACGCGGTCCTGATCGCGGCGTCGCAGGCGATCAGCCTGAAGGACGCCCAGGGTGTGACGTTCCTGGTCAGCGGGGCTGACACGGGCGTGGTGGTCACGTCGTCGGCGACGTTCGGCGGCACGTACGCGAGCCCGGGGAACATCATCACCCGCAAGCAGACGAACACCTCGACGAACGGCACCGCGAAGTGGGTGGAGGCGTCCCAGTCGGCGTCGAACACGGTGGTGTGCGCTGCCGGCTCGACGGCGTTCTACGTGGACGCCAACGACCTGCCCGCGGGCAACGCGTACGTGAAGGCGACGCCAGGCAGCACGGGGCTGATCACGGCGATCGTGCACGACCTGGCGATCCAGCGCGACCCGGCGAACCTGGCCGCGCTCGGCGCCTGACATGACGCTCTGGGAGTGCCTGGGGTGCGGCTGCCGCTACGCGGCAGGGGCGCCCCGGTGCCCGGAGTGCCCGGAGACGGCTCACAGGGAGGTTGAGGTGCCGAACATCACCAGCGCCGGCGTGTTCTACGAGCCCGGCAAGGAGCCGCCCGGCTGGGCGCCTGAGCCGGACCCGGAGCCCGAGGCGGACCCAGAGGCCCCGGCTGAGCCGGAGCCGCCCGCAGACCCGGTGATCTCGCCGCCGCGGCGCGTGCCGCCGCCCGCAGCGAGGTGAGCGGTGTCGTGGTGGCAGCTGCTGGACGTCCGCAAGCAGGCCGAAGAGGAGTTCGACTGGTGGGCGGACAGCGCGCCGTTCGCCTGCCCGAACGACGGCGAGCCCCTGAACCTGGCGCCGCCGACGGACAGCGGCTCGTCGGTGGAGAAGTACTGCAGGTTCTGCGGCTTCCAGTTCCCGCGGGACTGGCCGCGCCCGCAGAAGCTGTGAGGAGGGCAGCATGACGATCGGCTGGGCTGACCTCGCGCTGGCCGCGAGGGGGCCAGGTGAGGCGCGGACGCGGGTCCGCGCGGCCATGTCGGAGCGCGTCCCGTCCCAGGGCGGCTTCCTGGTGCCGGAGGAGCTCCGCGCGGACATGGTGCTCGCGTCGCTGGAGGCCGCGATCATCCGCCCGCTGGCGACCGTGATCCCAGTCTCGACGCTGCGCACCGGCCTGCCGGTGGTGGACGACACGACGCACGCGTCCAGCGTGTTCGGCGGCATGGCGTGGAGCTGGACGGAAGAAGGCCAGGCGATCACGGCGAGCAGCGCGGCCTACGCCCGCGGCGTGCTCGAGGCGAAGAAGCTGGCGGCCTACCTCGGCGGGGTGCCGGACGAGCTGCTCGCGGACGCGCCGGCGTTCGAGGCGTTCATGCGGGCCGTGGTGCCCATGGGCCTGGCCTGGTCCGAGGACCAGGCGTTCATCGCGGGGACGGGCACGGCCGGCCAGCCGCAGGGCGTCCTGAACGCGCCGTGCGCGATCCCGGTGACCCGTACCACGTCGCTGCAGGCGGATGTCGCGAACATGGTGACGCGGATGCTGCCGCAGTCGTTCCAGCACTGCATCTGGCTGTGCTCGCCGGACAAGACGGGCGCTCTGCTGCAGATCTTCCTGAACTTCGGGAGCGCGACGACGGGCGTGACGGCGCCGTCGGGGTGGCTGCAGGCCAACCCGACGGACGGCTGGACGCTGCTGGGCAGGCCGATCAAGTTCACCGAGCACGTGCCCGCGTCGGGCACGAAGGGTGACCTGATCCTGGTCGACCCGCGGTTCTACGTGATCGCGGACCGCAAGCAGATGGAGATCAGCGCGTCGGCGAAGGGCGCGAAGTTCCCGCTGGACGAGACGGAGTTCCGCATCGTCAGCCGCCTGGACGGGCGGATCTGGCTGCAGTCGCCGGTGACCCCGCAGAACAGCTCGCAGACGGTGAGCCCCGTCGTGATCCTGACCTGAGGCGCCGTGATCACCAGGCCGTGCTACGCGAACCGCGACGACGTCAAGCGCGCCCTTGACTTTGAGGTCACGCAGGTTGACGACTTGCGGATTGACCGGGCGCTGCAGTCGGAGGCGGAGGCGATCGACGGCGGCCAGGGGATGCGCAGGTTCTTCTACCCGGTGGACGCCACCGTTTACCTGGACTGGCCGAATTACCAGTACGCGTACCCGTGGCGGTACTGGTTCGACCAGGCGGGTTACCACGACCTGTGGGTCATGACGAGCCTGCAGTCGCCGTCCGGCGTTGCCGTCCCGCTGTGGCAAGTCTTTCTGGAGCCGGTGAACCGGAAGCAGGGCTGGCCGTTCACCCGCATGGACCTTGACCGGAGCACCGTCGCGGCGTGGGGCGCGGGCCCGACCCCGCAGCACAGCATCTGGGCGGCCGGGACGTGGGGCTGGTATAACCCGCAGCCGGCGGGGACGATCACGGCGGCCATCAACAGCAGCGTTACGACGATCACGGTCAGCGACGGCAGCCAGGCAGGCGCGGGTGACCTGCTGGTCGTCAACCCGGGAACCTCGGCTGCGCCGTTCCCGGCCTATCCCGGCACTGCCGGCGCTCTCGGCGCACTGAGCGGAGAGCGGGTCATCGTCACGGGCAAGAGCACGGCGGCGACGGGGCTCACGCAGTCGGGGCCGGGCTGCTCGACGGCTAGCGGCGCGGACAACGCCCTCTCCACGACGGGCAGCGGCTCGCTCAATGTCGGCGAGGTGCTGCTGCTCGGCACCGAGCAGATGCTGGTTACCGACATCACGGGCGGCGTGGCGACGGTGAAGCGCGGATGGAACGGGACGGTGCTGGCGGCGCACAGCAGCGCGGCGGTGTCCGCGTACCGGGCGCTGAGCGTGCTGCGCGGCCAGCTCGGCACGACGGCGGCGTCGGCGACTAGCGGCACGGCGGTGAGCAAGCACAACCCTCCGGGGCTGATCCGCGACCTGAACCTGGCCGGGGCGCTGAACAGGGTGCTGCAGGAGACGTCGGGTTACGCGCGGACGGCGGGCGCGGGCGAGGCGCAGGTGCCTGTGTCTGGTGCGGGGCTGGCTGCGCTATGGGCTGAGGCGCGGGCGACGTTCGGGCGAACCATGAGGGTGAGGGCAGTCTGATGAGCAAGCCAACTGGCCGTGCGTTCGCGAAGGCGCTCGAAGAGGCCGGCGTCGTGTCCGACCTGGACACCGTCGAGCGGATCGTCATAGACATCGACGCCACCATAGCCCGCGTCTACGTACAGCGCATTGGCGACAGTCGGCTGCTGGAAGCGATCAGCGGGCCGCTCGGCATGATGCTCGCCGACGTCGCGCCGAAGGGCGTCCGCTACTGGACACGCGTGGCCAATGAGCTGCTCGACGACCCGGGGACGACAAAGGGATTCGCTGAGGCGGGGCTGCGCATCGTGGAGCACGGCGGCCGCGTCGACCCCCACGTGCGCATGGTGCTGATCGAGGACGATGGAGCACCGCCGGAGCTGGACGGCAAAGAGGTTGAGATCTCGCTGACGCGCGGTTACCGACACGCTGGCGATCTCAACGAGAGCGTATGGGTCAGCATGCGGCAGGTGATCGCCTGATGGGCTCGCTGAAGGTCACCGTCAAGCTCGACGCCTCCGGCCCGCTCGCCGACGGCAGCGCGGAGAAGCTCGTCGACAAGTGGCTGGAGAACACCACCCAGGCCCTCGGCGACAAGGCCGTGGACATGCTCCGCGCGGTCCAGATGGACAGGACCGGGCGCGCGACGGGAGCGTTCCAGGGGTCGCTCCAGACCGTCCGCAAGAGCCTGAACGTGATGACCGTCCCCGGCCCGATGCAGCGCGGCGTCGTCTGGTCGCCGTGGCTGGAGGGCAGCAGCAAGCGCAACGAGGACACCGGCTTCAAGGGCTACGGGCTGTTCCGCAAGACGCGGCTGGCGCTGCAGAAGCAGGCCCCGGACATCGGCCAGCGTGAGCTTGACAAGCTCATCGGCCAGATGGGCGGCGAGTGATGGCCCTCGACGCGACAGCCGTAGCCAGCCTGTTCGACCAGGTGCAGAGTATTGCCCAGTCCCTCGGCGGCTTCGAGACGCTGGTCGACCACGAGCCCAAGGCCGCACCTCAGTCGCTGCCCGCCTTCGCCTACTGGTGGAGCGACATCGGCCCGGCGCGCGGCCTCTCCGGCCTGGACGCCACCAGCACCCGCTGCGAGTTCCGGGCGCGCATCTACCTCGACGCGCTGTCCAAGCCGGAGGGCAAGACCGAGCAGAAGCTGCTGTACCTGTCTGCGCTGGTGCTCGGCGCGTACTCGGCGGCGTTCACGCTCGGCGGCGACGCGGTCGCGGTCGACCTGCTCGGCGGCTGGGGGAACCCGCTCGCGGCCGGCCCCGGCTGGATAACCCACGACGGCAAGCCGTTCCGGGTCGCGGAAATCACTATCCCGGTGCTGCTCGACGGCACGTTCGCGCAGGAGGCGTAGATGGCTAAGCAGAGCGGCCTCGGGGCCCGGTTCCTCGTCGGCGGCTACGACATCAGCGGCGACGTCCAGGCGGTCGACACGATCGGCGGCACGCAGGGGCTGCTGGACTCCACCGACATCACCCAGTCGGCGCACTCCCGCATCCTCGGCCAGCGCGACGGGTCGATGGGCTTCACCGTCTTCATGAACCCGGGGGGCGCTCACCCGGTGCTGGCGGCGCTGCCGACGGCGGACACGCTGCAGACGTTCCTCGCGCCGCCGCTGTCGATCGGGTCTCCGGCGGCGTGCCTGGTCGCGAAGCAGGTGAACTACGACCCGACGCGCGGGAACGACGGTGCGCTGACGATGAAGGTGACCGGCCAGGGCAGCGGCTTCGGGCTGGAGTGGGGCGTGCAGCTGACGCCGGGGCTGCGCACGGACACGACAGCGACGAACGGCACCGGCCTGGACGGCGGCGCCGGGTTCGCCACGCCGAGCGTGCCGGCGTCCGGCACTCCGGTCACGAACACCTCTTCGCTGCCCGCGACGGTGGTGGTCAGCGGCGGCACGGGCACGAACGTCGCGATCAACGGCGTGGCCCAGGGCACGTTCAACGGCACCTACACCGTCCAGCCCGGCGCCACGATCAGCCTGACCTACTCGGTGGCCCCGACGTGGACGTGGACGCTGCAGACCACCTCGGGCGCGCAGGCGTACCTGCAGGTGACGAGCTTCACCGGCACTTCGGTGACGGCGGCGGTGCAGGACAGCGCGGACGGCACGACGTACGCGGCGGTGACCGGGCTGACGTTCACGGCGGTGACGGCCGCGCCGGCGTGGCAGCGGCTCGCGACGGCGGGGAACGCGACGGTGCGCCGGTACCTGCGGGTGGCCACCACCGGCACGTTCAGCAGCGCCACGTTCGCCGTGGTGCTGGACCGCAACCTGGGGGCGGTGAGCTTCTGATGGCCCTCCAGCAGCCGCTGCCGGCGTGGCTGTACCGGGACGCCCGCGCGTACCGGGTCCACATGCCGCCTGACGTCACCGTCGCGGCGGCGTGCGAGGACGTCGGCTGCGACCAGTGGCGGTTCGGCTGGGAGACGGTCTGCGACCTCACGGACCTGACCCCGGCGACAGGAGGCGCCGCAGTCGCCGCGCTGATCCGCTCCGGCAAGACAGGCCGCACGTACCGGGAGCTGACGCACGCGCCGGACGCGAGCGTCGCCGTCTTCCGGTTCGAGTCCGGCCAGCGGTGCTTCGCCGAGCACCGCACCCGGCCCGGCGAGCTGCTGGTCTACAGCCGCGGCCGCCGGGTCGCCGAGCACTTCAGCTTCCGCGACATCGCGGAGGACTACACCGAGCACGCCGGCCGCCTGGCCGAGCAGGAAAAGAGAGGGTGACCCATGGCGAAGACCTCAGGCCTCGGGGCCACGATCACCGTGGCCGACGCGGGCGGCACGCCCCGAACCATCAGCAACGACGTGACCGACTTCACGATGGCCACGCCCGTCAACCTGCAGGACACCACGGGCGTGGACAAGAGCGCGCACGAGAAGCTCGCGCTGCTGCGGGACTACACCCTGCAGCTGAAGGGGGTCTTCAACGCGGCGGCGAACATGTCGCACGCGGTGCTGAGCACGGTGACCACCGGCGCGGGCGCGGTGGCGCGGGCGTCGTCTGTCTTCCCGACGTCGTCGGGGTCCACCCCGGTCCTGACGGCGAACCTGCTGTACGCCGGCTACACCGTCACGCGCGGCAACGACGGCGCGCTTACCTGGTCGGCGGACGGGAACCTCGCGGACGGGGCGATCCCCACGTGGGCGTAGGCGGCTTCGAGGTCTCCACCACCGGGAGCGT
>Ga0310811_10006399_pt1 | contig 15057 bp, 12 predicted proteins | sample YCmetagenome_FD_207642 | JGI IMG/M metagenome (GOLD analysis project Ga0310811, IMG submission 207642) | Soil microbial communities from experimental microcosm in Duke University, North Carolina, United States - YC | ecosystem: Engineered > Artificial ecosystem > Soil microcosm > Unclassified ...
GCCTGATCGGGGAGCGCCTCGAACTCCCCATTGCCCGCGGACTCCGTAAAATCCTCCACTCGCGCCGTCTCGGCGGCCGCCCAGTCCGCTCCGGACAAAGCTCCCGGCACCACGGTGAGCAACGCCTCCTCCAGGCTCGAATCGATCCCGCGCTTGGCATCACGATAGCGCACCGTGGCCGCCACCAACAGCCGTGGCGCCCAGCGGCCGGAGGCTGAAGACGCCTTCGAGAAAACCTGGGTGACATTCTTGAGCATCGGTGCTCCGGCCGCCGAGGCCGGGCTCACCGGCGAGGCAGCCGGCGTCGGCACGGCCTTCGGCTCGGAAGCTCCGGGCTGTAGCTTGCGAATCTGTTCACGCGTGAGCGGCCCGCAAAGATAAGACAGCGTCCAGCGCGTCTCGAAGAGCACGGGCGCATCCTCGTGCACGCTCTGCATCACGAAGCGGCGCTTCCCGGTGCTGCCGATCAGCTTCTCGAGGGCCTCGCGATCCGCCGCGCCGGCATCGCCAAGTCCGTCGAGCAGACGAGCGCGATCGCGCTCGGTCTGCAGGCGGCCGATGAACCAAGTACCCGCATTCGACAGTCCCTTGTAATCGAGATCCGAGGGATTCTGCGTCGCCAGTACCACGCCGAGGCCAAAGGCTCGCGCCTGTTTGAGCAAGGTCAGCAGCGGCTTCTTGCTCGGAGGATTCTCGACCGGCGGGAAATAACCGAACACCTCATCCATGTAGAGCAGCGCGCGCAGGCTGGTCGTGCCCGGCTGCGCACGCATCCAGGAGACGGCGGCGTTCAGCAACAGCGAGACGAAGAACATCCGCTGCGCATCGTCGAGATGGGCAATCGACAGGATCGCGAGCCGGGGCTTTCCGGTACTCGTATAGAGCAGCGATTGCAAATCCAGCGGGACGCCCTGTTGCCAGGAGGCAAAGGCCGGCGAAGCGAGCAGGTTGTTCAGCGCGAGGACGAGCTTGAAGCGGTCTTTCTCCGGATAAAACGACTCCAGATCCAGCACCCCGACCGAGGCGAAGGGCGGTTTCTGGATGCGCTTCACGATCTCCACGAGCGTGAGGGATTCACCGGCGGTCCACGCGTTCGTGAGGATCGTCGCCAGCAGCGTGTGCTCGCGGCTGGTCATGGCGTCCCCGGAGATGCCCGCCAGACCAAGCAGCGCGGCAGCGGTGGAGTCCACCCTATCGGCCAGCAACTCCGCATCGTCCCGCTGCGCCGGAGCGTCGAATGACGAGAGCACGGAAACAGGCGTTCCCGCCGTGCTGCCGGGCGTGAAAATCTTCACCTCGGCCGCAGCCTGCAGGCGCTCGATGCGTGCCCCATCCTCGCCCCATTTTGCGAGCCCCTCGCGCCAGGTCTTCGCCTGGCTCTCCGCAAAGGCGGCGATGTCCTGCCCGGCTCGCTCGGCCTCATCCGTGGAGACCCAGGGTTGGAAATCCTCCCCACGCAGTTGGGGGAATTGCAGCGCGAGATTCGTGAGATCGCCTTTCGGATCGATGATCAGCGCAGGGATGGCATCGATCGCCGCCTCTTCGAGGAGGCCGATGCACAAGCCGGTCTTCCCGCTGCCGGTCATCCCCACGCAAACGGCATGGGTTACGAGGTCTCGTGAATCGTAGAGAAAGGGTGTATCCGTCGGCTCCGTATTGGCGGGATCGACTGTCCGGCCGAGATAAAAAGAGCCGAGTTTTTCAAACGTCGCGGCGTCCAGGGGCATGCTTGGAGCTTCCCCTATCCTCCCCGGCAACGCTAATCAAATTCCATGACACCCGATTGGTTCGTTGCATGGCCCGTAAATGGCGCGGAGGAATGGCTTGCCAATTTGGAAGCGGCCGCGCCTGGCGGTTTGAATTTCCTGACCCCGGACGACCTCCACGTGACCCTCGCATTTCTCGGGCACTACGAACCGGGTTTGCAGGCAAAAATGTCCGCCTTGCTCGAAAAACTCGCCTTCTCCGAGATCGAGATGAGTCCCGGCGAATTTGTCGCCTTGCCTCAGCCGAGGCGATTTTCCGCGCTGGTCTCCATGCTTAACGTTGGAAAAAGAGAGGTGGAGGGCCAGATCGAGAAATGGCGGGCGCTCATCTGCCGCGAGGCCGGAGCGCGCGTGGACCCGAGATGCCCACTCCCTCACGTGACCTTCGCCCGACCGGACCGGAGAATAGGTAGCGAGGATCGCGACGCCGCGCTGGATTGGATCGCCCAGCTCGTTCCGCAGAGCAGCATTCGCTTTCAGCTCGGACGGCCCCGGCTTTACACTTGGGCGGAGAAAGGGTCTCTCGATCGCTACCGGATTCTCGATTGAACGATCAGAGCTGTTCGCAGCTCTTGATCTCTCCATAGACGAAACCGACAAAGATCCGCACTTCGGCGCGGATCGGAATCCTCAAGGCATCATCAGAGACCCAGATCGTACCACTGCGAAACTTGGTGTAGGCCACGGCCTTGGTCGGAACCTTCTTTTCCACCTCGAGCTTGCACACATTCAGGGAGAGGCGCAGCGCCGGGCGGTCACGCCCCATGCAGCGGATCGTCTCCCGCTTCTCGACCGTGACCACGGTGAGATAAGGCGAATCCCCTGGAAAGGATACGACCCCAATCCGGTCGCCGATCCGCAAGGGTTGGCTGCGTACGTAAAGGATGCCTCCCATGACGTCGTAGATGGGCGAGAAATCCACCCGTTTCCACTTCGACTTATCTTTTGAACTCGATGTCACCCGAAGACGGTCGACTCCCTTCGGGTCGAAACGCAGGAGCGTCTCGATCGTCCCGGATCGATAGCGCTCGACTTGCGAGACACGTCCCGACCTCGACGGAGAATCGGTCATCGAGACGGAATGCTGGGCATCCAGCGGCCAGAGCGTGCGGGCCAGTCCCTCCGTTTTCCCAGTGGCCACCGCGTGGTATCCACCCGATCGATTTTTGATCGTCACGTCGGCCTCGGCCGCCTGAAGGACATTCGACCATCCGAAAACAAAATGCATGCGCAGATCGGGAAGCGGCGCGAATTTCCCCGGCGGCGCCTGGGTGACCTCCCCTCGCCAGTCCGCATCTCCGGCGTATGCCACGCAGAGACTCGCTGCGCAGAACGTCGCCAGGACCAGGAGGCTAGAGTAGGGTTTCACCGGGAGTTACAGGAGTCAATCGATCCGTCTGCACCCAGCCACGCGCCCCACCATTCACGTCGATATAAGTCCATGAGCCTCGCGGGGAAAGAACTCCGACCGGTGTGCCCGAGGGCAGCGTCACCACCGGGGTCGAATTGTTGGCCGGAGCGGTGAGGACCTCCACTCCATCCTTGGCCGTGACCACGGCGGGTCGCGCCGACGCCAGACGACCGTCGGTCAGCCAGCCCGCCGTCTCCGCGACGGTGCCGACGAGCACGGCAAGGATCGCCAGGGTTCGTACCAGGGTACGGTGACGGCGGATCTGGCCGGCCAGGAGCAACCCGAAGGCGCCGGCCCAAAACAGAGATGCACCCACCGCCACGAGCGCGTCGGGATGGACCACCGCATTCACATCGTCGCGCCAGGAATGGGGCGCGAGCGGGATGCTTTTCGAAGTGGCCAGGGTCGCCATGGCATTGCGTGCGGGATGAAGGCCAGGGTCGAGTTGCAGCGCCCGCTCGTAGTTCAACGCCGCCTGCGCCACATCGCCCTGTTTGTCGCGAGCCAATCCGAGATTGTAGTAATCCTCCGCGCCGGCCGAAGCGGTCGCCACCTTTTGTTCCGCCTGTTTTGCCACGTTGTCGTAGTCGTGCGTGGCGGGCGCGGGATCAGCGTCGGCGCCATACGCCATCGACGCGGCAGCAAACAGGATCAAAAAAGGAATCGCTCTCATCGACAGACCTCCAGCATAACACGGATGATTCTTCGGCGCTCTTCGGCGTCAAGCGGCGTCGCCGCGGCTGAGCCTCCGCTGAACTTCATTTCGTCGGCTCGCGCGAGCACGGCATGGAGATCGCTGATGTTGCGTCCGCGTGCCTCCAGCGATCTCACGAGTTCGAAAGGACCGGACTCACCGGTGAGCTCCGCCTGAATCGTCAAAGCATCCAGCGCCCGGGCATAAAAGGCCTCGTCCGCCACTCCTGACTGGCCCAGTTCCCCAAGCAGGCGATCACGCTCGCGAACCCGGGCCGCACGTCGGCCGGCCGGTCCCAGCCGGGAACGGCGAATCCTGATTCCGGCCATGGCCCCGATCAATCCGATCGCGAGCACAGCATTGACGATCCAGAAGACGGGACGTTTCGCCAGTGGCTGCCACGAGCGGGGCGTGGAATGCGTGAGCCACTCGCCATCGTGATTGGGAGCCGGCGTTGCCTTGGGAGTCGAGCTGGCATCGGGTGCGGCCGCAGCTGGTGCGGCAGGATCGGCAGCCGCATGGATGGCGACCGGCTGGCTCTTGAGCACGAAATATTTCTCCTTATCCGGATCGAAGTAGGAGAACTGCGCGATCGGCGTATGAGTCTGCGGCTGCAGGGCCACCATCGGCATCTCGAAAGTCTTCGTGCCCGCGTAGCCAATCCCGTCGGTTTTCTCGAACCGGCTGGTCGGAGGATAGGTCTTCCATCCATCCGTATAGATAAGATCGGGCTCGCCCATCGCGTCGAAATTTCCGCGCCCGGCGATGGCGATCTTCAAGGTCACGGGATCTCCCGCCGGCACCGTCGTGGGATCGGCGCTTGCCGCAATCGTGAAATCACCGACCGCTCCCGAGAAGTCCTCCGGCCGGCCGGCCACCGGCAGCGCCTTCACCCGGATGGTTTTCGGCTCGCTCTTGATCGCCACTTCCTGATCGTCGCTCATTCCCTGGCCGCCAAAGAACTGGTCGAAGATGCTCTGCATATTGGCCGGCGCCTTCGCCGGCATGCTGAGTACTCCGTGGAATTCCACGGAGGGAAGCGGCAGCTCGCCGCTTTTGACCGCCGCGATGGATGTCTTGTAGGCCAGCACGAGGTAGTCGGAATCGCCGCTCGCCTCCCGGGTTTGCGTGGCCGGCGAAAGCTTCTGGACCGTGAACCCTTCGCCACTCACCAGCGGCTCCTCCTGCAGGGGCCGGAAACGAGCCATCCCTTTCAAATAGAAACGGATCTCCACCGGGACGACCTCGCCCGCGTAGATACTCTTCTTGGGAACGATGATTTCCACCGACGCGGCTTGATCGCTATCCGGAGGAGGGCTCGACGAGTCGCCCTGCGTGACCGCTCCTCCCGGAGGAATCGGCATGGCCGGCGCCGGACGAGGTGCGGGCGCGGTTCCAGCCTGGACGAGCAATTTCTTTGCGGTCGTCTGTTGCCTCTGTCCGTCGGCGTTGATCTCGATCGGCGGGATTTCAAAGGTGCCCGCTCGCTGCGGGATGATCGTGTAGACGTAGACTCCGGAGGTGGTCATCCGGCCATTGTTGATCTGCACGAGCGTCTGCCGGCCCGTCAGCCTTGATTCCAATCCAGAAACTCCCAGCGAGGGCGGCATCACGACATTGGTCGTCCCCTCAACGTTGATCTGCATCTGCACGGGCATCCCGACCGAGGTCTCGTCGGCCGAGAGTTCCGTCGTGATCGTGGCGGCGGCGAGGCCGCGTAACGAACAGCAAAGACCGAGGATAAGAGCGAAACGGAATTTGTTCACGGCGATTACCAGTCCTTTAAGACATCTTGATTCTGCTGACGTTCAAGCAAGCGCACACGTTGCTCTTCTCCCTGCATGGATCGCAAGAGCGCACGTGCCTGCGCCTCCGACATTTCGCCATCCTTGTCCGGCTGCGCCACGGCGGCAGGCTGCTTTTCATCGCCTTTCGGCTGATCGGGCTGCGCTTTCAGATCGCCCTGTTTTTTTTCACCGGGCGTCGGCTGGGGAGTCGGTTTCGGCTGGCCCTGTTGGGATTGATTCTGGGGCCGCGATTCCGGTTGCTGATCCTGCGAGGAATCGCCCTGCTTCTGCTGATCCTGCTTCTGTTGATCCTGCTTCTGCTGGTCCTGCTTCTGCTGGTCCTGCTTCTGCTGGTCCTGCTTCTGCTGGTCCTGCTTCTGCTGATCCTGCTTTTGCTGGTCCTGCTTTTGCTGATCCTGCTTTTGCTGATCCTGCTTCTGCTGGTCCTGCTTTTGCTGATCCTGCTTTTGCTGATCCTGCTTCTGCTGGTCCTGCTTTTGCTGATCCTGCTTTTGCTGGTCCTGCTTCTGCTGGTCCTGCTTCTGCTGGTCCTGCTTCTGCTGGTCCTGCTTTTGCTGATCCTGCTTCTGCTGATCCTGCTTCTGCTGATCCTGCTTCTGCTGATCCTGCTTCTGATCCTGCTTCTGATCCTTCTTTTGATCCTGCTTCTGTTGCTGATTTTGCTTTTGTTGCTCCTGCTGCTTTTTCAGGTCTTCCAGCAGCTTCGTCACGAGATCCCGGTTCGCCTTCGCGTCGGCATCATTGGGTTCCAGCTTGAGCGTGTCGTCGTAGTGAGTGATCGCGTCTTTCCAGTCCTTCTCTTTGCCTTGAGGAGATTCGGCCTTCTCACCGCGACGCACCAGGGCGTTTCCCAGGTTGTAAGCCGCGCCGGCCCTCAACGATGGGTCTTCCGAAAGCAATGCGCTCGTGAAATGGTCGACCGCCTTATCGTAGTCGCCGGATTTATAGGCCGCCGCACCGGCGTCGAAACGGGCTTTCTCCTTCTCCGGAGTTGTCGTCGCACTCTTTTCGAACGATTTGAGCGCCCCTTGGTAGTCACCCTTTTGATACTGCTCCAGGCCGGTGGTCTCGGCAAAAGAGGTCACAGTCGGGATCGTGAACATCACCACGAGAAGCGCAGCCGTGCGCGCCACCGCTCCATTCCGACGGCGTCCCCGCCCCTCCCCGATCAGCACCCACAGCATGAGGCAGCCTATCGCACCGCCCAGCGGCCACTGGTATTGCTCGATGGGCTGGCGGGCCGAGAGCATGCCGGTATCGTGAGAGGACATCGGTTCGATGCCTTTTGTGAAAATCTCCCGTGCCACATCCGCGCTGAACGGCGCGTAGAATCCACCCGTCGCCGCGGCGATCTCGCTGAGTCGTTTGGAATCGAGCTTCGACTGCACCATCTTCCCATCCGCATCACGGACGTAGTCTCGGGAGCCATCCTCGTTCTGGATGGAAATCGGCGCGCCGGCCGTCGTTCCGATGCCGATCGCAAAGATGCGGACACCTTGCGCCGCTGCTTTCTTCGCGGCTGCCACTCCATCGGCGTCGAGCTCTTCGCCGTCGGTCATGATCACCAGCGCACGGAGAACGCCCTCTGCTTTTCCAAAAGCCGTCATCGAGGTCTCGATCGCCTCCGCGATATTCGTACCGCCACGGGGGATGGTATTGGTATCGAGATCGTCGAGGGTATCCCGCACCGCATTGTAATCGAGCGTCAGCGGAGCCTGTAAAAAGGCGGAGCCCGCGAAAGCGACGATGCCGATGCGGTCGCCCTGGAGCAGTCGCAGGAGATCTTCCGAGATCAGCTTCGCCCGAGCGAGGCGCGTCGGCGCCACGTCCGTGGCGAGCATGCTGCGCGAGGTATCGATCGCCAGGAGCACATCGCGGCCGTTGGTCTTGATCTCACGCTGGATCGTTCCCATTCGTGGCTTGGCCAGGGCGACCAGCGCAAGCGCAAGCGCGAGCAGCACGAGGGCTGCGCGCAGGCCGCGCAGCACGGGATTCACCCCCGCCGCGAGCTGGTCGCGGAGGCGCGGGGCTACCACGAGCGCGATGAGCGTCTTCCGCTTCGATTGCGCCCAGAAGAAGAGGCCCCCGAGCACGGGAACGATCAATAATCCCCAGAGCCAGAGCGGCTCGCCAAAGGTGAAGGCGGTGTCTAGGGCAGTCGTCTCCATATCGTTTGTGAAGCCAGGATTTCCAAAGTAAGCAACGCGACGCCGCCGATCAAAAACCACGGGAAGAGGTCTTTGTATTCCGCGATCTTTTCGACCTCGATCTTGGTCTTCTCGAGCTTGTCGATCTGCTCGAAGATCTCCTGGAGTGACCGGGTGTCCGTCGCGCGGAAGAATTGACCGTTCGAAATGTCGGCGATCTTTTTCAAAGTGTCCTCGTCGATCTCGACTTGGACGTTTTGGTAAACGGTCTGTCCGAACGGAGTGGTGAACGGATAGGGCGCCATGCCACGCGTGCCCGCACCGATCGTGTAAATACGAATCCCGAGCGCCTTGGCCGCTTCCGCCGCCGTGACCGGCATCACCTTGCCTGCATTGTTATCTCCGTCCGTGAGCAGGACGATCAGCTTGGTCTTCGCCTGGCGATCCTTCAGTCGATTTTCGGCGGTCGCGAGCGCGGACCCGATCGCCGTGCCATCCTCGACCAGGCCGATCTGCACGCGATCCAGATTCTTGATCAGCCATTCATGGTCGAGGGTCAGCGGACTCACGAGATACGGCTGCCCCGCAAAGGCAATGATTCCGATGCGATCGTTCGGCCGCTCTTCGATAAACTGCTGCGCGACCCGTTTGACGGCCTCGATGCGGTTCGCACGCTGCGTCCCGATGGAAAAATCCTCCGAAAGCATCGAGCGGGAAACGTCGATACAAAGCATGATGTCCACCCCGCTCGCCTGGGTACGGGTGATGGTCTTGCCGAGCTGCGGCCGCGCCTCGGCGATCACGAACGCCGCGAACGCCGCCAGCGAGAGCGCGGTGAGCAGATCTCCCGTGCGGGAGCGACGGCGCACACCGATGGCCTTCAGGGTCTGGGTCGAGGAAAAGATCACGCCGGGCGTGCCGCCGAATTTCCCCTTCAGCCACGCCAGCACGGGGATGAGGAGCAGGAGCAAAAGCACCCAGGGCGCCGCAAACGTGACTCCGAAAATTTCCAGGCTTTTCATCGTTTCACCGCCTCCACCGGCGTGACGGTGCGACTGCGGACGAGTTTGTCCGCCGACTCGATCAGTTCGACACAATCCGCGGACGTCGCGTGCATGCGGGCGAACTTGATCAGGTCTGACTTCTCGAGAAACCGCGAGAGAGCCTCACGCTCCTCGTCGTTGAAGACGTTGCGCGTGCGCAGGGTCTCCAGGAACTCCCGCGAGGTCTGGGTCGTCGCGCTTAGTCCATACTCGTCACGCAGGTAGCCGCGCAGGACATCAGAGACCTCGATACTGAAGGGATACGGATCGCAGGTTTCCGCCCCGGCCCGGAGCCGCGCGAGGACGGCCAGAGCCTTCTCCGCGGGCGTCAGCAGCCTGGCCGACTTGGGTCGGAAGACGAAGAACCACACCGCCAGCGCGATCAGCGCCAGGAGGGCCGCCGCCACCGCGGCCACCACCCAGATCGGATAGGGAAAGAAAGCGATCGGCCCGGTGATGTCGTGAATCGGCACCGGAGTTGCCGCGGGATCGGCCTGCGGGTTCACGCGTGCCTCCTCTCGCGGGTTTCGAAAAAGGAACGCAGGGCGCTCAGGTAGTCCTTGTCGGTCCGCAGCGGGATCGAGTCGATGCGGCGCTGGCGAAGAAGCCGCGCGAGATCCGCGTGTCGGCGCTCCTCGATAGCGGCAAAGGCATTCGCCACCGCGCGATTCGAGGTGTTGATGTCGATCTGCTCGCCGGTCTCCGCATCCTCCAGGGTCAGGATTCCGACCGAGGGAAGTTCCTCTTCGCCGGGATCGATCACCGGCATCGCGACCAGATCATGGCGCTTCGCGGCCACGGTCAGCGGCTTGGTGAAATCCTCGCTCAGGAAATCGGAGATAACGAACACCACCGCGCGGCGGGACGTCACCTTGTTAAGATAATCCAGGGCGACGGCGATATTCGTACCGCGACGCTTGGGCTCGAAATAGAGCATCTCGCGGATGACCCGGAGAGTATGCAGGCGGCCTTTCTTCGGCGGGATGAATAGCTCCACCTCGTCCGAAAACAGAATCAGTCCGACCTTGTCGTTATTTTGGATGGCGCTGAAAGCCAGGATGGACGCGACCTCCGCGGCCAGCTCGCGCTTGCTGCTCTCGACGCTGCCGTAGGAGCCCGACGCACTCACGTCCACCAGCAGCATCACCGTCATCTCGCGCTCCTCCGTGAATTTCTTCACGTAGGGCGTATTCATGCGCGCGGTGACGTTCCAGTCGATGGTGCGGATTTCGTCGCCAGGCGTGTACTCGCGGACTTCTTCGAAATTCATTCCGCGCCCTTTGAACACGCTCTGGTAGGCGCCCGCGAAGGACGCCTGAACCAGTCGGCGGGTGCGCAGCTCGATACGTCGGATTTTCCGAAGGATTTCTCCCGGCTCTTGCATGACCAAAAAATTTGAACGACTTGTCGCCGCGGAAATCAGGGCACCTGAAGACCGGCGAAGATCTTCTCCACGATGCTCTCGCTCGTGATCGCCTCTGCTTCCGCCTCGTAACTCACCGCGATGCGGTGACGCAGGATATCGATACCGACATCCTTCACATCCTGCGGCGTGACATATCCACGACCGGACAGGAATGCGCGGGCCTTCGCCGCCAGCGTGAGGAAGATCGTCGCACGAGGCGACGCCCCGTAGCGGATGAGGCCGTCGAGACGGAGATTGAAGGAGCGCGGCTCGCGCGTCGCCCAGACGATGTCGACGATGTAATTCTTCACCCGGTCGTCCACGTAGATCGCATTCACGATTCCACGAGCGGCAACGATCTGCTCGGCCGACACCACGGGCGTGACCTCCAAACGCGGAGCGGAAGTGGCCATGGCATCGAGAATCGCCCGCTCTTCCGTGCGGGTTGGGTAGCCGACGTTCACCTTGAACATGAAACGATCGAGCTGCGCCTCGGGGAGCTGATAGGTCCCCTCCTGCTCGATGGGATTTTGCGTGGCGAGAACGAGGAACGGATCCGGCAGCTTGAAGGTCTGATCGCTGATCGTCACCTGACGCTCCTGCATCGCCTCGAGCAAGGCGCTCTGAACTTTCGCCGGAGCGCGGTTGATTTCATCCGCGAGGATCAGGTTGGAAAAGATCGGACCGAGCTTGGTCGTGAAGTCTCCATCGCGAGGATTGTAAATGAGCGTGCCGATAAGGTCCGCCGGCAGGAGATCGGGCGTGAATTGAAGCCGCTGGAAGCCCGTGTGAATGGACGAAGCGAGCGTGCGGACGGTAAGCGTTTTCGCCAGCCCCGGGACGCCCTCGAGGAGGACGTGGCCGTTGGTCAACAGCCCCATGAGCAGACGCTCGACGAGGGTCTTTTGCCCGACGACGACACGGCCGACTTCCTGGAGAAGCGGCTGGACCCATTGGCTGGATTCCTGGACTTGCTGGTTGAGTTCTTGAGTGGTGGCCGACATATGGGTTGGTTTGGGAATTGGGGAGCGGTTCTCGCTCGCGGATGAGGAGTATGACAGCATCGGCGGGCGAGCGTTCATTTTTCCGCCGACGTTTTTTTTGCTAGGTGGAAAGCCGGGCTTTGATCTCCTCCACCCGTGCCAGCGCCTGGTCGACAGAATCGGCCAGCACGCAAAGATGGCCCATTTTCCGGCCCGGCCGTGCCTCGCGCTTCCCATAGAGATGGAGTTCGAGATTCGGCTCGGCGAGCAGCGAACGCCAGTCGGGCTCGCCGTTTTCCCAAAGATCGCCGAGCAGATTCAGCATCACCACGGGCCGCATCAAATCGGTCGATCCCAGCGGCAGTCCGCACGTCGCCCGCACCTGCTGCTCGAACTGGCTCGTGACACAGGCATCGAGCGTGAAATGGCCGGAGTTGTGGGGACGAGGCGCGAGTTCGTTCACCAGGATGGTGCCCGCGCGAGTCAGGAAAAATTCCGCGGTGATCAGGCCCACGATCTCGAGCGCCTCCGCAATGCGGCCAACCATGATCCGCGCCTCGGCGAGCGCGGCATCCGGGATGCGGGCGGGTACGATCGAGATGTCCAGGATGTGGTGCTCGTGCCGGTTCTCCGCGGCCGGAAACAAGCGGATTTCGCCGTCGAGGCCGCGGGCACAGACGATCGAGAACTCATGCGTGTACTCGATCCAGCCCTCGAGCACCGCGCGGTCGGCGCCAAAGGTGGACCAGATCGCGCTCGCGTCGTCTCCCGATTTCACGCGGAGCTGTCCTTTCCCATCGTAGCCAAAGCTCGCGGTCTTCAACACGCCCGCGCCATCGAGTTCCCGCAACGCCCCGGCCAGGGTCTCCGCGGAATCAACGACCCAAAATGGCGCGCAAGGGATGCCATTCGCAGCGAGGAAATTCTTCTCGCGCTCGCGATTCTGGCAGATGTGCAGGGCCTCTCCGGGCGGCCGCACCAGGGTCTGCGCCGACACGATCTCCGTCGCCGCGAGCGGCACATTTTCGAATTCGTACGTCACGACATCGACGCCCTGCGCAAACTCCCGCAGCGCCTGCTCATCGGAATAGGGAGCATTTATCTCCACTTCGCTCACCTGCCCGGCGGGGCATCCGGCATCCGGTTCAAAAATATGGACCCGGTAGCCGAGCCTCGCCGCCTCGATCGAGAGCATGCGGCCGAGCTGGCCACCGCCGAGGACTCCGATGACGGAGCCGGGTGAAAGGAAATTGCGTCGCGTTTGTGCGGGAGAGGCCGTAGGGTCGGCGTTTTCGTTCAACTTCATGGACCGCGTGGTTTACGGCATAGTGTGGGTGATCGTCACGGTCATCCGGGCACTGCCGATCAAAGTTTGTTTTGCCTTCGGGAGTGGCATCGGAGCCTTGCTCTGGGCTATCCTGCCGGGCTACCGCCGCCTCGCAAAGGAAAACTTGGAGCGCGCACTCGGCCGGGAATATTCCCCGAGCCAGGTGCGCCGCCTCGCCTTCCGCCACTTCGTCACCCTGGGCGCAAATACCTGCTGCGCCTTCAAGATGGCGGCCATGAGCGAGGCGCAGATCAAGGCCTGTATCGTCGCGGAAAATATCCCCGCCCTCACCCGCGCAGTGGAGGCTGGACAGGGAATCGTCCTCATGATCAGCCATATCGGGAACTGGGAACTGTTCGCCCAGGTCGGCTTTTTTGCCCGTATCAAAGCCGCCACGATCTACCAGGCCATTCGTAATCGGCGCATCGATGACTTGATCAACGAGGACCGGCGCGCGAAAGGCGTCGCGACTTTCGACCGCAAGCGCGGTGTCACCAAAGCCATCTCCCTGCTGCGTGAAGGCGGATTGGTGGGAGTCCTGGTCGATCAGCACTCGGGCGACGCCGGGATCTGGACGCCTTTTTTCAACTCCCTCGCCTCTACCTCGCCGCTGGCCGCCTCTCTGGCCGTGGGCACGGGAGCGACCGTTCTCCCTGCCGCCGTCTTCACGGAAGGATTTGCCCGCTGGCGCATCGCGTTCAGCGATGAGATTGTCTATGAGAAATCCGATCCCGATGCTCTCACTGCCGCCATCAATCGCGCCCTCGAGGCGCAGATCCGCCGCTCTCCCGCGGATTGGTTCTGGGTCCACAACCGGTGGAAAATGCCTCATCCCCAGTTCCTGCTTGCCCGAACGAAGCGCGGCCTTTATTTGCCCGCCGATTGCAACCCCATGAATCTCCGACCTTTCCGTATTCTCATCCGCTCCAGCAACTGGCTCGGTGACGCCGTCATGAGCTCGCTGGCCGTCCGCGCCATCAAGCAGGGACGCCCGGACGCCCGCGTCACCATCCTCACCCGTGAAAAACTCGCCGGCTTCTGGCGCTCGGTTCCGGAGGTCGACGACATCATCGCCGTTCCTGAAGAGGCTGGCGTCTTCAAGATCGCCCTGCGCATCCGCAACCGCTTCGACGTAGCCGTGCTCTTTCCGAATTCCTCGCGCAGCGGACTCGAAGTCTGGCTTGCCGGTATCCGGCGCCGGGTCGGCTATATCGGCGAGAAACGTGGGTGGATGCTGAACCAGATCATCCCGGAGCCGAAACGCGAGATGCGTCCCCGGCACCATGCCGCGCGGTATCTGCGCATTGCCGAGAAAATGGGCAGCCCATCCATTCCCCTCTCCTTCCCGACAGCTCCCTGCCCGGAAGGCCCGATCCGCATCGGCATCTGCCCCGGAGCGGAATATGGCGGAGCGAAGCGCTGGTACCCGGCGCGCTTCCGCAAGATGATGGACCGCGTCGCCTCGGAGATCGACTGCACCTTCGTCATCGTCGGCGTCAATCGCGACCTGCCGATCGTACGGGACGTGCTGCGCGGGTTCGAAGGCAAGGTCGAGGACCTCGTCGGCGAAACCTCGCTCAGTCAGCTCATCGAGGAGTTGCGCCGGATGCAGACGCTCGTAAGCAACGACACTGGCACGATGCATCTCGCCGCTTCGCTCGGCGTCCCGGTGGTCGCGCTTTTCGGCTCCACGGAGCCCCTCCTTACCCGCCCGCTCGGCGAAGATCACATCATTCTCCGCCACCAAGTGGAATGCAGCCCCTGCTACCAGAGGGAGTGCCCGGTCGACTTCCGTTGCATGGCCGCAATCAGCCCGGAGGAAGTGGGCGATGCGGTGCTGGATATGATCAGCCGCCGCCGCCAGCTTGGCAACGGCGCCGATCTCGAGGCCGCCTCCGCGACTTAGAGTTAGTCGCGGCGGAAGTCTTCCTGCACCTGGAAATTCGCATTCATGATGTCCAGGATGCGTTGAGCCGGAACGACCTTCGGGGAAATGTAGTCCATGTTACCATCGGGGCCGATGATGGCGATCGCGAAGCCCTTGGTGACCTCGTAAACGAAGGAAATACGCGGACCGTCGGGGGCAGTGACAAAAGGAATATTGGTCTTGATCACTCCGCCCTCGCCCGTGAAGGCGGCGAAACAGACGAGCTTCGCCGCGGCGAATCGCTGGTAGGCCCGCTCCAACTGCCCAACCTGGGATCGGAACGTCCAGTCGCGCGGCGATGGGGCGATCAACAAGACCACCGCCTGCCCTTGCAGGCTCTTCAAGTCACGCGTCTTGCCGGTAAAGTCGACCCAGTTGAATTCCGGGGCGGGCCGCACCACGCGCGCCTCGCCGGTACCGGCGAAGATCGCAGCCAGCGCGGCAAGAAGAAAAACCGTACGGAATCTTTTCATGATCAGACCTTCATGATGTCCGCTTCCTTGTTCGCGAAATGCTGATCGGCGGAAGCGACAGCCTTGTCGGTCA
>Ga0310811_10006401_pt1 | contig 15055 bp, 19 predicted proteins | sample YCmetagenome_FD_207642 | JGI IMG/M metagenome (GOLD analysis project Ga0310811, IMG submission 207642) | Soil microbial communities from experimental microcosm in Duke University, North Carolina, United States - YC | ecosystem: Engineered > Artificial ecosystem > Soil microcosm > Unclassified ...
CTTGTTTCACGATCAAAAACATGAGGGGTATTAAATGGAAAACTTCTCTCAGTAGCTCTTGGCCAGGTCCCTGAACGCGATATATTGTTGTAATGCGCGCGTCCTATATACCGGGTCCTCCATGCCGCCGTCGACGCCATCGACTTTGCATTGGCATTTTCGCACCTTTGTCTCAGACTCCGGATACGTTCCGTAGACGACAGCGTTATTCAATTCGTCGGTGACAGGAACAAGGTAGAAGGTGACGCGCGTTCCCACCATTGTGATGCAGGGTAAGGTAATCTTGTCAAGCGAGTCGAGGCCCATTCCTTGTCGGATGTTGTTGTTGTTCTGAAATGCCGCAATGGCCTCTGCAATAAGCTGTGGTTCAGGATCATGGGAATTCTTCGTAGTCTTGTTCTCCTGGATTATATAGACTATCCCCGCGGACCAATCCCTCAGGCAGACATGTACTTCTGCAGATCTCTTCTCACCACAGACCCATAGTGAGTTAGGGTATCTGACGCGTACGTCCAATTCGTGTTCGTCGTCGAAGCCGATTGCAGTGAGAATGACATGAGCGAATTCGTCAGTAGAGGTCTCATGAGCCTTTGCGTCGGTGGCAGCTTCTAAAAATCTGAGAACCCTGTATGTCTTATCTGAGACATAGGTAGCGCCGAATGAAGCAAAGGCTAGCGCTGGGTCGAGTCCTCCCAATGTATTAGGTACAGATGGGAAGAACTGGGCAGGGTTAAGTGGCTCGATGGTGATGTGATACAATTCTAGGTCATCTTGCTCCCAATTGCTGGCTGATTTCGCGGTACGAAAGTGGAGGGACATGAATGTTGGCTTTGTACGTGGGCGGTATGTCAGGAGTTGGAATCAGGATTGACGGACGGAGGCCGCGGGCTAATTGAGACGCGAGTCTAATCCAAAGTACAATGTTAGTGGGTGCGGTCAAGAGAATTGCAGGAATACCAACCGTTCGACGCTTGCAAAAAAATCGTGGTCAGCTCGGAAGGACGAGATACTTCGAGAAGACAAAAATGCAAAACCTATAGGTCACGTACCGACTTTAAATGAGAACGAGTATTCCATGGGACATATATATCTATGGCAGCGGTGCACGCTGATTCGCTTCCTCGACGAATTCATTCTCAATATGGCGATATGCATAATCGCAGATCGGCGGCATAATGTAAGAAGCACTTGTCAGCACCTCATGACGCCATGATCCTCTGAGGGACAGCGTCACATGCTCGATATCTGGAGGGAGGCAACTCCTTCAGTGAGTGATCGAGAAGTATCTAATATATATATTTCGATTATCAGTAATGATGGAACCTTGCTAACAATTAGTTTTTCTCATCATGATGTCGAAGCACGCTGAACTAGAAAGTAACAGAGTTTTTCCTGAGATCCAGGCTGTGGTTCTGGAGGGGTAGAGTTGTGAATGGCTGATGCATATCTGCCACACCGTCCTTTAGTGAGTAGTCTACCTTAGGCCTGGTCGCGTGTCACTCAATGACTCAGCTGTAGCCTGTTACGTGACGTCAGATCCACCACCCCCTTTTTTCCAGCTGAGGACAACTTTCACATTATCACATTTTTGCCTGGTCTGTCTATTGTGTTACGAGACGAATAGTGAAGAAAACGGGAGCGCTATAACAAAGGTATGATCTCAGTCTTTGTAGAAGAACTCTATTGATGCGTTATACCTATAACAAAGGTATGCTACGCTTTTGGTTAGCTTGCGCTAACATACAGGGATAAACTACTTACATCTCAGTCTTTGTAGAAGAACTGAGATGTGCGTTCTTTTGGGCGTCTTTCTTTATACTAGGTGAGTAAGGAACGAAAATAACTGACTTCTTTTGACATATATTTCAGGGCGCAAGTGGACGTCATGCAGACATCCGCTATTGGTCAGCGCTGGCTTTGCGCTCGGACCACTCTCTCCCCCTCGTGCCTATCTCTCGGATTCTTCGGAGTCTAACACTGTCAGGTCGACATAACTTAATCCAAGGTGAAGAAATTTTTCAGCGACTTTCTTATTTATCATTAACATTTTACCCCTCTTTTTAATGAAGAGAAAGATAACATGGCCAATGTTATTCGCTCTGCGAAGTCAAGCAGCAAATGGAATGACAATGACCTGATCGCATACAACATAACAATCACTGCTGTACCATCACACCATTTTTTTCCTCAGGGGACAAATGTGCCTCTAACCACGACAGGCCTTGATCCTGCACTTGCCACCGCTGATGCAGATGTGCGTGTTGACGCCGATGTCTCGGACAGCACGTACCGTTTTCTTCGGTGTCTCTACGAGACCACCAAACCAATTCATGGTGTGGCTGTTCGTCTGCCAGGATCGATGAGTTCGCTCGTCTGGTTCTCACCACAGTTGGCTTCGATGAGTGTCTGCATAGCATGCTAACAGCACGCTCGATCCCATTGTTGATCTGTGATGAAATACGCAAAGTCGAGCTGATAAACTTACGCTTGAATTTTTTTGAATCAGAGATGATACTTCTTTTACAAATGAACAAGACGCGGGTCGCTCAAATGTCGAAGCACGTATAATCGCAGGAGCCATTGCGGCATACCAATTCAACAATAACAGCCGGCAAGAGATGGGCCTACGTCCACTTGATGCCATGACCATGCCTTGCATCACCATGGTTGGGGTGTGCCCCACCTTCTACTTGGTGCCCGTCACCAAAGCGTTGAGCGATGCAGTGATTTCCTCTCAATATCCGTCGGGTAGGACAGAGGTGCTGAAATGTGAGATCGCCAGTGACCACGATAAAGACATGGAGGAACCAGAATACAGGGGCGTCGCCTTGCAGTATTATGTTGCATTCAAATCTCTTGCGAAAAGCCACTGGGAAAAGTTCATTGTTTAAAGTCGAATTGCTCATATACGAATTGTATGATGATTTGGACGTACTACCATCCAAAATAGCTCGCGGACTTTGCTTTAATTTGATCGTGACTCAGATCTGCGTCTGATTCTTATTCATCCGAAGGCTGGCTCGCCGACTGGCCATACCTGGCTTGATGCTTGATGCTAACAGGCTAAGTCTGGTCCTCGTTCCCTTCTATAATGGTCAATGCCTTCCGCTACGCGCAACGTGGAATATTCAATGGTTCAGCAAGTTTCAGCCGACAAACATTAATGGTATCGCAAAAAGACATTCGGCCACGTAACAATTGGGCCCAAAAGCAAAAGGCACTCTACATTGACGTTCGGTAAGTATGTGTCTCGAGAGTAAATGGTCACGGTTCTCGCACACGAGTCGCGCTGAATGCCCTACAGGTGAATCACACTTGCAGCTGCAAGCCAGTTTAGGTTGGCTGTACTAGTCATATGGGAGACTTCACATTACAGGGAGCTCTCACGAACGTCAACATTCTCGGCGTCAACGCTCGCAAGCACGTGTTCAAAATGTTGAAGTTCATAGCCACCAAACCATAATAACCGACTTGCTGTGTATCTGCTCCAACCGCTCACCTCAGACTCTTCTCAATCTCACTAGCTTTTCTTGGAATCCAATATAGGTGCAACTTCCTAATGTCACAAGCATCAGGCCCCGACAGCGTAGAAGATCAGCGCGCCTGTAATGACTTGGCTGAGCAGCCTTCCCCGGAGAATGACAATGTAGGACCTACAGACGAGTAAGTCGCGATGTCCTGGAGTCTGCCTGTCATCTGACAGCAAGACAGGGAGAAGACAAATTGTGAACCTTTGGCAGAGCTGCCACCAGGGATGTAAGTGTTTCTGCCCTGATACTTCTGTATCGCTCCTCACTAGAACCTGCAGCTCGAATACAGGGCTTCCCCAACCATCAGAACCTGATATACAGCAAGTCACTTCTAATGTTGCACCGGACTGTCATTTAACTTCGTAAGTTCGTATCAATGACGATATCAAACAAGCTCCTAAATCGTCTCAGTGAGGCGGAAAAGGTCGTGGCGGAGAAGGATCAGCCAACTATAAGCGAATTGTGAGTGAAAAATAAGTTGAGCTATCGCAGCTGACCACATCCCACGTGCAGAGCGAACGTCATGAAACAAGTATTGGATGTTCTCCAGGACTCGACCATCGCATCGAAGAGTGGAAAGGACAAACGTTCTCGTTTCTGGGGGGTGTACAAACGAGTCGCAGAGGAACACGACAGCGAGTTCCTCGAGCGATACGTCGGCGACATGGATATTGTCTTAGTCTTCGTAGGTTTAGTGCGCTTATCTTGAATTCGGTTTGAGACTGATGTTTGATCAGTCTGGTCTTTTCTCCGCCGTCAGCACGTCTTTTATCGTAGCGATGGAGACCAATCTCAGTCCCGACCCCAGTGACACTACGAATGCTCTTCTAAAGCAACTCGTGTACATCGGACTCGGCAACTTCGCTGAAGCGGGTTCCACGCCCGCAGACCCAGCATCTGGCTGGTCGCCGACCGCGCCAACCCTATGGATTCAAACGATCGCATATGCAAGCTTGTCCATGAGCTTGCTCGCTGCATTTGGGGCTGTACTTGGCAAGCAGTGGCTCGGGTACTACAAGTCGAACAGATATGGTCGCGGCTCGCAGGAGGAACGAGGAAAACGCAGACAAGAGAAGTTCGACGGCCTCGTCACATGGTATTTTGATGCTGTCGTACAATCCTTTCCGGTCTTACTTCAATTCTCACTTCTTCTCTTTGGGATCGCGCTCGGTGCACATATGTGGTGCGAGCAACCGAGCATCGCCTGGGTCATTATCGCAACGACGGTCTTTGGATTTCTGTTTTACTCGCTAACGGTGATGGCATGTTTGATATCGCCTGCCTGTCCATTCCAGACGCCGATATCGACGATATTGCGCATGTTGCGCGTGGACAGTAAGATCATTCCGTGAATTCTCGTGGTGGTTTCCAGTCTGAATCAGTGTTGCAGGTGTTCTACGCCTGGTTTTCAAACGAGTATCCTGCTATTTCCAGCAGCTCACGACGTCGGTGCATAGTGAGTCGTGTGTGCACCAGTGTTGACCGTTGACCGTTTCATGTCAGGCGTGCTGGAACGAATGCTTGGTATCATCAGATCGAGATGGAGCCGCTTGTCTGAAGTATTTAGAAGTAAACCTTATCTACTATTACAAATATATTTGGTGCTGATTTCAGCTCCAAGGCCCTGTACATGCGGTCGGCACATTCTCACGGCGATCTCTTCAGCAGTTAATCACCACGCTTCATAACTGGCTGCGTCTGGTTGTTCCGCACTCCTTGACAGAGGTCGTGGACCCAGAAGCACAATCGCTTCACTTGCATCCGGATGTTTTGTCGGAGAATGAATATGCTCCCACCGTCCCTGACATACCTACCAGCAATCTCGAAGCACCTAGCATCAAGTGGCTGCTTGAGACATCCACAGATCCTGAAGTGTTTCTCACCGCCGTCAGCTTTGTTCCGCATGTCGATTGGCCCCTAGATCTTGACGTGTCAGACATGCTACCTCAGCTGCATGATGTTTTTACAAGCTGTGTCGGCTTTCATGGGCAAACTATACCGTCGTTGGAGGAGAAGGCCTCAGCTTGTATAATGGCTATGAGTCATCTATATTTTGGCCGCGTTCTTCAGGCATATCCTGGTCGCGGTGAATTTCTTGGCCGCGGGAGAAGAGACTACGACATGTTTTTACAGATGAGGCTGAGCCTGGGGTGCATGCGTGCAGCCCACCTGATGATGGTTGCCCAGGCTATGCAACTTTGTCTTCCGGAAGGTGACGATGGCAGATTTTTGGGGCATACTTTTTCGTTATACGAGTGTCCCAACTCTGTCCTTGAATGGCTGTCGCATTCTCTTCCTTACCACTTTGTCACTGGGCGAGTGAATAAAGAAATTGAAGAATTCGCCATAGAGGTGATATCAAAACTGCTATCCTCTCCATCCTCTCCATCGAATCAAATTATAGCCAATTGCACTCTTCTTGCTTGCGTCATGGTCGGGGTCCAGTTTGACAAAAAGGACATAATTCGGATTGATAAAAGGTGCTATCGACTCATTTGCTCATTGTGCTATGTTGAATAAAAAGATTGCGTAGTTCTGACCTGCCTCGATTCGTGGATGCGCTTTTGGCCCAGTTCCAAAAGGTTATCTGGACATACGATGGGGACGACCTCGATGCAGACAGCACAGGAATCACACGCCGGGCATGGATCCTCCTTGACGTTATTTGTCGCATCCTCGAGCCTGCTGAACGTCACTATATCCCTTCAAACCACACCATGCGGAACCTGGACGTGTGCAGGAATATTTATTCACAAGTGAGGTCATCCGAACAAAATCATCCCTGGAAATTGTTGGATGTTCTGCACAATGCACTGAACTTCACGCTCACTGCTGTCCAAGTATCCCGGGACCTTGCCCGATTGTGGTATAGTACCCAGTTTTTTTGGACAACCGATCCCCACTCGCCAGAAGACTTCGATTGGTTGGTGGACTACCTGGAGTATGTTTATTCCGACGACCAGAAAGCGGCATTTGACATCCTTTTACTCCTGGGTGTCATGAAAGTGCGCTGCAGCCCTGCTAAACAATATCAATTCTTCAAGAGTCTCATCGCTTGCATGGACAGTCACATGCCTCACGATTTACGCCATGCCGCTCTTCGCGCTGCTCACAGTGCCCGAGAAGAAATCGCTTCAATCGATGCCATTGATGATGCAGAGCTGCGGGACATGCTTTTGACCGAGTTTTCCCCCGCTATCCTGACTGCGATTTGTCCGCAACCAGGTGCAACACTCTCCGATGATAATCCTGACTGCTTCTTCCATTCTGACCGCGACTTGTGCTATCTCGAATTGATCTTTGCCCTCGCGAGGAATTCCAACTGGCACCTCCAATTGTTTAGGGATCACCATATAGATCGGTGCATCAGCATTATCGCGCAGTGTTACTTGTCGCGGCATGCATTTTGCCTAGTTGGCATCCTCCTCCGAATCGCACCTGAACGGTTGTCAGTTTCACCGTTGGATTCTATCACAGAGCAGCAGTGGTGGGACATGATCAGACGTGCATGGTCCCATGCCTTCCAAATAAATGATGACATACACTGTTTCGAGTTCCTTCCTGTTCTTGTGGAAGGCACGAAAAGGTATATGCAGATTGCTCCAGAATATGATCTCAAGGAGCTCGTTACGGATGTGGACTATGTTCTCCGAGCACTAGAGGAGAGACGAGATTCGGAGCAGGGAGAAGGAGAGTGCGTCACCGTTGCTGTGAAGGAGTTGAGGACTGTAGCCAGCGATATGCTTGAGAAGTTGGTAGACAGTGAAGATGTTATTAATCCCTGATTATCACGGTGTTTGTATGTTATGTTGTACTAGAAGGGATGGAACAACACGACTACGGAAGAGGATTTCTGGGAGGACGCGTGGTTGTGGAGATTGTTGATGTTGATTTTGAAGCTTGTGCTTGTGCTGGTATCACGTTCCTGCCCTCGTCCAGAATTTCTTCAGAAAGTGCCTGAGGAGATTTTAGTGCGATTCAAATGAAAGTATACAACACATACAATGAGTCGCATGACAGGCCTGACGTCTGCAACGCGTCTGGTATGTGGCTTCCGAAAAATTCTGTTCGCCCAAGTTCAGCTAATATACAAGGAATGCAGTTTTGGAGGATGTCACGAGCCTCTTCAGATGACTTGATTAACACACTATTGGCGGTGCGTGTCATCTGTGTATGAAGTCAGTCATGTCGGAGAGGTGAGGCCTACTACGTGTGTCAGGCTCGAATTATGATAGTATATGTGGACGCTGTTGGGTGGACTCTTTCTGTACCCGTTTCCATACAGTGTGTATGGGGGGTTCTGCGCTTACGTGGAAAGCCGTGCATAGCAATGTCGTCCAAGAAAATATTGGCGAGCTTAAAAATTCGAGTCAGGAAGCGAGGAGTGGTCTGAAGGTGGCAGACAAAAAGATTGATTTATAAGTTAGATTGGTACACAGCAAAAAAGAGTGACTCGACATGGCCAGAACAGGATCGTAGTGTATTATTGCAATAGGTTTTTTGATGCATCGATCATGCCAAGGGATGCAATCATATGACTAGGATGCTGAAATCATTGACGCAGTATTATTGAACGGGACGCGTCAGTGACACGGCTTGGGTACGCGGCATACTAGGTGACCGATGACGGTATCGGTGAGGCTTTAAAGAACGAACGTGGACATGGATTGATAACGCTTAATATTAATGTTATCTCAATGAGCTGACGCGAGGTACTTACTTACTAACGTTAACATTGTGCCGCTGCGTCAGAGCGGCCGCGGCAAGCTCGGCACAAGCGTATATCGATTGCGTCAGCTTAGCTGCAATCACTCTCATTGCCGAGATTCTGGGGTATATATATAAAGCCATTTCTTTCTCTTGAGTCGTGAACCTTCAGCCAACCTAGCTATATCTAACATCATGGTGCAGTATCCCACACGCAAAATCGGCACTGACGATGTCTCCGCCATCGGCTTTGGTGCCATGGGCTTAGGAGCATATTACGGTCAGACCGGTTCAGATGAGGAGCGCTTCAAGGTGAAGCGTGAGCACTTGTTATACAGTACATTAGTTAACGACCACCCCTTTTAGGTTCTGGATCGAGCATATGAGCTCGGTTGCACTTTCTGGGACACTGCCAATATCTACGGAGACAGCGAAGAGCTCATTGGTAAATGGTACGTCGTGCTGCGCTATAATAGTAATAGCCCCTCACAGACCAGGAGCGCAGGTTTAAGCTGAACCCCGACAAGCGGAGCAAAATCTTTCTTGCTACGAAATTCGGTATCGTCATCAATGGATCTGACGGCAGAGGGGTTGACGGATCCCCCCAAAATGTCCACGAGTCGTTTGCAAAATCACAAAGGTTACTTGGTGTCGATAAGGTCGATCTTTACTACTTGCACAGGTGCGCCCAGCGTGTTTAACAGGTCATGCTCGGTCTTCATTATCATTATACAGACCAGACCCCCAAACGCCAATCGAAGTAAGTCTCTGTTTGTAGACTCTCCGAAATTTGCTGAAATTAGTTAGGAAACTGTCGGCGCCATGACAGAACTTGTCAAGTAAGTGAACAGTTCCTGGAACGTTGGCTCATACTCATCGTTGGGAAGACAAGGGAAAGTGAAGTACCTTGGGCTGTCAGAATGCACTGCGGACACCTTGCGCCGCGCTCAGAAAGTGCACCCTATCGCTGCCGTCCAAGTGGAGTATTCGCCTTTCACACTCGACATCGAGGACTCGAAGCTCAACATTCTTAACACGGCTCGTGAGCTTGGAATTAAAATCATCGCCTATTCGCCTCTTGGACGTGGATTGATCACGGGACAATATGTGAGTACCGCAGTGGTCAAACTCATTTAGACACTCACCACATGAAAAGAAATCTCCCGATGACTTCGAATCAAATGATTTCAGGAGGATGGTTCCTAGGTATGTGTCATGTTAGTGCCTAGTGGGGACTCATCTGAACTGTACTTCGCTAGGTACTCGAAGGAGAACTTCCCGAACATCTTGAAACTGGCAGATAACCTGAAAAGAGTAGGCGAACAATATAATGCAACCGCTGGACAAGTGGGGTTGGCGTGGCTTCTTGCCCAAGGTGAAGACGTCATCCCCATTCCGGGTACAAAGAATATCAAGGTCAGTAGCCCCATCTTCGCATATAACCTTGACGTTCATGTTTTTGAATTGGACAGTATCTCGAGGAGAACCTCGCTGCTGTGAATGTGCCGTTGAGTCCTGAATCAGTCCAGGAAGTACGTGCGATTGCGGAGAAGGCTGATTGGGTTGTCGGGGATCGCTACCCTCCAGCGGCTATGAAGGCGCTGTACGCAGAGACCCCACTTCCGAAGAGCACCTAAACTGTAGTATAAATTCTAGCTCGATGGTTAGATTCTTTTGATTCTTGATGATCACAACTGTACTTGTACGTACCTGAAGTAACACCAGATGCATGTTTCAGTCGACCGATAATAAATGGCAGTGCTTAAATCCTGGCCGCTGTAGAAGGGACTACAACATGTTTGATAAGACGACTCAGAGGGACATTGGTAGAGTAGTGAACTACGTCGACAATATTGATTTCTATGAGGAAGTGACATTTGATATCCTTTGCTATTCATATCATGAAAGTGCGCTACAGCCCTGCTGAACAACATTAATTGATCGAGAGTCTTATCGTCTGCATGGACATCGACATACCTCATTATCTACACCATGCCGGTCTTCCCGCTCCTTACAGTGCCCAGGAAGAAAGTCACTCAATCGATACCATCGATGATGTGAGACTACAAGATCTAGTTTGGACCGAGTTTTTCCCCGCTATCCTGACCGCAGTCTGGCTGCAACCAGGTGCAACACCTACCAATAATGGTCCTGACCGCTTTTTCGAGCATCATTGCTCCAACTGGTCTTCGCCCTCGCGATAAATTCCAACTGGAAACCCAATTTGCTTGGGACCGTATGAACCGTTACATCAGTATGATAACATCATGCTGCACAACATTCAGCTCGCATGCCCTTTACCTATAGTAACTGGCATCTTCCTCCGAATCGCACCTGAGTAGTTGTTAGTTACATTGCTCGATTCTATCACAGAGCAGCAGTGGCGGGACATGATCCATGCCTTTCATAATTGGCGACATACACTGATTCGAGTTCCTTCTCGTCCTTGTGGAAGCCACGAAGAGGCATATACAGATTGCCCAGAAGTTGATCTTGAGGGACTCGTTAGGAATGTGGGTTATGTTCTCTAGATACTGGAGAGTTGGAATTCAGAGCAGGAAGGGAGTGGTGTTGTCGTTCCTATGAATACTATAGCCAGCGATATGCTTGAGAGGTTGGTCGACAGTGAAGGTGTCATTGGTTCCTTATTATCACGGTGCTTGGATGTTGTACTAGGAACCAGAGGAAGGGACGGAGTAACGCGACTGCGGAAAGGGTAAAAGTATTACGACAAAAATAATATTTATATTCAATGTTCAAAACTCAGCATGATCTTGAGATGACAATATAACACCATCGATGGGTGCAATTTGTATGTGAGATTGCTAAGGAGGACCCGGTAATTGCGATGATCTGAGTATCAGGAGCGCCAGGCTGCCGAGGTACCGCTTGTCTTGCCATAGGTCAGTGCTGGGGGTGCTGGTGATAAGTAACAAATATATCTAAGCTCCCATGGATGCGCGCTTGAATTGTCGTGTGACACCCGATGTCATCGAAAAGAAATGTTGAATTTCAAATTTAGGTGCTAAGCTTAGGTCACCTGGCTCAGCAACTTACACCAAGGTAGCAACACTTTCAGCGTCAACGAATATGTGTCGTCGAAATCGTGATGGTCGCAGGTGTTCAACTAGCTTCCTGAATACCACCGCTTATCTCTGTGCGCTAAGACTCTTCCATAAATTTGATTATAGAACTATTTGAAACGTACGTTCAGACTCTTCATTCCACTCACTGGCTTGTATTTTTGAATCTATAACTATCACTCACTCATGTCAAAGGCATCTAGTACTGATGGCGCTGGGGACCAGCCCATCCATACCAATGACCAGCCTGCCCCAGAACATGGTACACTAGGACCCCCAGAGGATTCAGAGTAAGTAGCCGATTCCTGGCATCTGTCACCTGCATAACAGCAAGATAGAGAGAGGGAAAATGATGAACCTTCAGCGGTGAAGGTACCGTCGGGGATGTGAGTGATTCTACCTTGATGCTTCTGTGCAACTCCTCACCAGAACTGTAGCTTGAACACTGGGCCTTCCCAGCCACCAGAATCTCGTGAACAGGAAAGTGTTCCCAAAATTGCACCAGACGGCGATTTAGCTTCGTAAGTTCCTATTAATGGCGATCTTTAACAAGCTCATAAATTGTCTCAGCGGGGCAGACAGGGACCAACCAACTCTAAATGAATTGTGAGCAAACAATAAGCCGAGCGATCGCAGCTGATGACATCCTACGCGCAGAGCGGATACCATGAAGAAAGTATTAGAAATTCTCCAGGACTCAATGATCGCGTCGAAGAGTGGCAAGGACAAACGGTCTCATTTCTGGGAGGTGTACAAACGAGCTGCAGAGGAACAAGACGGCGGGTTCCTCGAGCAACACCACAGCGACATGAACGATATTGTGCTCATTGTAGGTTTCGCGTGTTTATCTTTGATCTATTTTGAGACTGATATTCTATCAGTCTGGTCTTTTCTCCGCTACCATCACATCTTTCATTCTCGCAATGGAGTCTATTCTCAGTCCCGACCCCAACGATACCACGAACGCCCTTCTTACGCAACTCGTGCATATTGGACTCGGCAACTTTACTGCAGCGGGGTCCACGCCCGAAGACCCATCATCTACGTGGTCGCCGACTGTGGTAGCTGTGAGGATCCAAATGATTGCATATGCAAGCTTGTCCATGAGTTTACTAGCAGCATTCGGGGCCGTACTGGGCAGTCAATGGCTCGGGTACTACAAGTCGAAGAGATATGGTCGCGGCTCCCTGGAGCAACGAGGGAAGCACAGACAAGAGATGTTCGACGGCCTGAAAACTTGGTATTTTGATGCTTATGTGCAAACCATTCCCATCTTGCTTCAAATGTCCCTTTTTCTCTTTGGGATTGCCCTCGGTGCCCATATGTGGTATGAGCAGCCCAGCATTGCTTGGGTGATCTTTGCCGCAACGGCCTTTGGATTTCTGTTTTATTCGCTGACAGTGACGGCATGTTTGATATCTCCGACCTGTCCATTCCAGACGCCGATATCGAGGATGTTGCGCATGTGGGGTACCCATAGTAAGATCATTTTATGAATTCTTGCGGTCGTTTTCGGTCTGAATCAGGATTGCAGAAGTTTTACTCGTGATGTTCGAACTAGCGTCCAAGTATTTCCATCAGCTCAAGATGTTAGCTTACGGTGAGCTATATCTTATTACATGTGCACAGTATTTGACCATTTCTTGTCAGCTGTGTTGCAACCAATGTTTGACACCCTCAGACCGAAATGGACCCAATTATCTGAAGCATTGAAAAGTAAGGTTTTCATGTGCTCTTAAGCAGGATACCCAGTGCTTATTTCACTTTGCAGGCGCTATGCGTGCTACTGGCTATCTCACACGACGTTCTTTTGAGCTGTCATCCACCGCACTTCACAAATGGCTGCATTCTTTGTTTCTGCGCTCTTCGAAAAATAATCAAGACCCAGAGGCACAACCGCTCGATCAGGATCCGGATGTTTTGACGATAAATGAATATACCCTTTCCCTCGACCTCCCGGACATACCCACCAGCGATCTCGAAGCACTTAGCATCAAGTGGCTGCTGGAGACATCTACAGATCCTGAAGTATTTATAGCGGCTGCCTGGCTTGTTCCGCTGGTCGAATGGCCCCTGGACCTTGACGTCTCAGACACGTTGCCTCAGTTGTATGATCATTTCATAAGCTGTGTTGGCTTTGATGGGCAGATTGTTCCGTCGTTGGAGGAGAAAGCCTCGGCATGTGCAACGGCTCTAAGTCATCTGTATTATGGATGTGTTCTTCATGCACATCCTGACCATATTAACTTTTTTGGCAGCAAGAAACAAGACGAGGACGTGTTGTTTGATGTGTGGCGCAAAGACACAGCCAACGACACGGTGGTGGCCATGGCTGTCAATCTTTGTTTGTCAGGAATTCCACTCTACGATATCTCCAGGCCAGCCGCCGATTCCGTTCCTACTCTTGAGCAACTATTACATGTTCTTCCTTACCACTTTGTCACTGGGCGAGTCAATCAAAATATAGAAGTATTCGCCGTAGAGGTGATATCAAAACTGCTATCCTCTTCATTCTCGCCGTCGAATCAAATCATAGCCAATTGCACCGTTCTTGCTTGCGCCATGGTCGGGGTTCAGTTTGACAAACAGGATATAATTCGCATTGATAAAAGGTGCTCTTGACTCATTTGCTACTCCTTCTACTATGTTTGACAAAGAGATCGTGTAGTGCTGCTTTGCCTCAAGTCACGCAGTCCCTTTTGACACGGTTTCAAAGGGTTCTCTGGGCATGGGACGGAGGCGATCTCGAGAACGATAGCACAGGAGTGACGCACCGAGCGTACAACCTCCTCAATGTTATCTGTCGCATCCTCGAGCTTGGTCAAAGTTGCTATGATCCTTCATCTGACACCATGCGAAACCTGGACGTGTGTAGGAAGATTTATTCACGAATGAAGTTATCCGAACAAGACGATGCCTCGGTTTCATTGGCGGCTCTGCGAAATGCACTTCACTTCACGCTCACCGCTGCCCAAGTGTCTCGGGACCCTGACTACTTGTGGTTTGAGCCGTATTCAGGGTTAGGAACGGGCGATTCCCACTCGCCAGAAGACTTTGACTGGCTGGTGGACTACCTTGACCACGTCTATGCCGATGATCAGGAAGTGGCATTTGATATCATTTTTCTACTGGGTCCCATGAAAGTGCGCTTCAGCGCTGCTAAACAGCAACAGTTCATCAAGAGCCTCATCGCTTGCATGGGCAATGACATGCCTGTCTATTTGCGCTATGCCGCTCTTCGCGCTGCTCACATTGTCCGAGAAGCAATTGCCTCGATCGATGCCATTGATGCGAAGCTGCGGGACATGGTTTTGACCAAGTTTTCCCCCGCTATCCTAACTACTGTCTGTCCACGACCAGGTACAACACTCGCCAACGATCCTCATGACTTCTTCCACGATGAACGCGACCTGTGCTATCTCGAGCTGATATTTGCCCTCGCGAGGGATCCCAGCTGGCACGCCCATTTGATTGGAGATCACCATATAGATCGGTGCATCAGCATGATTGCAAGGTCCTCCAAATCATACACGCTGCATCCCTTTTACCTATCCGGCATCCTCCTCCAAATCGCACCTGAACAGTTGTCGGTTGCACCGCTTGATGGCGTCACAGAGCAGCAGTGGTGGGACATGATGAGAAGGGCATGGAGATATGCTGACTCTCAGGCTGTAATTGACAACATACATTGTTTCGAGTTCCTTCCCGTCCTTGTGGAAGGCACGAAGAGGCATA
>Ga0310811_10006402_pt1 | contig 15054 bp, 17 predicted proteins | sample YCmetagenome_FD_207642 | JGI IMG/M metagenome (GOLD analysis project Ga0310811, IMG submission 207642) | Soil microbial communities from experimental microcosm in Duke University, North Carolina, United States - YC | ecosystem: Engineered > Artificial ecosystem > Soil microcosm > Unclassified ...
CGAGATCGGCCAGGAGCTGGGTCGCCCAAGGCCCGGCCAGCACTCGGCTGAGGTCGAGAACCCTGACCCCCTCCAGCGCTCGCTTCATGCCGCGCGGCGCTTCTTGAAGAGCTTGCGGCGGTCGGCAAGGATAGCCTGCGCTGCATTATGCCCCGGCGCGCCGGTGACTCCGCCGCCGGGATGCGCGCCGGACCCGCACAGGTAGAGCCCGGCCAGTGGCATGCGGTAGTCGGCCGCCCCGATCATCGGCCTGGCGCTGAACAATTGGTCCAGCCCCATCTTGCCGTGGAAAATATCGCCGCCGATCAGCCCGAACCGCCGCTCGAGGTCGAGCGGTGAATGGATTTGCCTGGCGATGACCGACTTGGCGAAGCCGGGCGCGTGACCCTCGACTGTCGCGATGATCGCATCGGCCGCCTTCTCCCGCTCATCGTCCCACGACCGCCCGTCGGGCAATTTGAAGCGGAAATGCTGGCAGAACAGCGAGGCGACATGCTTGCCCTTGGGCGCCAGGCTCGGGTCGAGCGTCGACGGGATCAGCATCTCGATCACCGGCCGCGACGACCAGCCGTTCAGGGCAGCGTCGGCGAAGGCTCGGTGCATATAATCCATGCTCGGCGCCATGATGATGCCGGCGGTGAGGTGGTCGCCGCGGCCCGGCTTCACCGTGAAGCTGGGCAGCTTGTCGAGCGCGACGTTCATTCGGAAGGTGGCGCTCTCGCAGCCCCAATGAGCGAAATGCTCCTCGACAGGGCGGCTGACGGCGCCCTTCGGCACAAGCCGGTCGAACAGCAGCTTTGGATTCACTCCAGCGGCAATGGTTGGTGCGCGCCAACTTTTGCCGCCCGATACCACGCCTGCGGCGCGGCCTTTTTCGACGATGATTTCGCTGACCGGTGAACTCAGCACAATGTCGACGCCCGCCTCGCGGCAAGCGCTCGCCATGGCCTGGGTGATCGCGCCCATGCCGCCGATCGCATGGCCCCAAGCGCCCGGGACACCCGCCGCTTCCCCGAACAAATGGTGGAGGAGGACGTAGGCGGTGCCCGGCGTGTAGGGCGAGGCGAAATTGCCGACGATGCCGTCGAACGCGAACAGCGCTTTCGTAAGGTCGCCCTCGAAAAACCGGTCCAATATGTCGCCGGCGCTCTTGGTCGCGAACTCATGGACGATCTTGATCTCATCGGTCTTAAGCCCGACCAGGTCCTTGCCGAGGCTGGCCAATGTCGACAGGCCGCGGACACCCCGGCCCGGTCCAGGCGGAGTCTTCAGGATCCACTTGCGGATGAGCGGGACGACCGTGTCCAGCTCTTCGTGATAACGGTCATAGGCCGCACCGTCGGCCGGGACGTGCCGGGCGATGTCGGAGCGGGTCAGCCCATCCCGCCCGGTCAGCAAGAACTCGCCGTTGTAACCCGGCAGGAAATTGTCCTTCTTGCGCAGCACGACCTTCAGGCCATGCCGCTCCAGCTCCATGTTCTTGATGACCTTGGGCTGCAACAGCGACACGGTGTAGCTAGCCGCCGAATTGCGGAATCCCGGGTGGAACTCGTCGGTCACCGCGGCGCCGCCGACCTTGTCGGCGGCTTCGAGGATCGCAACCTTAAGGCCCTTCTTGGCCAGATAATGGGCGCAGGTCAGGCCATTGTGACCGGCCCCGATGATCAGAACGTCATGCATCAGCGCATCAATACCAATTCTTCGGACATGGTTGGGTGGAGTGCGATCGTCGAGTCAAAGTCGGCCTTCTTGAGGCCCGCCTTTACCGCCACGGCCGCCGCCTGAAGGATTTCGGGAGCGTCGGGCCCGATCATATGGATGCCGACCACCTGGTCGGTCGCGCCGTCGACGACCAGCTTGTAGAGCGAACGCTCGTTGCGGCCGGCGAGCACATTCTTCATCGGCCGGAAATCGCTGGTGAAGGTCCTCACCTGCCCCAGGCGGTTGCGGGCTTCGCCCTCGGTCATCCCGACGCTGGCAATCGGCGGGTGGGAGAACACCGCATGCGGCACGCAGCCATAGTCGACCGTCCACGGCTTCCCGCCGAACTCGCTGTCGGCGAAGGCGTGGCCTTCACGGATCGCGACCGGGGTCAGCTGGATGCGGTCGGTAACGTCGCCGACCGCGAAAATCGACGGGACGCTGGTGCGGCTGCTTGCATCGACCTTGACCTCTCCCCGTTCGCCCAGGGCGACCCCGGCGTCTTCCAGCCCCAGTCCCTGCGTGTTCGGAATCCGCCCGATCGCGAACAGTACGGCGTCCGCCTCCAGGTCGTCGCAACCTTCCATGTCGACCAGCAGCCGTCCATCGTCGCGCTTCTCGATGCTGTTGAAGGTCGAGTTGAATCGGAACTCGATGCCCTTGGTGATCGAGATTTGCAGCAGCCGGTCGCGCATCTGCTCGTCATAGCCTCGAAGGATCACATCGGTCCGGTTGACCAGCACGACGTGGCTGCCGAACTGATGGAAGATGCCGGCAAACTCGTTGGCGATATAGCCTCCGCCGGCGATTACGATGCGCTTGGGCAGCTGCGGCAGGTGGAATACTTCGTTCGAGCTGATCGCATGCTCGATGCCGTCGATCGCGGGCATTTGCGGACGAGCGCCCGTGGAAATGAGGATCTTGCCCGCAGTGACCGTGCGGCCCGATGCAAGCCTGACCTCGTTGGGGCCAGCCACAGTTGCCCGCTCGTGAAAGATCTCGACCTGGTGGTTGCTTAGCGTCTGGGTGTAGAGACCCTCCAGGCGGGTTACCTCTGCCAGCACATTGTCGCGCAGCACGGGCCAGTTGAAGTCGCACTTCGGCACGTCCCAGCCGAACATCGCCGCGTCGTTCAAATCCTCTGCAAAATGAGCGCCGTAGACGAGCAGCTTCTTGGGCACGCAGCCGCGAATGACGCAGGTGCCGCCGACCTTATGCTCTTCGGCGATTGCAACCTTTGCCCCGTGCGCCGCGGCAATCCGCGCCGCCCGCACGCCGCCGGAACCAGCGCCGATCACGAACAGGTCATAGTCGCTCATAGCCCCGCCCTTTCGATCAGGTTTCGGGTCGACGGGTCGAGCTTTGCCCTACCTTCCGGATCGTCAAGCGAGCGCGCCATTTCCTTGCCAAGCTCGACGCCGAACTGGTCGAACGGATTGATTCCCAGGAGGATCGCGTTGGCGAAGGTGCGGTGCTCATAAAAGGCGATCAGCGCCCCCAGCGTCCGCGCATCGACGCGCGGCAGCAGGATCGTCGTGGAGGGCCGGTCGCCGGGATAGCTGCGGGCCGCATCGTCATGCTCTCGGCCCGCCATCAGCGCCGCGCCCTGGGCAAAGCAATTGCCGAGCAGGAGCTGGTGGTGGCGCGGATCGACGCTGTCGTCATGTTCGATCGACGTGACGAATTCGACCGGGATAGCCGCGGTGCCCTGGTGAAGAAGCTGGAACACGGCATGCTGGGCGTCAGTCCCCAGGCCGCCCCAGGTCACCGGTGCTGACGGACGGCCGAGCGGCTTTCCCTCCGCCGTTACCGACTTGCCGTTCGACTCCATTTCAAGCTGCTGGAGATAGTCGGGAAGAAGCCGCAGGCGCTCGTCATAAGCGAATAGCGCCCGGCTCTGCGCACCACGAACCTGCGTGTAAAAAAGATCTGCGAAGGCCGCTAGCAAGGCGATGTTGGACGTGCCGTCAGTCAGCTTGACGTGACGATCCATTGCCGCGGCGCCCTCGAGCAATTCCTCGAATGCAGCCCATCCCAGCCCCAGGGCGATCGAAAGGCCGACCGCAGACCATAGCGAGTAGCGCCCGCCCACCCCTTCGCTGAACGGCAGGACGCGGGTCTCGTCGATGCCATGTTCGATCGCTTTTTCGGGCGCTGCGGTGACCGCGATCACTTGCCCGTAAGGGTCGGCCACTCCCGCTTCGCGCAACCACTCCAGCGCTGCTTCGAGATTGGTCAGCGTTTCGGTGGTGGTGAAGGTTTTGCTGACCGCGACGACCAGTGTCGATGCCGGATCCAGGCCCCAGGTTGCCTCGTCGAATGCTTCGCCATCGATATTGCTGAGGACTCGAACCTCAAGCCGGTCGACATCGCGGCCGAGTGCGTCGATTACCAGCTCGGGGCCGAGGGCGGATCCGCCGATACCGATGTGCAGGATCGAATCGATCTCCCCGAACGCCCCGCCTTCGATCGCATCGACCAGGCTGCGCATTCGGCCGTGGCGTTCGGCAGCGAGGTGGTTGTCCCTCGGATTGCCTTCGCCCCGTTCGGCGACATGCGTCGCTGACCGGTTTTCGGTCAGGTTGACGATTTCGCCCGAGAACAGGCAGTCGCGAGCGCCATAATAATCGACCGCATAGGCAAGGACGGAGAATGCGCCGATCACTTCCTCATTGAGATGAGTTTTCGACCAGTCGAAATGGATCGACGCGACGTCGCAGCTGTAACTGCTCGTCCGCCTGGGGTCCGCTGCGAACAATTCCGTTAGCCGCGGCGGAGTGGATGCCTCGATCGTGGCCCACGCGGCCTTGCAGTCCAGAATCGCCATGGCCAGCCCTCATAGAGAGGCGGCAGCCATTTTCCATCCCCGCTTGACCTTGGCGGCGCAGCCCTCGAAAGCGGCGGAATATGGCCTTTCCCCTGTTCCGCCGCCGCCACTATGCCGACAAGCAGTCGGCCGAGAAAATAGAGACGCCCGGCAGCCTCTTGAAATCTCTGCTTATTATTGCGCTTGCCGCCTGGATTCTCAGGAGCCTGATCGTTGCGCCATTCAGCATTCCGTCCGGATCGATGCTGCCGACAATGTGGATTGGCGACTATTTGTTCGTGTCGAAATGGCCCTACGGCTATTCCAGCGCCAGTTTCCCTTTCGAATTCCCGCCGTTCAAGGGACGCATCCTGGAATCCTTGCCTGAGCGCGGCGATATCGTCGTGTTTGAAGGTCCGGAAGGCCAGGATGTGGTGAAGCGGGTTATCGGCCTGCCGGGCGACAGCATCGCCGTCGCTGGCGGCCAACCGATCCTCAACGGCAAGCCGGTGCAGCGCAACCAGGTCGAGGACTTCGTCATGCCGGTGTCGCCTAACAGCCCATGCCGCGTCGTCCCGCCGGCGGTTGCCATGACGCGACTGACCGACGACGGACGCCAGGGCTGCGTCTATCCCGCCTACCGGGAAACGCTTCCGAACGGCCGCACCTATGTGGTGCTCGACCAGACCGACCAAAGCATCGCCGACAATTTCGGCCCGGTGACCGTGCCGCAGGGCGGCATTTTCGTGATGGGCGACAATCGTGACGACAGCCTCGACAGCCGTTATTCCGTGCTGGCCGGAGGCATGGGGATTGTGCCGGTCGACCGGGTGGTAGGACGCGCCGAACGGGCGTTCTGGTCGACCGACGGCAGCGCGTCCTGGGTCAATCCGATCAGCTGGTTTTCGGCGCTGAGGACCAACCGGCTTGGGAATGATTACCACACATGATCAAATTGCCTCCTTTCATCGGTGAAGCGGTGGGCGGCGAGCCTCGCAATCCGCAGCTTTTCGAGCGCGCACTAACCCACGGCAGCCATGGCCGCGAAACCTATGAGCGGCTGGAATTTTTAGGCGACCGGGTATTGGGCCTGGTCGTTGCCGATTGGCTGTACCAGCGCTTCCCGAACGAGCCGGAAGGCAAGATGAGCCGTCGCTACAATGCGCTAGTGGCACGGGAAACTTGTGCCGACGTCGGGCGCGCGCTGGAATTGCCGCCCTACATCCTTCTCGGTCGCCAAGCGCGCGAGGACAATGCCAATTTGAGCGACAATGTCCTCGGCGACGTCGTCGAGGCGATCATCGGCGCCATCTATCTGGATGGCGGGCTAGATCGCGCCGAAGCCTTTGTTCGGACCCATTGGGCGCCGTTCCTTGACGGCCAGCGCAAGGCGCCGGAGCATCCCAAGTCGGCGCTGCAGGAGCGTGCCGCCGAGCGAAAGCTGGGCGTCCCGGTGTACGAACTCATTTCCCGCTTCGGTCCGCATCATGCGCCCCGTTTCCGGGTAAAGGTCAGCGTTGGTGGGCGTGGTGAAGCAGAAGCCGAAGGCGATTCCAAACAGGAAGCGGAAACTGCCGCTGCGGCGGCCCTGCTGGAGAAACTCAAATGAGCCGCTGCGGACTGGTCGCGGTGCTGGGCGCGCCCAACGCTGGCAAGTCGACTCTGGTCAATGCCCTGGTCGGCCAGAAGGTCGCGATCGTCAGCCCCAAGGCACAGACCACCCGCGCCAGGCTGATGGGCATTGCGATCGAGGGCGACGCGCAAATCCTGCTCGTCGATACGCCGGGCATTTTCTCCCCCAATCGCCGGCTCGACCGGGCGATGGTCAGGGCGGCCTGGGAAGGGGCCGAGGATGCCGACCGGGTGGTGCTGGTGATCGACGCCGCTGCCAAAGTCGGGGCGCGGGTCGAGGACATGCTGCATGGCGTCGAGGACCGCGCCGAGCCCAGGATATTGGTGCTTAACAAGGTCGATATCGCGAAAAAGGACGACCTGCTCGTCCTCGCCGCGCGGCTGTCCGAACGCTTAAAGCCCGAGGCGGTGTTCATGGTCTCGGCGACCACCGGCGACGGCGTGCCCGCACTAAAGACCCAGCTCGCCGCCGCCATGCCCGAAGGGCCCTGGCACTTTCCCGAGGACCAATTGACCGACGTCACCGACCGGATGGTCGCTGCCGAGCTGACCCGCGAGCAGCTTTATCATCAGCTTCACGCGGAACTGCCCTATGCCAGCGCCGTGGCGACCGAGAAGTGGGAAGATCGCAAGGACGGATCCACGGTCATTCACCAGCAAATCTACGTCGAGCGCGAAAGCCAGAAGGCGATCGTGGTCGGCAAGGGTGGCTCGCGCCTAAAGAGCATCGGCGCCGCCGCCCGCGCCGAAATCGCCGAGCATCTCGGCCGCAAGGTCCACCTGTTCCTGCACGTCAAAGTCAATCCGCGCTGGGGCGAGGACCGCGGACTTTACGAGGATATCGGGCTGGACTGGGCTGACTAGTCGGCTACTTCCAAGACCTCCTCGACCCACTTCGGCACTTCAACGCCTGCAGGGCCATAACGGCGCTCATCGAAGAACAGGCTGCCGTGGCTGGGCTCGAGGTTGATTTCCAGCGTGCGGGCGCCGCAGTAGCGCGCAGTCTGGACGAAGCCTGCCGCCGGGTACACCGCGCCCGACGTGCCGATAGAGACGAACAGGTCGCAATTGGACAGCGCCTGGTCGATCCGTTCCATTTCGTAAGGCATCTCGCCGAACCAGACGATGTCGGGCCGGACACGTCCCGCGACCTGGCAAATCGGGCAACTCGCACCCTCGCCCATCGGCCCTTCCCATCCGAACCGCTCGTCGCAGGCAAGGCACCAGCCGCTGGTCAGCTCGCCATGCATGTGCAGCAGGCGCCTGGCTCCGGCGCGCTCGTGAAGGTCGTCGACATTCTGGGTGACGATCAACAATTCGCCGGCCCACTCCGCATCGAGCCGGGCCAGCGCCTCATGCGCCGCGTTGGGTTCGACCTCGCCCAGCCGGGCACGGCGCGCATCGTAAAACTGATGAACGAGTACCGGATCGCGAACATAGGCCTCCGGGGTCGCGACATCTTCGACGCGGTGGCCTTCCCACAGGCCGTCCGAGCCGCGAAACGTCCTCAGCCCGCTCTCCGCGCTGATCCCGGCACCGGTCAAAACGACGATGTTGGCAACTTCTCCCATACTACCTCGTTGACACTCTTGTAAGTAAGATGGATGATCCTGCCATGGCGAGCGAAGCCTATCACCACCCTATCGGCATCCTTGCCGAGGACATCGACCACATGGGTCATGTCAACAATAGCGTCTATCTCAAATGGGTGCAGGAGGCTGTGGTCCGTTACTGGGAGAAGGTCGCTCCGCCGGAGGCGGTTACGCGGCACCTGTGGATCGCGCTCAGCCATGAGATCAAATATCGCCGTCCGACCTTCCTTGACGATCTGGTCGTGGCCGACGTGATCGCCGAAAAGGTGGAGGGCGCTCGTGCCTTCTTCACGACGGTCATCAAACGCGGTGAGGAAGTTCTGGCCGAGGTGACAAGCACATGGTGCTGCCTCGATGCTGCGTCGCGGCGCCCAGCCCGCCTCGCCCGCGACATCGCTGCCCGTTTCCTGTCTCAGGACTAACCCTGCTTGCATTGCCGCACGCGCGGTGGCTGTTTCGCCGTCGCACCGACTCAAGCCAATAGGGGAGGCATCCATGAAGGCAGCATCATTAATCTGGGTTGCGGTCGCGCTGGAACTCGCCGCCTGCAAGCCGGCCGCGGACAAGGCCGCGAAGGTCGACGTCGCGGCCGAAGAAGCGGCAATCCGCGCCAAGGAAACGGCCTGGATGGCGGCCTATAATCAACATGACGGCAAGGGCCTCGCCGCCCAGTATGAGGACGAAGCGGCGCTCGCTGCGAACGGCGTGAAGCTGATGACCGACTCAGTCGGTCGCGGACTTTTCCTCGATGGAATGGCATCGGATCCGGCGCTCAAGGTCGATTTTGCCAGCGACCGGATCATCGTCGCCGCTTCCGGCGATCTGGCGTCGAGCAGGGGCCACTACACCTTTACCTATACCGACCCGGCCACCAAGAAGCCGAAGACGGAAGAGGGCAATTACCTCACCGTCTACCGCAAGGCAGCCGATGGCAGTTGGAAGGCCGTCGAGGATTTCACGACTCCTGGCGCGCCAGTGGCAGCGCCTGCGGCCGCGGCTCCGTAAACTTTCAACGCCTTCAGCCGTTGCTGCCGAGATGAGCGAACCAGTCATTCGCATCGGCATCGGCGGCTGGACCTACGAGCCGTGGCGCGGGACCTTTTATCCTACAACCCTGCCGCAGACGCGCGAATTGGAATACGCTGCTCAGTCCTTCGGCGCGATCGAGATCAACGCCACCTTCTACGGCCGGCAAAGTCCGAAGAGCTGGGAAAATTGGGCAAAGGCGGTGCCCGACGGCTTCCAGTTCAGCATCAAGGGCTCGCGTTACGTGGTGACCCGGCCGAGGCTTGCCGACGCCGGGGAAGGCATCGGCAATTTCCTTGCACAGGGCCTTACGGCACTCGGTGACCGGCTAGGCCCTGTCCTTTGGATGCTCGCGGCACGGCGGAAATTCGACCCGGAGGATATAGCCGCTTTCTTCGACCTGCTGCCCGAAGAACATGACGGCATTCGGCTGCGCCATGTGGTCGAGCCACGTCACGAAAGCTTTCGCGACACCGCCTTCTTCGATCTATGCCGAGATCACAACGTGGCCATCGTCTATGGCGATGACGACGAGTTCCCATTGATCGACGCCGACACCGCCAGCTTTCGCTATGCCCGCCTTCAGCGCATGACCGAAGATATTCCAACCGGATATGACGGCAGGTCGCTCGACCACTTCTCAGGCATGACCCGAGCCTGGGCGAAGGACAGCTACATCTTCATGATAAATGGCGCGAAGATGCGGGCTCCGGCGGCTGCGCTGGCCCTTCAGGAGCGGCTGGGCATTGCGAAGCCTTGAGGCTTCGGCCATCAACCGGCCATGCGCACCGACCAGCAGCCTGTCCGCATTGCCCTGTTCGCGCCCGACGGGCGGATGGGAAAGGCCATCCAGGCAGCAATCGCTGGCGAGGCGGGCTTCGAGGTGGATAATGACCATGGCGAGGTGCTGATCGACTTCTCAGCGCCGAACGCGCTCCGCGCCAGCCTCGATCGCGCAGTCTCGGCGGGCGTTCCGCTATTAATCGGCACCACTGGGCTGATCGATGAACATGACGCGCTGATCGCTGAAGCCGCAAAGGCCATCCCAATCCTGAAGGCGCCGAATACGTCGCTTGGCGTGGCGCTGCTGGCGGATCTAACGGAACGTGCTGCTCGAGTGCTCGGCCCGGAAGCATGGGACATCGAGATTGTCGAAATGCATCACAACAAAAAGGCTGATGCGCCGTCAGGCACAGCGCTTCAGCTTGGAGCGTCTGCCGACAAGGGCCGCGGCGGCGATTCCCCAGCCGAGCGGGGACGCGACGGCACCGGCCTGAAGCGCCAGCAAGGCGCTATTGGCTATTCGGCAATCCGTGGCGGGACGGTAGTGGGCGACCATGACGTGATGTTCCTCGGCCCGGATGAGCGGCTGATTCTTGCCCACCGCGCGGAAAGCCGGGCGATCTTCGCCCGTGGCGCGCTGGCGGCCGCGAATTTCCTCAGGGGCAAACCCGCCGGCCTATACTCGATGCGCGATGTCATCGACGCCGCATGAGCGGCGCTGAACCCGAGGCTACCCGCGGCCTTGTCCGCCGCCTCGGTCCGTTCGACGCCACCATGCTGGTCATGGGCGGGATCATTGGTGCCGGGATTTTCGTAAACCCGGCGGAAGTTGCCAGGCATGTCGACACGCCCGGGCTAATCGTCGGTGTCTGGGTGCTTGGAGGCCTCATCGCCATGGCCGGCGCCCTGGTTTACGCAGAGCTTGCCGATCGTCGGCCTCATGTTGGTGGCCAATACGCCTATCTGCGCGACGCATATGGCCCGACGCCAGCCTTCCTTTATGGCTGGTCGCTGCTGCTGGTGATCCAATCGGGCGGCATGGCCGCCGTGGCTATCACCTTCGCCCGCTATTTTGACCAACTGACCGCGCTCGCTTTGCCGGATGGAGTAGTCGCAGCGGCTGTCCTGTTGTTGCTGGTCGCCATAAACTGTCTGGGCGTACGCGCCGGCGGCACTGTTCAGAGCGGCCTGATGCTGCTCAAAATTCTGGCGATTGCCTTGCTCGTGCTGGCCGGCTGGTGGTTCGCTCCTGCCAATCCCGACTACATAAGACCGCCGGCAGGTCATTCGTCTGCCGGAATGGTGGCGGCCATTGGGGCCGCCATGACGCCGGTGATGTTTTCCTATGGTGGCTGGCAAACGGCAAGTTTCGTCGCCGCCGAAATGCGCGATCCGCGCCGCGACCTCGTCCGGGCCTTGCTGCGGGGCGTCGCTGGCGTCGTGATTCTCTACACCGCGGTCGCTTTCGTGTGCGTCTATGCGCTCGGGCCCGCCGGGCTGGCCCAGTCTCCAACCCCTGCGGCAGATGTGATGCGGCTGGCGTTGGGCGGCAAGGGCGCCACATTGATCGCGCTTGGCATCGCCATTTCCGCCCTGGGCTTTCTCAGCCAAGGCATGCTGACCGCTCCCCGCGTCTATTTCGCAATGGCCGAGGATGGCTTGTTTTTCCGAAAGATTGCCGAGGTGAGCGAGACAACACGCGTGCCGGTCATGGCGATCCTGCTGCAAGGCGCCGCGGCGATGATTATCGCGCTGTCCGGTACTTATGGCCAAATTCTAAGCTACGTAACGTCCGTCGACTTCATCTTCTTCGGCTTGACCGGCGCGGCGCTGTTTGTATTTCGCAAGCGCGATCCAGTCGGCGCCGGATTCAACGCCCCTGGACATCCCTACAGCACTGGATTCTTCGTTGTCGCGTGCGCAATGATAGTTGTTGCCACCGTGGTCAGCAATCCGATCAACAGCCTGATTGGCTTCCTGATCCTCGCCGCCGGAATTCCCGCCTGCCGTTACTGGCAGCGGAGGAACCCAGCGCCATGAATATCGCCCGCGGCGCCATTCAGTCCGATTATATGCACTGGTTCAAGGTCCAGACCCCGGTCCGCTACAATCTGTCGTCGAGCGAAGTCCCGCACTTCCGCCTCGACAGCTTGCCGCTCGGAATCGCCGACCTTGGCCTCGATGGAGTCAGCCATCCTCGTTATGCGCCACTGCGACAGGCGATCGCCAAACGCTACGGCATCGAAGCCAATCGCGTTGTCACAGCGAACGGTACGTCCATGGCCAATTACCTTGCCATGGCGACTCTGATCGAGCCGGGTGACGAAGTCATATTCGAGCAGCCCGGCTATGAGCCGATGCTGTCTTCGGCACGATTCCTTGGCGCCGATATCAAGCGCGTCCAACGCAATGCGGCCAACGGCTTCCAAATCGATCTCGACCAGTTGGATCGGCTCGTTAGCGCGCGAACCAAGGCGGTCGTTGTCACCAATCTGCATAATCCAAGCGGCGCGCTGACTAGCGACGAAGATCTTCGCGCAGTCGGCGCGATCGCGTATCGCTACGGCGCTCATGTCCTGGTCGATGAGGTCTATCTCGACAGCGCAGTCCCGCCACGGCCGACGTCGGCGTTGCTCGGCCCTCAATTTGTGATCACCAGCAGCTTGACCAAAGTCTACGGTCTAAGCGGCCTTCGCTGCGGATGGATCCTCGGGGAGCCAGAACTCGCCGAGCGGATGTGGCGGCTCAATGACCTATTTGGGGTCAACCAGCCGCACCAGTCAGAAATGCTGTCCTGCTTCGCTTTTGACCACCTGGATGAAATCGCGGCGGGCAATTCCCAGCGGCTCGCGACCAACCGCGCTATTTTCAATGATTTCGTCAGTTCACGAAGCGATGTCGAATGCATGGCGGCCATGCACGGAATCACCGTCTTTCCGCGCTGGCTTGGCGGCGACGCCGACCGGCTACATGAGTTGCTTCGCACCAAATATGACACGTCGATCGTTCCCGGCCGCTGGTTCGAAATTCCGGACCATTTCCGCGTCGGATTGGGAGGCGACACGGACATGCTGAAGGAAGGGCTAGCGCGGCTAGGCTCCGCGCTCGATGAGCTGAAATGAAGAAATCGGACATTTTCGAGTTCTATCGGCGCCTTGCCGAGTCCAATCCCGCGCCCGAAACCGAGCTTGAATATGTGAACCCCTATACGCTGCTGGTCGCGGTAGCGCTGTCAGCGCAGGCGACAGACGTCGGCGTCAACAAGGCGACCCGCAAGCTATTCGCTGAAGTAAAATCGCCGCAGGCAATGCTCGGACTGGGTGAGGAGGGCCTGAAGCGGCACATCAAGACGATCGGCTTGTTCAACACCAAGGCCAAGAATGTGATCGCGGCGGCGCGAATCCTGGTCGACGAGTTTGGCGGCGAAGTCCCCCAGGAACGCGACAAGCTGGAGCAGCTGCCGGGAGTTGGCCGCAAGACCGCCAATGTCGTGCTGAACGTTGCGTTCGGCCGGCCGACGATTGCCGTCGACACCCACATATTCCGGGTCGGCAACCGCACGGGCCTCGCACCCGGCAAGAACCCCTTGGAGGTGGAGCTTAAGCTCGAGAAGAATACGCCAGAGCCGTTCATTACCCATGCGCATCATTGGCTGATCCTGCACGGCCGCTACATTTGCAAAGCGCGGACGCCCGAATGCTGGCACTGCCCGGTTGCGGACCTTTGCTCGTTCAAGCCGAAAACGCCGGCCCCCAAGGCTAAATCCAGAGCCGCTGAAGCCGCTCGCTGAGCCCAGTCAGCAATTCATATTGTGACAGGCCCGACGCCTCCGCCGCGGCGGGCAATTCGTAGTCAAGCGTGACCCAGTCACCTTCGCGCAAATCGGGCGCCGTGCTGACATCCAATGCAACCAGGTCCATCGACACTCGACCGATCAGCGGCAGCTGCTTTCCGTCGACTCTGGCCGCTCCTTTGCCCGCGAAACAGCGCAGGTAACCGTCTGCATAGCCAATGTTGACGATGGCGGCCTCGGTGGACGATGTCGCGGTCCAGGTGGCGCCGTAGCCACAAGTTTCGCCAGCCCTGATCAGGCGGCGCTGCACCACTTCGGCCTCGGGAAAAGCGACTTGCAAGATATGACCGGCCGCCTCTTCGCGCGGTACTCCGCCGTATAGCGCCAGGCCGGGCCGGACCAGGTCGAAGCTATAGTCGCGGCCAAGGCAGATTCCAGCGCTGTTAGCCAGCGCATATCGACGCGCCTTTACTGTCGCTGCTACCGCCGCAAACCGGTCGCGCTGCACCGCATTCATGGTGCTGTCCTCGTCAGCGCAGGCAAGATGGCTGTGGAGTGTGTGAATCGCGAGCCCTTCGAGGACTTCTAGTTCGTCGACGCGCAGGCCGAGACGGTTCATGCCCGTGTCGACCATCACGTCACATGGACGGTCAAGCGCCGCCTCTTTCCAGCGTGCGACCTGCTGCGGCGTGTTGATCATCGGCCGAGCGACACCGGCCAGCGCCGCGGGCGAGTCCTTCGGGCCGACGCCATGAAGAACGACTAGCTCGGCTCCTACCGGCAGTGGCCCCAACGCCTCAGCTTCCGCCCAGGTCGAGACGAAGAAATCGCGGCAGCCGGCCTGACCCAGCAGGCGCGTTACTTCGACCGAGCCTAGGCCATAGCCATCGGCTTTGACGGCGGCACCGGTAGCAACGCCGGCAGTGCGCTGGAGCCAGCGCCAATTATCTTGGAGCGCTGAGGAATCAATCCGAAGGCGAAGCGCATGGTGGGTCACTCGACCTGCCCTAGCCACAGGCTCGGGCGCCGTCGAGACAGCGTATCAGAACATGCGTGAGCCGTTTGGCACCGCCCGTTCCGGTTCAAGCAGCACGATATCGCCATTCTCATCGGCGAACCCCAGGGTCAGCACTTCCGAGATGAATGGGCCGATCTGGCGAGGAGGGAAATTGACTACCCCTGCCACTTGCTTTCCGACCAGTTCGTCGAGCAGATAATGAACCGTGATTTGGGCCGATGACCGCCTGATGCCGATCTCATCGCCGAAATCGATTTTAAGCTTGTAGGCTGGCTTGCGTGCCTCTGGAAATGCGATGGCCTCGATCACCGTGCCGACCCTGACATCGACCTTCATGAAGTCTTCAAAGCTGATCGTCATCGCTGGGCTTCTTCCCAATTCTGGCCGTCAAATTGGCTAATCGCCAGTTTGGGCGGCTGGTCTAGACAAGCAGCGTTGACGCTCCAGGCATCAGGATGGCTGCGCGGCTGGTAGAAGCTTTTGACGCCGCACGTGGCGCAGAACAAATGCTCCGCCGTGCCGGTGCCGAAGCGGTAGCTGGAGAGCGAATTTCGGCCCGTGACGAGCTCGAACTGGCTGTGCGGGACCATGATGTGGATGAAGCCGGTCATCGAGCAGACCGAGCAGTTGCAATCGAGCGCGGGAACGGGAGGATCGGGTAGCTCCGCTCGGAAACGAACCGCGCCGCAATGGCATCCGCCTG
>Ga0310811_10006404_pt1 | contig 15053 bp, 15 predicted proteins | sample YCmetagenome_FD_207642 | JGI IMG/M metagenome (GOLD analysis project Ga0310811, IMG submission 207642) | Soil microbial communities from experimental microcosm in Duke University, North Carolina, United States - YC | ecosystem: Engineered > Artificial ecosystem > Soil microcosm > Unclassified ...
TCGTGGCCGAGCCGAGCCGCACCGGCCAGGCGGTGTCGAGGTACGCGGGCAAGAGCGCGCGGGTGCTCGTCCAGTGGGCGGTGACCATCGGGATCGCCGGGGGCCTCCTCGCCATCGGCAGCCTGGTCCTGTTCACCCAGGCCAAGGCGTTCTTCACCGCCGGCGAGACCGGCTCCGACGTGGCCAAGATCGAGCTGGCCCCCCTCGCCACCCGGTCGATCCTGTACGCGGCCAACGGCACGGTCATGCAGTACCTGCACGGTGAGGAGGACCGCCTGCCGGTCCCCATCGACAAGGTGCCCAAGCACGTGGTCAAGGCCGTGCTCGACGCCGAGGACGAGCGCTTCTACGAGCACGGCGCCATCGACCTGCGGGCCATGACCCGGGCCATGGTCTCCAACCTCCAGGAAGGTCAGATCGCCGAGGGCGGCTCGACGATCACCCAGCAGCTGGTCAAGACCGCCCTCCTCAACCCCAAGAAGGACGTCAACCGCAAGCTCCAGGAGGCCTCGCTGGCCATCCGCCTGGAGAAGCAGATGACCAAGACCCAGATCCTGGAGCGCTACCTCAACACCGTCTACTTCGGCAACGGGGCCTACGGCCTGCAGGCCGCAGCCGAGACCTACTACCAGACCGACGTCGACAAGCTCACCCTGGGCCAGGGGATCCTCCTGGCCGGCCTGATCCGGAACCCGGTGGGCGCCGATCCCTTCAACAACCCGGAGGACGCCCGGGGTCGGCGGGACGTCATCATCGACCGCATGCAGGTTCTGGGCGACATCACGCCCGACCAGGCGGTCGAGCTCAAGGCCGAAGCGCTGCCCACGCCCCAGCCCGCGCCGCAGACGGACAGCAACGACTACGTCACCCGCCACGTGGTCGACGAGTTGCTGAAGGATCCCAAGTACCTGGGCGGCACCGAGGCGGAGCGCAACCGGCTGGTGTTCCGCGGCGGGCTCAGCATCCACACCACCGTGGTCCCTGCGCTGCAGGCCGAGGCCGAGGCGTCCGTCGCCGCCGTCCTGCCGACCACACGCGGCCAGTTCGACGCCGCCCTGGTGACGATCGAACCCTCCAGCGGGGCGGTGCGCGCCGCGGTGAGCGGGCTGGACTTCGTGCAGAACAAGGTCGACCTGGTGACGGGCGACGGTCGACAGGTGGGCTCGGCGTTCAAGATGTTCACCCTCATGGCGGCCATCGAGGCGGGGGACATCCCGGCCGACACCATCCTCGGCAGCTCGCCGTGCAAGATCCCCAACCCCGGCAGTGTCGACCCTGTCTGGGAGGCGCACAACAACGAGGGCGAGGCGGCGGGCGTGATCGACCTGACCGAGGCCACCGTCGACTCGGTGAACTGTGCCTACGCCCGGCTGATCAAGCTCGTCGGCCCTGACAAGGTGGTCGACGTGGCCCAGCGCATGGGCATCGGCACCGCCCCCGGCGACCACAGCAGCCCCCGCAAGATCACCCCCGACCTGTCGCTCACCCTGGGGACGTCGCCCGTCACCCCGCTCGACATGGCCAGCGCCTACGCCACCCTGGCGAGCGACGGCGAGCACCACGAGCCGTACTTCATCGACCGGATCGAGGACAAGGACGGCAACGTCCTGTACCGGAACAACCCCAAGGCCGACCGGGCCGTCTCGGTGCAGAACGCTCGGACCGTCACCTCGGTGCTGCAGCAGGTCGTGCAGTACGGCACCGGTACCGCCGCCGCCGTCCCGGGCTGGAACGTGGCCGGCAAGACGGGCTCCGCCGAGGACAACGCCGACGCCTGGTTCGTGGGCGTCACGTCCAAGCTGTCGACCGCGGTGTGGATGGGCGCACCTTCCGGCCGGGTGCCGATGTACAACGTCGGCGTCTTCCCCAAGGTGTACGGCGGCACATATCCGGCCATGATCTACGCCGACTTCATGAAGAAGGCGCTCCAGGGCCAGACCCCCGTGCAGCTCCCCGCCCCCGACCGCGTCCCGAACCAGCGGCCGCCGAAGTTCCTCGAGCTCAAGGACGAGATCAACGCGCCGGTCGTCGACCCGATCCGGGGCCGCAACAACAATCAGCAGGTCGTCCCCGCGAACGACGGCACGCCGCCGGTCAACGGGCCGATCGCCAACCCCAACCCGAACCCGGGCCCTGTCGTGATCGCGCCACCCGTGATCACCATCCCCGTCATCACCGTGCCGGTGATCCCCGATGTGACCTCGCCGCCGAGGACGGTCGTCGTCCCACCACCAGCCGTGGACGCCACCACGCCGACCACCCGGCGCAACCGTGGCATCGACGGCTGATGTGAGCGTCTTCGACGATCTGCTCCGGGTTCAAGAGCACGACACCGCCGCCGACCGCCTCCGGCACCGGCGGGACCACCTTCCGGAGGCCGCCGAGCTCCGAGCCTGCGAAGACGATCTGGCCCAGCTCGAGGCCGCCCTGGCCGAGGTGGGCGCCCGGGCGGCCGAGGCCGCCCGCGTCCAGCGGCGCCTGGAGGCCGAGCTGGCATCGGTCGAAGCCAAGATCGCCGAGCTCGACGCCAAGCTGTACTCGGGCGCGGTGAAGGTGCCCCGCGAGCTGCAGGCCATGCAGGGCGAGGGCGAGGCCCTGCGGGCCCGGCGGTCATCCCTGGAAGACCAGGTGCTGGAGGCCATGGGGGACCGGGACCCGCTCGACGCCGAGGTGGCCGGGCTGGAGAAGCGGCGGGCCGAGTTGGACGCCCTGGGCGCCCGCCTGCGCGCCGCGGTAGCCGAGGCCGGGGCCGTGATCGATCGCGAGCTGGCCGCGGAGCTGGAGGCCCGGGAGTCGGCGGCGGCAGGCATTCCTGCCGACCTGGCGGCCCTCTACGAGCAGCTCCGTGCTCATCTGGGAGGTGTCGCCGCCGCCCCGCTGGTCAACGGCCGGTGCGGGGGGTGCCACCTGGCCCTGCCCGCCACCGAGATCGCCCGGCTGCGCAAGGAGCCGCCGGACACGCTCGTGCGCTGCGAGCAGTGCAACCGCATCCTCGTCCGCCCCTAGCGTGATCCTCTGGCCTGCGGGCCTGGCCCTTGGCCTGGTGTGGCTGGTCTTCCGTGACCCGGCGTTCGACTACCGGGTGGTGGTGATCGGCGCCCTGCTGCCCGACCTGCTCGACGCCCCCTTCGGCGGCGCCCGCCTGGCCCACACCCTGCTCGGATCCGTGGTCGTCCTTGGCGCCGTCATGCTGGGGACACGCGGCCGGCGCCATCTGCGCCGCAGCCTGCTGGCCCTGCCCATCGGCATGTTCGCCCACCTCGTCGCCGACGGGATGTGGGCCCGCACCCATGCGTTCTGGTGGCCCTTCTTCGGTCGCCGGCTGTCGGGCCGGCTACCCGCCCTCGACCACGGCATCGCCGTCCTCGTGTTCGAGGAGCTGGTCGGCGCATTGCTGGTCGTATGGTGCTGGCAGCGGTTCCGCCTCACCGACAAGCGGGTCCGGTCGCAGTTCCTCCGCACCGGGCACCTGCCCCGGGACGTGATCGGCTAGCCGCTCGCCGCCCTTTGGTCAGCCGCCGTTGCGGGCCTGGAACATGTGGTAGAGCAGGATGAGCTGCGAGATGGCCAGCGGCTCGCTGCGCTTGCCGGCCTCGATGGTGCCGAGGGACTCGGGCACCTCCTCGTCCACGCCGAGCTCCTTCCAGATCTCCTGCTCGACCTCCTTGGTGATCTCGCGGGGGGCATAGGAGTGGATGTGGAGGGCGTCGACCGGCTTGCCGTCCTCGTCCCGGCTCAGCTTGAGGTGCATGGCCTCGCGGTGGTCGTCGGTGAGGATGTTGGCCAGGTCCGGATGGGAGATCGTGGGGCGCAGCAGGACGGTGGCCGAGAGGGGCTCGTTCTCGTCCCGGCCCTCGATGCGGTCGAAGCGGATGACGATGTCGGCCCGCGTCCGCTGGGGGCGGATGAACTCGGCCGACTCGGGCTCGCGCTTTTCGAGGTCGGCGAGGACGGCCTCTTCGGTGTAGCCCCGCTTGCTCGTGTCCCGCTTGATCTTCCACTCGTACCGGACGGGCTCGGGCGGGTCCAGGTAGACGGTGGCGTCGAAGCAGGCCCGGGTCAGCTTGGAGTACAAGGGGAGCAGCCCCTCGATGATCACGTACTCGCGGGGCTCGACCAGGACCGGGCGGCCCAACGTGCCGTCGTGGTGGTTGTAGACCGGCTTGAGGATGGGGTGGCCCATGGCCAGCAGCTGCAGGTGCTGCTCCATGATGTCCATGTAGTTGCAGTCCGGGTGGAGCGGCGTGAAGGGCAGCTTCTTGCGCTCGATCCGGTCGTAGCGGTGGTAGTCGTCGACACAGATCGACGTGATCCGGTCGGCGCCCAGGGCCTCGACCAGCCCCTTGGTGATGGTGGTCTTGCCGGCCGCGCTGTCACCGGCGATGGCCAGCATGATCGGCCGGCCGGGGCCGTCGCCGTTGCTGCGCCAGGAGCGCTGCATGTTGACCTGCTTGTCGGGCATCCGGTCTTCTCCTGTCGACGACCAAGTAGTCGGGCGATTCGGGGCTAGGCGGCCACGGCCTCTTCGGCCAGGCGGCGCAGGGTGGAGACGGCGTCGGTGAGGCCGCCTTCGTGCTTGTACAGGGCGCTGCCCGCCACCAGCACGCGGGCCCCGGCCGCCGCCGCCCCGGAGATGGTGGAGGGCGAGATCCCACCGTCGACCTCGAGGTCGATGCGGTAGCCGCTCTCGGTGATCATGTGGGCGGCTTCGCGGATCTTGGGCTCCATGGTGGCGATGTAGGCCTGGCCGCCGAAGCCGGGGTTCACGGTCATGACCAGGAGCAGGTCGACCTGGTCGAGGACGTAGCGAACGACGTCGAGCGGGGTGTGGGGGTTGAGGGCCACGCCCGCCTTGCCCCCGGCCTCGCGGATGGACGACAGGGTGCGGTGCAGGTGGGTGCACGCCTCGGCGTGGACGATGACCAGCTCGCAACCGGCGTCCAGGTACTGCTTCATCATCTGGTCGGGGTTGACGACCATGAGGTGGGCCTCGAAGGGCACCGAGGCGTGGGGCCGGCAGGCGGCGATGACGTCGGGGCCGAACGTGAGGTTGGGCACGAACACCCCGTCCATCACGTCCCACTGGATCTTGTCGACGCCGGCGGCCTCCAGGGCGGCGACCTCCTCGCCCAGTTTGGAATAGTCCGCGGGCAGGACCGACGGCACGATCTGCACCGGGCTGGCCGGGGGCCGGATGTTGGTCACGGTTGCATGCTCGGTGACGGACATGATCCTCGTTTCGGGGCGTCGAACGCCAAGGGGGGTTGGGAGAGCCTACGACGCCCGAGCTTCCGGCGCCTCCCCCCTAAGGTGGATCCCATGGGGGAGAACCTGTCGATCGTGGCAAACGTCGACCCGGCCCGATCGCCCCTGCGACTGCTGCTGGTCGACGACCACCAGGTCGTGCTCGAGGGGCTGGCCTCCATGCTGGCCTCCCAGAGCGACCGGGTGGTGATCGCCGCCGCCACCACCTCGGCCGACGAGGCCGTCCGCCTGGCCGCCGACTGCCAGCCCGACGTCGTGCTCCTCGACGTTCGGCTGCGGGGGGCCAGCGGCCTCGACCTGTGCGGCGAGCTCGTCCGCCGCCATCCCGGGATCAAGGTGGTGTTCTTCACCGTCTACGACGACGAGCAATACCTGTTCCAAGCCCTGCGGGTCGGCGCCGCCGGCTTCCTGCTGAAGACCACGACGGGGCCCGAGCTGGCCGACCACCTCGACCGGGTCATGGAGGGCGACGTCGCCGTTGACCCCGCCCTGGCCGGCCGGGTGGCCATCACCGCAGCCCGGCTCCAGAGCGGCGACTTCTGGCCGGGCGCCCGGCTCGGGCTGACCCAGCGGGAGAGCGAGGTCCTGGGGCTGATGGTGCGGGGCCTGTCCAACCGGGCCATCGCCCTGCGCCTCTCGATCGGCGAGGACACGGTGAAGACCCACGCCCGGGCCGTCTACCGCAAGTTGGAGGTGGGCGACCGCTCCCAGGCCGTGGCCGTCGCCCTCCGTGAAGGGATCTTTCACTGAGCCGGCAAGCCGACACCGGTCTCCAGCTGCTGGAGCACATCATCGAGGTCACCTCCGCCGACCTCGACGTCCACGAGGTGGCCCAGCGGGTGGCCGGGCTGGTCACCGCGGCCACGGCGTCGGACGTGTGCTTCGTCCACCTGCTCGACGAGGAGCTGCGCCGGGTGGTCCTGGCCGGGGCCACGCCGCCCTTCGACAGGTTGGCCGGGACGGTGCAGCTCGCCCTGGGTGAAGGCATCGCCGGCTGGGTGGCCAAGAACGGCCGGCCCGCGGTGGTGCCGAACAAATGGAAGGACAACCGGTACCGGTATATTCCCGAGCTGCGGGGTGAGGACTACACGTCGATGATGTCCGCCCCCATGCTGGTCCGGGGCCGCGTCGTCGGCGTGCTCAACGTCCACGCCAAGGCCGAGCGGCGCTACGGCGACGACGACCTGAGCATGCTCACCCAGGTCGCCAACCTCATGGCCCGGGCCATCGAGAACGCCCGGCTCTACCGCCGCCTGGCGGAACGGGAAGAGATGCTCGAGCGCTTCGCCACCCGCACCGTCGAGGCCCAGGAGATGGAGCGGCGCCGGCTGGCCGGGGAGATCCATGACGGGATCAGCCAGCGCCTGGTCAGCCTCTGGTACCACCTCCTCGCCGCCGAGGACGCCCAGGGCGACCCGGACCGGCTGCGGCGCGAGCTCGGGGTGGCCAAGGATCTGGCCACGCAGGCACTGAGCGAGGCCCGGGGCGCCATCGCCGGCCTCCGGCCGTTCGTGCTGGACGACCTCGGCCTGGCGCCGGGGCTGGAGAGCCTGGCCCGCTCCCTCACCGGCCTGGAGGTCGACGTCGACGTGGAGCCGGTGTCCCTGCCCCCCCACGTGGAGGTCGCCCTGTACCGGATCGCCCAGGAGGCCCTGCAGAACGTGGTCAAGCACGCGGAGGCCTCCGCAGTCGCCGTCCAGCTGCGGGCCATGGACGGCGAGGTGCGCCTGGTCGTCTCCGACGACGGCCGGGGTTTCGAGGAGGACCCGGCCACCGCTCCCGCAGTCCACGGCTACGGGCTGGTGGGGATGCGGGAGCGGGCCGAGCTGATCGGCGCCACCCTCACCATCGCGTCGCGACCGGGGACGGGCACCAGGCTGGACGTGACCGTCCCTCTACCCGTCGGCCGGGCGCCGGATCTTTCCGAGAAAATCTGAAAGGTTCCGCGGGGGCCGGACATAGAGGGTCGGAGGGAGGAGAAAAACACTTCTTCTCCGGGCTGTTTGGGGTGGGGAGCATAAGTGGGCTGGAAGAGGTTGGGAGCAACCCTGTCCGTATGGGCCATCTTCAGCGCGCTCGTGGCAACCCCGGCCCATGCGGCCACGCCTCTTGACAACGACCACCCCCACCCACCGTCGCCGGACGTGGCGCGCGGCCCGACGCTCGCCGACTTCGAGGGGTCGACGGTCGACCTGGCGGGCGACTGGGGCGCGGCCCGAGCGTGCCTGGTGTGGCGCCAGGGCGGCGTACTGGAGTGCTTCAGGAGCGCCACGGCCATGGAGCAGCGGGTCAAGGAGCTGGCGCCGCGACACGACGCCATGCAGCGAGGCGGCGGCACCTCGTCACCCGGAGCGGTCACGGCCTTCTCGGCGTTCTCCTGCTCGAGCCCGCTCAGCGTGTTCGACGACATCTACTACGGCGGCCGGCAGGTGTCCTTCTGGGACCGGGGCTTCTGGCAGAACCTGGGCGACTACGGGTTCGACGATCGCACGTCCTCGTACATCGTCGGGGGTTGCTACGCCCACCTCGCCGAGTACCGCGACGGGGCCGGTTGGTGGTACCCGGGCGACACGTCCCCCTACCACGACGAGGGCTGGGTGTCCTGGGCCTGGAACGATCGCATCTCGTCCGTCTACATCGAATAGAGCAGTCACCCACAGGTCGCCGGGCCCCGCGGTCTCCCCAGCCGCCGCGGTGCCCGGGCAGCGGCGAGCGGCCGGTAATTCGTGACCGGCCGCTACCCGCGCTTGGCGGCCGGCCATGACGTGAACGAGGCTTGGTCCGAGGTGGAGGACGTGCGGCCGCGGGACCGCGAGCGGGAGTTCGAGCAGCTGTACGAGGCGTCGTACGGGGCGGTGCTGGCGTACACCCAACGCCGGGTCGAGGCCGCGGCCGACGCGGCCGACGCCGTGGCCGAGACGTTCACCGTCGCCTGGCGCCGCTTGGACGAAATCCCGGAGGGCGAGAGCCTCCCGTGGCTCTACGGCGTGGCCCGCCGGGTCCTGGCCAACCAGCGCCGGGGCGACCGCCGCCGCGCCGACCTCTCCTCCCGGCTGCGCAGCCAGCCCGCGCCCAGGGTGGAGATCGAAGGGCTGGTGGAGGCCGACGAGGACCGCCACCGCGTGCTGTCGGCCCTGTCCCGCCTCAAGGAGGCGGACCGGGAGGTCCTGCGCCTCGCCGCGTGGGAGGAGCTCAGCCATCGCGACATCGCCCTGGTGGTGGGGTGCTCTGAGCCATCGGTGGCCGTGCGCCTCCATCGGGCGCGGAACCGGCTGGGGCGGGAAATCGGGAAAGGAGACCGGCGAGCAGGACAAGACAGAGGGGCAGGCCCCGGGCGGCGAGCGGAAGGTCAAGTCCCGTGATCGACCAGAACGATCCCCTCCTCCGTCTTCGGGCGGCGAACCCGATGCCCGGCCGCGACCCGCGGACCGCAGCGGCGTCGCCGGGTGCTCGGGCGCTGCTCGCCCGCATCGTCTCCACCCCGCCCGATTGGCCCTCGCCGGCCACGTCGGGCCAGCCCCGCCACCGGCCCTGGAGGCCGCGCCGCCGGGCGTGGAGGGTCCTGCCCGTGGTCGTGGTCGCCGGATTGGTGGGGGCCGGCGCGTACGCCCTCCGTTCGGGCAATGTGACCAAGCCGGACACCGTGGCCTGCTACGAGCAAGCCAACCTGGAGGCGCGCACGGAAGCGGTGGTGGTGGACGCTCGGGGGCCGGCGGCCGCTTGCGCCGACCTCTGGGCTGCGGGCGAGTTCGGTTCGGTGCCCGTACCCAGCCTGGTGGCATGCACCCTGGTCTCGGGCAACCTCGCCGTGTTCCCGTCGCCTGACGGAGCTGCGGTGTGCGGCCGGCTCGGGTTGCCCGCGCCCCCGTCGTCGACGTCGCCGCCGACGACGGCTGGGGCCGCGGCGGCCGACGTGAACGCCCGGTTCCTCGAGGTCCGTGATGCCGTGCTGACCCAGTTCCTCGCCTCGGCGTGCGTCGAACCCTCGGCGGGCAAGGCCATCGTGCGGAGCGAGCTCGACCGGGCCGGGCTGGCCGACTGGACCATCCGCACCGACCAGCCCTTCGCCGCCGACCGGCCCTGCGCCTCCCTGGCGTTCCATCCCGAGCAACACGAGATCTCGCTCGTCCCCGCCCCGCCGCGGCGATAGGACGCGCCGGCCCTGGGTATGCCCCTGGCCATGACCTCGACCCGCCCGGCCGTCCTGTTCGACATCGACGGGACCCTTCTCGACAGCAACTACTTCCACACCATCTCCTGGTGGCGGGCGTTCCAGGACGGCGGCGAGGACATCGCCATGGCCCGGATCCACCCGCTCATCGGCATGGGCTCCGACAAGCTGCAGGGCACCCTGCTCGGGGAGGAGCGCGAGGATCTCAGCGAGATCCACTCGAACTACTACAAGCCGTACAAGGAGCTGCTCCACCCGTTCCCCCGGGCGTCCGAGCTGTTGGCCGAGGTGGCCAAGCGGGGGGCAAGAGTCGTGCTGGCCACGTCGTCGAAGGAGAAGGACCTCGACGAGCTGCTGGCCGCCATCGGCGCCGACGACGACGTGATCGACGAGATCGTCCACGGCGACATGGTGGGCGCCAGCAAGCCCGCCCCCGACATCTTCGCCGTCGCCCTCGATCACCTGAGCCTTGACCCGGCCCAGACCATGGTGGTCGGCGACACCGGTTGGGACATCGAGGCCGCGGCCAAGCTCGACCTCGACGTGGTCACCGTCCTCACCGGCGGCTGGACCCGGGCCGACCTGGAGGCGCGGGGCGCGGTCGCCGTCTACGACGACGTCGCCGACGTGCTGGACCACCTGGACGACAGCCCCCTGGCCCGGTTGCTGTCCTGACGCGCAACTGGCGGCACCCGGAGGTGCCGCCAGTTGCCAGTTCGCGCCCCGGGGTCAGACCCCGGCGGTCTCCATGTCCCGGCTGTAGGTGCCGGTGGCCGCCGCGCTGGTGAGGCCGGCCCGGTGCGACGCCACCTTCTGGGCTTCGGCCACGTTGTCGGTCGAGCCCTTCCAGGTCCTCAGGGCCTCGTCCTGCAGCGCCCGGCCGTAGGAGAAGGTGAGGGTCCAGGGGTGGGGGCCCATCTTGTTCATGAGGTCCAGGTGCTCGGTGGCGACGGCGGCCGGCTGGCCGCCCGAGAGGAAGGCGATGCCGGGAACCGCGGGCGGGACGGTGCGGTAGAGGCACGTCAACGTCCGCTCGGCGACCTCCTGGGGCCCGGCCTGGCTCGTGGACTTCTTGCCCGAGATGACCATGCTCGGCTTGAGGACCATGCCCTCGAGGGACACGTTCTGGCGCGACAGCTCCTGGAACACCCGGCGCTGGACGTGCTCGGTGACCCAGGCGCAGGTCTCGATGTCGTTCTCGCCGTCCATGAGGACTTCCGGCTCGATGATCGGGACCAGACCGCCCTCCTGGCACAGGGCGCCGTAGCGGGCCAGGGCGTGGGCGTTGCAATGCATGGCGTAGTCGGTCGGGAAGCCGCGCGCCTCGTCGATGATGTACACCGCCCGCCACTTGGCGAACTTGGCCCCCAGGCTGACGTACTCGGCGATGCGCTCGCGGAGCCCGTCGAGCCCCTCGGTGACCTGCTCGTCGTTGTCCAGGGCCAGGGGCTTGGACCCGGTGTCGACCTTGATGCCGGGCAGGATGCCCTTGCGCTCCAGCATCTTGGGGAACGGGGTGCCGTCGGCGGAGGACTGGCGGATGGTCTCGTCGTACAGGATCACGCCGCTGATGTAGTCCTCGATCCCCGGCGTGCTGAGGAGCGTGTCCCGGTAGGCGCGGCGGTTCTCCTCGGTGGACTCGATGTCCAGCGCCGCGAAACGCTTCGTGATCGTGGCGTTGCTCTCGTCCGCGGCCAGGACGCCCCGGCCCGGAGCGACCATCGCCTTAGCGACGGCAGCGAGATCAGTGGCGCTCATCAGATGGTGATCCTCCTGGTCAGGGTGCTTTTCTGGCACCGAACGTTAGCCCGGCGAGCCGTCCCGGACCAGGGTGAACCCGTCATGGCCGACCAGGTCGGTCAGGAAAAGGCCGGCGGTGGCGGGCAGGGGTTCGTGGGCCCGGGCGACGACGTGCCAGGCCCGCTGGCGGGGCAGGTTGGCGCACCGCCACTCCTCCAGCGTGCCCTCGTCGAGCTCGCGCGCCACCGCGTCGCGCGAGATGAGGGTGATACCCAAGCCGACCTGCACCGACTCCCGGATGGCGCCGTTGGAGCCCAGGGTCAGGGTCCGGGGGTCGATACCCATCTCGTCGAGCAGCTCCTCCGCCGTCCCCCGGGTACCCGAGCCCTCCTCTCGCAGGAGGACGACCGAGCGGGCCACCGTCGCAACGTCGACCTCGCGGACCGCCCGCTTGCCGCTGCCGGCGGAGACCAGCACCAGGACGTTGGGGCGGGTGGCCAGGGTCACGAACCGCCCGCCCCCGGGGGGCCGCCCCCCGACCGCGAGGTCGGCCTCGTGGTCGGCCAGCGCATCCCATACCCGATCACGGTTGCCCACCTCCAGGGTGACGCCGGCCTCGGGGTGGCGGTCCCGGAAGGAGGCGAGGAAGCGGGGCACGACGTGCTCGCCGGCCGTGGTCACCGCGGCCAGCCGCAGCTGCCCCCGCTCGGGGTCGAGGGCCTCGGCCGTGGCCGCCCGGGCCGTGTCGATGAGGGCGAGCACCTGGCGGGCGTACCTGGCGAACACCTCGCCCGCCGGCGTGATCACCAGCCCCCGCCCGGCCCGCTCCACCAACGAGACGCCCAGCTCCTTCTCGATGGAACCGACAGCGGCGGACACCGCCGGTGGGCTGACCAAGAGGCTTCGCGCCGCGTCGGTCACCGACCCCGAGGTCGCCACTTCGACGAAGGTCCGCAACTGGTTGAAGGTCATGCGTAAGGTTAACATGAACGGTCCAGCATGTAAGGCGGGAAATACGTCATGGACAGACTAAGCTTCGTTTGCCAGAATCGACAAAATCAACCGAGGACTAGATCCCGGGACAAGCGTCCGAACCCCCTCGCAGGGCGTCCGAACCGGACCCAGATCAAAAGAGTCAGCCGAGGAGAACCGCGTGGCACAGAACAACGGCCAGAGCAACAGCAAGGGCTACCAGGCCGGCGTCAAGAAGTACGCCGACACCTACTGGACCCCGGATTACGTGCCCTTGGACACCGACCTCTTGGCCGTCTTCAAGGTGGTTCCCCAGGCCGGCGTGCCGCGTGAAGAAGCAGCCGCCGCGGTGGCCGCCGAGTCGTCCACCGGCACGTGGACCACGGTGTGGACCGACCTGCTCACCGACCTCGAGTACTACAAGGGTCGGGCCTACCGGATCGACCCGATCAGGGAGAGCAACGAGGGCGCGTTCTTCGCCTTCGTCGCCTACCCGATCGACCTGTTCGAGGAAGGCTCGGTCGTCAACGTGCTGACCTCGCTCGTGGGCAACGTCTTCGGCTTCAAGGCCATCCGCAGCCTGCGCCTCGAGGACATCCGCTTCCCGATCGCCTACGTGAAGACCTGCGGCGGCCCGCCCAATGGCATCCAGATGGAGCGCGACCGCCTCAACAAGTACGGGCGGGCCCTGCTGGGATGCACGATCAAGCCCAAGCTCGGCCTGTCGGCCAAGAACTACGGGCGCGCCGTCTACGAGTGCCTCCGAGGCGGGCTCGACTTCACCAAGGACGACGAGAACATCAACAGCCAGCCGTTCATGCGCTGGAACCACCGCTTCGAGTTCGTGATGGAAGCGGTGCACAAGGCCACGGCCGAGACGGGCGAGCGCAAGGGTCACTACCTCAACTGCACCGCGGCCACGCCGGAGATGATGTACGAGCGGGCCGAGTTCGCCAAGTCGCTCGGCGCCCCGATCATCATGCACGACTTCCTCACCGCCGGCTTCACCGCCAACACCGGTCTCGCGAACTGGTGCCGCAAGAACGGCATGCTGCTCCACATCCACCGGGCCATGCACGCGGTGATCGACCGCCACCCAATGCACGGCATCCACTTCCGGGTACTGGCCAAGTGCCTGCGCCTGTCCGGAGGTGACCACCTCCACGCCGGCACCGTGGTCGGCAAGCTCGAAGGCGACCGCGAGGCCACCATGGGCTGGATCGACACGCTGCGGGAGTCCTACATCCCCGAGAACCGCAAGCGCGGCATCTTCTTCGACCAGGACTGGGGTTCGATGCCCGGCGTCATTCCTGTCGCCTCCGGGGGCATCCACGTCTGGCACATGCCGGCACTGGTGGCGATCTTCGGCGACGACGCCTGCCTGCAGTTCGGCGGCGGGACGCTCGGCCACCCGTGGGGCAACGCACCCGGCGCCCACGCCAACCGGGTCGCCCTCGAGGCGTGCGTCGAGGCCCGGAACCAGGGCCGGCAGGTTGAACGCGAGGGTCGGGAGATCCTGACCGAGGCGGCCCGCCACAGCCCCGAGCTGGCGATCGCCATGGAGACCTGGAAAGAAATCAAGTTCGAGTTCGACACCGTGGACAAGATCACCGCCTGATCGCGGGCCGGTCGCCGGTTCCTACGTCCCGGCGCACCCTCAACCCCGGCCCCCAAGAAAAAGGGCCCGAAAGGAGAGACGAACATGCACATTCAACCCTACGGGCCCACCCCCCGCCACGTGGAGACCTTCTCGTACCTGCCGCCGATGACGCCCGAGCGGCTCCGCCAGCAGATCACCTACCTCATCGAGTCCGGCTGGAGCCCGGCCATCGAACACACCGAGCCCGAGAAGTCCATGTCGAACTTCTGGTACCTCTGGGAGCTCCCGCTCTTCGGTGAGCGGTCGGTCGACAGGGTCCTGGCCGAGCTCGACTCCTGCCACCGCGCCAATCCCGGTCACCACGTGCGCCTTCTCGGCTACGACAACTTCCAACAGTCCCAGGGCACCGCGTTCATCGTCCACCGGGCCGGAGCCCGCTGAGCATGGCCATCCACGTGGTCCAGACCGCCGACAGAGGTGACCTGGCCGCGCCGAGAAATCCTGCCCGTGAGGGCCGCGCCGCGGCGATGTCCCGGCGCCGCGCCCTCGCCGCGGGCCGGGCCGCTTTGGCGCCCACGCCTCCGACCCCTCCCACTCCGAGCGGGACGGCGGTCACGACCGACGACCTGCCCCCCGCCCGTCGCGCCCGCGCCCTCTCCATGCAGCGACGCCGCCAGCTGTCCCAGGGCAAGCGGGCGCTGAACGCCGCCGGCCCGCCGGCCTTGGTCGTCTACCGCGGCGGGGGTAGCTGAGCATGGGCATGTACGCGGTCGACACCGCCGACGCCGCTGAGCTGGGCGAGCTCCGAGATGCGGCCCGTAATGGTCGCGCCGCGGCCGCGTTGCGCCGCCGCCAGCTGTCCCAGGGCAAGCAAGCGCTGAACGGCGCCGGCGGGCTGCCCGCCCCGGAGGACCTCCAGGTCAACGGCGCGGGCCCGGCCCCCGCTGCCAACGGTCAAAGCGCGCCGAACGGGTCGCAAGACGCGCAGCAGGAACGGGCCGTCCCGAGCGACCCCGTGGCCGCGGCCAAGTTCGGCCGCTCGGTCTCCGTCGAGCGCCGCCGCCAGCTGTCCCAGGGCAAGCAGGCGCTCAACGGCGCCGGCAGCCTGCCGGCCCCGGAGAACCTGCAGGTCGACGGCGCAGGAGAAGCCCCCGCTCCCAACGGTCAAGGCGCGCCGAACGGCACGCAAGAACCTCAGCAGGAACGGGCCGTCCCGACCGACGCCGTGGCCGCGGCCCAGTTCGGCCGCGCCGTCTCCGTGCAGCGGCGCCGCCAGATGTCCCAGGGCAAGCAGGCGCTGAACGG
>Ga0310811_10006405_pt1 | contig 15051 bp, 10 predicted proteins | sample YCmetagenome_FD_207642 | JGI IMG/M metagenome (GOLD analysis project Ga0310811, IMG submission 207642) | Soil microbial communities from experimental microcosm in Duke University, North Carolina, United States - YC | ecosystem: Engineered > Artificial ecosystem > Soil microcosm > Unclassified ...
TATTACTGGATCTGCGGAAAGAAAACAGGACTGTGAAAAGGCCAAACAGTAGCACAAGGGCATGTAACGATACGCTTAACGATCCACTGAGCCGTGATGCCGCTCCTAGGCCGCTATATAGGTGTGGTGGTGTTGCTTCCCCCCTCCCCTCATCCGCCGGTCGGACCTTCTCCCCAAGGAGAAGGCATGTGAGACCGGGCTTCGGAGATGAAAGGAGCTTTCTCAAATGCGCCGAGTATATGCTGACTTAGTTTCTAATCTCCCGCAGAAGCCATGATATGCTTCTGCGTAATCGCTGTGCTGGTCATAGGCATTAAAATCATCTAACAATTTATCAACCAATAATGTTGTTAATCAGGCAGGAGAGCATGTTGGCTTGATTTTTCCATTGCGTCCTGCTACCTGTAAATCTACATTCAACTTTTCTAGTGGTTTTAAGGAGAAGCTGTTTAATTCGTATAGTAAAAATGATTTTGCAACAGAAAAAGACATTATCTCTCATTTTGATAAACATTCCATTGAGAATATTTTATCTGGGTTTAAGTCACCGTCATCTGTTAAAATTCCCCTAAATTCTTTTGAAAAAAATCTACTTACAGAAATTACAAAACTTTTTGATTCTACAAGCGAAGTGCTACCACCTGAGCTCGCATTTATCTCGAGGTTATGTAAAATTGAAGGGAAAGAGCTTGTTGTGATAGATCCTTCAGTGTCTGCGCTTCAAATAAAACTCTATTTGGAGCAAAACTTGGCTATTCGACGTAAAATGCCATCATATCGTTACGAACCTGAGTCAATAACCCGGTGTGGTTTTTGGTGCAAAACTGGCATTGCTGGCAGTGCTGCTGCTAGCGCTGCTGTTCTTGCTTTATACTTTCGGTATAATTGAGGGAATCATTGGCATTGGTGAGAAATTTATTTCGCGTTCTCAACTGTGTCGAATACGAATATATGTATAGTTAAAACCCGTGGGTAGGAAAATGTGACTTAGAGTCGTCATCTTGCTGTGGACCAACATTGCTTTCTGCGTTCTGACTAAAGCGAAAAGTTGGTTTCCACTCAGGTTCAGTCTCTCGTATCTCAGAGGATATCTTTTCTCTGAGTGCTTTCATTTCGTCTCCGTGAAAACGCTTACCTAAAGCGGTGTCAGGTTGTTCAATGCATTGTTTGAATAACAGGACTCTTCTTTCTTCTGGAAATCGCCTGATAAAGGACAGCATCTCATCTGCGCGAAACCCATCCAAAGCGCCCGGCTGAGCAGTACAAAGAACTGTTTTTAATAAATCATAAGCTTTGATAGCGCTTGGGTCTGCATCTAAGGCTTCAATCGCGCTTAAGATCGCTGTACGATGATCTCCTTCGTTATAACATGCTTCCCCATATGCGATCTGAGCGCGCGAGCATTCTAACGCTATCTCTGAACCAAAGATTGGGTCCAGCAACATAGCCTGCTTGAAATCTGAAACGACATGACCAAGGCCAGGCACAGATTGCTCTTTATTAGCGCGTCCACGTGTACAATAAAGTGATGCAAGCAGTGGCTTTACTTTCTCTGAATCAGACTTATTTAATAACGTCATCGCCATTTCTACATCTGCAATCGCTTCATTCAAGTTACCGTTTTTTTGGTAAGCACTCGCACGATTGGAATAAGTGCGTGAATGGTTTGGCCTTTTCTCTGCAGCTTGGCTGTATGCTGCAATCGCTTTAGAAAAATCACCGTTTGCTTCATGAGTCTGTCCTATGAGCAGATAAAGATCTGGATTCTGCAGCTCCCCCTCCAGCGCTTTTTCGTAAAAGAAGAGTGCCCCGGCATAATCATGCTTATGGTAACAGTCTGATCCAGATGTTATTAAATGAATAAGAATGCGCGGCTTTAACCGATTTGTCAATGTCGGGTCTAGCTTCAACGCTTCACTATAATCAGATATCTTCTTCAACGTGTCTGACTCACAGTCCCCACGATTTTCATATATCTTTGCGCATCGTAGCCCCTCTTTCTGCTTCTCTGTGTAAAGCGCAAATTTTGCATTAGGAACGGTTGTACCATTTATCTTTTCTTCCCAGCGCGCGACACGCTTTAGTCCTTCTTCTAAGGCTTTGGTATCGTATTCGATTGCTTTGGTGTAATCTTCTTGATGTGTATAGACCAACCCATACATAAAATTAATTTGCACAGGGTCTTCGCCCATCTCTAACATAAAATTTGGATCAAGCTGCAACGCTGTTTCCCAGTCTGTTATGGCTTGCGTGGAATCAGAGAGAGGTTTTTCTTGATGCGCCCATCCTCGTTTATAATGGACGCGTGCAAGCTCTTGCTGAAACGTAAGATCGCTTGGATTGAATAGCCGTGCTGTTTCTAAGTCTGAGATGATTTGACCAAAATCAGGATGTGATTTTTTTTGATGAGCACGTGCTCGTTTATAGTGGACACGCGCAAGGTTTTCTTTTATCTGCGTAGTAAATTTTTCGTCCCCTAAGGCCTTATTAAGCTCATCGATCGCGCGATCAAGATCGTTTGCTTCTTCATAACGATGTCCACGCTTAATATATTCATCTGTTGTTATTGATTTTTTTGGCATTTTTGACCCCTCGTGTGCTTTTTATTATCCAGCCTATACATAGTAGCACATTTAAAGGACAGAAATGTTAAGTCCAGGTGCGGATCAATGCTGACTTTACCTATTGTTCTAAATCGTATAAAATGCAGCCACAGCGTGAAGACCAAATAATATTAGCGAGGGGTGTGTGTATGGCGCAGAGTCGTGTGGAAGTTACTTCTGATAAAATTAATAGAGCATACCGTGTTCTTGTGAGTATGGTGGTAAATGCTGAAGATCAAAAACAGCATGGATCAATACAGAAGAAAATCGAATGGCATCTGGAGTTATCATCTGACAGAGAACATGCGGGACGGCCTATCACAAAGGAGAATATAGATCACCATGGGAGATTACTCGCTTTATACTACCGCGCGGATAAAGATCTCAGCAGAAAAGAAGACTTTGTGATATTTCGAGGCGCGTGCGAACTGTTACTGTCAGCACTAGAGGCGGGTTACACGCCTGACACCTTAAGCAAGCGCTACGATGAGCAAAAGCATCTTATCATCACGCAAAACGGTGCCCCCCAAAATTACGCTGAGATTTTACATGGCAATGAACCTATTCCCTTAGCAACGACATTTGCAGTGCCAACAGAGCCTGTTGGGCCTGGCGCGCTAGTTATACCCCTTCAAACAACGCCAACAGCGGAATATTTGGGTAACTTTGCATACGAGACCGTCCTATCAGTGACCAGCAAAGCAGCAGCAGCGGTAGCGGACTACGGCGATGAACATGCCAGGACTGATGCTGGGGGAATTATTTCTGCTGCATTCGTGCTGGGCACTTATGCTGCTGGTTATTATGGAGCGAGTCAAGCGTATTATGCTACAAAAAATGCAGCATTGTCGCTCTTTGAAGGTGCAGATCTATTAGCAGAATTTCAATTTCTCCTCGAAGAAGCAGTGCCTAGAGGTCAAGCGCTAATGAACTCTTTCTCTCCGATGATAGGTGCTGCTGTTGATATGCTTAAAACTTTACCTCCAGCGTTGATACCACCTGAGGTAAAAAAGGCGCTTGGTGGCAGTGGTTTTATGCAGATTGGCTGGTGTTTAAATAAAATTGTAGGTGTTGCATCTAACCAAAAAACACTTACGCTGCAGAACACTGCCAGTGCTCTTGGAGTGGATTCTGAAGCGCTAAGTCCTATCCTGCTCATGCAGGCTGCTTGGAATTTATATAATATTGCTGGCCAAGCAAGGTCTCTGAAAGAAGAAGTGGTAGCGTATGTAGAGGAAGTGAGTAGCAAATTGCAGACAATCGCAAAGAAATCACCAGTATGGCAAGCATTTATCAGCGCACCCGGTACTGATTACGCCGGTGAACTTCAGAAGGCAATAGACGGTATACAGGCATGTGTTTTGAAACAGGTAGCATTTCTCAAGGACAATGCCGAGAAGCTCTTGCCAGATGGTGTGCTGAATAGCCTTACGTGGCTAACAACCGAGACGCGAGACCTCAGATGCTTGATAGCAAGCTCGCTCCTTTCTTCGCCTTCACTAGTGTCGGGAGGGGGAGTTGAGCAAAAAATTCAATTCGCTATAGAAAATATAGTGACACAAACAGCACGTGGGACGGCTGGCGTGACAGGATCAGTAACGCAAGCTGCAGCTAACAAGATTGTGGGAAAGGTTGCTGGTACTCTTGCAAAATCGGCTGCCTCAGGTCAAATCGCTAATGCAGCTGTCCTTGCTATGGGAACAATAATAACGGGTGGGCTTCCTCTTATTGGAGCGAGTGCAGTCGCTGCTGGAACGGCGGGTGCAGTTGCAACAGCAGCGCTTGCACCAGCTACGCGCTCATTAGTAGATAATGTTTTTCAGGGCACGGGTGCGTCAGATCGTTTAACGAAGAAAGTGGAGGAGGTGTGGGAAATACTCGGGAGACATACCGGAGGGAAACAAACTGCATTAACAGCTGCCACGGCAGCTGTGTTCCTGCCCGTGGCTGCGGGTCTTACGCTGCCAGCTGTCGTGGCTAGTACTGCGCTCACTACTACAGCAGTATGCATTGGACAAGCTAAAGAGGTACAAACAGAGGCGTTACGTGGCGTTATGAATAGCATTTTGGGAGACAAAAACGATCCCACAACGCTCAGGCGTGCCATGTCAGATATTACCTTACAAAAAATAAGATTTTGTATTGCGCGTGGGATACTACCAGATGTAGGTGGGAGTGAAATTGCTGCAATTTGTGATGGCACCTATCGCCGCAATCCCGATAGTTTTTTGTTAGCATTCGCTGAGCCAATGATTGGAAAAGCGAATCTTCCAATACTATTTGAAGGTTTTATTACATCTGTGTTAGATGAAGTGGGATATGTAGCATATGGCAAATCAGTCGTGCTTTCCAAAGCACCTGCTGGCCCTGGTCTAATAGCGAGTTTTACAAGTGCTGTTACAGGTTGGCTTGGGTATTTTTGTTCTGCTCCTGCTCCGCAAACACAACTAACTATTGCTGCGCCACCTCCTGAAACAAGCCAAACAGCAGGCCCAGCCCTACCAGCCCTACCAGCCCTACCAGCCCTACCAGCCCTACCAGCCCTACCAGCCCTATTAGAAGGAGGGCCTCAAGCCACAGCAGTAGCAATTGCTGATGCTGAAGCGGAAAGAGTAAAAACACAGCAGCAGGAAGAAGAGAGAAGCAAATTAAAATTAATAGTAATAGCACTTTGTGAGGCGGAGCGTGCAAAGCAGGCAGCCTTAGAAGATGAATTAGCTCTGGAAAAAACGTTATCTGGTGCACTAAAATCGCTAATGAAAACGCAACAAAGGTCAAATAAAGAGTTGACTACAGAGGTCGAGCATAAAAAAGCTGTTTTCACAGCGAGTAAAGCAGTATCTGGAGCGGCAAAACAAGCAGTAAAACGTTCTGAAATCACAAGTCAGGTATCAGGCGAAATGACAATAAGTAAATTGGAAACAGCAATTCTCGAAGCGGATATGTTAAACGCTAAGGCGAGATTAAATAAAGCAGAGGCTGTTTTATTGTTGACCGACCTGGCGCTGCATAGTAGTGATGAAAAATCAGAGAAAATTAATATGGAAATTAAGATAGCAACCGATAAAATTACATTTTTAAAAAGAATAATAGAGGCAAGTTCGTTGCCAAATGCGTCTGTTATCCAGGCAAACGTTGAAGAAATGACGCTGCGAGAGCTTGAATTGGCAGAACACTGGAAGCAGAGCGAAAACACTACAGCGCTAGAGATGGCGAAGCGACAAACAGCATCTATGGATGCAGGAAAAAGAGAAGCAGAGACAGCAGAAGCATTGGAGAGGTACGAACAAGCATTACACGATAGAAGCCTAGCAGTATTGGCGCAAGCGCAAGAGAAAACAGAGCAGTTAGAGAGAGAACAGAAAGAACGTGAAAAGGCAATACTGTTGAGTAAAAAAGAGCGCGCGCGTGAAAAAGAAGAACAAGACAAAGAAAGGGCGCTAGAAGAAAAAAGGAGTCGGCAAGAAGCGGAAAAGGTGGCAGAAAGATTGAAGGTAGTAGACGAAAGACTAGCGGAAACACGGTTAGCGGAAGAAAAAGAACGTGAGCGTCTGGAGGCGGAGCGGGTTGAAAAAGAACGCTTAGAGCGAAAGGCAGAGCTGCGCCGATTAGAAGCGGAGAGGTTAGTAACGCGGCCAACGGCAGCGCCAGTAACGTCAGCGATACCACCGGCGCCAGTAACGTCAGCGACATCATCAGCGCCAACAATAGCACCAGTATCAGCGCCACCGCCACCGCCACCGCTAGTGCAACCAACAGTTCCACCAACAACAATACCACGCACATCACCAGTGCCAGTAACATCATCGACACCACCGCCACCACCGCGCACCGAAAAACCAGTAGCGACAAATACGTATGTCCGTGCAATGTTAGATGCTGTGACCACTGATCGAGTAGTGATGTTCACGGTTGCTGTTGCCACAGGTCTTGCGTTAGGCCTCTTAGCAGCATTTGCGCCTGCATTTGCACCCACTGCGGCAGGATTCTGTGCATTGATGGCGTCGACATTTGGTATTGGTTTGGGCGTCGCAGCATTTTCTGTCGGTGTAGGCGTGGTTGCAGCCGCTGTGGCTGCAGTATTGGTGTATATTGCACTTGATGTATTACTATTACTGGATCTGCGGAAAGAAAACAGGACTGTGAAAAGGCCAAACAGTAGCACAAGGGCATGTAACGATACGCTTAACGATCCACTGAGCCGTGATGCCGCTCCTCGGCCGCTATATAGGTGTCGTGGTGCTGCTTCCCCCCTCCCCTCATCCGCCGGTCGGACCTTCTCCCCAAGGAGAAGGCATGTGGGACCGGGCTTCGGAGATCGGGAAAGAAGGCGCGTGAGATAAGGTCTCAGCAGTGCAATGTTTGTGGGAACACACTTTTTCGGATAAGATGCAGACGGTATCGAACGGGAGGTGAAACCATGACAGGTGTGACTCGTCAGGAACGGGCAAATGCGATTCGTTTTTTAAGTATGGATGCAGTGCAAAAGGCAAATGCGGGGCACCCCGGCATGCCAATGGGGATGGCCGACATCGCAGAAGTGCTGTGGCATGATTTTTTACAACATGCGCCCTCGCACCCCGGCTGGATAAATCGTGATCGATTTGTCCTCTCTAACGGACATGGCTGCATGCTGCAGTACGCCTTATTACATTTATCTGGTTACGATCTCTCCATTCACGACCTTCAGCAATTTCGCCAGCTGCATTCTAAAACACCCGGTCACCCGGAATATGGCGATACGCCCGGTGTAGAAACAACAACCGGCCCACTGGGGCAGGGTCTTGCAAATGCCGTGGGCATGGCTATTGGAGAACGCCATTTGGCTGCCACTTTTAATCAACCTGATTTCCCAATCATTGATCACTATACCTATTGCTTTGTGGGCGATGGTTGTTTAATGGAAGGCATTTCGCACGAAGTGTGTTCATTAGCAGGTACATTGGGTTTAGGCAAACTGATTGTTTTTTACGATGATAACCGCATTTCAATTGATGGTGAGGTGCAGGGTTGGTTTACGGATAACACACCATTACGTTTTGAAGCCTATGGTTGGCATGTGATGCCAGCGGTAGACGGACACGCACCAGATGCCATTGCAGAAGCCATTCGCGTAGCACAGTCAGTGCGTGATCAACCAACACTCATTTGTTGTCGCACACAGATTGGCTACGGCGCGCCGCAATTGGCGGGTACGGCGGCAACGCATGGTGCGCCACTCGGTGAAAAGGAAATTGCTGCAGCGCGCCAACAGTTGCAATGGCCACATGCGCCTTTCTTTATCCCTGAGGCAATTTACGCTTCCTGGGATGCGCGCCAAGAAGGTAAAACGCGAGAAGCCACATGGACATCGCTCTTTAATCGCTATCAAGCAAAATATCCTGCGCTTGCGAGTGAACTACTACGACGCATGGCATCACAATTGCCCGATAATTGGAAAGAAACATCGCATGCATTATTAGAAACCATGCATATGCAACAACAATCTGTTGCAACGCGTAAGGCATCACAACAATGTCTGGATTATTTCGCACCGCTTTTGCCGGAAATCATGGGTGGCTCCGCTGATTTAACGGAATCAAATTGCACAAACTGGAAAGGCATGACTGTCTTTTCCAAAGAAACGCCAGCAGGACGTTATATTCATTACGGTGTACGCGAATTTGGTATGTCCGCTATCATGAATGGTATTGCGCTTTATAAAGGTGTGATACCATTCGGTGGCACCTTTCTCACTTTTTCTGATTATGCACGCAATGCAATACGTTTAGCCGCAATGATGCGCCAGCGTGTGATATTTGTTTATTCGCATGATTCTATAGGCTTAGGTGAGGATGGCCCCACGCATCAACCGATCGAACAATTAGCAGGATTGCGCATGATGCCACAGCTTTCCACATGGCGACCTTGCGATACAGTGGAAACAGCTGCTGCGTGGCAAGCTGCACTGTCACACCCAGGCCCAACTTGCTTAATGCTGTCGCGCCAGGCATTGCCGTTTCAGCAGCGCACAGCGCAACAACTTGGCTGCGTGCATCGGGGTGGCTATGTATTGGTGAATCACGAAGGATTGCCTGATGCCATTCTCATTGCAACGGGTTCTGAAGTCAGTTTAGCAGTGCAGGCTGCTGCACAATTATATGTAGAGAAAATCAATGTACGTGTTGTCTCTATGCCCTCACCAGATGTGTTTCTTGCGCAAGACCAAGACTATCAAGAAGCTGTTTTACCAGAAAATGTATTAGCACGAGTGGCAGTTGAGGCGGCTGCCAGTGGCTACTGGTATCGTTTTGTTGGACGGCATGGCAAGGTGCTCGGTATTGATCGTTTTGGTGCGTCTGCACCAGCGAAAGCTGTTTTTGAAGAATGTGGGTTAACAGTGCCGCATCTTATAACAGCAATAAGAGAAGTTGTAGGTGCGGTGAAAGGTGAATGCCATCAGCATGTGTCTAATGGCCATTAAAATAGTTTGTTAATTTTTTAGGAGGTTTGGTATGACGATTCGTGTCGCAATTAACGGATATGGTCGAATTGGTCGCAATATTTTGCGTGCGCATTATGAAAAGAAGTTGCATGCTGATATTCAAATTGTCGCCATTAATGATTTAGGTGATGTGAATACAAATGCTTATCTGACGCGTTACGACACCACGCACGGTAAATTTCCAGGTGAGGTGACTGTTAACGGGAATGAATTAATTATCAATGGCGATAAAATACGGGTGGTAGCAGAGCGTGATCCTAAGAAATTACCCTGGAAAGAATTGAATATTGATATCGTATTTGAATGTACTGGTTTTTTCACCAGCCGAGAAAAAGCAGCGATGCATCTTGAAGCGGGTGCTAAAAAAGTGATTGTTTCAGCACCAGCAACGGGTGTGGATGCAACGATTGTTTACGGTGTGAATGATGGTGTGTTGAAATCAACAGATCAAATTATTTCGAATGCCTCTTGCACAACAAATTGTTTGGCTACAGTGGTGAAGCCGCTTAGCGATACAGTTGGTCTTGTCAGTGGTCTCATGAATACCGTGCATGCTTTTACAAACGATCAAAAATTAATAGATGTTTATCACGATGATTTACGTCGTGCACGTTCTGCTACACAATCTATTATTCCAACGAAAACAGGTGCAGCTGCAGCGGTGGGCCTCGTCTTGCCAGAATTAAATGGTAAACTAGATGGCTTTGCGGTACGCGTACCAACGATCAATGTTTCTTTGGTTGATTTAACTTTTATTGCAAAGCGTGACACAACAGTAGAAGAAATCAATCACATTATCCGGCAGGCAGCAAATGGCCCAATGAAAGGTGTGCTGGTAGTAAATGAGGAAGCGCTGGTTTCGGTTGATTTCAATCATAATCCTGCTTCTGCTATTTTCGATACCGTTGGCACGAAGGTAATAGGAAATTTAGTTAAAATCTTGGCTTGGTATGATAACGAATGGGGCTTCTCAAACAGAATGTTAGATGTTGCTGCTGTGTGGTCACGCGTTGCAACCCTAGGAAAAAGCGCAGCATAAGGAGCTTAGCATGACAAAAGGTCAGATGACAGAAATCATGGAAGTGATTAATCGCTATAAGCCACCCGGTTTTTCGCCAAAAATCGGGATGATCTTAGGATCTGGCCTATCTTCTTTGGCTGAACAAATCACAAATCCTGTTTCTATTCCTTATCAAGCAATTCCTGGTCTGCAAACAGGTAGCGTCAGTGGGCATGCTTCTTTGCTTGTGATGGGAAAATTAGGAGAAGTGCCTGTTGTCTGTTTGCGCGGACGCTTGCATCTTTACGAAGGGATTGGATACGATCCTATCCGTACATTGATGCATATCTTAAAGCACCTCGGGTGTAGCGTGTTTGTTAGTACATGTGCAGCGGGTTCTCTGCGGCCAGAAGTGGGGCCTGGTGAATTAATGATGATTACTGATCATATTAGCTTTCAGCCGGGTAATCCATTGGTGGGAGAAAACGATGAAACGATGGGTTCGCGGTTTGTCGGGTTAGAGAATGCCTATGATGCACAACTGCAAGATGTGATGGTGGCGACGGCAGAGAAGTTGAATATCCCGCTTGCTAAAGGTGTTTATCTAGCAACATTAGGACCCACTTTTGAAACACCTGCAGAGGTGCGCGCTTTTAAGATGTGGGGTGCGGATGCTGTGGGTATGTCAGTTGTCGCGGAAGTGATTTTGGCAAGACATTGCGGATTACGCGTGGTATGTGTCTCTGCTATTACGAATTTAGCAGTTGGGTTGAGCGAAGAGAAAGTCACGCATGAAGGCACTTTGCATTTTGGTGAGTTGGCTGCGCGTAAATTAATTAAGTTAATACCAGCTTTTGTAGGGGATGTGGTTCATGGATTGGATTGATGATGCAAAGGAAAATGTTGAAAAACAAGAATCTGTTGAATTAAACCCGGCGTTGATTCAGCGGATCTTAAGCTTGGTGGATATGACAAGATTGCAAGATGATGATAATGAAGAAAATATTGCCGCCTTTTTAGAAAAAGTCCGTTCTTTCCCTTCTTTGTTATCTGGCCAAGTTGCTTCTGTTTGTGTGTACCCTGAATTTGTGAAACTCGCGGCTTCTGCGCTAATGGGTACAGGGGTAAAGATTGGAACAGTGGCAAACTTTCCGGAAGGAGAAGCGTCACTGGAGGCGACACTCATTGAAATAAATCAAGCACTGATAGCGGGTGCGCAAGAAGTGGATGTGGTAATGCCTTATCGCCGCTATTTAGCGGGCGAGAGAGAGTACGTCTATAATTTTGTGAGTGCTTGTCGTGCGGCGTGTGGTTCAAATATAACGCTGAAAGTGATTTTAGAAACAGGTCTCTTGCAAGATTCTGTGATTATTGCAGCTGCGAGCTTAGATGTCTTCTCAGCAGGTGCTGATTTTATTAAAACATCAACAGGCAAAATACGTGAAGGGGCGACGCTGGAAGCGGCTGCGACGATGTTACTTGCCATTCGTGAAGTGTCTACAAAAATACAAAGACCCATTGGACTAAAAGTCTCGGGTGGGATTGCTGACCTTCAGCAAGCTGCACACTATGTTGCATTGGCAGAGACGATGATGGGCAAGGAATGGGTAACGGTTGATACTTTTCGCATCGGCACCAGTCGGTTGCCCGATATGATGTTGCAGTGGAAACAACAGAGGTGAAGTCATGAAAGAAAAAACGCAGGCGTGGGTTGTCACAATCACAACATCGCTTTTCTTATTCTATATTTTTATTCAGATGAATTTGTTTAATACGATGAATGTGCAGTTACGTTCTGTTTTTCAACTGGATGCGATGCAGCTGGGTCAACTTTTTTCTATGTTTTTTTATTCACATTCCCTCATGCTTTTTTTTGCGGGTAGTTTGTTGGATCGTTTTTCCATGCGGAAGCTACTATTAATCGCTGTGAGCATTGCAACAGCGGGCACCTTTATATTTGCCTTTAGCGCAACATACTGGGTTGCAGCAGCCGGTCGATTTCTCACGGGTGCGGGTGCCGCATTTTGTTTTTTAAGCTGCATACGCGTTGCGTCGCGTTGGTTTCCACCGCAAAAAATGGCTTTTGTGACAGGTGTGGTTGTGACGATTGCAATGATAGGTGGGTTGGTTGCGCAGACACCATTTGCTTTATTAGTAGATTATTGTGGGTTGCGCGAGGCTTTGTTTGTGAATGCTTTTTTGGGGCTTGTTGTGTTGCTGGCCATCTTCTTGATTGTGCAAGATCGGCCTGCGTCTACAGAAGACAATGCGTTGTTAGAGCAAGCGCATCTGAAATCGCTAGGGTTGTGGCGTTGTTTAAAGTTAGCGGCTGGTAATAGACAAAATTGGTTTGGTGGCTTTTATACCACGTTATTGAATTTGCCTGTTTTTATCATCGGTGGTTTGTGGGGCATTCTGTATTTGACAGAGGTGCATCATCTTACGACGGTGCAGGCCTCTTATGCAACGACGGTATTTTTTATCGGGGTGATTTTAGGCTCTTTGATTTTTGGTTGGCTATCTGATGCTATTGCGCAGCGTGTGTTACCAATGAAAATAGGCGCAGTGCTCTCGTTGATTGTGATGCTTTTATTGATGTATCTACCCGGATTATCTTTGTGGTCAATTATGTTGTTATTGTTCTTAATTGGGTTTGTCACCAGCTCGCAGGTCCTCACTTATCCTACGATTGCGGAGTTAAACCCACGTTATCTGACGAGTACGGCATTGAGTATTGGTTCAATCTGTATTATGGCAAGTGGTTTTATTTTTCCGCCGTTATTTGGTTGGTTAATGGAACATTTAGGAAAGCACACGGTTGTGGATGGCGTCACTGTTTACACAGCGGACAATTTACAGCACGCTATGTGGATGATGCCGATTGCGTTTATCGTGGGACTCATTATCACGCGCTATATGCAAGAAACGTTTTGTCGTTCGTTGAAGGAGTAGTGCGATGCCTCGAGCAGTGATTATCATGCTGGATTCTTTTGGTGTGGGTTCAACAGCGGATGCTGCGAAATATCATGATGCGGGCGCTGATACGCTACGCCATATTGCTGAATATTGTGCGCAAGGAAAAGCGGATAAAGCAGGTGTAAGATCTGGTGCGCTACAGTTGCCGAATTTAACACGCCTCGGATTAAATGGCGCGGCAAAAATCAGTCAAGGTGATTTTGTGCCTGGCTTGGACACAGGGGTGACTATCCAAGGTGCCTATGGTTGTGCGGCTGAATTAAGTTTAGGAAAAGATACGCAAAGTGGTCACTGGGAAATGGCGGGTTTGCCTGTGTTATTTGACTGGGGGTATTTTTCGCCGACTTATCCGAGTTTTCCTGACTCTTTGTTGAGTGAATTGATTAAACGCGCGAAGTTACCGGGCGTATTGGGCAATAAGCACGCCTCAGGCACGGTGATTATTGAAGAGCTAGGGGAGGAGCATCAAAAAACAGGTAAACCTATTGTCTATACTTCAGCAGATAGCGTATTCCAAATTGCTGCACATGAAGACTCTTTTGGACTAGCACGTTTATATGAAGTTTGTGAAATTGCACGTGCGTTGGTTGATGATTATCGCATTGGTCGTGTGATTGCGCGTCCTTTTGTCGGAACACCGGGGGCTTATCGTCGCACAGGTAATCGCCATGATTATGCCACACCGCCGCATGAAAAAACCTTATTGGATATATTGGTAGAAAATGGTGGAGAGGTCATTGCGATTGGCAAAGTAGCCGATATTTTTGCGAATCAAGGCATTAGTAAAACCGTGAAGGCAGTTGGTAATCAAGCGTTGTTTGATGCGTTAGTACAGGAAGTAAAGGATGCGCCGGATCGCAGTATTACGTTTGTGAATTTAGTTGATTTTGATATGGAATATGGTCATCGTCGTGATGTCGTTGGTTATGCAAAGGCTTTAGAGGATTTTGATAGCTGGTTACCACGATTGGAAGCAGTGCTGCGACCGGATGATATCGTGGTGATGACAGCGGATCATGGATGCGATCCTACATGGCCGGGGTCAGACCATACCAGAGAGCATGTGCCTGTCTTATTATTTGGTGCTACTGTCGCGCCAGGCCCTGTTGGTATCAGAAAAAGCTTTGCGGATATTGGGCAGAGTATTGCTAAACATTTAGGGCTCCCGCCGCTAGCCTATGGAACGGCTATGTTGTAGACTACCGGGCATTTAATTGATGAGGCTTTAAGATATGGCACTAGAAAATCTCTCTGCAGGAAAACAGCTCCCTGATGATTTTAATGTTGTGATTGAAATTCCTTCTAATAGTAGTCCTATTAAGTATGAAGTTGATAAAGCGAGTGGCATGGTGATGGTTGATCGCTTTTTAGGCACGTCTATGACTTATCCTTGCGAATATGGGTTTATCCCGCATACGCTTTCTGAAGATGGTGATCCTGTGGATGTGCTTGTTGTGACGCCGTTTAAGCTATCGCCAGGTGTTGTGGTGCGTTGTCGCCCTGTGGGTATGTTGAGAATGACGGATGAGTCAGGTAAAGACGCAAAAATATTGGCGGTACCTGTGAGCAAGCTCACAACGCGTTATGCACATGTGCAAAAAGCAGAAGATTTAGGAGAAGATTTGTTGCATGCAATCGAGCATTTCTTTAAACACTATAAAGATTTAGAAAATGGCAAATGGGTTAAGGTTGATGGCTGGGAAGGTATTGACGCAGCCAGAAAAGAGATTATGGACAGTGCTGCACGTGTAACCGAGCCGCGCGCGTAAGCAAGCGTCACCGTCACTGAGACTGTCGCTGTTATCGAGGCCGTTATTGAATAGTGACGCTCCCTCACGGTCGCGGCTCGGTTTTGCCCGGGCCCGACAGAGCAGATGGATATTTTTAAGCCATTAACCGAGCCGCGCGCGTAAGCAAGCGTCACCGTCACCGAGACTGTCGCTGTTATCGAGGCCGTTATTGAATAGTGACGCTCCCTCACGGTCGCG
>Ga0310811_10006406_pt1 | contig 15051 bp, 12 predicted proteins | sample YCmetagenome_FD_207642 | JGI IMG/M metagenome (GOLD analysis project Ga0310811, IMG submission 207642) | Soil microbial communities from experimental microcosm in Duke University, North Carolina, United States - YC | ecosystem: Engineered > Artificial ecosystem > Soil microcosm > Unclassified ...
GGGGATCCTTGAGTGGCTTGAACTGAAGGCGGTCGGCTGAAATGCCGACCGCCTTTCCGTATTCGAGGAGGAGCGTACGGTCGGTCGAAACAAGGTGGGCGAGTCGACGGCCCTTCCAGACGTGTCGGTGCAACCACAGACCGCCGTCCATGGCGTGGATCATTCCATCGCGGCGCTTCTCGAATTCGCGGAACGGCGGCGACACCCGAATCAGACCAACCTGGCGAACTACTGGCAGGCCACCACGCCGGCGGCGGTGGCAGGAGCAACGACCGCAGCGTTCCCCATGAAGAGAGCGCAGAAGTGCGGATACGACTCGGGATTCGCGGACGTCGCGGCCCAACCCGTTCCCGTTGCCTCCACAATAATCAGCGTATCGCCGTGCGAGGCCTTGAACTGGAGCGAGTCGAGCGCGGGTGAATACGTCGAGTGGTCGTAGAAGTACGACTCCTGCGCCGTGGTCAGGTTGTGCAGATCGCTCTTCATGGCCGCGAAATGCGCCTTCCCCTTGGTGGCCGCGAACTTGGGGATCGCGATGGCGGCCAGAATACCGATGATCACGACGACAATCAGCAGCTCGATGAGGGTAAAGCCGCGTTTTGATCGACGCATGGGAAGGGACCCGCGGACGGAGGATAGGTGAGGGGTGCGCATGGTTCGCTCTCTCAACTTCATCGTTGTTGACCACGGACTATGGCAAGGCCGGTGCCGACCTCGGGCGTAGAAACTAAAACGTTGGTGGACAATGCTTTACGAATCGACGCATTGGCCGAAACCATCGCAATGGACCCAATTATTCCGTCGAAGTGCGAAAAAACCTCGCAAGGTGCCTGACGCATCGCTGGTTTTTCGAGGCTAATTCTCCATTTTCGTGGCCAGCCAGTTGTCGCCAACGCCCAGATCCACCACCAGCGGGACGGCGAGGGTCGCCGCGTGCTCCATCTCCTGCTTGACCAACGCCGACAGCTCCTCGAGCTCCGCGGGAGGTGTCTCGAACACGAGCTCGTCGTGCACCTGGAGGAGCATCGTGCTCTCGAGCCGGCGCGATTCGAGGGCCCGATGGATGTTGATCATGGCAACCTTGATCAAGTCGGCGGCCGAACCCTGAATCGGGGAGTTCTGCGCCGTCCGTTCGCCGAACGCTCGGATGTTGAAATTCCGATCGCGCAGCTCCGTGATGTATCGTCGTCGATTGAAGATGGTCTGGACGTACCCATGATGTCGCGCAAACTCGATCATCGAATCGAGGTATTCGCGTACGCGATGAAAGCGCTGGAAGTAGCGTTCGATGAACTCCTTCGCTTCGGCGAACGGGATCTTGAGCTGGCGCGAGAGCGCATGAGCGCCCTGCCCGTAGATCGTGGCGAAGTTGATCGTCTTCGCGCGGGCGCGCATGTCCTTCGTCACCTGCTCGACCGGCACTTCGAAGATCAACGCTGCGGTCTGCCGATGAATGTCATCGCCCGACTGAAATGCCTGGACGAACGCGGGATCGCCCGACAGATGCGCGAGCAGGCGCAGCTCGATCTGGGAATAATCCGCCGAAACGAGCGTCCAACCGGTTCGAGGCACGAATCCGCGCCGGATGTCGCGCCCGAGCTCCCGACGAATCGGGATGTTCTGGAGATTCGGCTCGCTCGACGACAGCCGCCCCGTGGCAGCGACCGTCTGGCTGAACGATGTGTGGACGCGCTTCGTCCGCGGGTGGACGTAACTCGGCAACGCATCGATGTACGTGCTCTCGAGCTTCGCGATCTCGCGATACTCCATGATGAGCGACGGCAGCTGATGCCCATCGTCCGCCAACTGTTGCAGCACGCTGGCGTCGGTCGACGCGCCGGTGGCCGTCTTCTTCAGGACCGGCAAATTCAACTTCTCGAATAGGATCTCTCGGAGCTTCGGATTCGAGTTGATGTTGAACTCCTCTCCGGCAGCCACGTAGATCTCCTGTTCGGCACGTCGGCGCTCGCGCTCGAAGCGAGTCTTGAGCGACGCGAACCAGTCCGTGTCGATCGTGATGCCGTTCCACTCCATCTCGGCGAGGACCTCGACGAGCGGCATCTCGACGTCGCGAAACAGCGTCGCGAGCTGGAGTGTCTCGAGCTGCGGCTCGAATTCCTCGCGGAGCTGCCACGTCGCATCGGCGTCCTCACAGGCGAAGTCGCGCGCGCACTCCACCGGCACTTCGGCGAACGGGATGAACTCTTTGCCCTTTCCGCAGAGATCCTCGAGGCTCGTCAGCCGGCGATCGAGAAACTCCAGCGCGAGCAGATCGAGTCCATGAGAACGCCGCCCGGGGTCGAGCACGTAGCTCGCGACCATGGTGTCGAAATCCACGCCTCGGAGCGTGATTCCGGCGACGCGCAGTGCAAGAAGATCGTACTTCGCGTTCTGTGCGGTCTTCGTGACGGTCGGGTCTTCGAGCAGCGCCTTGAGTGGTGCAACCTCGGGACTGTGAATCGACGGGAGGTTTCTTACGTCACCGCCGCCGCGAGCCAGGGCGCGCCCGGCGATGCTCGTCGGTTCGGCCGTCTTTTTGGCTTTTGGTTTCTTGGCGACCGCATCGAGCATCAACTCGTCGCCGAGGCCGAGGTCACCCTGATCGGGAGTGCGTTCCTGATGCGCGAGCGGAAAGTAGTACGCCTCGCCCGGCGCTACCGCGAGCGTGACGCCGACGAGGGTCGTTCGCAATGGATCGAGATCGTGCGGAGCAGTCGGATCGACGACCGTCTGAATGTCGACGGCGACGTGCCGTACGCTTCGAGCGCGGGCAACGGCCCTCTCGAGCGCCGGCAGCGTATCGACAACCGTATAGTTGGTCTTTCGCGGTGGCGCTGTCGGCGACACGGCTGCGCCGCCGTCTTCCGTCGTCGGCTCGGCGATGTTCTTGGCCAGCGTGTGGAACTCGAGCTCGACGTACAAGCCCCTCAGCCGAGTATAGTCTGGCGGAGAAAGGCGCATCGCCTCGAGATCGAGCGTGATGGGTAAATCTTGTCGGATCGTTACGAGCTCCTTGGAGAGAAGCGCCATGTCGCGCTGCTCCAGGAGAGCCTCGCGTGGACGCTTCTTCGTGAGCTCCGCGGCATGCTCGAGAATGTTCTCGACGGTGCCATACGAGCTAACGAGCTCCTGCGCGGTCTTCTCGCCAATTCCCTTCACGCCGGGCACGTTGTCGGAGCTGTCGCCAACCAGTGCGAGGTAGTCGGTGACGAGCGCGGGGGGAACGCCGAGTCGCTCGCTGCCGTTCTCGACGCCGACCCAATTCTCCTCGACACTCGCCGGACCGCCTCGACCGGGATTGAGGAGCCAGACTCCGGGCCGCACGAGTTGCTGAAAGTCTTTGTCGCCGGAGACCACGACGACATTCATACCGGCTTCCACGCCCTGCCTGGCCAGCGTTCCAATCACGTCGTCGGCTTCATAACCGTGCAATGTGATAATTGGAATGCGGCTCGCGTCGAGCACCGCGCGGATGCGCTCCATCCCGCGATCGAAGTCGGCCTGCAGCTCTTCCGTCAACTTCTCGCGCGTCGCCTTGTACGCCGGGTATCGCTCGTGTCGAAACGACAGCCCGGAGTCGTGCACCCACCCGAGGTAATCGGGACGGTGCGTCTGCTGCAGGCGCTGCAGGAAATTCACGATGCCCCAGGCCGCAGAGGTATTCTCTCCGCGGCTCGTCGTGAGCGGTCGAGCGATGAGCGCGAAGAACGCGCGATAGATCAGCGCGTAACCATCGACCAGAAAGAGGCGAGGAGAGGGCGGAGGGGACGTCAACGCACCGAGTTGGAAACGGGGGTCGAGAATCGACGAGCAGAGAGAGGCATGGATCTAAACCTCAGTGCGGGCCGATGCTGGTTCAATCCCTTGGGACCCATGAACGCGTGCGGCGTGCGGCGTGCGCCGTGCGGCGGTCTTAACTGCGCAGCGATCAGCCCTGAAAACAGCACCGCCCGCCATTGCTGGCGGGCGGGCGCAGGGTGACTCGTTTGGGAGGCTTGAAACTCAGACCCGGGTTACGTTCGCGGCGTGCAGCCCTTTCTCACCAGTTCGGATCTCGAATTCCACTTCCTGACCTTCGGCGAGTGTCTTGAACCCTTCCATACTGATGGCAGAGAAGTGAACAAACACATCTTCCCCGCTGTCTTGTTCAATGAACCCATATCCCTTGGCGTCATTGAACCACTTCACCTTCCCTCTGGCCATGCGAGCTGCCTCCTGCGGGGTGAATCGATCCTGCACTGCGGTGCTGGGCAAACCACCTGGCTTGCGGGGCCCTATATAGGAGCACTCTGTCCATTTGTCAAGCGATGGTCACGACGTCAACTATCCGTGCTATGAGTAACCAGCGTCATCGCTTACACCGTCTGCGCGAAAGCGTGTGCGGCGCACGCACCAGGGCACAAACAAGAAAAAGCCGCCTTTCGCTTGCGACCGACGTATCGCGCCGTTAGGTTCGCCGCGTGCCACGTGAGAGCCTCGTCGGCCAGACGATTGCCGGATATTCACTGCAAAGCGAAGTCGGAGAAGGCGGAACTTCCGCCGTTTTTCGAGCGCAGCATGCCGACCACGGCACCGTCGCGGTCAAAGTACTTCGCGAGAAACTGCGACAAGACCGGACAGCCGTAGCGCGCTTCCTTCGCGAAGCGCGCTACGGCGAGCGCGTCCAGCACCCGAACGTCGTTCGCACGATCGAGATCGGCGAAGCCGGCCCGGGCATGCACTTTCTCGCCATCGAATGGGCGGCCGGCGAAATCCTCGAGAAGTACGCGAAGCGACAGGGGCCTCTCCCGGTCGATGAAGTGGCGGCCATCATCACGCAGATCGCCGAGGCGGTGCATGCCGCCCACGTCGTTGGGATCGTTCATCGCGATCTGAAGCCGGACAACGTGATGTACGATCCGGCCACCCGTCAGGTGAAGCTGCTCGACTTCGGCATCGCGACCGACACGGACATCACGCCGGAACAGCGGCTCACGCGCGCTGGCTTCTTCGTCGGCACGCTGATGTACGTCGCGCCAGAAGCATTGTCCGGCGAGCTCGTTGGCCCACTCGCCGACCAGTACAGTCTCGCGACGATCGCGTACTTCCTCCTGACGAGCTGCCTGCCATTCCCGGCGAAAACGCCGCGCGAAATGTTCTCGCAGCTTCTCTCGCAGCCGCCCATTCCGCTGAATGCCGCGAAGGCCGGCCTCCGCTTCACACCCGCGGTCGAAGCGGTGATCATGCGCGGGTTGAGCAAGGAGCCAGCAAAGCGATATCCGGACGTGATCGCGTTCGCGGCGGATTTTCGCGATGCGCTTCAGCGCCCCGCTGCTGCCGCCGAAGAAGACAAGCCGGGACTTGGCGCCAAGATCGCTTCGCTCTTCGGCCGGTCCAAAAAGGGCTAGCTACACCGCCGACTCTGCCGAGCGCACGCTGGTCGGCGTCGCGGGTTGGAGATCGGTGGGGTGAACTGGAAGCCACAGCGTGAAGGTCGAGCCTTTGCCGACCTGGCTATCCACGCCAATGTTGCCGCCGAGCAACTGCGCCAATCGCCGTGAGATCGCGAGGCCGAGGCCCGTGCCGCGCTGCATCGATTCGCCGCGCGGGCCCGCGTTCACCTGTTCGAATTCGTCGAAGATTCGCTCCTGATCACCGGGCGCGATGCCCACGCCGGTGTCGACGACCTGCAGCGCAATCCAGGCGCGACGACTGTCCGGGGCGCGGCTTGCCAGAGCAGGATCCTCCGGCGTGTGTCGACGAGGCGTCGTCGCGGTGGCTGACGCCGCATCGACGAAGCGCGCGCGAACGGCAATGCCACCGGACGGCGTGTACTTCACCGCGTTGCCGATCAGGTTGACGAGAATGTGTCGCAGATGCGTCGGATCGGTTCGTACGCGAGGCAGGGAAGCGCCGACGGCAATCGACAGGCTCAGGCCCCGCTCGTTGATCAAGGATTCCAACTCGCTCGCAATGTTCAGCACGAAGGATCGGAGGACGAGCGTCTCCGGATGCACCTCGAGACGTCCGGCCGCGATCTTCGCGATGTCGAGCACCTGATCCACGAGATGCCGCAGATGCGACGCCGACGCGGCGATTCGATCGACGGGTGGAACCTGTCGCGGGGAAAGATCACCGTACACGCCATCCTTCAAGAGCTCGACGAAGCCGACGATCGCGTTGAGCGGCGTGCGTAATTCGTGAGAGATGTTGGCGAGGAATTCACTCTTCGCCGTATTCGCGCGCGCGACTTCGCTGTACAGTCGCTCGAGCTCAGCGGAACGTTCGGCGACGCGAATCGCCAGGCGACGCTCGCGGATGACGCCGAATCCAAGAAACGCGACCGTGGTGAGACTCAGCGCCCAGAGGACCAGACGAAGCGCAGCAACGCTACGCCGGTGGGTGATGATGAGCGTCCACGGCACGGACGATGGGATACCGAGCAGCACGACGGCTCTGAGGTCGTCGTCAACCGCGCCACGATCGCCGTCCGCGAACACCGTGTCGAGCCCAGCGAGGATCAACGCGCCGGCTCGCTCAGGCGGGCGGTGCATCATGAGCGCCCGAAGGGATGCGTCGTGGGCCAACGCGTCCGGCGTTGCTCCGGCAGCGAGCGCGGCGCGCACGGCTTGTGTCACGGCGAGCTCGGTTTGCTGCGCGTCGGTGCGCGTCTGCGCCTCCGCTGCCTGACGCAGCGCCCGATCGCTCGCCAGCAAGCCGCCCGCCATGAGCAGGAGCGCCGCGCTGAGGAGGAGCGAGAACCCGCCGGACGAAATTCGCGCGAACGACGAACGCACCATGGTCCTTTCGTAGAGTGAAAGCGCGACGCACGCACGCTGGCAATGCGAGACCGACTGCGAGAGATTGAGGGCGCCGTCGAATCGATCGCTTCGCGGCCTCTCCGCCTTCTTCACATACTATGTCCCATCACAACGACTTGCTCGCCCTGCTCGCGACGCGTTCGGCAAAGCGAGGCACGTTCACGTTAGCATCGGGTCGTCAGTCCTCGCTATACATCGACGCGCGAATTACGACGATGAGTCCCGAGGGGCTTTCGTTGATCGGCCCTCTCGGGTTGGAGGCCATTCGGGCGCGCGGTTGGGCGGTTGACGCAGTCGGCGGGCTGACGCTGGGCGCCGACCCCATCGCGTGCGCCGTGAGCTACGCGAGTGCGTCGAGCAGCGCGCCGCTTCGGGCTTTCACCGTCCGCAAGGAGCCCAAGACGCACGGCACCGGGAAGTTGATCGAGGGCGCCTTTCAAACGGGCGATCGCGTGGCCGTCATCGAAGACACCATCACCACCGGCAGCTCGGCGCGCAAAGCCGTGGAGGCCGTGCGAGCGGCCGGCGGCACCGTCGTTGGTGTACTTGCCCTCGTGGACCGCGAAGAGGGGGGACGCGAAGCGCTCGAGGCCGAGGGGTTGGAGGTCGTCGCCCTGACCCGCGCCGCGGAGATCGTGCCCCTGATTCCCGGATAAACGCGCGCTGTTCAGTGCAGGATATTCCGCTCGTAGCCGACGGCCCAGGATGGGCTCAGGGGCCGGAGCTGTCGGAGCGTGTCGATGTGCGGCACCACGAGCGTCTGACGGAAATATTGAATCATCCCTTCACCGTCGTACCGCTCTCGAAACTGCACGGCGGTGAGTCGCATGATCGTTCGAACGTGGCGGCCGAAGCTCTGAGGCGACGAGTAGTCGAGGTGGTTCGCGACGTTGGCGACCGAAAAACCTGGATTCTCGAACAGGCGAGCTGCGCGAACCAGACGGGCGCACGCGAGGTATTGCTTCGGAGCCGGCAGCTTCGCCCGGAAGAAGCGACTCATGAGCGTGCTCGGTAGGACGTCCAGGCGACGCGCCAGCGCGCGAACCGTAGACACGCGCGGCGGTGAGAGGAAGAGAGACTCGAAGAATCGCCAGCAGTCCTGCGGCACGCCCGAGAGATCCATCGCCAACTGACCCAACGCTTGCCGTTGAATGTCTTCGCCACGCGACGACATCAAATAGCTGCGTAGTTCGCGCCAGCCGTCAGCCTCGCGAACGTCGACGAGTTGACGCACGCCCGTCGATCCGAGCGACAGCATGGCGTGTGGAGTCGATCGATCGAGCTGGGTGAGAAGTGCGACGGTTGGAACCCGCGGAAACTCGCGCACGAGAGCGGCGACGCCGGCCCGCGCCCGCTGATCGCATCGCGTAACGGAAACGAGAACCGCGCTCACTCGATTCGATTTCAGATCCTGAACGAGCTCCGCGACGGAGTCTCGGTGCACGGCGTGATAGGAACCCTCGCCGGCGGCATCGACGCGAATGCGTTCGGTGGGCGTGAGCATCGTTGCAACAGGGAGCGGCGCGCGGGTGGAGGGCGGTTCGCGGTACATGGTGAATCCCGGTCGGACGTCGGACGTTCAGGCGCTGCGGAACCCGCATCGGTTTCGAGGACCGGCAACGTAGCGACGCCGAGTCATGTACGCGTCATCGGCCGCCGATTATATTTCTCTAAGTCGCCAATCGGGTGATCGCGATCGATGTTCTTCGGGACGTCGCTCGAGGAAAGTCCGGGCTCCATTGGGCGCGCTGCCAGGTAACGCCTGGGCGTCGCCGGTTTCGGCCGGGCAGACGACGGACAGTGCCACAGAAAACACACCGCCGACGATCTTCGGATCGGGTAAGGGTGAAAAGGTGAGGTAAGAGCTCACCGCGCGATTGGTAACAGTCGTGGCAGGGTAAACCCCAGCGGGAGCAAGGCCAAATAGGCAGCGAGAGGTGCCCACCTCGAACAAGACGCTGCGGGTAGGCTGCTAGACGGCGTAGGTGACTGCGCCGCGAGAGGAATGATCACCGCAACGGAGCAATCCGTTGCACAGGACCCGGCTTATAGGTTGGCGACAGCGGCGCGCTCTTCGGAGCGCGCCGTTTCCACGTCTACTCCTCCTCTCCCTCGTCCAGATCCTCAGGACTTCCGCGCTGTTCCATCACGCGCGGTGCCTGCATCAACCCCTGCGAGGGCATCCAGCGGCCAGAGAAGACCTGGCGGAGCGCACGCCAGATGAGACGGACGATCACGACCATGCAGACGAGAAGAACGAGCGCTACGGCAAGCGTGGCGAACGGGTGCTTCCAGATCGCAATGCACACGCTAGCGACCAGCCCCAGCTCGGCCACGTTGGCGATGCCATTGGTCGCGGGCTCTGGAGATGCGTCGATCGCGTAGCGGAGCCCGAGCTTCGTCGTGTGCGTGCTGATCGCGAGCCCGCCGCCGAGCAGCGCGGCGACGAGCACGATGAGCGGGTCAGCGTGCCAGGCGGTTGCAGCGGCGAGAACTGCAGCGGCGGGCGGGCGGATGAGGCTGTGGAGCGTCTCCCAGGCCGACGCGACACCCGGAACGAGCGTCGCCAGGAACTCGACTGCGTAGAGCGCCAGCGCCAGTCCGATGACGAACAGGTTCCCGAGCGGCTCGATGGTGGTCGGGACGTTGTGCACCCAACCGAACCGTACTGCGAGCCCCGTCACGGCCACCGCCGCGTACAGGCTGAGGCCGGCCGCGTAAGCTAGTCCGAGTCCCTGGACGAGCGTGACTAAGCCAATCACTGCGACCGGCCTCCTTCGAGGAGGGTGCCGCGCCTAGTCGAGCAAGCGCAACGGCATCACGAGACACAGATACGACGATGGATCAGCCCAACCCTCGGGTTCCAGCGTCGCGGCGCGCTCCGGCGCCTTGAACGTCAGTCGAACTTCCTCGGTGGGAATGTAGCGAAGGATCTCGAGGAGGTAGTTCGCATTGAAGCCAATGTCGAGCGGATCGCCGGTGTAGCGGACCGCGAGCTCGTCAGTCGCTTCGCCGAGGTCTGGCGTCTGAACGCTGAACTTGAGCATGCCGGCGTTGAACGACAGACGGATCCGGTGGGTCTGGTCGGATGCGATGATCGACATGCGGCGCAGAGCGCTCGTGAGCGCGGTTCGATCGGCGATCGCGACCCGATTGTTGTCGCGTGGGATGACCTGATCGTACGGCGGATACGGGCCTTCGATCAGACGCGTGTACACGGCGGTGAAGGGCGAGCGGAAGCCGAGGTGATTCTCGCCCTTCGCGATCTCGAGCTCTTCGTCCTTGGGGAACAGTCTGCGGATCTGCTCGAGCGCCTTCGGCGGCACGATCAGGTCACTCGCCGGTGCGCCACCCGACTTGATGGGCATCTCCATTTTCGCCAGCCGATGCCCGTTGGTAGCCACCATCCGCATCGTTTCGGGCTTCAGCTCCCACAGCACCCCGTTGAGAATCGGACGGCTCTCCTCCGTCGACACGGCAAACGAGGTGTGCTCGATCAGCTTTTGAAGGTCGCCCGAGCGAATTCGCCAGCTCTCGTTGAACCGAACGCTTGGAAAGGCAGGAAACTCGTCGCGGGGCAGGCCGAGAATCTTGAAGTGCGTGCGTCCGCAGTCGAGCGTGACGCGTTGCTCGCCCGCGGCGGCAATACGCACGGGCGCCGGCGGAAGCTCGCGGGCGATTTCGCTGAGCTTCTTGGCGGGAATCGTGATCGCACCGGACGTTTCGACGTCGGCCGCAACTTCGGTGGTCACGGCGATATCGAGATCGGTGCCCGACAAGCGAATACCCTTGTCGGTGGCTTCGACAAGGATATTCGCGAGCACCGGCAGCGTGGTTTTCGCCGGGATGCTCGCGGTTACCGCGGCAAGACCTTCCTGCAATTTTTCACGGGAGATCGTAAACCGCATCACGGCTCCTATGCTGTGCAAAACAACTGATCTGTACTAGTTCTCTATTAAGATCAATTAACTAGTAGCAGTAGTAGTAACTGTTGAGGCGTGGAAAACCGCTGGAACTTACATCAATTCAACTAGTTCGACTATAGCCGCGAGTGTGGAATAGGTGTGGGCAAGACGGGTTGTCCAGATCTTCCACGCTCCGCGACCGTCATCCGCCAGACAACCTGTGGAAAAGGACCGGCTCAATGTTCAATTCCGCAGGGTTTCCAACGCGACGTGGATCTTTCCGACCCGCTGAGCGAAGGCCGGATCCTCTTTCATCATCGCCGCAACCCGCTCGAGACTGTGAATGACGGTGGAGTGATCGCGTCCCCCGAACGCAGCGCCGATCTCCACGAGCTGCATTCCCAAGAGCTCCCGCATCAGGTACATCGCCACCTGGCGGGGAATCGTGAGATTCTTCGTGCGAGTCTTCGACCTGAGTCCTTCAGTCGTCACTCCCCATTCCTTGGCGACCGCTTGCTGAATGGCGAAGGTGTTCAGGGTCGGGCCACCGCCACCGGTGCCCTCCATTGCTTTGAGCTTGTCGCGGAGCGCATCGCGGGCAACGTCGACGGAAATCTCGCGGTGCTTGAGCGACGCGTATGCCAGCAGCTTGATGATCGACCCCTCCAGCTCTCGGACGCTCGATCGCACGTTCTCGGCGATGAAGCGAACGACGTCTTCGGGAATCGTCAGCTCGAGGTGATCGAGGTGGGCCTTCTGTCGAAGAATCGCGATCCGGTGTTCGAGGTCGGGCAGCTCGATGTCGGCGACCATTCCCCACTGGAAGCGCGAGACGAGGCGCGCCTCGAGGCCGGGGATTTCCGAGGGTGGCCGATCGCTGGTGAGAACGATCTGCCGTCCACCTTCATAGAGTGCGTTGAAGGTGTGGAAAAACTCTTCCTGCATCGCCTCTTTCCCCTTGAGGAAGTGCACGTCGTCGACGAGGAGGAGGTCGGTCTCGCGAAAGCGGCGCCGGAAGTCGGCGGTGGTTCGGTTCTGAATGGCGGCGACGAGCTCGTTGGTGAACTGCTCGGTGCCGATGAACGAGACCCGAGTCTCCGGCTTTCGTGTGACGATCTCGTGGGCGATCGCCTGCATGAGGTGCGTCTTCCCGAGGCCGGTGTCGCCGTATATGAAGAGCGGGTTGTAGACCTTGCCAGGGGCCTGGGCGACGGCGTGGGCAGCGGCGGCCGCGAGCTCGTTCGACTTTCCGATCACGAAGTAGTCGAAAGTGTACCGGTCGCTCAGTGGTGGCGACGTGGTGGCGGCATTCTGGCCTTGTGACTGCGGCCGCTGAACCGGCGGGGCGACGAACAAATCCATCTGCTGCCGCGCCTTCCGTTCCTCGGTCACCTTGAACACCAGAACGATGGGGTGTCCAAGCGCGACCGGTGCCATGTTCGACAGGAGCTCCGCGTGCTTGGACTGATTCCAATCAACCGCGAACTGATCGGGAGCTCCGACGCTGAGCGTCGTGCCGTCGAACGAGAGTGCCTCGGTTGGCTCGAGCCAGGTTTTGAAGGTCTGCTCGGGCAGCTCATAGCGAGCGCGATCGAGCAGCCGGCTCCAGGCTTCGTGGGCAGTCAGCGTCATGACGGGGGAACGGGAACAAACTGAGGCGGGGCAGCGAAGCTAACGTGCAATGTGGAAAAATCAATCAGCGTGTCGCAATGTGAGCGTCCAGCCGAGATCGCCCGCGAGATAGAAGGAGGTCTCTTGATCTATCCCTTAGTCCGAAATAGCTTTACCGACTGCATCGCAGCTTCGTTCGTACCGCATTTTGGAGTTGTCCATGGGTAAGCCGACGTATCGTCCCCGCAACAAGCGCCGAATCAAGACTCACGGGTTTCGCACGCGCATGGAAACGAAGTGGGGACGTGAAGTACTCAGCCGCCGACGGAAGAAGGGGCGCAAGCGTCTCACCGTTAAGCTCCCGAGCAAGTACGCAGGCGCATAACGGCGGATTTGCCTTCCCGCGTCGAAATCGATTGACGCGGGGCGCCGACGTACAAGCCGTCATTCGAGAGGGGAAGCGTATTCGGACCGTACATCTCGATGTCCGGATCGTCGCTTCCCCTCTCGAGTTTCCACGCGTTGGTATCGTTGTCCCGCGCCATCAGCGCTCGGCCGTCGATCGCAATCGACTGAAACGGCGCCTGCGAGAGCTCGTGCGTATCGAACTTCTTCCGTCGCTTCGCGAACAACCCTCCGTCGATCTCGCCATTCGCGCGCGACGCGAGGCGTACTCCGCCGCGATCGACGGATTGCGAGCGGACGTGATCGCCATTCGATCCCGCGTCACCGACGCCGGCAACCTCTCGTAGTGTCCGTTCATGCGCACTTTGCTCATTCTGTTTGTGCGCGGCTACCAAGTGGCGCTTTCCCCGCTGCTTCCAGCCTCGTGCCGTTATTATCCAAGCTGCTCCGCGTATGCCATCGAGGCGCTTCAGCGTCACGGTGCGCTGCGTGGTAGCTGGCTTGCGCTGCGTCGTATCGCGCGCTGCCACCCGTTTCGGCCTGGCGGCTACGACCCGGTTCCCTAGCGACCTTATCTGCCTGAATGGATAGACGCACTCTTCTCGCCCTCGCGCTGATGGCCGTGGTGCTCGTCGGCACGCCGATGCTTTTCCCATCGTCGCGACGCGCGCCCGCACCGACGCCGGAAACGACGGCTCCGACAACCGCACCCGCGGCGGCCGCGCCACAACTCGCGCCAGTCGCGCCTCCGACGGCAGTACCGCCGGCTGGACAGCCAACGCAGGCCGCGCCGGTTCAGTCGCGCGCGACCACGACGCTTTCGACCCCGCGGTCCGAGTTGATTCTGCTCAACCCGGGCGCCGTCCCAGCGGCGATCAAAGTTGCGTCGTACCACGATCTCACGCCCGGTCTCGCGCGGCGCGACAGCACCGCCGTGTTGCAGGCTGGCAAGGATGCACTGCTCGGGTTTCGCCTCGCGCTCGGTCGCGACACGATTGCCCTCGACACGCTCCCGTTCAACGTGACGACGACGGGATCGACTGTGACGTTCGCGTCCGCGCCGATCACGCTTTCCTATCAGTCGACGAACGACGGCTTCCGGACGATGGTGCGTGGAACCGTTCCGAATGCGCCACCCGGATCGGCTCTACTCATCGACCTTCCGACTCAGCTTCGCTCGCTCGAGGCGGACACGCTCGATGATCTCCGCCACCTCGCGTTCGGCTTCAAACGCCCTCGCCGAGATGTCGTGAGCATTCCGTTCGGAAAGCTCGACAGTCTGGCTACGCGTTTCGATACCGGAGGCATGCAGTGGGTAGCGGCGCGCAACAAGTACTGGCTCGTCGCGCTCATGCAGCCGGTGTCGCCGACGAACACCGAGCCGGCGGCGGTCTTTCACGGTCTCGCCACTCGAGGCGGGAGCTACACCGGAAAGGTTGCTCGCGTCGCACATGCAACGACGAGCTACCCGATCACGAACGGTCAGATCGCCTTCGACATGTACGCGGGTCCGCAGGCGTGGGCCGAGCTGCGGTCGTTCGGAAACGACCTGGAGAACGTGAACCCGTACGCGGGTTTCCTGCACGCGGTCGTTCAGCCGTTCGCCACGATCGTCATGCGGGTTCTGCTCTGGATGAAAGCGACGTTCCACCTGAACTACGGTTGGGTGCTGGTGTTGTTCGGCGTGGTGATCCGACTGGCGCTCTGGCCGCTGAACCAGAAGGCGATGCGGACGAGCATCCAGATGCAGCGGCTGCAGCCTGAGCTGACCGAGATCCAGAAGCGCTACAAGAACGAGCCGGACAAGCAACGCGACGCGCTCGTGAAGCTGTATCAGTCGCACGGCATGAGCCCGCTGAGCCCAATGCTCGGCTGTCTCCCGATGCTTTTGCCGATGCCGGTGCTGTTCGCGCTTTACTTCGTGTTCCAGAACACGATCGAGTTCCGCGGCGTGTCGTTCCTCTGGCTGCCCGACATCTCGCTCCGCGATCCGTTCTACATCACGCCCATCGTCATGGGCGCTTCGATGTTCTTGCTTTCGTGGATCGGCATGCGCGGCATGCCGCCCAATCCGCAAACGAAGATGATGAGCTACATGATGCCGGTCATGTTCACCGTCATGTTCCTCAACTTCGCGTCGGGCCTGAACCTCTATTACGCAGTGCAGAACATCGCCGCGCTGCCGCAGCAGTGGATGGTGACTCGTGCAAGAGCAAAGGCCGGCGTGAGCACGCCGTCTGCAGCAGCTGGACGAGTGGCCGCCGCCAAACCCGGCGGGGGCGGCGGGAGCGGTCGAAAAACATAGCGGGACTGTGCGGGGCGGGTGGTGC
>Ga0310811_10006408_pt1 | contig 15049 bp, 15 predicted proteins | sample YCmetagenome_FD_207642 | JGI IMG/M metagenome (GOLD analysis project Ga0310811, IMG submission 207642) | Soil microbial communities from experimental microcosm in Duke University, North Carolina, United States - YC | ecosystem: Engineered > Artificial ecosystem > Soil microcosm > Unclassified ...
CATAAACTACACTCAATCCCTACACGACACTCATCCGATCACATACCTGCGCGGCGCACCCAGCGCCGATGCGGCTTCGCGCAGACCGTTGGGCACGAGGAGGAGCATGTTCTCGGTGGTGCGGACCACGACCGGGATCACGATCACCGTCAGCGCGATGGCGCCGGCGATGCCTGAGAAATGGCCCATCGGGCAATAGGCGCCCAGCGCCTTGGTGCAGAGCTGCTGCATCGCGCTGTCGGCGCGGTTGTAGACGAAGATTTCGTAGATGAAGAGGCCGGTGACGATCGACGGCGCGCTGAGCAGAATGTCGTTCACGAAGCGCACGAAGAAGGCGACGCGGCCATAACGGCCGTACTCCGCAAGATAGGTGCCCGCCAGAATGCCGAGCGGCGTACCGGCCAGCACCGCGACCCCGCTCATCAGCACGCTTCCCATGATCGCATTGGCAAGGCCGCCCTTGTCGCCCGGCGCCGGCGTCTCCTGGGTAAACACCTGCATGTTGAGCGAGGAGAACCCGTTGTAGAACAACTCGCCCAGGATGAAGGCGAGCCAAATCAGGCCGAAGCCGGCAGCCACGACCGACAGCGTGAGGAAGACGCGGTTGACGAATTTGCGCCGCGCAATAAGACCCTGGTTTTTCACGCCGTGCCCCCGGCCCTGCTTTCGAGCGTGCGCAGCATGATCTGCGCGGCAGCCAGAACGATGAAGGTGATGAAGAAGAGGATGAGGCCGAGCTCGATCAGCGAGGAGAGATAGAGGTCACCGACCGCCTCCGCGAACTCGTTGGCGATGGTCGCCGAGATCGTCGTGCCGGGCGCGAAGAGCGAGCCCTGGATGTGGTGTGCGTTACCGATCACAAAAGTGACCGCCATCGTCTCGCCGAGGGCGCGGCCGAGCGCCAGCATCGCGCCACCGACCACGCCGGAGCGGGCGAAGGGCAGCACCACGCGCCACATCACTTCCCAGGTCGTGCAGCCAAGGCCGTAAGCCGCTTCCTTGAACATCGGCGGCACGGTCTCGAACACGTCGCGAGTGACGGCCGAGATGAAGGGCAGGACCATGATCGACAGGATCAGCGCCGCAGTGAATGTGCCGATGCCGTAGGGCGGACCGGCGAAGATCGTCTGCAGTGTGGGGACGTTTGCGAAGGCATCGACGAGCCAGGTCTGGACGTGCTCCTGGAACCAGGGCGCGAAGACGAAGAGGCCCCAGATGCCGTAGATGATCGAGGGAATGCCGGCGAGCAGCTCGATTGCGATGCCGATCGGCCGGCGCAGCGCGCGCGGGCAGATCTCGGTCAGAAAGATCGCGATGCCGATGCCAACGGGCACGGCGATGAACATGGCGAGGAACGAGGTGACGACCGTGCCGTAGATCGACGCGAGTGCGCCGAACTTTTCGGTCACCGGATTCCAGGCGTCGGTGGTGAGGAAGCTGAAACCGAAGGCCTTGATCGCCGGCATCGCACCGATCACCAGCGAGGCGATCACGCCGGCGAAGACGCCGAGGACGATGAAAGAGGCTGCGAGGGTGAGAAAGCGGAAGCGCGCATCGCGGGCACCGCTGCGCCTTACGAGGGCGGCACGTTCTGGAAGCGCGATCATCTGCTCGTCTGCGGTGATATCGGACATGGGGTCGTGCTGCCGCTGGTAATGGACGTGTCGGAATGGCAGCCGAAAAACTGCCCGGAAGAAGTCACTGTGAAGCCCATCCCATAGCGCCTGCGCGCAAGGACCATCACAGTTTTGCAAAGGTTTTGTGACGCGAGGGGTTCCGGCGCTCATTCCGGGTCCCAACCCCCTGAATCCCAAAAGAAAACCGCGCGGGGTTGCCCCCGCGCGGCATCTTGGCCGAACGCCGTTCAGCGGCCGGCTGTAACGACCACGTCGAAGCTGTCACCGGCGCTGTTGGTCACCGTCCAGTGCTCACCTACAGGGTGGGCGGCGACGGGGGAGCAGCTCTCCGGGGCATTCGGCACGCCCGGCTGCAGGCAGAGCGTCGCGCCGTTGTCTTTGGTCGTCCATTTGCCGGGATAGGAGCTCGGCTTGCCGTCCGGACCGGTGCCGTTGGCGGTATAGGTTCCGTCGGCGTTAAACAGCAGCGTGCCGACCGCGCCGGTCTTGGTGTTCTTGGTGGTTACGGTATTGCCGTAGGTATTGGCCATCGGATCGTCGGCATAGGCCGCGGTCGCGACACACAGGAACGCGCCGGCCATCGCCAGCATCGAAAAGCGCATGGAAATCTCCCTTGAAGTTTCACCCGCCCGCCAATGTTTCCCCTGGCCCGGGCGCGCGGACATTAACCTTTTTCCATCGCGTCCGGAACCGCCGCGTTAAGGGTTTCTGAAAGCAGTCCCGGCCAAAATCGGATGAGGGATCTTCATACGGGCGCCGGCTTGCGCACGCTTCGCACCTTTTCGGGCCTTGCGGCGTTCGCGCTGCTGATCGTCGGTTTCGGCGATGTGGTCCTGCACAACCAGTTCACGCTGATCGCGCCCGGCTTTTATGCCGTGCTGCTGGCGCTGGTGCTCGCCTTTCTGCTCGGCGAATTCATTGTCGCGCGCAATCGCTTCGAAATGCTCGACCGCCAGACGGCGCAGTTGAAGTCCGCAAGCGGCCGCCTCGAACAATCGCTCGCCGCTGCGGCGACGATCAACGCACGCCTGAACCAAAGCGAGGCGCGCTACAAAGGCCTCGTCGATGCGCAGGGCGACGCGATCTTCCGCCGCGCGCCCGACAGCCGGCTGACCTACGGCAACGACGCCTTCTTCAAGCTCTTCGGTCTCAATCCCCAGCGTGCGCTGGGCAGGCCTTTCGCGCCGGAGCTGCATCCCGAAAGCCGCGCACCATACTTCGGCAGCTTCGCGGGGCTCGAGACCGGTCGTGCCTCCGTGCGCTACGACCAGCATGTCCGCACCGCCTATGGCTGGCGCTGGATCGCCTGGGAAGACTATGCAGTGCGCGACAGCCAGGGCCGTCTCGTCGAAGTGCAGAGCGTCGGCCGCGATGTCACTGAGCGCAAGGCGCTGGAAGACGCGCTGACCGATGCGCGCGACAAGGCCGAAGCTGCGAGCCGAGCGAAATCGGGCTTCCTCGCCACGATGAGCCACGAGATCCGTACGCCGATGAACGGCGTCCTCGGCATGGCGCGGCTTCTCAAAGAGACCGATCTGCGCCCCGAGCAGCGCACCTATGTCGAGGCGATCCATTCCTCGGGCGAAGCGCTCCTGACCCTGATCGGCGACATCCTCGACTTCTCCAAGATCGAATCCGGCACCTTCACACCGGAAGATGACGAGGTCGAGCTACGCCCGCTGATCGAAGGCGTGATCGAGCTGTGCTGCCCGCGCGCCCATGACAAGGGCATCGAGCTGATCGCGGCGATCGAGCCCGACGTGCCGATGGTCATGCGCAGCGACAGTCTGCGCCTGCGTCAGGTGCTTACCAACCTCATCGGCAACGCAGTCAAGTTCACCGAGCACGGCGGCGTCGCGCTCCATGCCTTCGTCGCGACGTCGAACGAACGCCGCTTCGTGCGCTTCGAGGTGCGCGACACCGGTGTGGGCGTGCCCAAGGAAAAGCGCGACGAGATCTTTCGCGAATTCGTCCAGGCCGATTCGAGCCATGCGCGCAAATTCGGCGGCACCGGCCTTGGCCTTGCGATCTGCAAGAAGCTCGTCGAGGCGATGGGCGGCGAGATCGGCATCGAAGAGGCCGAGGGCGGCGGCAGCATGTTCTGGTTCACGCTTCCCGCCGTGATCGTGAAGCCGGCCGCGGGCGGCGGGGAGAGCGCACTCAATGGCCTGACCATCGCCGTCGTCAGCCGCAACGCGGTGCTGCGCGAGGGGCTTGAGCTTCTGATTCGCTCCGCCGGCGGTGCCGTCTTCAAGCCGCAGGACCGTACGCCTCCGGACATGATGCTGGTTGATGCCGGCACCGATGCCGAACCCTATCCCGCAAGCCGGATCGAGCCGGGCATACCTGCCCTTGTGATCGTGACCCCCGCGGCGCGCAGCCAGATCGCCTCGCTGCGCGAGATGGGTTTCGGCGGCTATCTCGTGAAGCCGGTGCGGCGATCCTCGCTGATCGAGCGCATCCTGACACGGCCCGAACCGTTACCGGCCTATGCGCCGCAAACCGCCGCGCCCGCCGAAGCGCAGCCACATCGTGCCCATGAAACGCCGCCAGCGGTACCCGCCACGCCGCTGCGCAACGCATCGCTGCGCATCCTCCTGGCCGAAGACAATCCGATCAATGCGCTTCTGACGCGCGAATTGCTGCGCCGGCGCGGTCACACCACGGTCGAGGTCACCTCGGGCGAAGCCGCGGTCAAGGCGATGCTGAACGACAGCTTCGACGTCGTCCTTACCGACATCCACATGCCCGGCATGGACGGTATCGAGGCGACCCAGGCGATTCGCGCCAACGAGACCCTCAAGGGCCAGCCGCGCACCCCGATCATCGCGCTCACAGCCGATGCGCTGGAGACCGGCAAGCGGGCTTGCAAGGAGGCAGGGATGGATGGTTTCCTGACCAAACCCGTCGACCCCGCACAGCTGGACGAAATGTTCGCCATCTTCTTCCCCGCGACCGCACAGCAGAAATCGGTCGCCGCATGACGGTAGCCGCCCCGGCGCCGCGCAAGCATTCCTTCGCCGACTATCTGCAGCCCAAGGTGCTGCAGATGCTGGTGCTTGGATTCTCTTCCGGCCTGCCCTTCCTTCTTGTCGGCAACACGCTGGGCTATTGGCTGCGCGACGAGGGGACCTCGCTCGCCGCCATCGGCTTCATTTCGTGGGTCGGCATCGCCTATTCGCTGAAATTCCTCTGGGCGCCGCTGATTGATCGCGTGAACGCGCCGATCTTCGGTTTCCTCGGCCGCCGGCGCAGCTGGATGGCGCTGTCGCAGATCATTGTCGGCGTCGCCTTCGTCGCTATGGCCGCAATCGGAACCGGCCAGGGGCTCGTCACGCTGGGCGCTTTCGCCCTCGTCGCCGCCTTCAGCGCCGCGACCCAGGACATCGTGATCGATGCCTGGCGCATCGAATCCGCCGCGGACCATGACGAGCTGGGCCTGCTCTCCTCGGCCTATCAGTTCGGCTTCCGCGTCGCGCTCCTGGCAACGGATGCGATCATCCTCGCGGTGGCCGAGCATTTCGGCTGGCCGTTCTCCTATGCCCTCTATGGCGCGATGATGGCGATCGGCTTTGCCGCGACGCTGGCCGCGCCAGAGCCGAAGCTCGCCGATGCGGTGATGGAGGCAAAAGCCACAACCGCGCCGCTATACACATTGCGTGGGCTGATCGACGCCATCGCCGGGCCGTTCATTGCCTTCTTCAAGACCTATGGCGTGATCGCGCTTCTGATGCTGCTGGCGATCAGCTTCTACCGCGTGCCGGACTTCGTCATGGGCCCGATGGTCAACCCGTTCTATCACGACATCGGCCTGACCAAGGACACTGTCGCCTGGGTGCGCGGCTCGTTTAGCTTCGCCGCCTCGCTGGCCGGCATCGCGCTCGGCGGGTTCTGCGCGCTGCGCTTCGGCTATCTGCGCGCCATGATTTTGGGCGGGATCCTGCAGGGCGTCGCCATCGCCGCCTTCGCGTTCCTTGCGTATACCAAGACCGATCTGCCCAGCTTCATCGCGGTCATGATCTTCGACAGCATCGCGACCAGCTTCGCCGGCGTCGCCCTCGTCTCCTACATGTCGAGCCTGACCAGTCTCGGCTACACCGCGACGCAATATGCCCTGCTCGCGTCGAGCTACACGATGCTGGGCAAGTTCCTCAAAGGCTTCTCGGGCCAGGTCGTGGAGTCGCTGAGCGCCGGGGGCGACTTGTTCCACGCCTATGCGGTGTTCTTTGTCGGTTGCGGGCTGGTCGGGATCCCCGGGGTTATCCTGTTCGTAATCCTGTCGCGCATCCATGCGCGGCGTTCGGCCGAGGCGTCGGCCTGAGCCGGTTTGCCTCGATTCATCGGCTTCGGTAAAATGGCGCCTTACGGAACAGGGCCAGCTGGCTCCGGAGCAGACGGCGCCCGTTCCCAGGGATAGTTCGCGTGGTCAACATTCACGAGCCGGGACCTCTCGAGGGCCGACTTGAGCAATGGCCCGTCCTTGCGACCGCCGGCGGATTGGAAGTCCGCCTGGCCGAGACCGAAAGCGAAGTCGAGCAGGCCCAGCGGCTGCGCTATCACGTCTTCTACGAAGAGATGTCCGCAGTGCCCTCGCCCGAGATGCGCGAGGCGAAGCGCGACTTCGACAAGTTCGACGAGGTCTGCGACCACCTGCTCGTCGTCGACCGCTCGGCGCTCAGCGATGACGGCCGCCCGCCCGTGGTCGGCACCTATCGCCTGACTCGCGACGTTGACGCGCGCCGCGCCGGCGGCTTCTACACCTCGGGCGAATTCGACATGTCGCGCATGCTCGCGGCCTATGAAGGCAAGCGCCTGCTCGAGCTCGGCCGCTCCTGCGTGCTCAAGGCCTATCGCTCGCGCACCACGACCATGCAGCTTCTGTGGAAGGGGTTGATGGCCTACAGCTCGCGCTTCTCCATCGACCTGATGTTCGGCTGCGCCTCCTTTGGCGGCACCGATCCGGATGCGATGGCGCTTCCGCTGTCCTATCTCCACCATTTCCATCCGATTCCGGCAGGCATGGAGGTGAAGGCGCGGCCCGAGCTCTATGTCGACATGAATCGCATGCCGAAGGACGCCATCGATCCCAAGGAAGGCATGCGCGCCCTGCCGCCGCTGCTCAAGGGCTATATCCGCGCCGGCGCCTGCATCGGCGACGGCGCCGTGATCGACCGTCAGTTCGCGACCGTCGACGTGTTCATCTACTTCCCGCTGTCCAACATCGACCCGCGCTACCGCAGCCGGTTCGGTCTGGCGGGGTAGTTCAGCCCTTCTTCCGCCGCTCGATCGCGTCCCAGACCAGCTTTGCGATATCGGGGCCGCCGAAGCGTCTCACTTCGTGGATGCCGGTCGGGCTCGTGACGTTGATCTCGGTGAGATAGTCGCCGATCACGTCGATGCCGGTGAAGATGAGGCCGCGCTTCTTCAGCTCGGGGCCGATGGCGGCGCAGATCTCCTCCTCGCGCTTCGTCAGCGTGGTCGCTTCGGGGCGTCCGCCGACATGCATGTTGGAGCGCGCCTCGCCCGCGGCGGGTACGCGATTGATCGCGCCGGCGAATTCGCCGTCCACGAGGATGATGCGCTTGTCGCCCTTGCGCACTTCGGGAACATAACGCTGCACGATCACCGGCTCGCGGTAGAAGGCGGTGAACATCTCGAGCAGCGAGCCGAGATTCTGGTCGTCCTGCCTGATCAGGAACACGCCGGCGCCGCCATTGCCGTAGAGCGGCTTGACGATGATGTCCTTGTGCTCGTCGCGGAAGCTCGCGATCTCGCCGCGGTCGGACGTAATGAGCGTCGGCGGCATCAGCCCTTCGAACTGCGTGACGAAGATCTTCTCCGGCGCATTGCGCACGCTGGCCGGATCGTTGAGCACGAGCGTCTTGGGATGGATGCGCTCGAGGATATGCGTCGCGGTGATGTAGGCCATGTCGAAGGGCGGGTCCTGGCGCATCAGCACGACATCGGTGGTCGAAAGATCGACCTTCGCCGCGTCGCCGAGCGTGAAATGATCGCCCTTCACAGCGCGCACGGTGAGCGGACGCGCCAGCGCCGTCACCTTGCCGTCGCGGAACGACAGCTCCCGCGGGCCGTAATAGATCAGCGAATGGCCGCGCGCCTGCGCTTCCAGCGCCAGCGCGAAGGTCGAATCGCCGCCGATGTCGATCTTCTCGATCGGGTCCATCTGGATCGCGACGGTGAGCATGCAAACTCCTCTACTCAGTTCAGCCGGCGCTTGAGGTCCGCCAGCGCCAGGGCCACCTGATTGTGCAGCGGATCGCCGCTCCGCGCGAGGCCGAGGCTTGTCTCATAAGCGGTGCGCGCAGACCCGAGCGCGCCCTGCACCTCGCGCAGCCGCGCGATGTCGAACCAGAGCTCCGGCCGGCGCGGCGCGATCAGCGCCATGCGCTCGGTCAGTTCGAGGCAGCGCGCCGTGTCGCCCCGTTTCAACGCCCGCATCTTCGGATTGTTCACGAGGCGCAGCAAGACATCGATATCGCTGACGGGCTCTGCAAGACCTGCATCGCGCAGCACGGTGGGCGCCGTCTCCAGATCGAGCACCGCACCGCCGTTGAACGGATCGACCGTCACATCGTCATGGCGATAGGTGAGGCGGATGAGGAAGTGGCCCTGGGTGTCGAGGCCCTCGGCCCTCATCCCCGCCGCGCGGGCAGCATGCATGTAGAGAATCCCGAGCGATACCGGCAACCCGCGCCGCCGCGCGATCACCTCGATCAGGTCGGCGTTTTTCGGATTGTCGTAGTCCAGCCGGTCGCCGTCATAGCCGTAGCGCTCGGCCATCAGCAGCGCGAGCAGTTGCGCGCCCTCTTCTACGCGCCGGAACGCAACGTTCCGCGTCGCGTCGGCCATTTCGTCGAGATGGATGAGCGTGGGTTCGAGCGGGAGCGTAGGATGATCGAGCGATGCCAGCATTGCCGCGACGCGCGCGATGTCGTGCGGGCCGTCGCCGGCCTGGCCGATCGCTTTCAGATAATGCAGCGCGACCTCGCTCATGGCCGCCACGCGTCGCGCAGATGGCGCGGCAGCGGCGCAACGGTCACGATATCGAAGCGCACGCCACGCTCCGCCAGCGCCGGACGGCGCGCGACATAGATATCCGCCGCGCGGGCGATGCGTGCCTGCTGGCGCGGCCCGACCGACGCGGCCGCATCCAGCGCATCGGCCCGCGCCTTGACCTCGACAAAGCACAGGATACCGCGTGGCGAGCGCGCAACCAGATCGATCTCGCCGGCCTTGGTGCGCACGCGACGTCCGAGGATGCGATAGCCCTTGAGCGCGAGCAGCAGCGCGGCCAGCGTCTCGCTGCTGCGGCCGCGCTTCTCGGCGCGTTTGCGCTTGCCGGTGAAACGGTCAGCCATCGCCCTTCCTCGATAGAGCGCGTTCGTAGACCTCCTTGCGCGGCACGTCGAGCGCTTCGGAGATCAGCTCGGACGCTGCGCGTACCGGCATGAAGGGCAACGCCTTGTCGAGCAGCGCATCGATCCGTGCCAGGTCGGGCCCGACCTCGGCCGGCGGTCCGACAAGGACCGTCACCTCGCCCTTCGGCGGCGCTTCCTCGGCATATTGGCGGGCAAGGATGTCGAGTGTGCCGCGCCGCACCTCTTCATGTAGCTTGGTCAGCTCGCGCGCGACGACGGCGGCGCGGTCGCCGAGCACATCACGCATCTGCGCCAGCGTCGCGGCCACGCGCTGGCCGGACTCGAAGAAGATCAGCGTGGCGCGGATCGGCATCAGCTCGGCGAGGACCGTCCCGCGCTCGCCGCCGCGCGACGGGAGAAAGCCCCCGAAGAGGAAGCGGTCGCTCGGCAATCCCGCCAGCGCCAGCGCGGTCAGCGTCGCCGAGGCCCCTGGGATCGCATGGACCGGGATGCCCAGGGCAATCGCCTCGCGCACCAGCTTGTAACCGGGATCGGAGACCAGCGGCGTGCCCGCATCGCTGACCAGCGCGATCTTCCCGCCATGCTGCAGCCGGGCCAGCAGCTTCGGCCGCTCCCGCGCGCCGTTATGATCGTTATAGGCGCTGAGCGGCTTGGAGATGCCATGGATCGCCAGCAGCTTGGCGGTGACTCGCGTATCCTCCGCCGCAATCGCGTCACAGCCCGAAAGTACATCGAGCGCCCGCAGGGTGATGTCCCGAGCATTGCCGATGGGGGTCGCTGTCACATAAAGCCCCGGCGCCAGCGTCGCGCCGGATTTACGGAACGCGTCCAAAGTCTTAGGGTCGCCGTCTTCAGGAGGTCTCAATGTCCGCTTCGTCCCGTCTCGGCGCGCGCATCCGCTCTTTTGCCACTGCCGCCGCCGTCCTGCTAGCGCTGGCCGCGTGCCAGACCAAGCCGGTCGAGACGCCGACACAGCCGCCGGCCGTCGCCACGCCCGACACCACGGCCGGGCATCCCCTGACCGAGAACAGCCCCGCCTTCCTCACCATGCCCAATATTCCGCCGGACCACACCCCGGTGCGGGTCGGGATCATCCTGCCCTTCTCGAGCGGCACGCCATCCGTACGTGCCCTCGCCCAGGCGATGATGAAGGCGGCGACGCTGGCGCTTTATGAATCCGGCAACAAGGACATGATCCTGATGACGGCCGATGAGGGCTCGACCCCAGCCGATGCCGTTGCCGCCGGCCAGAAGCTCCTCAACCAGGGCGCCGAGATCATCATCGGGCCGCTCTATGGTCCGTCGACCAAGGCCATCGCCGCCGATGCACGCGACAAGGGCGTCGCCATTCTGTCCTTCTCTACCGATCGCAGCGCGGCGGGCGACGGCGTCTATCTGATCAATTTCTTGCCCGGCAATGACACCGGCCGCGTCGTGTCCTATGCCCTGGCGCACGGCCATCACAAGATCGCCGCTCTTGTTCCCGAGAACGCGCTCGGCAGCATCACGATGGATGTGCTCAAGGGCGCACTTACGGCGGGCAATGGCGAGCTTGGCGAGGTGCAGCGCTTCCCGGGCACCGCCGAGACCGTGGTGGCGGCGGCCGGAACCATCGCCAAGACCGATGCCGATGCGGTGTTCATCCCGCAGGGCGGCGCGGTGCTGCATGCCGCGGCTCCCGCGCTGGGCGGGCTCGATCCCTCGAAGGTCAAGCTCCTCGGCACCGGGCAGTGGAACGATCCGTCGCTCACCAGCGAGCCCATGCTGAACGGCGCCTGGTTCGCCGCGCCCGATCCGAAGGATGAAGTCGCGTTCAACGCGAAGTACCGCGAAGCCTATGGCAGCAATCCGCCGCCGCTGGCCGGCCTCGCCTATGATGCAGTCTGGGTAGCGGCCAAGCTGGCCGAGAGGGGCGAGCCCTATAAGCGGTTCACCAAGACGGCGCTCACCGATCCCAACGGCTTCTCTGGCGCCGACGGCATCTTTCGCTTCGCACCTGACGGCATCGCCGAGCGCGGCCTCGCGATCCTAAGCGTCGGCCCAGAAGGCTTCCGCGTGGTCGACCCCGCGCCGACGACCTTTGTGAAGCCCGGCTCCTAATCCGCCAGCGCCGCGATCACGCTGTTGAGCAGCAGACGGCCGCGTGGCGTCGCGGTCAGACGGTCGCCGTCCAGCGCGAGCAGGCCGTCATCGACGAGCGATTGCATGCGCGCCGAATCCGGTGCGGTACCCCAGCGGGCGCGGTAGGCCGCAAGGTCGAGACCTTCGGTAAGGCGGAGATTCATCAGCAGATGTTCACGAGCCGCGTCCACCGCCTCGACGGTCGATTGCTCGATGAGACCTTGCCCTTCGCGCAAGACTTTCTGCCGCCAGCGCTCCGGCAGCCGCTCCGTCTGCGTCGCGACGCGCGTGCCGTTCAGATCGAGCCGCCCATGCGCGCCCGGACCGACTCCGGCGTAGGCGCCATAGCGCCAGTAGATGAGATTGTGTCGTGCTTCGGAGCCGGGGCGGGCATGATTGGAAATCTCGTAGGCCGGACGGCCCGCCGCCGCGGTCATCTCCTGCGTCAGCTCGAACAGCTCGGCAGCACGATCCTCATCCGGGATCGTCAGCGCGCCTGCTTTGTAGAGCGTCGCAAACGGCGTCGCAGGCTCGATGGTGAGTTGATAGAGCGAGAGGTGGTCGGTGCCGAAGGCCAGAGCTTCCGTCAATTCGTCGCGCCATTGCTCCAGCGTCTGCTGCGGCCGGGCATAAATGAGATCGAGCGAGACGCGGTCGAAGGTGCGCATCGCCATGCCGAGCGCCCCTTTTGCTTCGGCGGCGTCGTGCAGGCGGCCAAGCTGCTTCAGGTCCGCATCGTTCAGCGCCTGCACGCCGATGGAGAGACGGTTGACGCCGGCGGCGCGATAATCGGTGAAGCGCATGGCATCGGCGCTGGCGGGATTGGCTTCGAGCGTGACCTCGACATCGTTCGCCGTGCGCCAGAGCTTCGCGATGGTCTCCAGCGTGCGGCCGACGCTCTTGCCCTGCATCAGCGACGGCGTGCCGCCGCCGAAGAACACCGTCTCGACGATAGGCCGATCCGCGCCCTGCTGTGCCGCGGTCCATTCCAGTTCGCGGACGATGGCGTCGATCCAGCCGGATTCGTCAATCTGCTGGCGGACGTGACTGTTGAAGTCGCAATAGGGGCATTTGGCCGCGCAGAACGGCCAATGGACGTAGATGCCGAAGCCGCTCATGGCGTGAAGATATCGCTCGCGATCAGCTTCTCGAACGCGCGCGTGCGGTGATTCATGGCGAGCTTCTGCGCCGGATCCATCTCGCCGAAGGTCAGCGTCTCGCCCTTCGGCACGAAGATCGGGTCGTAGCCGAAACCGCGATTGCCCCGCGGCGGGAATTCGAGATGGCCGTGAATCTCGCCCTGGAAAATGCGCGGCTCTTCATGCGGCAAGGCCAGCGCGAGCGCACTGACGAAATACGCCGACATGTCCGCCGCGCTCTTCTCTTTCAGCTCGCGTTCGACCCGCTCCATCGCCACATGGAAATCTTTGCCTGGACCTGCCCAACGCGCGGAATAGATGCCCGGCGCACCATCGAGGGCATTCACGACAAGCCCGGAATCGTCAGCCAGCGCCATATGCCCGCAACGATCCGCGACCCAGCGCGCCTTGAGCGCGGCATTGCCGGCGAAAGTGGCCTCGGTCTCTTCCGGCTCTTCGATCTCGATATCGCCCGCGCTGAACACATGCAGGTTGAAGGGCGCGAGCAGCTCGACGATCTCGCGCACCTTGCCCTGGTTGTGGCTGGCGACGACCAGCGTATCGCGCGGCCGCAGCTTCACGCGCCGATGGCCTTCTTCTGCAGCTCCACCAGCTCGCCGATGCCCTTGCGCGCGAGACGCAGCAGCTCGGCGAACTCCGCGTCGCTGAACGGCTCGCCTTCGGCCGTACCCTGGATCTCCACAAGCCCGCCCTTGCCGGTGAGCACGAAATTCGCGTCGGTCTCGGCCGTCGAGTCCTCGGTGTATTCGAGGTCGAGCACCGGCGTGCCCTTCCAGATGCCGCAGGAGATAGCCGCGATGTGATCCTTGATCGCCGGTTTGGTGATCGCGCCGGTCTTCTTCATGAAGGCGATGCACTGATGCAGCGCGACAAAGCCACCGGTGATCGAAGCCGTGCGCGTGCCGCCATCCGCCTGGATCACGTCGCAATCGATCACGATCTGGCGCTCGCCGAGGGCGGAGAGGTCGACCACGGCGCGGAGCGAACGGCCGATCAGGCGCTGGATCTCCTGGGTGCGGCCGGACTGCTTGCCCTGGGCCGCCTCGCGGCGCATGCGCTCATGGGTGGCGCGGGGCAGCATGCCGTACTCCGCCGTGACCCAGCCCTTGCCGGTGCCGCGCAGGAAGCCGGGAGCGGTATCCTCCAGACTCGCGGTGCAGAGCACATGGGTATCGCCGAACTTCACCAGGCAGGAGCCTTCGGCATGGCGCGCCACGCCCGGTTCCAGCGTTACATTGCGCATCTGGTCGTTTGCGCGAGAGGATGGGCGCATCTTGGATTGCCTTGAAGTTTTGGGCGTCGACCGCTACCTAGCGGCTTTGCCGAGGCGGGCGCAATCCGTGCGTTCGCTCCGGTCGATAATTTAGGGAAAACAGGGTCTTAGAGAATTGGACGCCGCATCGGCCCGCGCATTGAATGCCGCCCTGGGTGACCGCCCAAGGGAGGTGTTCCGCCATCTGGTCGAGGCTTTCCTGTCCTCAGGCGAGCCGGTGGGTTCGCGCACCCTCTCTCAGCGCCTGCCGTTGTCCCTCTCCCCCGCCTCGATTCGCAATGTCATGGCCGACCTCGAGACCATGGGCCTGCTCTATGCCCCGCACACCTCCGCGGGCCGTGCCCCAACCGAGAAGGGCCTGCGGCTCTTCGTCGATGGCCTGCTGGAAGTCGGCGAGCTGGCACCGGACGAGCGCATCGCCATCGAAGCACGCATGACCGGCTCGGGCCGGGCGCTGGAAGACGTCCTGACCCAGGCGACCTCGTTGCTTTCGGGCCTCTCCAACTGCGCCGGGCTCCTGGTCTCGACCAAGCTCGATGCGCCGCTGAAACACATCGAGTTCACCTCCATCGCCCCGGGCAAGGCGCTGGTGGTGATGGTGAGCGAGGACGGCCAGGTCGAGAACCGGCTGATTGACACCCCCGCCGGCCTGCCCGGCTCGGCGATGGTCGAGGCCACGAATTATCTCAATGCGCGCCTGCGCGGGCGCACATTGGAATCGGCCCGCAACGAGATTCTCGCCGAGCTCGACAGCGAGCGTGCGGCACTCGACGCGTTGACCGCGAAGATCGTCGCCGACGGCCTCGCCACGCTGGCCCTGCCCGCCGGAGCGACGCGCGACGCAGGCGAGAAAGTGCTGATCGTACGCGGTACCTCGCACCTCCTCGACAGCGTCGAGGCCCAGGCCGATATTGAGCGCGTGCGCACCCTGTTCGAGGATATCGAGCGCAAAAACGACCTGATTCAACTGCTCGAGCTGGCGCGCGACGGCGACGGCGTGCGCATCTTCATCGGTTCGGAGAACCGGCTGTTCAGTCTCTCGGGCTCTTCCATTATCGCCGCGCCCTACGCCAATTCCGCCGGCAAGGTTGTCGGCGTGATCGGCGTGCTGGGTCCCACCCGCCTCAACTACGGCCGCATCATCCCGATGGTCGATCACACCGCCAAAGTCGTCGGCCGCCTGCTCGGCTAACGCAACAGGAAGAACCATGAGCGAAGACGAAATCCCCTCCGACCAGCCCCACCCCGCAGACGTCATCGCGGCGCTCAACGCCGAGAACGTCGAGCTCAAAGACAAGCTGCTGCGCGCCCATGCCGAGGCCGAGAACATCCGCAAGCGCGGCGAGCGCGAGCGCGAGGATGCCCGCCTTTATGCCGTGACGCGGTTCGCGCGCGATATCCTGGCCGTGGCCGACAATTTCGAGCGTGCCATGGCCGCGCTGCCGCCCGAGAAGCTCG